>Ga0180438_10002200_pt1 | contig 32598 bp, 29 predicted proteins | sample SS_ome_12_FD_132455 | JGI IMG/M metagenome (GOLD analysis project Ga0180438, IMG submission 132455) | Hypersaline lake sediment archaeal communities from the Salton Sea, California, USA - SS_3_D_2 metaG | ecosystem: Environmental > Aquatic > Non-marine Saline and Alkaline > Hypersaline >... | reverse complement strand
CGCGACGAGCTGGTCGTCAGCGCCCGGCTGTGCCACAAGATGAAAGGCCGCGAAGAGGACAAGGCCGAGGTCTTCAAGTTCGTCGACGAGCGCCTGGCGATGTGGGGGATCGAGCACTTCGACCTCTTGATGCTCAGCAACACGGAGAACGACACCAAGCTCTCGGGGCTGTGGGACATGTCCTACTCGATCGAGGCGCTGGAGAAAGTCAAGAAGCAAGGAAAGGTCCGCTTCGCCGGGTTCGGCAGCCATTTCACCCCCAAGGGCTTTCTCTACGCCTTCCAGCACTACGCCGAGGCGTTCGACGTCTGCTCGATGCCCTACAACGTTCGCCACCGCGCGGCCGAAGAGGTCATGCCGCTGGCCAAGAAAGCGGGCCTGGGGGTGGTCACCATCAAGCCGTTCGCCCGGGGCTCGCTCCTGAAGGGCCGCGACCTCGAAGGGGCCGAGGCCGGGCTGCCGCGCGACATGATCGCCTTCGTACTTCAGAACGAGCACCTCGACGTCTGTATCTGCGGCGTGCACACGGTCGCACGGGTCAAGGAGAACTTCTCGGCCTCCTGGCGAGGTCTCTCGGACGAGGCCCGGCAGCGACTCGAGGATCTGGCCGCCGCCACCCCCTGCCCCGACCACCGCTGGCTGGAAGAAGGGTGGCTGTATGTGTAGCGGCGGACGACAGCGACCGACGCCGCGTCACCACGCAACGCAACCGACGCAAGCCCCCGGACTGCGTCCCGGGGGCAACGGCTTGCACGGACGACCGAGTGGCGCACGCGCAGCGAGACCGCTTGGCGGCGTATACATGCGTTGCTTGTCGCTGGTGCTCTTGGGTTGTTTGACTCCAAGCGGCTGCACGCCGAGGGGCCCTGCACCCACGTCCGCCGCCCCCTCGGCCGACTTGTCGGAACAGTCCCCGGCGGTCACCTTTGCCTCGCCGGGCGTAACGGCCGCGGCCCCGGCCGCTCTTGCTTCCGCGCCCGGCGAAACGAGCAATCCGCCGGCGAGCGACGAACCGGCCCCCCGGGCCGACGATGCCCCCGACTCCGGCGGCATGGACCTCGACGACGTGGACCTCAGCCAGCTCGACTTCAGCGACCTGAGTCTCGACGACCTCGATCCGGAAGACACCAACCCGCTGGCCGGCTGCACGATCTGCCACGTCGACGTGGGCGACGAGTTCGCCGGGAGCAAGCACGCCGAGGAGGAGATCACCTGCACCGACTGCCACGGCCCGAGCGAGGGCCACGCGGCCGACGAGAACAACCGGGTGAAGCCCGACGTGGTCTTCGTCCGGGGGGACGTCGACCGGCTGTGCGGCGATTGCCACGATTGCAGCCGCCCCGGACCCACCAAGCCGCCCGACCCGGTGCCGGACGGCTGGAAGATGTGCACCGAGTGCCACGGGTCGCACGAGCTATTGGAGCACCGGCCGTAGCGGAAGTCGCCAAGACTTTCGACGGTTCGGGGACCAGGCGGCCCGCCGAGACTCTTGGCGAGTTTCGCTACCGGGTTCCTGCAAGGTGGCGTGAGCTTCCGGCTTGCGTTCCAAGAGGGTGAGCCCCTTGGCAAGCAAGATGCTTGCCCCACTTTTTCAGCGTCCCGGTCCCGCTTGCGTGGCCGGCGGCTTTCTGTTTCGATACGGGCTTGCCCGGACCGCAGGTAGGTCCGGTGGTTGCCCAGAACCCGTGAGCGAGACGCGGTCCATGCGACGCATTCTCCTAGCGATACGCGTGTTCTTCTTGACGTTGTTCAGCGCGGCGACGGCCGAGCGGGTGCGAGGGGCGCTTGCCGGCGAATTGCCCTCCGCTCCCCCGGCGGAGAAGCCCAAGCCGAAGCCCAAGGGGCCGCCGGCCGCGAAACCCCCGGCCCGGAGCGAGGCCCTGACGCTCTTGGCGACCCTACAACGGGAGGCCCGGTTCGTCGATTTCATCCAGGAGCCGCTGGAGGGCTACGCCGACGCCCAGATCGGGGCCGCGGCACGTGACGTACACCGCGAGTGTAGGGCGGTGCTTACGCGGCTGTTCGACCTGCGCCCGGTGGTCGCCGACGAGGAGGGGGCGGCGATCGAGGTGCCCGCCGGCTTCGACGCCGGGAAGTACCGCCTGGTGGGAAACGTCACCGGCGAGCCCCCCTACCGCGGCAAGCTGACGCACCACGGCTGGCAAGCCGCCAAGTGCGAGCTGCCCGCGTGGACCGGCAGCGCGGCGTCGGCGAAGATCGTGGCGCCGGTGGAGGTGGAGCTCGAATAGAGAGGTATTCGGATCGAAGCCTCACGCAAAGGCGCTAAGGCGCAAAGGGATGACAAGATTGGTTTCCCGTGTGAAGGGAGTACTGCGATGACTGAGAATGAGATTGCTCGGGAGATCGTTGACGCGGCGTACCAGGTTTATACGCGATTGGGACCGGGGCTGTTGGAGTCGGTCTACGAGGTGGTGTTGGCACACGAGTTGAAGAAGCGCGGACTGCGATGCCGGCGTCAGGTCGCCGTGCCGATCGTATACGACGAGATCAAGTTCGACGAGGCATTTCGCGTCGACCTGCTGGTCGAGGAGAAGGTGATCGTCGAATTGAAGTCCGTCGAGAGCGTTAGCCGAGCCCACAAGAAACAGCTATTGACCTACCTGAGACTCATGGACAAACGCCTCGGCCTGCTCATTAACTTCGCCGAAGAGCTAATCAAAGACGGAATCACACGAGTCGTGAATCGCCTACAGGAACAGTCCTAACATCTCTCGACCAGACTCGAGCCCAATCGTCTTCTTTCTTCCTTTGCGCCTTCGCGCCTTTGCGTGAGGCCCTTTCCTTGGCTAACCATGACCGCAAAATACGTCATCGGCATCGATCTCGGCACGACGAATAGCGTGTTGGCCTACGCGCCGTTGGAGGAGGACGGGGCGGCGATCGAGCTGCTATCGGTCCCGCAGCTCGTCGACTCCGGCACCGTTGAGGCCCGGGGCTCGCTGCCGTCGTTTCTCTACCTGGGCACCGAGCAGGAGGCCGCCTCCGGGGCGTTTCACCTGCCGTGGAGCGAGGGGCAGCCGTTTGCCGTGGGCGAGTATGCCCGGCGCCAGGGGGCCGAGGTGCCGCAGCGGACCGTGGGGGCGGCCAAGTCGTGGCTCTGTCACCACCGGGTCGACCGCCGCCAGCCGATCCTCCCCTGGGACGCCCCGGCCGACGTGCCGAAGATCTCGCCGGTCACGGCGGCCGGGCGGTACCTCGAGCACCTCGTGGCCGCCTGGGAACAGGCATTCCCCGACGCCCCGCTAGCCCAGCAGCGGGTCGTGCTCACCGTGCCCGCCTCGTTCGACGCGGCCGCCCGGGAATTGACCCGCGAAGCCGCCCTGGCCGCCGGGCTGCCCGAGGACCTCGTGCTCTTGGAGGAGCCCCAGGCGGCGATCTACTCCTGGCTGGCCGCCACCGGCGACCGCTGGCGCCGGCTACTCGAAGTGGGGGAAACGCTCCTGGTCTGCGACGTCGGCGGGGGTACGACCGACCTGACGCTCGTCGGCGTGGCCGAACAGGACGGCGAGCTCGAGCTGCGCCGCATCGCCGTGGGCAACCACCTGCTCGTGGGCGGCGACAACATGGACCTGGCCCTGGCCCATCACGTGGCCGGACGGTTCGCCGAGCAGGGCACCAAGCTCGACCCGTGGCAGTCGGTCGCCCTGTGGCATTCCTGCCGCAACGCCAAAGAGGCCCTCTTGGCGCCCGGCGACGAAGGACAGCCGACCTACCCCATTTCCGTGCTGGGCCGTGGCAGCCGGCTGATCGGCGGGACGGTCTCGGTCGAGGTCGAGCGGGCGGCGGTGAGCGAATTGCTCGTCGAGGGGTTTTTTCCTCATTGTCCGGTGGACGTTCGGCCGGGGCGGGGGGCCGCGTCCGGCTTTCGCGAGATCGGCCTGCCGTTCGAGACGGACGCGGCGGTGACCCGGCATTTGGCGGCGTTCCTCGGGGCCCACGCCGAGGGTCAATCGGGTCCCGTGCGCCCGACGCACGTGCTCTTCAACGGCGGCGTGTTCAAGGCCGAGATCCTCCGCTCGCGGCTGTTGGAGGTTTTGGGCCAGTGGTTCCCCGACACCCCGCCGCAGCCGCTGACGGGCGAGCACCAGCTCGACCACGCGGCGGCCCGGGGAGCGGCCTACTACGGCTGGGCCAAACAGCTCGGCGGCGTGCGGATCCGCGGCGGCACGGGCCGGGCCTATTACGTGGGCATCGAGACGGCCGGGCTGGCCGTGCCGGGTGCCCCGCGCCCGCTGAAGGCCCTGTGCGTGGTCCCCTTCGGCATGGAGGAGGGGACCGAGGCCGACGTGCCCGGCGAGGAGATCGGCCTGGTCGTGGGCGAGCCGGCCCAGTTCCGCTTCTTCGCCTCGCCCACGCGCAAGGAGGACCGCCCCGGCGACGTCCTAAGCTCGTGGACCGACGACGAGCTGACGGAGACCGACCCGCTCGAAGCCGAGCTTACGGCCGATGAGTCGATCGACGAGCCCTACGTCCCGGTCCGCTTCCACTCGAAGATCACCGAGCTCGGCACGTTCGAGCTGTGGTGCGTATCGACCAAGACGCCGGGGCGGTGGAAGCTGGAGTTTTCCGTGCGGGAGGGGGAGTAGAGTCGCCCGGCGGGGCCCCTTGGCGGACTACCGCGGGGCGCCGTAGAATAAGGTAGAGACTACACTAAGCGACTCCCCCGCCGAGTCGGGAGGACCCAAGGCATGGCGATCAGAGAGCTGAAAATCACCGGTTATCGGTCTTTCAAGGACGTGACCTGGAAGCCGGGCTCACTGAACCTCGTCGTGGGCCCGAACGGGAGCGGCAAGTCGAACTTGCTCCAGTTCCTCGACCTCATATCCCGTGCGGCCAAAGGAGAACTGGCAAAGTCGATCGCCGACGCCGGCGGCATGGTGCCGCTGCTCTGGGATCACCAGCCGGGATCGTTCGGGTGGAGTCTTTCAATTGATGCGCCAATTCAGGAGAAGCCCGAGAGAACCGCCGCGTACCACGTGCTGTTACAGCAGCTCGGTCGAGGTAGCGCGTACCAGGTCGACCATGACTCATGTGTCTTCTGGAATCAGCCGGGCAAGGGATTCCACTCAAGCGAGAATACTGGATACGAGCGACTGCACGGCGAGTTACGTTTTCGAGCGTTTGCTGAGGGAGGGTTTTCGGATGTCCCACCGGTAGAGGACTACGATGAGAGTGAATCCTTCCTGGCAGCCACAAACTCGCCGACTCGAACGTATCTGCGAGCATGGCGCTACCATCAAGAGGTGCAGGTGGGTCCCGGTTCTGCGATGCGACGCCCGACAACCACGCAATTTGTGGACAGACTCGAGATCGGCGGCGGTAACTTAGTACCAGTTCTTCACACCCTCTACACCGGCAACCGCGACTTCAAAACCGCGATCGACGACGGCATGAGGGCCGGCTTCGGCGACGAGTATGAGCGATTGGAGTTTCAGCCCGCGGCGGCGCAGCAGGTCCAGCTCGCCGTGCAGTGGAAATCGAGCACGGAGCCCCACGCGGGCCAGGACCTCTCGGACGGGACGCTGCGATACCTGTTCCTGCTCACCGCGCTGGCCCACCCAAAGCCGCCGCCGCTGGTGATGATCGAGGAGCCGGACGTCGGGCTGCACCCGAGCATGTTGTCCATCATCGCCGAGTTTGCCGCGGAGGCCGCGGAGCGCACGCAGATCGTCTTCACCAGCCATTCGCCGGACTTCCTCGACGCCTTCTCCGGTCTCTCGCCGACGGTGACGCTCTGCCACTGGGAGGACGGGCAGACGCAGCTCTACACGCTCGACGCCCAGCGGCTCGAGAAGTGGCTCGAACGCTATCGGCTCGGCCACCTGTTCACCAGCGGCGAGCTGGAGAACCTGGCCCTGCCCGACGTCGAGCCGGTCGAGGGGGAGGGCCGCTTCGAGGACCTCCCACCCGAAGACGCGGCGGTCCTGGAATCTGCCGGCGGATCCACGGACGGTGAGAATGGCTAGCACCCGTCAGAAGTCGAGAAGGATCGCCCTGTTCGTGGAAGGCGATACGGAGCGAGGCGACTCGCGCCGCAAGACCCTGCCAACGTTCTTCCACAAGTGGCTCGATCCGCAGTTGCCCGAGCACGGCAAGGTCGGGATTCAAGCCGTCCGATTCCAGGGCGTGAGCAACTACCTCGACGATCTGGCCAAGAAGGTCGAGCTGTACCTGACCGAGCGGCGGGCCAATTTCGTGGTCGGGCTGGTCGATTTGTACGGCCTGCCGCCGGACCACTGCGATGTTTCCCGTTTCGCGACGGTCCGCGAGAAGGTGATCGCCGCCCGAGAGACCATCCGAGCCCTGGTTCCCGCGGAGTTCGCCAAACGATTTCGTCAACACTTTGCGGTACACGAAGTCGAGGCATGGCTGCTGGCCTACCCGGAGCGATTTCCGGCCGAAAAGCGTTCGCAAATCACGAAACGCCCGCCGGAAGAAGTCAACTTCAACGAGCCGCCCGCGAAGTTCCTTAAGCGAGTGCTGGGCTCGAAATACAAGAAGACCGTGTACGCCCGGAACATCTTCCCGAGGGTCGATCCGCAAATCGCGATCGACAAATGCCCGTTTCTCAGGCTGTTGGCCAGCGACTTGCTGGAGATTGCGAAACGCTTGGGAAAGTGAGGTGCTGGTCGACCTGCCGGGCAAGCTACCCTACCGCCGAAAGGCCACGCCGCACCACGGACGCGAGCTGCGATGACGCCGGCAAACCCCTCCAACGACGCCCGCCCCCGCTACGTCGTCGGCATCGACCTGGGCACGACCAACTCGGCCGTGACCTACGTCGACACGGACGAGTCGCCCTGGCGGGTGCGCACGTTTGCGGTGGCCCAGGTGGTCGCGCCGGGGGTGGTCGAGCGGCGGGAAACGCTCCCTTCGTTTCATTACCAGCCGGCCGAGGGGGAGTTCGGCGGGGGGGCGCTGCGATGCGTCTGGCACACCAAGGAGCCGGACCACGCGGTCGGCTTCTTCGCCCGCGACCAGGGGGCCGTGGTGCCGGGGCGGCTCGTTGTTTCGGCCAAGTCGTGGCTGTGCCACTCGGGGGTCGATCGCACGGCCGAGCTGTTGCCGTGGCAGGGGGCGGCCGACGTCGTGCGCCTCTCGCCCGTCGAGGCTTCGGCCCGATACCTCGGGCACGTGGCCGCGGCCTGGGACCACGAACACCCGCGGCACCCGCTGGCCGAGCAGGACGTCGTGCTCACCCTGCCCGCCTCGTTCGACGAGGTGGCGCGGGAGCTTACCGTCAAGGGGGCGGCCGCGGCGGGGCTGCCCCGGGTGGTGCTGATCGAAGAGCCGCAGGCCGCCTTCTACGCCTGGCTCGACAAGCACGCCGACGACTGGGAGCGGCACGTCGAGCCGGGCCAGAAGATCCTCGTCTGCGACGTCGGCGGCGGCACGTCCGACTTCACGCTGATCCGCGTGCGCCGCGGCGAGGGGGGCAAGGTGCAGTTCCACCGCGTGGCCGTAGGCGACCACTTGATCCTCGGCGGCGACAACCTCGATCTGGCCCTGGCCCATCACCTGGAGCAGCGGCTGGTCGGCGGTTCCACGCCGAGCGAAGCCGCGCCGGACCAAGCCGCTTCGCACGACGGTGGGCCCCGGGCAAAACTCCCGCCGTGGCAGTGGGCCGTGCTGGTGCGAAGCTGCCGGCAGGTGAAGGAGACGCTGCTGGGCGACAACGCGCCGGAGCGGGTGACCGTCAACCTGCCGGCCGTCGGGACCCGGCTGATCGGCGGCGCCCGGCAAATCGAGGTCACGCGCGACGAGGCCGAGCGGTTGCTGGTCGAGGGCTTCTTTCCCCGGGTCGGGCTCGACGAACGGCCGCAAGCGTGGCGTTCCGGGTTCCAGGAGTTCGGACTGCCGTACGCCCCCGACGCGGCGATCACCCGCTGGTTGGCGGCGTTCCTGACGGCCCATCGGCGCGTCACCGTGGGCGACGAGGAGCTTCCCACGGACCACGACCCGGCCCGGCCCGACGTGGTGCTGTTCAACGGCGGCGTGTTCGCCTCACCGGTGCTCAGGGACCGGTTGGTCGACGTGCTTTGCCGGTGGTTCAACCCGGAATCAGCCGCTTGCCGGCTTCGCCATGAGGGAGCGAGCGACGGGTGGCGCCCGCTCGTGCTCGACAACGAGCGGCTTGACCTGGCCGTGGCCCGCGGGGCGGCTTACTACGGGATGGTCCGCCGGGGTGAGGGCGTTCGGATCGCGGCCGGATTGGCACGAACGTACTACATCGGGGTCGAGAGCGAGCCGCCCGAGGCGGTGTGCCTGGTGCCCGCCGGCACCGAGCCGGGCCACGACGTGGACCTCACCTCGCGGCGGTTCGACCTGACGGTGGCCGAGCCGGTCGAGTTCCCGCTCTATTTCTCCAGCACCCGGCTGACGGACAAGCCGGGCGAGTTGGTCGGGGTCGATCGAGAGCAGATTACGCCCTTGCCGCCCATGCGCACTGTGATCCAAACGCGGCGCAAGCGGGACGCGGGCACGGCCCGGGTCGAGCTGCACGCTCGCTTGACCGAGATCGGCACGCTGGACCTCTGGTGCAGCGAGGTCGAGGGCCGCCGGAGTTGGCGCCTGCAGTTCGACGTGCGCTCGGCCACTCAGACCGACATGGCGGCCCACAAAACCGCCGCCGAGTCCGAGGGGTTCGTCGACGAGGCGACGTGGGAGGCGTGCGACGGGCTGATCCGCGACACGTTCGGCCCCGCCGGCAAAGGGCGGCCCGCCCGGCTGGTCCGGCGCCTGGGCGAGGCAATCGGATCGGGCCGCGAGCACTGGCCGGCGTCGCTCTGCCGACGGATGTGGGAGTGCCTGATGGAGCACGAGCCGGGGCGCCGGCGGAGTTTGGCCCACGAGGCGCGGTGGATCAACCTGTTGGGGTTTTCGCTCCGGCCGGGCTACGGCATGGCGGTCGACGACTGGCGGGTGGCCCAGACGTGGACAATGCTGCAGGGCAAGATCGCCCATCCCGGACCCCAAACGCGGAGCGAGGGCTGGATCCTCTGGCGCCGGATCGGCGGGGGACTTGCCGCCGGGCAGCAACAGGCCGTGGCCGAGCCGCTGCTGGCCCCGATCCGCGGGCTGCACCGCCAGATGACCACCGGCAAGCGGGGCGGGGCGGAGGCCACCTTCTCGGCCGAAGAGACCGCCGAGGTGTGGCGCCTGCTGGGGTCCCTGGAGCTGCTGAGCGTCGGGCTGAAGGTTGAGCTGGGCGGGATGCTGCTCGATCTGCTGCCCAAGCGGAAGATGGAGCCGGTCCGGCCGGCGATGGCCTGGTCGCTGGGGCGGATCGGTGCCCGGCAGCCGTCCTGCGGGCCGCTCAACACGGTGGTGCCGGCCGACACGGCGGCCGCCTGGCTGAGGAAGCTCATCGAGCTATTGGGCGACGACCCGAACACCCAGCTCGCCGTGATGCAGCTTGCCCGGCGCACCGACGACCGCTACCGCGACCTGCCCGAGAAGGCTCGGCGTCGGGCCGAGGACTTCCTCATCGCCCAGGACGCCCGGGCACATTTCGTGGAGCTGGTGCGCCGCGCGGGCCGCCTCGACCGCGACGAACAGGGGCTGGTCTTTGGTGAGTCTCTGCCGAAGGGGCTGCGCATTGCCTAGCTGTGTAAATGGGCAAGCTAGGCAATTTCGGGCAAGTGGAGTTCGTAATAGTTCTGTGAACGAGGGTCCGGCCCGAAGCGGCCCCCGCTGGCCATCCCGCCAAAAAGTGGTATGAAATTAAGGATGCGCGGTGGCCTGGTGCGCCGCGGCAATACCCTTCGTGCCGGGGAGAAAGGAGCGCTCCCCGGACCCCACGCCCGGACGGGGACCGCGTGGGGCGGTCCGCGGCGCGTTGATCGGCACATTTCTCGGCTTGCACCGGCAGGGTTTCCGTGGTATCGGGACCTCTCGGTTGGCCGTGTGGCTCGGTCCGGAGACCGGCCACAACAGCGGGATTCGTTCGAGAGGGCGTCGATCGTGGCTTCCTATCTTGAGATGGAGCGATCCGCGTCTTCGGGCGCGGGCCTCTGGTTCCGCCTGCAAAACGGCGAGACCGCGGTGGCGGAGCCGGTGGCCGAGAAGCCGACGGTGCTGCGGATCGACCCGGCGCATGAGATCGGTGCGGGGATTGCGCGCTGGCCCGACCGGCTCTCGCAGGAATCGTTCTTAGCCGCGGCCTACCCGGTGATGTATCTGTCCCGCCGGCTGGAAGAGAAGCTGCACGAGTTGTACCAGAAGGGCTACGTCAAAGGCACCGTGGCCCTGGGCACCGGCAATGAGGCCACCGCGGCGGGGATGGCCATGCCGCTGCGCGGCGGCCGGGACGTGGTCTCGATCCTTCACCGCGACTTCGCGTCGCACCTGTTGCTGGGCGCCACGCCGCACCAGCTCATTTGCCAGTACCTGGCCAATGCCGAGAGTCCCACGCACGGGCGCGAGGGGAACGTACACCACGGCGACGCGGCCACGCGCCGGCTGCCCATGATGAGCCACCTGGGCAAGATGCTCAGCCTGGTGGTGGGGGGCACCTGGGCCGCGCGGCGCCGGGAGGAGGAGGTCTTCGGGCTGGCCGTGATCGGCGACGGGGGCACCAGCACCGGCGAGTTCCACGAGGCACTGAACCTCGCCTCGGTACACCGCGTGCCCGTGTTGTTTCTGATAGAAAACAACTACTACGCCTTCTCGACCCCGATCACCGCACAGTACCGCTGCCGGCGGCTTTCGGACAGGGCCGAGGGTTACGGCGTTTCGGGAATCACCATCGACGGAACGGAGCCCTGGGAGGTCTACACGGCGGTCTGCGACGCCCTGGACGCCATGGAGGCCGACCCCGAGCCGGCGATCATCGAGTGCCTGACCCTGCGGCTGCACGGCCACGCCGCGTACGACAAGGCGGAGTACGTCGACAAGGAGCAGCTCGCCGGGTGGTGGGCCCGCGACCCGCTACCGGCCACGCGGCGCAGGCTGCTGGAAGTGGCCGGCATGTCGGAGGCCGAGACGCAGAAGATCGAGGCCGCCGTCGACGAGGTGGTCGCCGAGGCGGTCCGCCGGGCCATGAAGGTTCCCAGGATCGATCCGCGACGCGACGCGATGCGGGTTTACGCCGAGCCCGTGCTTAAGAAGGTCGAGCCGTTTAGCGCCCCGCGCGTCAAGAACGGGGCGGCGGTCACCCTGGCGTTGGACTACGTCCTTTCGCACGACCGCCGAGCGTTCCTGGCCGGGCTCGACGTGGGACGCTACGGCTCGGCCTTCAAGACCTGCAAGGGGTTGATCGACCACCACGGGCCGAAGCGGGTGATCGACATGCCGCTCTGCGAGTCGGGCGTGATCGGCTTCGCCCTGGGGGCCTCGCAAACCGGGATGCGCCCCGTCGTCGAGTTCCAATTCGCCGACTTCTCGACCGAGACGGCGTCGCAGCTCGGGCTGAACTGCGGCACGTGGTTCTTCCGCTCGGGGCAACCCGCACCGATACTAGTGCGATTGCCCTGCGGCGGCGGATTGACCATGGGGGCTTTTCACTCCGGCGAGTTCGAGGGGCTCTGGAGCCGCTTCCCCGGGCTGAAGCTCCTCTATCCGGCCACCGCCCAGGAGACCTTCGAGGCCCTGGTGGCCGGCTACTACGACCCGAACCCCTGCCTGGTTTTCGAGCACAAGCTGCTTTACTGGAGCAAGGCCGGCGAGGTGGATTTCGACGGCGATCTGGCCCGGGTCTGGCGGGCCCGACGCTACACCGAGGGGACGGACCTGACGCTGGTCGCCCACGGGGCCATGGCCCACGAGGCCCTGGCCGCCGCGGGCAAGTCGCCGCGGTCGATCGAGGTGATCAACCCCTTCGTGCTCCAGCCGCTGGCCGTGGACACGATCGTCGAGTCGGTCGAGAAGACCGGGCGCCTGTTGGTGGTGCAGGAGAGCGGCGCCACGCAGGGGCTGGGTGAAACGATCATCTCCCGGGCGGTCCGGCAGTCTACGGCCGCCTGGAAGTGCCGGCCGCAGCTCCTCGCCGCGCCCGACGTGCCGGTCCCCTTTGCCCCGGAGCTTGAATCCAGCTACCGGCCCGGCGCGCAGAAGATCCTCGAGGCCGTCGAGAAGATGTTCGAGTAAGAGACCTTGTGACACTTCAGCCATCTGGCGAAACGCTCTGTACGACGGCCTTCCAAGGCCGTCGAGGGCTGCGATGCAAGGGCGACGGCCTTGGAAGGCCGTCGTACTTCAGGCGGCTGAATTGTTCGGAAACCATTAACGGGCGGTAATGGACGCAGACCGCTTTCGCATATCGTTGTACCTGCCCGCGGGTGGGGCTTCGGAAGTCGAGGCCACGATCGTCGAGTGGCACGTGGCCGAGGGGGCCGCGTTCCGCAAGGGCGATCCCCTGGCCCAGGTCGACACCGAGAAGAGTGTCTTCGACTTCGAGGCCCCCTGCGACGGGCTCGTGGTGCGCTTGCTCCACGCGGCCGGCGAGACTATGGCGCTCGACGCGCCGCTAATGGAGATCGAGACCGCCGACCCGACCATGCGGGATTGGATCCCGCCAGCGGTCGAGCAGCCCGAGCCGATCGCCATCGAGCCCGGCATCGCGGCCGCGGCGGGCCGCGAGCCCTCGCCCGGCGAGGAGTTGGTGATCCTGGGCGTGGGCAGCTACCTGCCCGAGCGGGTCGTGACCAACGCCGAGCTGGTCCGCAATCTGCCCGACGTCTCCGAGGACTACGTCTACCAGGTGACCGGCATTCGCGAGCGGCGTTGGGCCGCCGAGGGGGAGAAGCCCTCGGACATGGCCCTGGCCGCGGCGCAACAGGCCATCGCCCACGCCGGGCTTTCGGCCGAGGACGTCGACGCGATCATCCTCTCCACGACCACGCCCGACGTGGCCATGCCCTCGACCGCCTGCATCCTCCAAGAGCGGCTCGGGCTGCCCACGGTGCCGGCGTTCGACTTGAATGCGGCCTGCTCCGGCTGGCTCTATGCGGTGGCCGTGGCCGAGGGGCTGATCCGCGCCGGCACCGCCCGGCGCGTGCTGACCGTGGCGGTCGATCTCCAGTCGCGCCTGCTCGACCCCACCGACCGCAGCGCCTATTTCATTTTCGGCGACGCGGCCGGAGCGGCGGTGATCGCCATGGGCGAGCCGGGCCACGCCCTGGGACGGATCGTGCTGGGGTCCGATGCCTCGGGCCTCTCCATGGCACGGCGCCACGCCTCGGGCTATGAAGTGACCGACGGCCGGCCCGAGATCGATCCCTGGATCCGCCTGGAGGGGAGCGCCCTGTTCCGCGCGGCGGCCGAAAGCTTCGCCCTGGTGATCCGCCAGGCCCTGGCCCGATCCGGCTGGAATGCCGACGAGCCGCGCCTGATCGTTCCCCACCAGGCCAACGCCCGAATCCTCAAGGCGGCGGCCAAGCGGTCCGGCATCGCCTTCGACCGTTTCTACATGAACGTCGACCGGGTGGGCAACACCTCCAGCGCGAGCATCCCTCTGGCCCTGGTCGAAATGGACGCCGACCTGCACCCCGGCGACAAGCTGCTCCTCTGCTCGGTCGGCGCCGGCCTGACCACCGCGGCGACGACGCTGGTGTGGTAGGCAGGCGTTACCCTTCCGGCCGCCGGTAGTCATAAAACCCCACGAGCTTGAAGATCTGCATGAACTCGCGGGTCTGTGCCATCCGGTCGAGGTCGCCGGGGGCCAGCGAGGCGACGAGCTGGTGCTCGCTGTGGAGCTGGATCCGCCGTGGCGGAAAGCCCCGCTTGGGCGTCATCGTGAGATACACCTCTTTCGGGACGACGTTTCGCCGGGCCAGTGCCGCGTTGAGCGCAAGCCGGGCGCTGGGCGGGCGCGAGCCGGGAATCAACACGGTGTTCAGCTTCGCGTACCAGTCGGCAAACTCCCGGTACCGCTTCACGACGGTCGGGTCGTCCACCCCCAGCGTGAGCACCCGGTAGCTGATCCACGGGCTGGAAAGGCTCAGCTCGCCCGTCGAGGCGTCGAAGCGCTCGGTCAGCTCGGGCGCCGCCAGGAATCGCACGAACGGATCGTCTTGCTTGGCGGCGGTCTCCTGAAGCTGATCGACGAACGTCTCCACCTGCCGGGTCGTCAGCTCGCAGCGTACCCGGCGCACCGTGTCGAGCAGCACGAATCGCGATGCCTGCGCTTCGAAAACGATCACCTCGTCCGGCTCGGTCATATAGTCGTAAACCGCGCCCTCATGGAAGATCGTCGTGCTCCGGCTCTGGGGCTCCTTCTCTCCTCCCCGGTACACGCGGTTCTCGACGCGAAAGTCCCGACCCATCTCGGCCGCCGGCGCGGTCGGGCCCATCGCAAGCCCTCCGATCAAACCCCCAAGGGCACAAGCGAGGTAACGTCGCCGAGAGAGCATGACGAGACCTCCTCGCAAGGTGGGAAGCGGGTCGCAAGGTGGGACGCAGGGGGGGCCGCGCCGATGCAGCATAGCGGATCGAAGCCGGCCGGGTAAAGACCTGCCGGGCTCGATGCCCAGCCAACCGGGGGGGCAGTCGTGCCGGCTCGAGCCTTCCCGGATAAGATCGACTGGCGCACCGCTCCACCGTTGTCCGATACTTCCACGGACCGTCCGGCCACAGCCCCGGATCGTCCCGGCACACCGCCGATTCGCCACACCCGACCCCACCCGGCGTCCAGGTACCCCCCAAAAAGGCAACCTCCTTGACGCCCAGTTGGGCCCTTGGTAGCCTGCAATTCTGGCCCGCAGAGAAAACGGGCTCGATGGGGGATTAGCTCAGTTGGGAGAGCGTCTGAATGGCATTCAGAAGGTCAGGGGTTCGAGTCCCCTATCCTCCATTTGGGGGGAATGGCACAACAGGCCACTATCCCCCGCTATCTGCCGAAGTGCTTGCCGGTCTTGGGGTTGAGTCGAGTGGTTCTGATTGTGGCCGATAGCGGCCTGCATCGGCTGCTGCGCATTTTGCTGCGCCACTGCTGCGCATTCTGCTGCGCCCCCGGCTGCCCGCTCGAAGTCGGCATCGGTCACTTGAAGGTAATGCTTCATCGCGATTGCGGGGGTGTTGCCCAGCCAGGCCGTTACGACGTGGATCGGATACTCGGCCGCAAGCTCCGTCTCCCGGCTCGCCCGTAGATTGTGAAACAGCCGGGGCCACGGCTCCACGCCGGCCCGCTTCAGGATGCGCTCGAACTGGGTTCGCAGGTTCGCGTTTTGCCAGCCCTGGGGGCTTTGGGCCGCCGCCCGGTAGTTGTCGGCATCGACCACGAAGACCGCCCCCTCGGGCGCCCGGTCCCATGCCGCTTCAAGCTCGGCTCGCAACTCGGGGAACATCGGCAAGACCCGGCTACCCTTCCCGTGCCTCTTGCCCTTGGGGCTGTCGATCGTCACCCGGCCGGCCTCCCAGTCGATCCCCTGCCACCGCAAGGAAAGCACCTCGCTCGGGCAGCGCAAGCCGCCGTACCGGGATAGAGTGAGAATCAGCCGCCAGGTCGGATTGCACACCGCCAGGATTCTCCCCATCGTTTGCCGGCTAACGAACCGCTGCCGTTCCGTTGTCGAGGGCGCGGTTTCCTTCACGTCGGCAAACGGGTTCGCGGCAATCAGCTTCCGGCGTCGGGCCATCTCGAAGAACTGGCGGGTGAATTGCAACCGCTTCGCCACGGTCGTCGGCGCCAGTCTTTCGGTTGAAGTCAGGTACACCTTGAAGTCGTGCGCGTCGCCCTCGGTTACGCTCGCAAGCTCCCGGCCCTCGCCGAAAAACTCTTTGAGGTTGCGCACGGCATGGCCCCAGACAATCCGGGTTGCCCCTGCCACGTCGGGCCGCTTCGCCAGGAAGTCCGCCAGGAACGGGCCCAGCGTCCTTTCTCTTGCGTGCTCGGGTTTCCGCCGAGGTTCGACAAGCTCCACCCGGGCAAGCCGGCCGTAGAGCGCATCGTCGATGTCGGCCAGCCAGTCGGCCGTAGCCGGGTTCAACGGCTGCCCGCTCCGCTTCGCCGATACCAGGTGTTCAACGTGCAACTGGATGCCTTCGGCCATGCGCTGCGCCATTTTGCCCAGCCGGATGTACCGCCGCTTGCCGTCGCCGTCGATGAACTGGATCATGCGCCGGCCGCCTGCCTGCTTGCAAAGGCTCGCCATATCGTCACCTGCCTTTCGGTTTCGAGGTCCGTTTCTTCGCCCGGGCCGGCCGCTTCGGTTGAAGCTCCAAGCCGAGAACGGCCGCCAGCGCATCGCTTGCCGCTTGGGATAGTGCCCGCTTCCTCTGGCCGAACCGGCATAGGGTCGATACGTTCACGCCGGATTCCCGAGCCAACTGATTCAGGCTTCGGCTGTCGGCCTGCATCGCTTCGCGGATTGTGTCGCTGGGTTTCATGGCACTACTCATTATCGGGCCTTTTGCTCTTTTGTCAATACGGGCCACAATCGGCCGCAATTCCTTGCCCACTTTACCACGCCCGAGAAGCCCCGTAGCGGGCCGCTGTAGGGCCTCGGGCGTCCAGGGTCTATCGGGTCGGCCTGCCCGCCGCCGTCGCATCCTGGGGCACGTCCGGGCCACGGTTCCCCACCATCGCCGGGCCGGGTCGGTCGATCCGCTGCCATGCCCCGGGGACGCGCACCCATTGCCCATGCTCCCCGAGGTCCAGCCGGTCGCCGATCTGGGGGCCGCTCACTCCCACGGCCGCCCCTACGTGGTCCCGGGATTTGCCGCGACAAACCGGTGTAACGTCTTTCACCGGTTTCTTTGTGCTCGGCCGTCCGCTCAGTGTTGCGTGCCGTTCCTTGGCCTGCTTGTCGTACAGGTCTCGGGCGCGGTCGCCGATCTGGGGTTCGCGGGGTGGCGGGTCCAAGTCCAGGGCCCGTTGCTTCGGGGCCGCCTGGGGATCGTCGGCCATGTCCGGGGCCGGCTCATTCTCCCAACGGGCATCGGCCGCCCGCAGGGCCTCCATCAGATCGGGCGGAAACAGCGGATCGCCGTTCAGCCGATCCAGGGTGGCTTGCAGCACCGATCGCGCGTCGGGCCGGCCGGGGGCCGCCGGGGTTGCCGGCCCGGGGCTCAAGGTGCTTGCCGCCGGGGCCGCCGGCTCGCCGAAGATGCTTTCCAGGTCGATCATGTTTTCCCTTCCTGGGTTTCCGCTGGAATCGTGGACACAACCCGCAATGCGGGCAATCCGGCGAGTTGTGTCGCATAGGGGCCGCTGTCGGCACGGCCTTTTGTGTCCAGGTCCGAATCTGGAAACAACCGGAAACATGGACACAAACCCGCCTTGCTTCCACGATTCCAGTTGTGTCCAGGTCGGAACATGGAAACAAACCAGTATGCCGAGACAGGCCGCAAGCCGCCGTATGTTGTCACAATGGGACGCACCCTGTTTGTGTCCACGATTCCAGCCCCTAAGCGGGAAACACCTTTTCGACCGCGGGAAGAACCGCATCGGCTGCCGGGCCGGTCGCAAGCCGCCAGGTCCCCGGTTGCCGGCCACGGGAAGGTTCCACCAGTTCAATCGCGTCCACGTCGGCCAGCTCACCCAGCCAGCCATACGCCGTGCTCTTGCTGGCCGTGTCACCCGTCACCGCTTCCCGTTTGGTGAAGGTCTCGGCCGCCGTGAACCGCTCGCGCAGCCGTTCCAGGAACCGGGCCGCCGGCGCGCTCAAGTGCCCGCCGAGAAGCCGCCCAAGGGGTCCGAGCAGAAGATGCCGACATAGCTTGTAATCGTCGGCCGCGGCAATCAGCCGGCCGTCATCGTCGGTTTCCCGCTGCTTCGCGTGAAGCAGGGCCGATGCTTGAAGCATAGAACACAGTTGCGGAAACGCCCGCCGGGCTTCCACCCGCTCGGGCGTGATAAGCTCGCCCAGCCGCTGCGCGAACGGAATGACGATTTCGCGGGGGCCGCGCTCGAGAATCCGCTGCGCCGCATGATGCCGCTCGATGATCGTTTCGGCCGCTGCCTTGCCGGCGCCGCTGTATCCTTCGGCCAGCCGGTCGATGATTCGGCGCGTCTGGACTGTTTGCTCATCGGTGTTCAGCAGCAGGGCCCTGTTGCGGTCCTCATCGAAGATTGCCGATTCGGCAAGGGTGGTCGATTCGACGAACGCAATCGGGCCGTTCCGTTCGACCAGTACCGATTCCATGACGCCATCGCGCTTGATAGGCAACAGCTTTGACAACCGGCCCGCCGATTGCATTTCCCGCAGCGCCCGGGTCGCCTCGGTCGCGTCATCGTCCTGTTGGCGGCTGCGCTCCCCGGCCACAACCCAACGACACTCAAGCGCCCCTTCGGCCATGTAGAAAAGGGCTTGGGGCGTCATCGACGTTGCGCGAATCACCGACTCCGGTGGAAACAGCTTCGCCACCGCGTCGATGATGTACGATTTCCCGCTGCTTGACGGGCCTTGCACGATTGCCGACAAGGGCCGCGCCAACAGTCGAGAAGTGCCGACCAGGTACAAGGTAACTGTCAATTCCCGCTCGCCGGCCACGCCAAGGACCGCCACGTCATCGGCAACTTGCTTGACCAGCCCCGCCGATTCCAGCAGCGCTTGGCCCGCCTCTTTCGCGGCAACCGGGGTTGCTGCCCAGTAATCGGGCTCGGCCGGGGCCCCGTCGCCGTTTCCGCGGGCTGCCAAGTCCGCGGCCAGCCGGAGTAACTCGGCCTCGACCGCGGGCCGGTCGATCCCGGCGCGACCCTCGCAAAGGGCCGCCGCAAAGCCCGCCCGGGCCTTGCTCTTCCTTAGGTCGATCTTCTCGACCGCCAGCACGTCGCCGGCCAGCCGGGCTGTCACGGTCCCCGCGGCCGATCCATTCGGGCCGGGTGCGTATTCGATGGTCAGACCGTCGCGGTTTTCCTGCATCGCATCCTGCCTTTCAGTTTCGTCGCTACACTCAGGCGCCGGACCGGCGCGGCCTCGATCGCGGCCAGCACGTCGCCGGCCGTCGCCCCGGAGCGCAGCCAGGCGCGGGCGTCTTTTGCTGGGGGTGGGGGTGTGATTACCCGTACCTCTCGGCAGTAGGCGACAAGCCGGCCGGCCAGGGCGTCGGCCCCGCGCTGCCCGGGCGGATCGGCGTCGGCCAGAATCACGGTTTCCTCGGGGGCCAGCCGCTTGACCAGCTCCGTTAGGCGTTTCACCCCGCCGGTGCAAGAGGGCCGGCCAACCGCAGAGAAACCCCAGTCGAGGGCCGCCGCGGTATCGCTCGGGCCCTCGCAAACAAGCAGCCGGCCGCCGCGCACGGATAGCTTGCGCCCGTTCGGCAGCCGTAACCGAATCCCGACCACCGCGCCGGCCGCGGATCGCATGGGAAAACCCCAGGCCCGCCGATCCCCCAACCAGCCGATCCCGAGGCGCCGCAGACTTGCGGTCGAAACCCCGAGGGCCACGGCCAACCGCCCGAGGGCGTCGGGCCGGACCGCCGCCACCGCATCGGCCGCCAGCCGGGTGAAGTCCCGGGCCGGGGCCTTGGGCTCCATCATCTTGACGGCTCGGCGGATCGTGCTGCGCCACGGGGGCCAGGCCGGGCCGTCGTCGCGCAGCACGTGCAACCAGCCGGCCTCCCCGATCCGCTTGGGGCTTTCGGTCCGGGGGCAGATTGCCGCGCTCGGGTTCCCCTCGGGCCCGACGATCAAACACCAGTCGGCCCGCCCGCACACCGGGCACCGCTCGGCCTTGCTCACGCGCCGCCAGTCGTTCTTGCCGGTCATGTGGCACCGCCCTCGCCGAAGCGGAGGTCCGGGCACCCGCTCGAAACCCATGCCTCTAAGTCGGCGCGACGGTAGCGCGACGTGCCGCGCCGGCCGGGAACGATCTTCACGGGCTGCGGGGCCCGCCCTTCCGCGGACCACCGGGTTAGCGTCCGCTGCCCGACGCTCAGCAACTCGGCCGCCTGGGGGGCCGTCAGAAGCTCGGGGGTGACGGTGGGGGCGTTATTCCTCATCGCGCACCCCCGTTCTCTTGCGGGCGTCGATCGCCGTCAGCTCGTGGCGCACCTGCGCCACGGCCTCCCGGTCAAACAACCGGATCGTTCCGGCCCGGGCCGCGGGCCGGATATGCCGCCGCGTGGCGAGAATGTACAGCACGCGGGGAAGAGACACCCCCAGGGCGTCGGCTATCCGCCCGGGGGTCAGCAGAGAAGGGACCGTCTCGGTTCGCATGGGAATGACTCCTGCCAGTGTTCGGGCCGCAAAAATCGGCCCCTCACTGGTAGGCAGTCATTCGCGAACGTTCGCGAACGCGGTCAGTCCCGCGGCTTCATCTTCTCGGCTCGCCGATACCGCTCGGCTTGTTCGGCCTTGTCGGGGTCGTCATAAACCATTTCCGCCAGGGACCGCCGGGCCGTGGGGTCCATGTTCTGAATCCTGGCCTCCGTCTCGGCCGCCGCCGCGGGGCTTTTTCGCCTGGCTTGCTCAATCAAGAATCGCAGGGCGGCGTCAACGTCGGGTTCCTCGATAGCCTCGCCTGGGACCGGCTCACGACTCTGGGGCGTCGTTTTCAGGGCCACCGCCGCCGCCTCGGGCGCCATCCCCAGCCGGGACGGGCCACGATCCCGCGCCGCCCACTCCTGCAACTCCACCGGGCCCCTGTCGATTGCCTTCTGAATCGTCGCCGGGGCGCACCCCAGCCGCTTGGCGTAGTCGGCTCGGCTTGTGTAGGCTTCTCCCCGCAGTCGGCAGTCTTCCAGGTCGGCTTGGGCCTCCTTCCACGAAACGCCTTTCTTCCATCCGCCCGCCGCTTCCGAGGTCACGGCCTGGATAAGTTGCAGCGTCTCGCTGCCCAGCCCCGCCATCGCCGCGTCGAGCGCCGTTGCGTCCCAATGTCGGCCCCACTTCTCCGACTCGATCGTCGAGCCGACTAAGGTGTAGAAGCGCTCTTCCACAACCGGGCCGTCGCCGAGGGAGCCGTAGAGGTTCAGCACATGCTTGACCAGCTTGTACACCGCCTCAACGAAGAAGTTGCACCCCTGCCCAAGGATCACCCCGCCGGGCGCCGTGTGAGGAAGCTGTTGCTGGTGCAGAAGAAGCACCGTAAGCGTAGGTTTGAGCGCCTGCTCCAGCTTCTCGAACTCCGGTCGCAACCCTCTGACTATCCGTTGGAACTCCGCGATGTTCGTACCGAACGGATTGATCGCCGGCCCCCCGGGCTTGGTCACCGTGCGCCCCCGATAGGCGCGGCGCAGCCGCTTCAGCCCCCGAAGACACGCCCGCGCGGCGTCATACGCTTCGGCCACCGAATCCACCAGCCGGGCCGTTTCCGTTTTCTCTCGCATCGTCCTGCCTTTCCATCGGGCCGGCCCCGGGCGGGGGCTGCAAGGCAGGAAGCAACCGGACCGCCCGGGGCCGCTTGGGCGTGGCCTACGCCCGTCCCGAAAGCTGGAGTTTACATTGGCTTGCTCCGCTTGAACCTGTTCTTCGGCAGCAGCAGCCCCGCCACCGCCAGCGCCGTTAGCATCAGCGCCAACCCCGTCGGCTCCGGCACGAGCCGGATCGTGGCCCCCGGGTCGTTCCTTTGGATCTCCACCCCCCAGCGTGTGCCGTCGAACCATTCCAGGCTTAAGGTGCCTGTGCCCAGTACGCGGTTCCCGTCGAGCGAAAGACCGGACCCGAGACGAAAGTCACGCGCGTTGAATGTTACGGTGCTGGAGTCACGGGCATACAAGGTATCCACCTCGCCGCCGGAGAGGTCCACCACGCTGAACTCACGGGTTTCGAGACCATTCACCTCCCCGCCGGAGATTTCCACGGCGCTGGCGTTGTCGGCGACGAGCGCGCCTACCGACCCACCGGAGATACCCACGACACTGACGTTGTAGGCGTAGAAACTGCTCACCGACCCGCCGGACAGGTCCACGGTGCTGGAGCCGTAGGCGTAGATGAAGTTCGGGAAGAGCCCGGTGATCCCGCCGGACATGTCCACGCCGGCGGAGTCGTATGCATAGAGGTAGCTCACGTGCCCGCCGGACAGGTCCACCGTGCTGGAGTGATTCGCGTGAAGCTCGAACACCGACCCATCGGGAACAATATGCGCCGTGCTGTGGTCGTAGAGCTGGCCGTTGTCATGGCTTGTGTTCACCGTTAGCTCCTCATTGCCCCATAGGATAAAGTCCCCCCGTGCCCGCTGCACCGGAATAATGCCCGCGCAAAAAAGGCCCGACAGTACGGCCGCTATTGCGATACGCTTGCTGCGGTAGTACATCCCTTGCCCCCTCGCCAAATGTCGCACGGCAGGGGCTCCGGCGCGCGCCGAATCGTCCGCTCCTGCCCAGCGGGCGCCAGTATGGCGCCGGGACCAAAAACCGTCAAGAAAAAACCGCGGTGTGCCAAATGCCCGCCGCCGAGCACGCGGGAGGGGGCAGCTATTATCCGCCGGAGTCCCACGCGCGTTGGGGGCGCCCCGGGGGGGGGCAACCGACCCGGGTGGCGTCGCCGTAAGCCGTTGCCGCGTCACGGGTCACGGCGAGGCCGCACACCACGTCAGGGGTCTCCTGCCGTGGTAGCCCCCGCCGGCCCCGTGGTCCGAACCCGCTGCATCGCGCGGCCCTACCCGGCCGACCGGACGATCCCCAATACGGCCAGCCGGGCGGGCTCCGGCAGGGCCGACCATGCCGCAATCACTTCCGCCAAGTCGGCATCGACGGGCCCCGAAACTGCGCCTTCTGCTGCGCATTTCGCTGCGCCTTTCCGGCCGCCCACCGCTTTTCCCGGCGTTTCTTGCGGTAGTTCGAGTCCCCTATCCTCCACCTTTCGTATGATTTCGGGAAGTTGCGAATCGTCGTAACTTCCCTTTTATTATGGGTTTACGAACTCCACCTTGACTTCGGCCCAACAATCTGCATGACTTCCCTTATGGTTTCGTGTCCGGTTTCGTCTGGTTTCATGCGGTTCCGGCACACGCTTCTTCAGCGGGAAATGCAGTCATGTTACGTGGGGCCTACAGACGCAAACTTCCGAAGCCCGACCCGTCGGGGAACTGGCGTCCCTACGTAGGGAGGCAGTCTTGGGGGTCGGCCCGCACGGTTCACGGTCGGGAATCGTCGGGACATCTCGGAAGGCGAGGCCCAGCGTCGCCTTGACGCCATCTGTGATCTCTACGACCGGCAGTGCGAGAAACTGGAACGGTCGCACTGGCACCCCGACGCTCTCGACACGGCTCGCCGGATCGCAGCCGGGCAACCGGCGTCAATCGAGTACCAGAAGGTGCCACGACCGGGGACATCACCATCCAAACTTGCTGGGATGCCGACCGCCTCGACCTGGGGCGTGTCGGGGTCTGTCCGGACCCGGCCCGCCTATGCACGGACGCTGCCAAGGTGCCCGAGACGATCAAGTGGGCAGATGGGCGGGCCTGTTTCAGGGTGATCCCCGAAATCGTAGAGAAGGCGTGGGGGATCGATACGGCGGGGTGGGATGAGCGGTAGGGGGCGGAATTCAATCCTCGGCCTTGCTCCCGTCATCACACATCTTGACGATTTTGGGATCGAACCGGGCGACGATCTCCACGAGATCGGCCTGCTCCTGCATCACGTCCTCGATGTCCTTGTAGACACCCGGAACCTCAGCTTGGTAGCGTTCCCCACCTCGCCGTCTTTCATTATCCACACGTGTGAGTCGCGGCGGCGTAGGATCTCCTATTTCTCGGACTGCTTGTTGGACTGCAATGCATCCAGCACGAACGGCCACATCAGGTCTTTATAGAAGCGATGGCCTTCGGCCCCCCACCGATGCTCAAACCGTTCTGGGCAACCCGCCGCTTCGTAGATTGTGCGGACGTGCGATACGGCCCGTTCAATTTCCGCTTGTGAGAAGAGGGAATCGGTGCGACCATTGACGGCCAACAGGCATCGAGGAGCGATCGGCCCAGCCACGCCGGGAAGGCCGCCCAGTTCCAGCAGCCCCGGCACCATGTTGCAGTCGCAGTGGAAAATGTACCCGGATGCGCTGACCGTGGGAGCGAACGAGCAACTCGGGACGGCAATTCCGATTCGCTCGTCGCAGGCAGCGGCAAAGATCGTCACCATGCCGCCACCGGAGTTGCCCATCATCAAGACATGCCGCCCATCCACTTCCGGCAATTGGACCGCCCAGTCGATGATCCGTTGCATGTCCCAGACCCGCTCGCCCATCGCCGTACGTCCTGCCAAGAGACAGTGCATGACGTGGCTTCGGCAGGCTCGGTTGCCGTGGCGACCATATAGATCCGGGACGCCATCGGTTGCCAACCCCCGGACGGCAGGTGCTATCGCAACAAACCCCTGCTTCACCGCCTGCACCGCTACGTCACGATCCTCGGCGAGAGACTTCTTCTCATGAGCCGCATCGGCGTACACGCCCGCCGTCGTGTGATACCCCCGACTGTCGTGTCCGTGTGGAAACACTCCGAGCGGCCAAGGTCCATCGCCTTTTGGCTTCAACAGCCAGAATGGGATTCGCACATCGGGCTCGGTTTCAATGGTGCCACGCTGCCGTGTGTAGGCGCCTAAGTCCTCTGGCTCGCCGAGTTGCACCACCGGCTTGTGATCGCCCACCGATGCGGCGATCTTCTCCAAACCAAGCTTCGAGCGGAGTGCCGTGCGGGCGTCCTTCTGCCATCGGTCGAATCCGCCCGGAAAGTCCTGGTGGAAGGCAAGCGGCTGGGCATCCTCGTCGTACAGCCGTCCGAGGTACTTGGCGACGTGATCTGGGTAGGCGCTGAAGTCCTTCTCTTGACCGGAGACCGGAGTGCTAAGGGTGGCAAACGCCCAGCAGACAATTACGGATGAATAGATGCCAATCGCAGCAGGGCGGATTCTCATCGTTGCTTCCCTTCGCAGTTCGGGGGCGAGATGACTTGTTTGACTTTACTTGTGGAGGGCGGCGTTCAACCGCCGCAACTGCTCCACCGACTTGGGTGCCATCGCTCCGTCCTGGTAGATGCCGACGTTGAACGTCATCGGGGCCATGTGCTCGTTGCATTGTCGCACAAAGGCGACCACCTGTTCGTCGGTGTAAAGCGGTGATGGGATTGGTGTATCGAGCTTCGTGTGGACCCACCGACGATCTTCCAGGCATGTCCAGCCGAACCATTGAAGGCCGTTGTCGAGGTAGCGGCTCTTGGCCGGAGTGTTGAGATTGACCATCTCCCCGGACCAGTAGTCCTGGTGCGTCGTGTACAAGAAGGTCTTGTTCACCCCGGCGTTGTAGGTCACCAGCCGTGCCGGATGCCCCACCTTGGCGGCGACCGTGAACCTTTCCCAAGGAAACTGGAAGCCGGTCATGTCGGTGGTGACGCTGTTGTGCGGGCCACGGGGATCGAGGGAGTAGGGGCTGTCGAACCACCACGCCTTGATCTTGGCCTCGTAATGGTCACCCATCCAGGACACGATCTCCATCAGGTTGTTTGCGAACCGTTCCTTGTTGGCAGCGTGGTATCCGACTGTCCGTTCCCACTTCTCATCCTGCTGGTGGTTGCAGGAGTGGTTGTAGTAGACGAGGAGGTGCATTCCTTTCGCCGCCAGGGCATCGGCGAGTTCTCGAATCAGGTCACGCTCGCAGGTCCGCCCCGGCAGGATCTTGTCGAGCACGGGGTTGGGGGCGGGCAGCATTTGTAGCGCATGGGCTGCCGTGAAAAGCACGTAGTCGGCCCCGGCGTGCCCGACCGCCGCCATGAACCCGTCCAGGTCGAAATCGGCCACGGCCTTCTGAAACGGCTTGGTTTGGCCGGTGCGGGGAACGGTCTGAGCGGTCCAGTGGATGCCGATGCCGAACCGACACTTGGCAAGCCAGTCGGTGTTGGCACGCTTGTAGGACGAATTCGGTTGACTCTCAGCGGCCCGAAGTCCCCGGCTTGCAATGCAGGCTGCCGAGGCAATCGCCGTAGACCGCAGAAAAGAGCGTCGGTTGATCGCCATGATGCCTCCTTGGGATGGATCGCTCACTTCTTCTCCGCCAAATCATACACCCGAACATAGTCCACCATGAACTGATCCGGCAACTTGGCCTTGGTGATGTCCCCAGCCCACTCGCCAATTTCGTCACTGAGCAACATGTACTGCGGTACTTGGCAGACGCCTCCCGCCTTGCTGCGCCACGTCTCTTTGCCATCGACGTAGAAGACATACTCTTCGGGCAGCCAGAGTAGGCCGAACGTGTGCCAGCCGTCCATGAGCCCCGGCACTGTCACCCTGGTGCCTTCGTGTTTGTGGTGTTCGCCATAGCCGTCCCAGTGGAGGTTGTGCGTCACACGATCATCGAGCCACGGCTTTTCCATAATGTCGATTTCGCAGCCGTCCCTTGCCCCCTCATCGACCTTCCCTACTCCCGGCCCAGTGATCCAGAATGCCGACCAGTGGCCCGGCTGGGTCTGGAACTTCACACGGGCCACGTAGTAGCCGAAGGCGTGCTCAAACTTGCCCTGGGTGGTGACGCAGCCGTCCGTGGGTCTGTCGCCATCTATGAACGTGGCGATGACAAGGTGGCCGTCGCCATCGAGGCCGACCGCCTTGCGGCTCCACCAACCGCCCTTTCGTTTGCCATCGGGGCGGTAGGTCCATTTCGATTCGTCCAGCTTGTTTCCATCGAACTCATCGTGCCAGATGAGCTTCCATGTCTTGCCATCGGGTGGGGACGGAACTTGATCTTCGGGCTCGGCGGGCTGCGCCGGAACAGCCAGCAGCCCCAGGAGCAGGATCGGTAGCAGCGATCTCATGAGGGCGGCCTCCGGTGGCATGGGGAACGAATTGCCGCTCATTCTACCACCCGGCGACCCCGGCTGGTACACTTGAGGTCGCCCTAACCTTCGGAGGACCATCATGTTGCGGCTTTGCCTGCTCCTGCCCCTGATCGCTGCCCCAGCCTTGGCCACCGAAGCAAAGACTCTGCGTGTCTATTTCGTCGGCAACAGCGTGACCGACACGATCAACTATCGTGGTCTTGAGGCATTGGCGAAGAGCCGAGGTTACAGACACGTCTGGGGCCGCCACATGATCCCCGGTGCGCCGCTCCAATGGATCTGGCAACATCCGGACCAAGGCTTCCAAGAGCAGCCCTACGGTCACTACCCAACGGCCCTGACCAAGTATCAGTGGGATGTCCTTTGCCTCCAGCCCTTCGACCGACACATTACCGGCGACGAGGGCGACATCGTGATGGCAAAGAACTTCATCAAAATGGCATTGCCCAAGAGCCCGGACTTGCAGGTCTACATCTACGCCCGCTGGCCTCGGACCCACGTCGATGGCAAGCCGTTCTCTTGGAAGAAAGCCCCCTCACATTCGATGCCGACTCCAGCCGTTGGGAAGCCGAGACTGTTCAACGGCTTCGATGAATGGGGCTCGCTCTGGTTGCGAAGATACACGGGCGGCTGGGACGGGACGAACGAAACGAAGGACTACTTCGAGCGTCTGACATTGGAGCTTCGGAAGGTATGCCCCGAACTGAAGAGACCGGTCCTGATGGTGCCGGTCGGCCATGTCATGTACGAACTGGACCAGCAGATGAAGGCCGGGCAGGTGCCGGGCTACAAGACTGTCTGGGAGGTCTACAAGGATGGCATCCACCTGGACAATGTCGGCTCCTACATCGTCGCCTGCACGTTCTTCGCCACGCTGTACAGGGAGAATCCCGAGGGTCTGACCACCGAACCGTATGGAGACATCGATCCGAAGGTGGCCGAAGTGATCCACGATGCTGTCTGGAAAGTGGTCAGCACGCACGAATTGGCTGGGGTGAGGAAATGATTCCACTTTGGAGAGTCAAGCAATGAAGACATTCCCAACAAGGATTCTGGCTTTCTTTATGTTGTTTGGCATGCTGCTGCTTGGGCCGGTTCCGGCCCAAGCAGCAAGCCCGGATGGGCTCGTCACCGTCACCCCTGAAGAAACCGACGAGATACTTGCCAACCCCGGCGTGGGTTGGGAGACGTTTCACCGAACGAGGACGCAGGACAAGAACCTGCCCGACTGGATTCCCTCGACCGTTCACTACGCCCGTTGGGGGTGGGGAACGCTGGAGCCGACACAAGGCAAGATCGACTATGACTTCCTGGACGGCATACTCAAGGAGACTCGGGAGGCAGGGCAGATGTTGGCTTTCCGGGTCATGTGTTGCTCGACAACGCCGAGCCGTCCGTATCATCCTGAGTGGCTGCGAGGTGAACAGGGGGCCGTCGTCATGACCCGGTACGGCGATGGGCCCCAGCTTGAGGTTCCTGTCTTGGATGAGCCGGTGGTGCTCGAAACGCACCTGGACTTCATCAAGCGGCTGGGCGCTCGATACGACGGGCATCCCGACATCGACCATATCGACCTGGGCTCGGTGGGCTGGTGGGGCGAATGGCACATGAGCCGGTCATCCAATGCCCCGATGCCCACACCCGAAACCCAGAAGAAGATCGTCGATGCCTATCTCGCCGCCTTCAACAAGACACCGTTGCTGATGCTCATCGGCGGTGGCGACATGCTCAAGCACGCAACGGCGCACGGCACCGGCTGGCGGGCCGACTGCCTCGGCGACATGGGCGGATTCTCGAAGAATTGGTGCCACATGAGGATGGCCTACCCACAACGGCTACCACAAGCCGATGCCATCGACGCCTGGAAGACTGCGCCGGTGGCCTGGGAGACCTGTTGGGATATGCGGAAGTGGGTGGACGAGGGTTGGTCGCTGCGATTCATATTCAACTATGCCCTGGCCCTTCACGGGTCGGTCGTCAACAACAAATCGGCACCGCTGCCCGAGGGAGAGAACATCCGGCCCGAGGTTGAACGGTTTCTGCGGCGGCTCGGGTATCGGCTGGTGTTGAAGGAACTGAAGCACCCTTCCGAGGCCCAGCCCGGAGGTAAGGTCCAGTTGGCGATGAAGTGGCAGAACGTGGGCTCCGCGCCCTGCTACAAGCCATACCGTGTCGCCTACCGGCTCTCGAATGACGAGGGCTATCAGAAGGTCTTCGTTGGCGAAGCGACCGTGGACAAGTGGCTCCCCGGCTCCATCGAACTGTTCACGAAGGACTTCTTCAAGCAGCCCGCCGATCTGCCGCCCGGCGATGTTCACGATGTTGCCGATGCCTTCACTTTGCCGACAGGCATCCCCACTGGCAAGTATGCCATGTCCGTTGGCGTTGTCTGCGTGGCGACGACGCAACCAGTCGTGCAGCTTGGCATCGAGGGACGTGACGAAGACGGCTGGTATCCGGTAAGTAAGGTGATTGTGTCTCGCTGAAGAACGGTCACAACGGTCGTACAAACCGTCTTTCCGCACTCAAGTACGAAGGAGAGAAGCCATGAGACGAGTCATTCCACTTTCGGTGGCGCTGACGCTGGTCATCACATGCACGGCCTTCTCGCAAGAGACAAGGGCCCAGCAACGGCCACAAGCGGCGTTCGAGCAGGTCTTCACGCTGCGGGGCATCGAATTCACCGTGGACCAGCAGGCTCAGGTCAAGGAACTCCAAGCGAAGTACACACCACAGTTGGCAGAGATCTCCAAGAAACATGGTAGCATCCTCACCGATGAGCAGCGGCAGGCTCAGAGAGAAGCTATCCGAGCGGCACGAGAAGCGGGGAAGCAAGGCAGGGAGGCAAGGGAAGCCGTCGATGCGGCGGTCAAGCTGACCGGCGAACAGAAGGAAACGCTGGCGAAGCTACAGAAGGAACGGGCCGACCTCTTCGCTGAAATCCAGAAGGAGCTAAGGTCGCTGCTCACGGACGAACAGCGGAAGCAACTTCGTCCGCAAGGTCGAAGTGGTGGTCCGGCACAGCCACCCACCCACCGGGACGTTAAGTACGGTCCCTACGACCGCAATGTCATGGACGTATGGCTTGCCGAGTCCGACAAACCAACGCCCGTGCTGGTGTCGATCCACGGGGGAGGTTTTCGTGGCGGCAACAAGAGCGTCAGTGGCAGTCTGTTGCGAGAATGCCTCGAATCCGGCATTTCCGTCGTGGCGATCACCTACCGCCTGTCCAACGAAGCCATTGCCCCCGCTCAGTTCCACGATTCCGCCAGGGCGATCCAGTTCATCCGCTCGAAAGCCAAGGAGTGGAATCTCGATCCGACCAGGATTGCAGCAACGGGTGGTTCAGCCGGGGCCGGGATTTCTCTGTGGCTGGGGTTCCACGAGGACTTGGCCGATCCCGACAACGAAGATCCTGTCCTCCGTGAATCGACTCGACTGACGTGCATGTCGGTGTACGGTGGGCAAACCTCCTACGATCCTCGCTTCATCCGTGACTTGTTTCCCGGCGCAAAGGTCCACCGACACTCGGCCCTTGCACAACTCTTCGACATCGACATGGACGACTTGGACCAGTTGCCGAAGGAGAAGTACAAGTTGTTCGAGGAATGCTCGCCCATCACCCATCTGACAAAGGACGATCCACCGGCCCAACTGATTTACGGGATGAATATGGACGCCGCCGACATCCATAGCCCCCGGTTTGGCAAGGCCCTCAAGGAAAAGATGGCCCCCCTGGGCATTCGGTGCGAAGTCTATGCCGGGGCCGAGGTGCTCGGTGGCGGTGAGAAGGTGTCCACCATCGACTTCGTGAAAGAAGCGTTTGGGATGAAATAGGAGTGGTCAGATGATTCGATTCTGTTCCCTGGCCGGTCTTCTGGCAGCGTGTTTGTCAGCGACCCTCGCAACAGCGGAAACCCGTCAGGAAGTCGTCGTCGTCCATTTCGGCGACAGCACATGCATCACGAGCTGTCTTCCAGGAAACTAGCGGGTCGAGGCCGTGCTGAATCAGCGATTGTCGGCCTTCTACAAGCATTAACGGGTCGTCAGCCACAATGTTGCGGCGGGTGTGGTCGAAGGCACTGCCTACACGCCCGGAAGAAGATGACGAAAGCTGACGTAACGCCACAGCCACATAGGAAACCAAGCCATGAATCGGAACTGGGTTGCCTGTACCGCCCTCGTGTTGTCGTTTTTGCAGCCCCCGATGTGTACGGGGCAGGAAGCTTGCACACCCGCAGAGGCCCACGCCCAGGAATCAGCCGACCAACGTCCAGCAACGGTGAAAGTGGCTGCGGTGCAAGTCTGCGGCTACGACAAGACGGACGTGCCGAGGGAGGGCTACGACCCGACCGAGGCGATGGTTCCCTACATCGACAAGGCCGGTAAGGATGGTGCGCAACTGACCACCCGCATCACGCCTTCTGGTGCCTCGCCTCCGAGACGACCGACGTGGTAGTAGCTCGGGTTGGTCTCGTTCTTCTGCCGCCAAGTGCCGATCAGTTGCTCGTCCGGGCTGGACTTGTCAGGGTTGGAAAGTGGATTTGTCGAGTCGTCGCAGCCCGCCACGAGAAGGCAAACGACAAGGGTGTCCATTTTATCGCATTCAAGCCGGTTCAATCCAGGAACGCCACCGGCTGGAATCAGTCGTGCGACTTCGAGCCTCCTCGCTAACGAGACCGAAACTGATTTCGATACATGTTTCGGTTAGCGGCACCGCTCGGTACTCCGTTACCGGGTTGGACCGAACGGGCTCCATTCTGCATGCGCTGTTGGTACATCCACTGATACTGGTGTGCGTTACCAACCGGCTGCCCGTTGATCTGGGTCTGTGGGACGTAGAAACCCGTTCCCAACGGTGATTGCTGCATCACGCCGTTCTGTCCACCGTGGCCACCGTAGCGGTGTCGATACCGCATTTGTTGCTGCATCTGCTGTTGCTGCATGGCCTGCGTTCGGTAGTTGTAGCCGAACGCATTAGGCGTTTGACCACCTCGTCCACCTCGCTGGCCGCCACCACGCCGGGCGAATGCGTCCTGGGCAGACAAGCAACACACGACGGTCACGACCGCTGCGACTGCAAGACACTTCTTCATCTCTTGATACCTCCTCGTTCTCCGTTACGTGAGATCACGACTCAGGATGTGGCCCTGAACCGTCACCGGTTCCTCGGCCTCGTCCCCAGCCGCCTTGCCCTCTGCCCTGGCCCATTCCTCGTCCTCCACCCGATCCCATTCCGAAACCGTGGTGCTCTTGATCGTCGCCCGCCGCCAATCCGTGGTTGTCGGATGCGTCATGAGGTTCGGGGGGCATCGCATCGCCGCCTCGCTGCTGGCTTCCCGCCATACGTCCCATACCACGACCCATACCCACTCGTGCTTGTCCAGGCCGAGCATCGTCCATCCGGTCCAGTTTGCGACACGCCCTCGTGGAGTCAGGTATAGGACCACCCCCGAGACGGACGCCACCAGGAATGTTGACGCCAGCAGTAAGGATACGAATCCTCGGGTGCGGAACTTCATGGCATTCACCAGCCTTGCATAGTTTTCTCACTCTTGTTGGGGTCATTGAGACGAAGTTGCAGTGCGGGGACTGCGGACCTCGTGCCGACCATCGGGAAAACAGGTCCAAGTCTGACTGGGAAGACCCTTCCTTCGCCAAGCCACCAATCAGTAATGCAAACTCGGTGCCATTTGGCGATTGCGGTTCGCCGTCACGAACGGCGATGAACGATTCGACCGATTGCGTGGTGGGACACCGGGCGGCAAGCACCAGAATGAACGGATTCGACTGTGTTTGTGGCGCTTGGTGGCGGGCTTGCGGAGGGCCGTGATTTCGGGCGGCTTGGGGGCCGTACTGAGGATTTGGCGGAGGGTTGCCGCGGGGGGGCGCGTAGAGTCGCCCGGCTCGGCACGTGACGGGGGACGTG
>Ga0180438_10002199_pt1 | contig 32601 bp, 44 predicted proteins | sample SS_ome_12_FD_132455 | JGI IMG/M metagenome (GOLD analysis project Ga0180438, IMG submission 132455) | Hypersaline lake sediment archaeal communities from the Salton Sea, California, USA - SS_3_D_2 metaG | ecosystem: Environmental > Aquatic > Non-marine Saline and Alkaline > Hypersaline >... | reverse complement strand
GGCGGATATAGAGAGAGAGTGGACTAGGTCAGGTCGCCGCCAGACACCCGCGCGCTGCCGGACACGTGCGCGTTGCCGGACACTCGCGCGTTGCCGGACACCCACGCGTTGTCGTACACCCACGCGTTGCCGGACACCCACGCGTTGCCGGACACCTGCGCGTTGCCGTACACCTGCGCGTTGCCGGACACGTGCGCGTTGCCGGACACCCGCGCGCTGCCGGACACCCGCGCGCTGCCATACACCTGCGCGCTGCCGGACACCCGCGCGCTGCCATACACCTGCGCGTTGCCGGACACGTGCGCGTTGCCGTACACCCGCGCGGTAAACCCAACAAACGCAGACTCGGCCACCTGCGCCGTCTCCGCGACCCAGCCGCCCCCGTGGGGGTGGCGATGGTAGATTACTCCGTCGAGGGTCTGGGTGGCCGCCCACCAGGTCTCGTCCACCGTGACGCCATCATCTCCGGGATACCGCGCCGCGAGTTTTGTCATGTGATTCTCCTTTTCCGGCAGCCCTATCGCCGCCGGAGTCACCATCACCTCGCCCCTCCTCTTCGCCAAAAATCCGGCTCACGCGCCCGGCCAGCGTCAGCAGATCGGCGCGCACGAGCAGGATCGTGCGCAGAGTGCGGCCCCGCTTGGGCCGGCCGATCACCTGATAGCCCTGGCGCCGGAAATACGGGACCGCCGATTCCGTGGAACGGATCCAGTTCGGCGCGAGGTAGCGCATGATCGCCGCGCCGAGTCCGTGACTGCGATGCTCGGGCAGGACGTTGAGCGTGAGCAGCACGCTGAGTCGCGGGTTGACCAGCGCGACTGCCGCGTCCGTCTCGCCGCAGCGGAAAAACCAGAGGCCGCCGTTGCGGGCGCAGTGCTCGACCATATTCGGGCCGATGTAGGTGGGGTGTTGGCCACGATTCAGCGCCTTCTTGAGCCGCCGATACTCGCCCTGTCGGCCCTGCCTCGCGTCCAGTCGTGTCGCACAGTCGCAGATCATTTTCCGCCCTTCATGTGACGCTTGCCGCATGTCGGGCAGACGCACAGCGTGATATTGCTGGCCGGCGAATCCCGATCGAGCGCGTCCGGCGGCTCCAGCTCGTCCAGCCGGAGCTTCAGCGTCGCGTCAAACTCCCGGAGACTCGACAGCAGATCGGCCTCCAGGTGGATCGTGCCGAGCACGTCGTTGGACAGCTCGGCGAGAAACGGCGCGAGGAGTTCCGCGTTCGGGTCGCCGTGGATCGTGTTTAGGTTCACGGCGATTCGCGCCGCCGCTTTCGCCGAGAGATTGGCGACGACGCACGGGACGGACTCCAGCCCCGCCTCGCGCGCCGCCAGCACACGGTGATTGCCGCTGACGATCTCGTACTCGTCGCGCGCGCCGCGCATCGGGCGCACCAGCACGGGCGCCAGGAAGCCGTCGCGCCTGATCGAGGCGACCAGCGCCGTCATCTGCCGCTCGGAGAGATACTGCGGGTTACGCCTGAGCGCCCGCAGGCGCGAGAGCGGGATCATCCGCTGGGACATTTTCGACGAGCTCAAATTCGATCCTCCAAACGAGGGCCGCAGGGCCGAGATCGGGATAGCACGCGAGCACCTGCGCGCGGCGCTCGGCGCAGAGGTCCGCGAGCGTGACGCGCGTGATACGCGTGACGCGGGCCCGCGCGAAAGCGGGTCGCGGACCCACGGACAGCGCGACATGCTCGCCCTCGCGCAGCCGACACGTCATCCGGATCGTGTCGGTCTTTTCGCCGCGCAGGATCGCGGCGCGGAAACAGCCGCGGAACCACAGGGTTTTCATCGATCCTCCTTTCGCCCGGCGGAATAGGCCGCCGGGCTGTCCTCATCGCCTCCCCCTCCGCAGAGGGGGGTGCGGCGGGGACTACCTCTGCCTCATCGCCGTCCAGTAATCGTCTACCGACTCCCACGCCATGTACCCTCCCTTCGCCCGACCCCATGCCGGGCGTCCTTACGCCTCCCGCCCCGCAAGCCGATCCTCGTCCCGAGGAGTCGCGGGATAGTGGTATGTGAGCTGTCGGGCCACATGCTCCACGATCACGTAGCGGGGCCAGTCGGGCCAGCGAGCGCCTCCGCTGGTCATCCCCACCTCGCGGGCCTCGTCGGCCCGTATCCACCGCTGTACCGTCTGCTTGGTGACGATCATCGTGTCCTCCTTTCGCCCGGCGGAATAGGCCGCCGGGCTGTCCTCATCGCCTCCCCCTCCGCAGAGGGGGGTGCGGCGGGGACTAGTCCTCGCAGGGCTCGTACCCTGCCGTGGCGCGATAGTAGTCCATGCGCTCGGCGTACATCTGTTCGGCCATCTCGATCTCCTCGCGGGTCATGTCCGGGGCAGCCTCCGCGAGCGCGTCCCAGTCGCCGCCCTCGATCTGCGGGGCGACTATGATCCGATCCTCGCTGTCGATGGTCCGCTGGTCCCATGCCCTGGTGGCGCACGCGCGAGCAGTCGTGATGATCCTGCGGCGGCGCATGGCCGCGTCCCACTGAGTCCCGATGCTGATGTCTGACATGGCTCCTCCTGTGGTTACGGCCCGCTGATCCCCGCCCCGCTCGCCCGTGAGAGCGAGGGTGTGAGACGCGCGGGGTTGGGTCGCGCCGGGGCGGGGGTCATCGGGCCGGGTTGTGTATGCGCGTCTCACGTCTCCCCCTCCGCGCGGGAGGGGGGTACGAGGGGCGCGGTTACTCGCGGATCATCGCCAGCACTCGATCCAGCTGGTCGGCGGGGATTTTTTGCGCCCGGCCGTCATCCGTGCGGCACTCATACCGCACGGTGGGGATCAGCTTGTAGCCGCTGTAGGTGATCTCCACCAGCGTCCCGTGCGTCCCGTTGGGCGTGGTGCCCGCCTTGATGATCCGCTCGGTCTGTGTCGTCTGCATGGCTCCTCCTCGGTTGTCGGTCAGGGTTGTCTTTGCGCGTCTCACGCTCTATTTAGGAGCAAAAAGCGTGCCATGCACATACGCGCGGGAAACCGCGATTTATGGCCCCCCATACACGCTTTTTGTTGACAATTCCTGTCAATCCGCGAAACCCATTAGTCTCGACGTGCCAAGGAGTTAGACGCGCCTTCTGTCGCAAAATGCGACAGAAGTGACGTTTTTTGTCGCTTTGCGGCTGGCTCTGGCGGCCCGGTAGCGGCAGAGGGGGCCGCAAAACCGCTGCCGGACCCGCCGGGGCCGGTACACCTGCCCACACGTCTCGCAGGCTCTCTCCTCGAGGTCGATCCGGATCTCATGGCGTCCGCCGCGTCTGCCGGGCATGGGCACCTCCGCTAGGATGGGTCTGGGACAGCCTACACGCTTTTTCAGGGCGTGTCGAGGGAAAATTCGTCCCGCGAGGCCGATCAACTTTTCACGGCCCTGCAAAAAAGGTGGCCTCCGCAGGAGGCCACCATGAAAGGAGAATATGAGATTACGACTCGATTTTTTCGATAGCCTTCACCGCCATCGTCCGGAGCCCCGCCTTGTCCTGCTCTTTGGCGAGCCGGTCGAGCAAAACCTTGATGGTCGCGGCGTCCAGTCCGTCCGCCGCATTTCTGACCGTGTTCACCGCCTCGAATCCGGCATTTGCGAGCGACTTCCACCGGCGTCCCCGGATCAGAGCCCAGAGCGCGCAAAGCGCACCCGCCGCCTCGCCGGCGAACGGGATGCCGAGCAGCCGTCCGACGGACCCGACCGACTCCAGCGGCGCGGTGCCGGTCGGATTCCCCTCGGCGTCCACGCCAGCGGCGGTGTCCATCATGTGCAGGCACGTGGCTCCCGGCAGCAGCACGACCGCTGCGACCAGGACCAAGACGATCCATCGATTCGACATGCCGATTCTCCTTATTTCTGGGACTGTTCGATCTTTTTCACGCTGACGCGGATCTCGTCGAGTTGGCGGCGGATGAAATCGAACTTCTCGTCGCTCCTAGCGAGATCGATGTCGTGCTGGTTCGTTCGCGCCTCGATCCGATCTATCCGCTCGTGTGTCCGTTTGCCGACCCACGCGATGAGCCCGATGAGGCAGGGGGTCATGATTGCGAACAGCGCGGCGGTGATGATCGCTCCGGATTCCACGCGGCTAAGCCCCCTCTCCGATCTCGGCGGTGATCCGCATCGGCATGCGGAACCGACCGCTCGGAGTTCCCGAGGTCAGCCCGCCCGTGAACCACCGATATTCGCAATGCCCTCCGACGCCGAACGCCGGAGCTCCGGCGCTGACGGTGGCGGTGAAGGTGAATTTGGAGTTGCCTACATCGGGCGTGCCGGAGACGTCGAAGATTTCGTTCGCGTCGCTCTCGTGCTCTTTCCCCGCCGCCTTCATCGCCCAGCCGGTGATCGTGGCGTTGGTCCCGTCCGGATTTTTCACCACGACCGCCCAAGTGTTCGTCGAGTCGCGGAAAAGTTCAAGCTGTCGGCGGTCGCCGGCTCCGGGCATGTCCTTCTGAACGATGAACTCAAGCGCCATGATTCACCGGATCAATGCAGGCGGATAACGCAGTTCCCCGTAATCGCACCGCCGGGAGACGCGGACAGCGCGCGTACTCCGAAACGATCATCGGACGCGGGATTGAACTTCACCGTCCCGCTTGTCCTGAAGACTCCCGTGACCCCGGCCCCGACGGTGATGACGACACTCGTTGAGACGCCGTTTTTCTCAAGCGTGAAAGTGACGGGATTCGCGAGCGTATTCGCGGTGATGTTGACGGCGATGCGGACGTGATTCGAAGTCAGGACCACGGGGACGGGCAAAGATTGGCCGCCGAATGCCAAGACGTTATTGACCGCCGCCGCGATGCTGAATCCGGCAACGTCCGTGATCGCCGTCGGAGGATGGGAGTAGCTGCTCATATGCCTTCCCTTTCAGCAAAAGAACCCTACGCTAGATTTTGTTGCTTGTCAAGACCGCTCGCGGCCATTTCCATCGCACGATAAAAAGCCGCGTCCGTCTCGCCGACGACTTCCTCGAGCACGAATTCCGTCAGGGGGCATTCCCGCTCGTAGTACTCGTGCGGGACGCCAGAGAGGCTGCCCTTGCCGTGTCGCACGTAGACGAACATCCCCTCGCGCTCCACCGGGACGTAGTGAAAGGCGTGCCTGGCGAAGAACGCCGCGTCTTCGCCGCTCTCCATCGACGGATACGGCGACTCCTCCCAGAGCGTGCGGTGATAGGCGTAACTCGATCCGATCATGCACTCGCCGGGTATGTGCTTCGGCCAGTGGGAAGGCGCGACGAACCGCCGGAGCTCCCCCGTTCGGGCAAGCCACACGAGCGGCTTTGCGGCGGCGCTGAGCGCTCGGCGCTGGTCCGGCGCGGAAAGCATCCGCGACATGACCGCCTCGATCCACCGCGGGTGATACCAGTCGTCGTCGTCCATGCGGACGATCCAGTCGCCATCGGCCGCGGCGATGCCGAAGTTGAGCGCGTCGCCGATCGGCCATCGATCCTCGAGCGCCGTGACGCGGATGTCCGGCGCGTCGAGGATCGACGCCTCCCGGCGATGCCGCCCGTTGACGACGATGACGAGTTCCTTTTTCGGCCACTCGAACCGCCGGTAGTGGGAGATCGCCCGCCGGAGGAAGCCCGGCCGGTCCGTGGTCGCCATGACGCAGGAGACGAGTTCGCTCATGGGTTGTCACCCGATGAAAACGTGGGCCGTCTCCCCGCCCCCCGCAGGGGTGGCTTCCGACTTCGCCTCGAAAATGTCGAACACGATCTCGAGGGCTTGAAGTCGCGGCTCGTTCCCCTCGGGGACCATCTCGACTTCCAGGGCTTCCAGTACGGGATCGGGCATTTTAGGCCACCCCGTTCTTCCTGAAGACCAACTTGAACTGCCACCATTGGCCCGTTGGGCCGGGGTCTTGGACGGCGTAGGCGTTCATCTCCACCCACGCCGCCGACTCACACGCCGCTTGGCTCACCTTGCTACATCGGTAGTACATCTGCGCCCGGTTGGGCATATCGTCCGTCTCCGGACTGGTGTTCAAAGCGTCGATCTTGTAGTCGGGGAACGTGTTGTAGTTCTCATCCCAACAGAAGTTGACGAGGCGAAGCCTTCGGATATACCCGAGGTTCCACACTTCTGAAATTCCGACGCCGGAAGTTGCCGTCCCGCTCAGACACAAGTCGCCGTTGCTGTCAATTTCAAGACGGTCGAGGGTCCATCCGGTGAAGTCGGAAGCGCTGATGTTGCCGTCGCTCCACCCCACGGACGGGTAGGGGAACGGACCCATGTAGATCGGCACCCCGTAAGTACTGTCGCGGTATCCGTTGCTTCTGCACGGAGATTGCGCGTCGAGGCGAAAAGAGCCGTTTGCGATGTCAAGGATGCCCGCCTCTGCGGCAGTGCCGCTCACGCTATTCGCGTCTTGGCTTGTCCCAGACTGCCAGTGCGCGAGGGAGCCATAGGAAACACCATTGAAGTAGTTGTCGCTCACCCCGCTCACAAGGTCGTACCAGTTGTAGTCGAAAGCGGTCGCCGTCCCCGCGTTGTCGAAGTACCAGTTGTAGGTGTTGCCGATGAAGATGTTGTTGTAGGAGGTGAAGATGTTGTCCAAAGAACGGACGCCATAGTCGTTGTTGTAGAACAGGCAGTTTTTCACAAGGACGCGGTTGTAGGATACGGAATCGTAATACATCCCGTACTCGCATCCCTCGAAGACGCAGTGGTTGACATAGCCTCCGAAGGCGTAAGCCGTGTTGTAACCTTTGCCCCGAACGCAGTCCTTGAAGTGGACTCCCGTAGTCCACGACGAGGTCGAGCTAGTCCTGAGCCCGCGAGAGGTCGCATTGGCGAATACAAGAGAGCCCGGAGGGGTCTGGACCTCGATGTCCCTTGTGGCGACGTTTCCGCAGTACCAGCAGTAGGCGCGGGCGCTCTCCGCGTCCACGATCACCTTGTCGTAGCATCGGATGAAATACCCTTCGTTGCCGGTCGTCACCGTCTCCGCGTAGACGCCCTGCCCGATGTGCAGGGTGTCTCCGTTGGCCGCGACCGTCGCCGTGGCTTGGATCGTCAGCTTCGCGTCGGCCCACGAGGTTCCGCCGTTCGCGTCGTCGCCGTTCTTGGAGCAGTAGTAATCAGCCACGGACGATCTCCCTTGTGTCCCGGTAACCGGGACTCTTGTAGCCGAAGTCGGGAAGGTTGCCAGTCTCGTAGACCGCGTAGTCGGCGCGGTGCCGCTCCTCGAAAACCCGCTTGTCGTTGTCTCCCTTCGCCTTGGCGATGATCGCGTTCTCCTCCTCTACAGTCTTCGGCTTCGGGATCTCCACCACGGGGAACCGCGCCATGAACGCCCTACTACTCGGCGTGTTGAAGTAGGTGTAGAGGTGCCACTGGACCTCTCCGGTGGGAGTCTCGTCGGTTTCCTCGATGATCGGACGCGCCATCCCCTTCGCCGCGCCCTTGGGGGAAGTGATCGGTTCTTCGAGGATTACTTTTCTCATGACGACCTCGTTATTTCAATTTCCAGGACAACCCTTGTAAGGGCCGTCACGGAGTCCACGCTGAAGCCTATCACATCGCCCGCCGTCACTGCAACGCTCGTCCAGTCGGAGAGGTCGGTGTCCTCGCCCTTCTCCGCGCCGCTGAGTTCGGGTTCGTGGCCGTTCGTGATGCTGTCGGCGTCGGTCGGTGGGGCGTCGGCGTACACGCATTTCCACACGTCGATCTTGATGTCGCCGGACTGGTCGGCCAAGAGAGTCCACGAGGTCAATGTGCCGGAATAGGGGACGCGGACGAATCCCTTGAGGCCCGCGGTGATCTCCGAGCCTGCGCCGTCTATTGTAATGCCAACGATTCCCGCACCGACGCCGCCGCTCGGCGTGATGTCCTGATAGGCCCCCGCCTTCAGCGCCAAGAACGTCTTCATTTGCCACTGCGCGGTCAGCGTCGCGCTCGTCGCGCTCGCCGTCTCCGACTCGATCGCGTCGGAGCCCTGGCACTGCACAATAGCCGCGTTCGCGGAGCCGTCGATCTTGATGAAGGTGAAAACGCGGCCTGTCACGGCGGAAGCCATCGGCAGAAACCGCGTCACCGCGCCGCCGGTCAGGTCGATCCGTTCGACGCACGTGGCGGACACCGTCGTGCCGGAAGCCGTCACGTCCACGACGCATCCCTGACGCTGGCCGATGAAACAATCGGCCTCGAATCGCATTTCGGCGGTCATTGCTTGTGTCCGATCGCGTGATAGTGCGCCGTAAGAGTCCCCGCCGCCGCAGTCCGCTGAATCGTGAACCCGGCGTTGGTCAAATTGTAGAACGACAGCCCCTGGATCGATCCGCTTTTCTCCTGCCCGATGGTCACCGCGGGAGTCGTGCCTGCCCGATATGCCTCCGGGAAAGTGGCGTTCACGGAGACGACTCCGGCGGCAAAGGAAACGGTCCCAGCCTGGACGAACGCGCCGCTTCCCGAGGCAACGAACGTCTCGCGGCGTGCCAGGCCGTCCGATCCGACGTGTCCGAGTTCCCGGTCCTGCGAGAAAATGCGGGTGAACCCCGTCGGCGGCGCGGAGGATACCGTCGTGGCGGACGCGAGGTCCTCGAGCTGTCCCGCTTCGCTGCCTCCGTTCTCCGGGATCCCGACGATGAAGTTTCTCACGGCCACACGCTCCCGCCCTGGCCCGTCGGGGCATTGAGACCGAGGATGCCGTCGTGCTCGAGAACCTTGAATCTGCCGGGATAGCTGTCTCCGTTCGATCGCCAGAGAGAAACCTCGACGGTATCCCCCGGTTCTATCGCGCCGACGGGAATTTCGAAGACGTAACTCTTGCGCTGATTCGGCGCCGGGATGTCCGCGTAAGGGATCGCGTCGCGCAGAAAGACCGGCGCGGCATTCGCCGCCTCGCCGTCCTTGAAGATGCGATAGCCGAGGAAGATCACGATCTGATTCCCGAGCGACTTGGCGACGTCCACCGTGTATCGGATCTGCCATCCGATCTTGTGCGCGTCAAGACTTTCCGTAATCCCGCCGCGGATCGAAATCCCGGTGGTGCGGCCGGGCTTGAAGTCGAGAGTCAATGGTGACGTCGCCCCGACCGTAGGCGTCCCGGGCGTCGTCTCGCCCGTCGGGACCGGATCGCTTCCGGGGACGCCCGTCGGCGGGCTGTACGTTCCGGTCCGCACGCTCGGCCGCGGCGCCCTGATCCACGGGCGAATCCAGTTGTACCGATTCTTTCGCGGGAATTCGAACTTATTCGCGTGAATCGCGCTCGCCTTGTCCCCGTCGACGGTGATCTTGTCCGGGAACTCCTGATCGGAGACGTTCGTCGAGGAACGGCCCGACCACAAAAGCCCCCCGTAGCAGAGCACCCCCGAGGGGTTCTTATCGTCCTTATCGTCGATCCCGAGAGGACCCCAGCGATTCTTATTCTGGTAAAAGATGATGTCGGACCACAGACACGTCTCGCCGAACCAGTCGCCGTCGCTGTTGTTGGTCTGGCCGTTGACGAGTTCTGGCGTCGCGTTGATCGCCGTCGACTGCACGTTGCCGTCGCCGCTCTCGTCGTCCGCGACGCGGATCGTCCCAGTCGGGATGTCGCGCGTGAACGGAAGGATTTTGAACGCATGTTTGAACTGTCCGATGTTCTCCGAGTCGGTCAGGTATCCGGCCTTGATGAAAATGTTCAGCACCGCGGTGTAGAGGCTTGCGGCGCTCGGAGTCCCCGCCGATTTCTTCCCGATCAGGGAGCACTCCCCGTTGGGTCCCATGACCCGCTCCTTCTCGGAGACGGTGTCGAGGACGTACTTGATCCAGACGAGATCGTGGAGCGAGCCGTGTCGCTGCGAGTTGCGTTGATCGACGATGTGCGTCGATCGATTCTCTTTTTTGTTGTGGACGTTCCGCATGTCGGAGATCATGCGCAGCGCCCAGACCTGATCCTCGTCGCCGCCGTTCTTGTGCGGGCGGAAGATCAGGTTGTCCGGCTCGAGGTAGAACGTCGCGTCGTCCTTGAATTTGTCGTGGAGGCCGTCCTGCAGGGTGCGTCCGTAATCGTCCTCGTCGAAATCCACCACGACGCCGATGCGGGTTCCCTGCTGGTGTCCGAGCTTCTTTACGCGGTCACGGTTGTCCGCCGGGAGTTCCGACCAATCCTTGAGCGTGAGGATCCCGTCCATGATCCGGAAAAATTCCGGCCTGCGCTGCGAGGCTCCGGGTTGTGCGCCTGTCGCCATCAGGATCCGCCCGTCCTTCTCTCGACCATCGCCGCCAGGACCGCGTTGAATTTCTCCCTCGCTTGTCGGAGGCTCGGATACCCGAGCAGCGGTTCCTCCACGTCGTTTACGGCGACCCACGTCTGCGACACGTCGCCGTCGGTCCCGATGACGAGATTCGACACCGGCGGAACCGCCTCGATGTTCCAGAAATGCGCGAAGGTGTATTTTCTGGCGAATTCGCTTCGGCGGACGTTGAACTCCTTGATCGCCGCCTGGCGGGCGGCCTGCTCCATCGACTCGTCGAATTTCGGATCGATGGATTTTCCGTCCTCGTTGCGGTACTCCGCGATACGGTCGTCGTGGATCGGCACGGGTGCGACGGCCACTGCAGCGTTTTTCCCGATCTTTTTGACGCCGCCGGGAGACGCGGGATCGAAGGCGAAAAGGAAATTCGTGTATTCGGTGCCGATGTCGGTGCGCATCTCGTAGCTGTATCGGATTCTCGCCCACACGTTGCCCGGCTCGGCCTGTGAACCCCCGTCGATGTCGTCCATCCCGATTTCGTCCAGAAGGAAAATCGGATCGTTGAAGACGACGATCCCCTTTTCGGGCACCACTTCGTAAGCGTCCTTGGGGTACTCGACGACGCCCGCCGTATAGGCGAGCTTGAAAAACTTCCTGAACTCCGCCCGATCGATCAGCTTGGAGCGATTCGCCGTCGCGCGATCGAGGTATTCCTCCAGCTTGTCCCGCTGCTCCCGATTTCGCGCCTTCGTTTCCCGGAGCGAGTTGACCAGCACCGCGAGCCGGAATGTCTGCTTGTTCCGCAAAGACGCCTGGGCGATCGAGTCCTTCGTCTCGTCCACGTCGCCGACATTTTCAGGCTTCGGCGGAAACGTTCCTTCTCCGAGCGTCGCGTAGGCTTCGATGATCGTGTAGAACGCCGCCAGGTCCTCCTCCGGCGTGCTGAGCAGGATGTCAATGGCATCCTGGTTGAGGCCGAGCTTTTCGAGCTTCTCGAAAATTTCCTTGATTTGATCGTCGATGTCTGCATTCGCCTGGTCGATCCTCTGGATTTCCAATGCGATGCTTTCAACGAATTGATCGATCGCCTGATCGAGTCCGTTCTTGTCCGGAAAGGTCTGCTCATAAAACGTCATCGCCGCGACGCGAAAGCCGAGTTCCACCGGACGGCCACCTTCGTCTTTGTTCCTGGCAACGTAAGGAAGCATGGGTAGCGTCGGGTATTCCGCCGCGTCGAAATCCCAGCTTGAGACCGCGTTTTTTTCGGGCAGCGCCGCCGGCGCGATCATGAACGTCCGGAAGGCTCCCTCGAGAAATCGTTTCTCGGCGGGGTCCGACCTGGCCGAGACGGAGACTTTTCGCAGCACCCATCTCGCGAGGTTCTCCACGGTCGCGCGCTGACCGCCCACGGTCATCCCGGCGGCTGCGAGCGCCCGATCCGTGAGCGGCCGATACTTCCCTTCCCGGTCCGTGAACACCGGGAAGAGCGTCGCGGTCGTATTCACGCGGATCGGCTTCCCCCACACGCGCGTGAGGATCGAGTGGTGATTGTACCGAACGGCGCGGGAATCTTTCGTCACCATGCGACGCGGCACCTCGAACGTCGATCCCGTCGACGCGCCGATGAACGTTCGCTCCCGGAACGTCACGTTCTCGCGGTAGATCCCCACCGTGTCGTCCCAATGCAGCCCGACGGTGAAACCGCCGAGCTTGAGCAGATGGTCGAAAACGACGACGGGATTCCGGAAGGGCCGCCAGTCCTCGTCAAGCGGCGCGGGCGTCGCGCTGGCCTCGCCGTCGAAATGAGTGATGAGCGGGGAAGTCGGCAGCGCCGAGACGGCCTTTTCGATGAAATCCCGCAAGCTCCAGAATTCCGTGCCCTTTTTCATGCTGCCGGGCTCCAGCGTCCCGGCGGGCATGACCCGGTTGTAGCTGCCCGTCACCTCGCCGCCGGTGGTCCAAAAGGCGCGGCTGTCCACGAGGTTGACCTTGACGACGGGGCTGCGGAATTCTCCATCGAATGCGTCGACGTCGACCTCTTCGATCCCAGTCGTGTCCACGTACATGCGTCGGATCGTGACGACGTTGTCGCCGGACCCTTCGGCCTCGTCGGAGGAATCGAAGACGAGATCGCCGACGAAGTTGAGCGCGCCGTTCTGCGCGTACTCGCCGGGAGGCGTTCCCGCCGTGGATTCCGCCGGTTGCGGATACGCCCCGACCGGCCAAAATACTTGGCGCGACTGCTGGATTCCGATCCGGTTGTACCGGATCGCGATTTCGGGTACGTACTTCCGCTCGATCAGAACGTAGCCGCGGCCGGGCGCGAGGCCGGGCGCCCTGCTGATCTCCGCGCGCAGGCACGGCAATCCCTGGTATGTGATTCTCATGCCGAATGGATCGAACCGTCGCCGGGCTCGTTCTTGTCCTCGAACCCGGCGTGGCTGGAATGGTCGGGGGAGCCGATGTCCACCTCGTCCGGGAAAACGTACACCTCGCGGTAGTTGATCTCGAAAAGTTCGCGGTCCCCCGGAACGCGCCGGGCCTCCTCGTCGTAGGACGAGCGCGTGTCGTCGTAGTACTCCTCGTCGTAGTGGAGTTCCGGCACGTCCGCCGCCGTGACGTCGGGTCCGGTGATTTTCCCGGTCAACGTAAGCTCGACGGGCCGCTTGCGGCCGCGGAAAAGAATCGGATCATTTTCGGGTCCATCCGCCGAGGACGGGACGACCAGGACGGGAACGATCGGCCGGCCGGAACCGCGCGGGACGACGATCGTCTCCTCAACCTTGATGTCCCGCCGAGGCTCGTAGACGTAGATCGCCGTTGCCCCGAGGTCGTCAAGCCGCTCGGTGACGATGGATCGGAGGCCGTCTACATTGGGAGGCTTGAACGATTTCACGAGGTTGAACGCATCCGGGCCGTCGGCGTTCGCCCGCCAGGACTTCCGGATCAGCCGATCGTCGTAGTGCTCGACCTCGATCTCCCTTCGGAGGTTCATCACGTCGGGGTTCTGTGAGAACTGGCTGGCGCCTTTCGTCGTCATCCCGACGCGCAGGACGAACGCGACGTGGTTCGAGAACCGTCCGCCGGTCGGCGCGATGTCGAAGGAGAGGACGTATGGACCCCTGCGAACGTCGCTCGGGTGAATGTCGATTTCCAGGACGGCGTTGCGGTAGATGCGGAACCGCTGCTCCGTCTCGCGCTGCGCGACCGCCCGGAGTTCCTTCCAGAGCGTCATCGTCGCGGCGGCGTCCGCACCCACCAGCCGGCCCGTAATCTCGTAAGTCTCCTCCGACGAGTCCAGGTTCCCGCCGGCATTGAACTGGTTGTTGATCGTCGGCCGCCACCCGGTGCGGGTGGACGAGAAGCTGTACTCCTGCGTCCCCTCGCCGATGATCACCGTGTAGCTGTCGCTCATCTGTACCTCAGATTTCGTTCCGTGACGATGCGGGTGCTTTCCATGTCCGCGAAGCCGAACAGCGCGCGCATGCGCAGATGTTCGTCCATTTTTTCCTCGACCTGTCGCTGCATCTCATCGATGGTCGCGCCGGAAATGTTGAACTCCATCTTGATTTCGTTCTTGATTTCCTTTCGCTGCTGCTCCTGCTGTTGCGTCTGCCGCGCGGCGGCGGCGGATTCTCCGCGCAGAAGGTTGATCGCCCCTACGGCGATCCCCGCCACGGTGCCGATCGCCTGTCCGAGTGGACCGAATATTGCGCCGATTGCTCCCAGGCCGGTGGCGGCCATGCCGAGCTGCGTCACGGACTGGCCGAGGGAATCGAACTGAGGTCCCAGGACCCGCGCGACCTGCCCGAGACCCATCAGGCCCGTGGACATCCGCGCGATGTTCGGCGCGAGCGAGGTCATCCTGTCGACGGATCCGGCGACCCTGTCCATCTGCTGCGCGGCCCTGTCGGCGCCGCGTTCGTTGACGTTGAGCGTTACGTCCGTTGGGGGCGGCATGGTCCTGCGATTTCCGCCGCGATCGCGTCGATCTCGGCGAAAACCGACATCTCCTCAAAGTTTTTCGGCCCCGCTCCGCCGTGGTTGCGCCAGAGCCGCCAGCGGTTGAACGTTTCGAGGCTCTCGCGCGTCCATCGGAACGCGCCGGGTTCTCCCTCCGGGAATTCGCACCCGCCGCACATCTGGGGCGTCACCTCCTCGCCTTTCAGTCGCGGCCGGACCGGATTTCCTTCCCGATCGAAAAAGAACAGCCTGCACGCCTCGCAGTCGTGGGGGGCGCCGGGAGTCAAGGCCCGCCGCGCCCCCTCGATCAGTTTTTTCGGTCGACCTCGCCGGCGAGCACCACCTGGCAACACTCGGCGACCATCTGGATGACGGCTTCTCCGTGCGGCTCGAAGAGCTTCTCCACCCGCCGGACTTTGTCCGCGTCGGCGCACATGTCGGTGAACCGCCAGAATTCCCGCGCGGCGACGACGGACGCCTCGCCGAGCTTCTCCCGCTCGATCAGGAGGTGCTCCAAATTCTCGGCGGCGTTGCGGTAGCTGACCTCTCCGGTTTCGTACCGCTTCGCCGCCCGGTCGAGCATCTCCCACATTTTCCATCGACGGTGAAGCTCGCGAAAAAAGGCGAGGAAGTCCCGCTTGTCCTCCACGGCGATGGAGAACTCCTCGCTCTCGCCGTTGCGGGACACTCTGATTTTCTCGCCCGGATCGGGGGGTATCTCCCACGAAGGAGGCGTCGTCTCGATTCCGTCCATGGCTCAGGACTCCTGAATGGGATGGTACGCCGCGAAACCCGCCGTGAAGGTCGGCGATCCGGTCGCGGGCAGCGACCCGCCCGTGCGCTGGCCGATCTTGCGATTCAGCCGCGAGGCGTGCGTCACGATGAGCGCGACCTCCCACTTGTCCCCCACCCGGGGGATGCGAAGATCGCATTCGATATCATTGTCGGTATCCCCCTTGTTCGGGAGCTTCGTGTCGGCGTTCGCCTGCTCGAAATTCCCGGCGAAGATGGCACCGCCGGTCAGCGTGATCGAGAAGGTATCCGTCCCGACGATCGCGGTGAAGGTGTCGGAGCCGCGCAGGAGCGTGCGGCCCGAATTGCTGTAGACGCTCATCGTGAACTCGTCGCTTCCGTCGATCGCGGTCGTCTTGGTGCGTTCGATCGTGACGTAAATCTTCCCGATGTCCGTGTCGGTCGCGTTGATCCCCGTGAGCGTCAGGCCGGAGAGGATCGTGCCGTCGTCGCCGCTCAGCGCAGGAATGTTCACGCCGCTGGCGCCGTAGTTCGCGGTGAAGTCCACCGCCGTCGGGCCGTCCTGAAAGCGCTTACTGACGGTGGCGTCATTGTCTGCCTCGATCTGCTTCGCGCTCGACTGGCCTTCCATCGGCTGCACGAACTCCTCCGCGAGAACATTCTGAACGCTGAGCAGAGTCGAGCCCGGCGTGTCCTGCGTGCAGCGCAGCTTGAGCGTCCCGCTGAATGCGTGCTCGTCGAGGGCGAGAGTCAGCACGGACGCGCTCGCCGCCGGCAATCCCTCGCCCCAAATGTGCCCCTGATTCGAGGATACCGCGACGAGGTTCCCGATCGTCTTCGTCGCCTGCGCCACGGACTGCGCTCCTGCGACGCTCTCCTCTTGCATGGAGAGCCGCATCGAGGCGAACGCGCCGAAGCGGTCGGAGATGAGCACCTGGCCGGGGATCGTGGTCGTGTCGTACCCGTATTCGACGCCGGCGCCTTCCGCCACGTCCTCCGAGGAGAGCTCTAGGAAGTCGGCGATGTACGCCGTGAATGCGTCCGATCCGGCGAGGACGTAGCTGACGAAATCGTCCCACCGGCGGGAGTGGAGCGAGGAAAGCGTGGAGGTGATCCGCGCCGAAAGTCTCTCCTTCGATTTCGTCTTCGAGGCGTCCTTCGCGTCGTCGTTGTTCCCGGCGTAGACATCCTTCAGGAGCTTGTCGAAATCCTGCGATACCTCGAAGCGGATGTCGGAGTCGTCGACGAACCCGCCGCCGGGACCGGAGTTGAGCGTCACCTGCACGGCGTCGAAGCCGCTGGAGTTTTTTTCGTTGAGCGTCGAGGTCGTCCCGGAAACGGTCGCGCCGCTGGCGACGAGCGCCGTCCGGGCCGAGTCGCTGTAAAGCTGCGTCGACCCCCCGGCCGCCGAAGCATATGAGACATAAATGAACCCGTCGTCGTCGGCGTTGACACCGATCTCGGCGTCGCCGCCGAGGTCGATCGAGGCGTAGATTCCCTGCTCGTCAAGCTGCGCATCGGCGACGCTTCGGACGTCCTTGCACCGCCGCCATGCGGCTTCAATCGCGTCGAGGACCTGGACCTCGGCGCCGAGCACCTTGTACATCTCATCCCACTGCGCTTGCGTTTTCTGTAGATCTGCCATCGGATTTTTCCCCTACCCTATGGTGATGTCGATGGAATTCTCCGTTGCGAAATTCGACGTTCCGACGCGGAACGTCGCGTTGAAGTCGATTACGTTTCGATTCTCGAACCCCACCGGCGGGGCGCTCCATTTGACGTTGTTGAGATCGAACTGGATGTAGTTAGCCCCGGCGGTGAGCTTGTGGCGATACGCGCGAATGGTGTCCGCGATCGCGTCCTGCCGAATCGCAATGGTTTCGTCCATGAATCGCGACATAAGCGTTCCCGTCACTTCGAAAAGTCCCTGCTTGGTGATCTTCGCCCATTCCTCGTTGAACGGCTCATGATCGAAGCCCCATCTGAGGTTGAGCGTGAACTGCTTCACCGCGATCGAGACATTGAGCCCGGATGGGTCGCGGATAAGTTCCGCGGCACGGTGCGCGAACTGCGTCGAATCGTTCGGATTGGAATCGGCCGAGTATCCGGCCTGATTCGTGGCGACCTCCGTCACCTTCTGTGCGAGAATCTTCGCCTTGCAGACGGCGACGCCGAATCCGCCGGTGTCGAATTCCAATTCCTGAACCCACGCATCCTCGAAGCGCCACATCCTGTAACCGGCCGTTCCGACCGCGACCTCCGCAAAGAGGAAGGAATACCAGTTCGGAATTCCGACCGACCATATCACCGAACCCGCCGCGACGCTGCCATTCATCTTCAGAAACTCCGTGATGATCGTCGGCGTCGGGTAGAAGATGATCTCGATTTCGGGCTTCCGATGGATATCGATCATTCCGTCGACATGTTCGAAGATGCTCCCGGAAGTCCCCTGAAAGTTGTCGGACTCGGTGCCCTCCGTGGCTCGGACCGATCTCGCCCACACCATCGCGCCGGTGCCGCTGGTGAAGTCTGTAATCGGCGACCCCTCGGCGGCCTGCGGAGCAAGGTGCATCGCCATGCGTAGGAACTGCCTCTCGTTTGTCCTGCTGACGACCATTATCTGAGCCTCCGAACCTCGTTCGCGACGATGTTGGCGAAAAATCCCGCGCCGAGAAACCGGACGGTCCGCGCGAGCATCGCGCCCTTGCCGCTCACCTGGAGAGGCACCTTGATGCCGCGAAGATGGATCTTTCGGCCGATCAGGTACGCCACGGACCGCATCTTGGAGCCCGTGAGCCCGAGTTTCCGGTTGACCCAGCCGCGGATCGCGCCCACGGGCGGGAACTTCGCTCCGGCGCGCCTGCCGCGTTCCATCGCGCCGACCTTTCCCGGAGCGTTGGTGTTCACGATCATCACCCTTCGCGGCCGTTTGCGCATGTTGACCTGCCAGCCGTTGATCAGAAACGTCCGATCAACGGGCGTGAAGCTCCGCACGCGCGGAACCGCAAGCCGGGCGCCCAGAAGCATCCCGTTTTCGATCGCCCAGAGAACGTCGCGGCTGCGTTTCTTCTTGAGCCATCCGCTCACGCGGATGTCGATGAACGTCGGGGCCGCCGTCGCGCTCATGTCGTGTACGCCTCCAGCGTGAGTTCGATGGCGCCGGAGTGGAGAATCCGGTCTCCCGTCGTCACGATCTCGCCGTCCACGTCGGCGCTCTCGGGCAGGCGCTGCGCCTCTGGTCTGTGCGGCACGCCGAAGACGACGGGATCGAACGAGAGAAATCCATGGATCGCTTCCATCTCGTCCCGGAACCGGTCGGCGCTGCGATCCTCCTCATTGAACGCAAGCATATGGACGAGCGTGTAGGTGCTCAACCGCCAGACGCGCCGCGTCGCCTCGTCCTCGAAGGCGCGCGCGTTCGGCCCGGTGATGAGCGTCGCCCGGAGCACCCCGTCCTCGTCGATGAAGTTCTCGCGCAGATCGGATTCGTACACGGCGTTCTTGGGTCTCCGCAGCACGCGCCCGGCGTACTTGCACAAGTCGGCCTGCTCGAGCCGGTCCTTGATCGCGGTCACCTCGGCGTCTATGGATCGACTCCACGCCATCAGTATCCGTCCTCTCTGAGCGCGGCTTCGATCTCCTCCGCCGTCGGTCCGAGATGCACGGCCTTGCCGCTCGAGGGGATGACCTCGATTACTCTTCGCGGCCGGAAGGTGTTGTTCACCCGGCTGATGACGCGCCGGAGCCCGTCGATCCTGTACCGGATCGCCGCGTGACCGCTCACGAACGCCAGGCCGGTCTCGCCGTCGCGCGCGCACGCCGGGCAGAAGGGGCTCAAGCGCATCTCCGCGCGGAAGCGGTCCCACCATTCCACGGAAGGCTCGGCGGAAAGCTCGACGAACACCGTGAAATCCATCGATCCTTCGATCGATTTGACTTTCGCCAGCGATTTGTATTCGATTACGTCCATCGGCGCATGTGCCAGAGTCGAGGCAGCACCCCCGCAGTCCGCGGGACCTCCACGTCGAGGATGAACGCCGCCGCCTCATCGTTCTCCTTGACCACCTTGTCGTACCGCTCCCGGTACTCCTTGGCGATCGACCGCCACTCCTGTTCCTTCGTGCGGTAGTTCACGGTGTCGCCGGAGTTCTGCGGAGTTGAAGTTCCCGCGTAGTTCATCGCCATCGAAAGCGCGGCGTAGTGGACCGCGAGCAGGATCACGGCTTTTCGATGCGCCGCCGGGACGGTCGTCGACGTCTCGCTCTCGAGCCCGTCGATCGTGTGTAACGCGCGATAGCTCACACGGAACGGCAGGCTGGGATTCACGCTCACGAACTGGATCTTCGTCCCCGACCCGGTATGGACGACCTCGTAGTCGCTGCCCTCGACGAGATAGATCGGAGGCCGGCTGCCGATGGGGCTCTCGACGCTCTTGATCGTCGACCAGCCCTCGACGAACGTCGCGGGGAGGTCGAAGACGCTTCCCGTCCCCGACACGTCGGTCGCGAGGATGCGCTCGGAATCGCCGCTGTACTCCTCGAGCGCGTCGGAGAGGGATTCCGTCGCCTCGGCGTCGGGAAGGAGGTCCGATCCCACGCGGGCTTTGCGCTTGATGACGCGCAACGCCGAGGAAAGATCCAACGTGAAGGCCATGCGAAACCTCCGTGTAAGCCCCCACCGTTGGCGGAAGATCAGAGCTGCTTGAACTGCAGCGTCCGGTTGATCGGGACGGCGCGCATTGTAAAAGCCGAACCCGAGCCCGTCGCGGAGATCACGAGACTCGAGTTCGGCGTGATCGAGGCGACCACTTCGCGGTCAATCAGGATGTTGCTGTCGAACTCCTGCAGGACGACGTTCCCCCCGCCGTCGAGGATCGCCGCCTTCGTCGCGGCACCCTTGGTCCAGTGGAAGTATGCGATCCCCCAGCAGCGGGAATTGCGCGAGATCCCTGGCGGAAGATCGCCCGCCGACACGATGACGTGCTGGCCGCTGGCGATCCCGCCCGCCGCGATGCCGGGCGATTCGACCAGGACGCCGCCTTCGACGAGATTTGCCTTCCAAGACACCGGCTCGTCTCCTTACGGGAGCGCGAAGATCGCGTGCCACTGACCGCGGGTGACGGACCCGCCGTCGTTCTTGTCGAGGAGCAACCGATCTCCCGCGTCGAAGATCTCCTCGCCGGCAACCGTGTCCGTGTCGTTGATGTCGATCACGGTGAAGTCGTCGGCGGGGATCGTCTTGCCCGCGCCGACCGCGAACGCCGTCGACGCGGCGCTCGCGTCGTACCTTCTGAGACGGCTGAGCACAGACACCGCGGCGCTGATCGCGTCGGCGCCCTGCTGGAAGCTGATGAGCCTTCCCTGCCCGATGCCCGCGGGCCATTCGAGCAGTGGAATGCCCGAGACGGCGGCCGAGGCCAGCGTCGGGAACGACCCCGAGAAGCTCGCCACGCGGTTCCCGCCGGAAATGTTGACGGTTGACCAGGCCATTTTTCCACCTCCTGTTGGAGTCCCGATTTTTCCAAAAGCCCCGGCCCGGCAGGCCGGGGCTTGGTTTCACGCGATTCCGATCGCTACGTCACGATCCCGCCGTAGTAGGGACGGAAGTCGAGCGGCGCGCGGCCCCACCAGTGACGCAGCTTGTACGTCACCTTGTCGGCGGTGAACATGCTCCCGACGTTCGGCATGTCCTGCACGAAGATCTCCGGCTCCTCCATGCCGTCGAGGAAGATGATCTCGCCGGTCTTCCCGCGGCTGTTGACGAGGAACCAGTCGTTGAGGTCCGTCGTGTGCGAGATCAACACGACCTCCTTGATGACGCCCTTGATGTTGGAGGGCAATTCGAACTGGTTCGCAGTGCCGAACTCGAACGGGGCCTTGACGATCTCGTTCGCCTGGTCCCACTGCCCGAAATCCACCAGGAGCAGGTCGGGCATGTTCGCCTCGGCCAGCCGGTCGATGGTCGAGCCGTACTGCAGCTGCGCCATCATCGCCTCGATTCCGGCGATGACCTGCGTGCGCGAGAGCGCGTTCGTGTTGATGTTCGCATGCGCCACGGTGAACAGCGCCGTGACGTCGTTGTCGAACGTCAGATTCTGGTTCGCCACCAGGATGTTGAAAACGTCCTGCTGCAGCGTCAGCTTCCCGGCGCGGATCATCCGGTTCGGGAGTTCCGCGATCATGTTGAGCTGGTCGCGGAGCATCATCTCGATCGTGACCTCGTCGGTGAATCCGCGCTTCGTGAGGTCGATCTGGACCTGCTGGTCCGTGGGACTCACGGCCGCGGGATACGCCGCGCCTTCGGCGATCGTCGGGACGGTGCCGTACCCTCCGATCCGAATCCGTTTCTTCCGATAAAGGTTGTCGGAGGTCGACACGTCGAAGCCGAGCTTTTTCCACTTGTTGAGGTCTTCCGCTTCCGCCACGTCGAGCCGCTCCTTCTCGAGCGCGTCGCCGAGGACCTGCGCCCACGAAGCGACGGTCAGGGCTTCCTTGAGCCTGCCCTGCCGCTCCTTCCTCTGCCGCTCGCCGACCTCGCAGTTGCCGAAGAAGTGGCTTGCGAACGCCGCGCCCTCGAGCATCCGGCGGGCCTGCGCCATCCCCTGCGACCGGTAGTCGCCGGTGGCTTCCTGGTAGGCCCGCTTGAGGCTCCGGAACGGCTGTACCTTGTCGATCATCACCTTGTCGCGGGAGAGGTCCTCGCGGCACTCCCGCATCGATCCGCGGAGGCCCTTGACGACCTTGTCGAGGTGATCCTCGGTGACCGTCGCAGAGAAACCCTCTTCGAGTCTGCTGGCCTGCGCGCTGGCGTCGGCCGCCATGCCGAGCAGCTTCTTCGTCCGTGCGATCTCGGCCGAGAGGCTCTTGCGATCCCCGACGCGGCCGAGGAAGGATTCCCGCAGGTACTGCGCCTGATCTGCGGGCAGCTTCGCCTCGGCGAGAAGGGTGTCGACCTGTCCGGGCCAGAGGGCCGCGGCGATCGCCTTCTCCACGCGCCTGCCGACGATCTCGTCCACCTTGCTCTCGGTGACGGTCGCGGGCGGGGTGCTCGCGGGAGAGGTCTCGACCTTCTTGGTGGTCTGAGTCGTGGTCGTGGTCGCTGCGGGCTGATGATTCGGTTGACCCTCTGCGGCCGACTGTCCGCCGCCGTTGCCCTGCATCTTGGCGAGCGCCGCCTTCGCGGCTTCCTCGTCGATGAAGCATTCGCCGACGGTGCCGTCCGCGGCGACGATGCAGAAGCCGCGTCCCTCGACGGGCTTCACGCTCGGGCCGTCCTGCTCGGCAAGCGCGGCGTTGTAGAGCTTCCCGAGATCCTCGTCCGAAATCTTCGAGAGGTCCTGTCCCTCGCAGAGCTTCGGGTAATGCTTCTGCAGGAAGCGGATTGCGATTTCCCTGTTCATGACTCCCCCTTCAAAAAAAGATTTTGACGCCACGAGGCGCAGGAGCTTGCCACCCCGAGCCCCTTCGGATACCAGGTCCACGGAATCCCCGACTTTGATCTCCACCACTTCGGCGACCGGGATTCCATCGATGACGGATTCGACGACGGTCCCGCCGGCGTTGATCGAAAGCTCGAGGAAATTTTTGTTGCCTTGGTCCCACGCCTCGACGAGCGGCTGCCGCAGGTCCACGTCCACCAAGTGCAGCCGCGCGAGAAGCCCCTTTTCGCCGCCCGCCTCGCCGAACCGGGTGTCGTCGTACCACCCGACCTTCTGCCGGGGAAACTGATGCACCGACACACCGTCCGGGGTGTGGTTGGCGTTCACTCCGCGCGGAGTCTCCCACTCGAAGATGAACGCGGGCTTCCCCTCGAAGACCTTCTCCTCGGCGGCTTTGCGAAGCGCGGCTTCAGAGTAGTAGCGCGGACGGCGCGTCATGGGATCGAGGTTGTCGCTCAGACCCGCCGAGATCAGCATGACGTCCCAGACGGAACCGCGGGGATCGTCTGCGTCGCGCTCCGCTTCGGCGAGGAAGCGCATCGACCCCATCGGCGCACGGCCCGACTCCTTCGAGGACGTGGGAGTCGCCGCCTGAATTTTCGCCAGGCAGTCGTTCCACCACGCCTCGGGCGGCTTCTCGGTGCGGCCCCGTCCTGCGGAACCGCCGGCGAACGCCGACCGCTGCTGATCGGTGCCGTTGAACCAGAGGTCGCCGCAGACCGCAGCGGGATCGATCGCCTGCTCCTTGATCGCCCGAGCCTTGAGCCCTTTCCAGCCCTGCGCCTCGACGAACGCGGCGCACTTGGGACACGCGCGGCGCAGAAGGTCGTTCGGGACGAGCGCGTCGGGATTCGCCTCGCCCATCTTGCGGATCTCGATCGCGGCGAGCTGCGCCTGCGCCGCCGCTTCGGTGTCGTGGCAGCCGAGCTTCTCCGATCCGTCCGCGCTGTAGACGCACCACTGGCCGCCTTCTTTTCGGATCATCTCCTTGAGGGGGGACGACTCCCGCAGGCTTGAGAACCACCGGCGGACTGCGCTCAGCATGTTACTGCCCTCTCTCTCCTCTCAGGCTATCCGCGAAGCACGGCCTGCTGCGGCCTGCCGCGCCACTTGGCGGGCGTGCGGTTCGGTCCGACAACCCGGCCGTCCGAATCGTGCACGTAGTCCCACTTGGCCCGGGCGTAGTTCGCCACGTCGATCTTGAGCCGCGAGCCGTTCGTCAGGACGATCCGGAGAAGACCGTCGCGGACATTGATCCCGTAGTCGATCTTCTCGGTCCTGCCGTTCGCGCGCCGTTCGGCGCAGACGATCCGCTCGACGGGCACGCACGCCACCTTCGCGCAGTGCTCCGCAGCCTTGCGCTCGAGATCGTGCACGGACTTCATCTTCTCCTCGTAGTCGATCATCTTCCCGTCGCGCTTCGCCAGGAACGCGTCGCGCTTGAGCGTGTTGCGCTCGTAGATGAGTTCCGCCGCGGCGGTGACGTGCGGGGAAAGCTTCTCGTCGCCGATCGGAGAGACGGGACCTTCCAGCTTTTCCGCCTCCGCTTCCGCATGGGCGCGCACTTGGCGACGCAACCGGACGAGTTCCGCCCGCTCGTCCGCGGTCAGCGGCTTCTCGTCGCCGCCGACGACAACCTCATCCGAAGAGACGCTGATCTCCTCGACCTTTTCGATCTTCTCGGTCTCCTTGATCTTCTTTCTGCTGCGCTTCGCCATGCGGTCCTCCCGTGAAATGTTTAGCCGCAATTCCCCGCTCTGTCAATGTCTTTTTTTCAAGAATCTCTTTTTTCGCCCTCGCAAGCTGATCGGCCGTGATGAGATTGGACCGCCTGAGACCTTCCGCGCAACGGAGCTGCACGTCCGGCGCCGCCGCATAGGTGACGTGTGCGACGCACGCGAGATGCTCCGGCGCGCCGACTCGAAACGTCCAGGAGTCCGCCATGAACACGGAGTTGTGATCCATCCGCATCATCGGGAAGTTTCCCTTCGCGGGCATCGTGCAGGTGTAGGTGAAGACGAGCCATCCCTTCTCCCTGCCCATGCGATGCATGAATTCCGAGAGCGTCTCGTCGTCGCGCTTGTCCCGGTTGTAAAACGGCTCGCCGAGGCAGGTATGCCGGGCGATCAACCGTTTCTGCCGCTCGGTGGGCATCAGGCGGATTTTCTCGCTTTCGATTTCGGCATCGGCACGATCACGCACTCGCACTTGCAGTTGGCGACTTCGCCCGCGACGGACCCTCCGACGCTCACCGCCTGCGGATCGCGGGGGAAGCGCAGCTTCACGCCGCCGACGACGAAGAAGTCGTCGATGGGGATCGGGCCGGGATTGCCGTTGACGCGATATCGCGCCGCCGCCTCGGAATGCGTCGGCCGGACGCGCGGAGGCTTCTTCACCCAGATCTTCCCGATCGGCTCGCCGCTCTCCTCCGCGGCTTTCTGCACCGCCTGGCTCGCCTGGCCGAAGATCGCGCCCACCGAACCGCGGAGCTTCGTCGCAATCTTCGCAATGGCTCCGCTGAGCGATCCGTCCCGCCGGCGCGTGATGAGGTTCTGCGCGATGGCGTTGCGGATCTCGGACAGCTTCGGCTTCGGCGCCAGGAACGCCCGCGCGACGTCCGCCTGAATCCGCGCGGAGGTCTCTCCGATCGCGGTGGACGCCTCGGCCGCGAGCACTCTGGCGGTCGTCACCAGCTCCGACGAACTCAATCCCTGCCCGGCGAATTTCGCGGGATCGATGCCGAGCGCCCTGAGCTGCGCGCCGGCGAATTCCTCCCCGAGACTTCCCGCCTCGACGGCGAAGCCGGCGATCAGGTCCTCGAAGTCGCCTGCAAGCATCGCCATCTGCGCGTCGATTCCGCGGATGAAAAAATCAAGATCGCTCGGGCGGGGGTCCGTCGGCGTCAAGCCTTCGATTCCTCTGCGCGCCGCGGTGACGAGCATGCGCGACCGGCTGAGCGCGCTGTTTTCCAGCGCGTCGAGACGGCGCAGGATCCCGCGCAACGCCACGGCGAGATCGCCGCGCTCCGCTTCCTTAAGAGGCGTTTCTCGCATGTCGGAATCGTCCGCGCGCCTCCGCCGCCGCTCTCAGCCCCGCCTCGATCGCGTCCGCCGCGGCGTCGGCGCGCTCCTCGGCGGGAGACGGACCGCCTGCGTTGCCGTTCTCGGGATTGCCGGACTGACCGGGATCGATCTGCTGCGTCGCGGCCGGCGCCTCGCCCCGGGGAAGCTTGACGATCTGCTCGGCGACGAATTTCGTGAGCACGCCGGCCTGTTCTTCGGTGAGAAGTCTCCGGTCCAGCGCGACGGCCATCGCGCCCGTCAGGGTGTTGAGCGTAGTCGCCACGTCGCTCTGATCGTGCTTGCTCATCTCTTCGTAGGAAACCGTGAACGACGTGTCGGCCACGCCGGCGAGCGATCCGTGAAGCTGCCCCTGCAGGACGTGGTACTGCAGCACCTTCTTCTCGAAGTCGCGCCACACCTCGCGGCTGTCCGCGAGCATCTTCATGATCGGCGTCTCACTCACTTGCGCCGAGGCGCGGTTGACGAGGTCTCCCAAGCCGAGCCACGCCTGCGGGAACCCGAACGCCATCGCCGCGACGTTCATCGCCTTGTCGAAGCCGCTGACAAAATCGGCGTTCTGGAAGCTCCCGCTGACCGGATTGAGTTTGACCTTTTCGTTGGTGGCGAAGACGGCGCCGGGCTGGAACCCGCCGCGGGAGTCGATCTCGCGCTGCTTCTCCCTGATCTTCGCCTCGCTCATCCCCTCGTACTGGATGTGCCAGCAGAAGAGATTGAGCACGTACAGCCGCTCGATCATGGCGAAGAGCGCCTCGTCCACCGCGTCGATCTGGTCCGCCGAGGCGAGAAGCTGCGAATGTCCGCGCAGCGACGAGAGCAGCCGGTTGAGCGGGAAGAAAAAGATGTCGCCGTCGAGACGCTCAACCGCCTGCGCGCCGTCTTGGACGTATCGCGGGCGGATGCAGCGCATGATCTCGAGCCTGCTGAGTTCCGTCGCCTGATCTTCACCGCCGGGAATCTTCCCCAGAAGCCGCAACGCCTCGCGGCGCAAACGCACCTTGTCGGGCAGGTGCGGATAACCCCGGACCGGAGCGGGCATGCCCTTGAGGTACGCCGGCGAGAGGTACGCCGGCCGCACGTGGCCCGTCTGGTCGTTGATGTGCGGATAGGCCAGGATCTCCCCCGCGAGGACGGCCTCGCGGGCCAGGAGCTTGCGGTAAAGAGGCCACTCGATCAACTCGTCCGAGAGGAACGCGCCGATCCATTCCTTGACCCTCTCGTCCGCCGCGTCGATCTGTATCTTCCCGGCGGTGAGGAACGCGACCTGCAAGTTGACGAAGTACCGCGCGATCGGGCTCTTGTGCCAGAGCGTGATCGCGGTCATGTACTGCCGTTCCTGCCGCGCGTCGCTCAGGTCCGTCGTCACAATCCGGCTGGAGAACCGCCGGAACCCCGTGAGCTCCGGGTCGGCGTCGCCGACGTTGCCGATCGCGAAGAACGAGGGGAAGTCCTCCTTGAGCGAGGCGATCTTCCTGGCCACCTCCGCGAGATTCTTCTCCTCGACCATGTCGACGATCCGGGTGGAGATGGACTTGATCGCGCGTTTCCCCAGACGCTTCGGCGCAGGCGCGGGTTTGCGGGTCGTCTTCTTCGGCATGATCTTGTTCCCTAAAAGAAGCGGCGGCGGCTTCCGGCGCGCCTGTGCCGCGCGATGTTCTCCCGCGGGGAATATAGCCGACGATCACGCGGTTGGGAAGACTGATTTTGCGGAGAGCCTCCATCCGCCGCCGCACCCGTCATGCGGAACTTCTTCCAGATGAACCACGCGGCCATGATGGAGTCGTCGTCGCCGAACGGATGCGCGATCAGGTCCTTGACGAGCTTGCACAGCCCCGTGGTGCACTCGCAGAGGAATTTCCTGCACGCCTCCGGCCGTTCGGAGAAGACGAATCGAACGCCGCCAGCTCCGAGCGACGCCGCGAACCCGGGCAGCCCCAACATGAGGTCGGCCTTGTTGCGGCCCGTCGTGTGCGACTCCCACGGCACGGACTCGTCATGCGCCGCCCTGCCCCACTCGATGAAGCTCTGCTGATAGGCGTTGTTCTCGACGACCATGAAGTCGCACGCATGCGCGCGGCACTTCTCCACCGCCGCCTCGCACACCTGCGGGCTGGTCGCCTTGAGGACGTCGCAGTCGAAGAAGTTCGTCCGCTGCTCCGTTTCCTCCCACGCCGCGCCGACAAGGGCGTTCCCGGCCCGGGCCTCCCCGCACAAGTCGATGCCGTACCCCTTCGGCAGCGGCTTGAGCGACGCGAAGACGATGTCGCTCTCGACGATCGCCTCGAGGACCGACTCGCGGCTGAAGGTCTTCTCCTCCTCGGTGTAAGCCCGCTGCTGCCTGCCTCGGGCGAACTCGCGCGGCCGGTTCGCCCGCTCATGCAGCAGCCTTTTGCGATCGAGGGTGACCGGGAGCGGGAGCGTCTTCCTCTCGCCCGTCACGAGGTTCGTCTGTTCGATCGTCGAACAGTCGTCGTTCACGGATTGAACAAGCACGGCGAACCGATCGTCCTTCTTGAGCTTCTCCACCGCGTCCTGGGAATGCCACGCCGTCGCAACGAAGAGAATGTTTCCGGTCTTGCTCAAGCGACTCATCACCGTGTTGTGGAGCCGCTGATCGACCGCCGTCCGTTTCGCCGCCGAATAGACGGAGTTCTCGAAATCGGTGATGTCGTCGCAGAAGATCAGGTCGTAACGCGGGCCGACCTTGGATCCCAAAATCCCCTTCGGCGAAACGGTGGGCGTCGGGTCTTTCGACGGGCGTTTGACCATCAAACCGTGCGTGCCCCACTTGTCGCGGTTCGCGACGACGCCGGGATAGACCGCCCGGAACTCCCGCGAATCCTCGATGTACGACTTGATCGACTCCACCCGGTCGGCGGCGAGGCCCTCTTCGTTGGAAAAGATACCGATGCGAACGTTGGGATCCTGGCCGATGGCGCGGAGCGCGAACGGGACCACGTACATCGTGGTCTTGCCCGAACCCCACGGCGCCATGATGACGGGGTATCTGCCTTCCGACTGAGCCCAGTCGATGAAGGCGTATCCTTCGCGGTGGATCTCCTCGATGCGGATGTCGCGGCCGTTGGCGTCGCGGACGACGTACTCGATGAAGAAATCGCGGCTGGCGCGGGCCGCCTCGGCGCATTTCACGCGGAGCGCCTGCGCGACGGGCGTGAGGTCTTCGGCGTCACCGCCCGGATGCGTCGCCGTTGTTTTTGGCTTTGCGTCCGTTGCCATCGGTGGTGCCGGTCCTGCCGAGCAGTTTGAAGCCGTGCCGTTTGAGGATGTCTCCGGAGCGTTTGATCTCGCTGTCCGCCTCGTCGCTCGACATGGTGGTCTCCTGGCCGCCCTCGGTCTGGAACTTCCGTCCGAAATCCTGCGGGTAGCGGCGCTCGAGCTTCCAGGCCGCGGCCTGCCAAGCTCCGTCCATCGCGGCTTTCTGGATGATCGCAAGGTTGTTCAGAACAAACTCCCCCTCCGCTTTTTTTACGTCGTTGAAAAACTTTTTAAACGGACCGGACTCCTCATCCATTCCCCGGACGATCCATTTCCGGAAAGTATCGTAACTGATCCCTGCGGCGTGCGCGGCGTGCACGAAAGGGGTGCCGACCTTGATTGCGGTGACGATCGCGTTGGTGCACGCAGGGGTGAGTTTCGAGGGCCGACCTGTTTTTTTTCTCCTCGGCATAAAAAGCGGAGCGCCGGTACTCGCCATCGGAACCGGCGCCCCGCCCGGTTGGGGGATTACGCTGGTAGTCTACGACCCGCCGGGGTCGCAGTCAATAGGCCGCCGTTCAGCCGGAGACGCCTCGATCTTGAGGCGGATGACATTCATGGCGAACGGCTGCGGCTTCTCGAGAGTGACCAGCACGCCGCGCTTCACGAGGCCCTCGAGGTAGACCTGCTCGGCGGTGGATTCGGGCTCGACGATGAGCGTGTTCGCGTCCTGCATCTTTATCTGCATGGCTCACCTCATGCCGCCGAGCATCACACCCAGGAGCCACAACGCGAACAGCGCGGCGAGGATCGCCACTGCGACTCCGAGGCATCCGCCGAACCCCTGCTCGAACGCGCTTTTGTTCCTGTTCATCTTCGTTTCTCCTTCCTGGTCGGGACGAACTTGATCCTCGCCGTCCGGGCGGCGAGGATTTCCAGTTTAACACGGATGGTCCGAAGTAGCCTGGCCGTGGTCGGCTCTTCGGCGAGGTCGAACCAGTCGGCGAAAGCCTCGCACTGCTTGCCGAGGCATATGAGATCGATCGCCTTTTCCCGCCGACCGCGTTTCGTTCTGACATCGCTCATTCAGTCCCCTTCCTCTCTCCCGACTCTCTCGATCTGATACGCCTTTTCCGCGGCGCTGGAAAGATCGAGGAGGTCCGCGAGCGTCACGAACCTCCCCGACTTCCGCTGCCGCACTTCGTAGAGGTCTCCGACTCTGTGGACCTCGATTCCCCCCACCTCGCAGACCAGGCTTGGCTCCTCTACTCCTGCGTCGATCCCGAGTCCTCCGCGGTGAACTTGATCTTCTCCTTCGGCTCCGTGACTTCGAGGCTTGCGATCTTGTCGCCGATCGGGTACGCCTGGATTCCGTGCTTCTTCATGAGGATCACGAGTTGCCGCTTGTACCTCGCGACCTTCAGCGACTGCGCCACCCGCTCGACCTCCGGGATCCTCTCCGGCGTCGTTCCCTCGATCTCCGTCTGCATCAGTCCCGCAGCGCCCTTTGCCGATCTCCGCTTGCTCGATCCCATCGTTGCATCCTCCTTGTGACGCGATGGCGTTCTCGTAATCGCCCAAGGCGGAAATCGCCCTGATCTTCACGTCGAGAATCGCTTGGTGCAAAATTGCGTTCATCGATATCAGCCGGTCATTCGCCTGGCGTTCAGCCTCGAACATCTTTCGCAAATCGTCAACTGTTTTTCGTCCCATGGATCAATCTCCGCAAAGTGCCCAGCCTGTCTTTTGACCCGTACCCGATGACGTGGTAGAAATACACGGGAAAGCGCGCCGGGAGGTCGTTCCCGAGGTAGTGCGTCATGTAGTTCCACCGGGGCGAAAGGCGGAACACCTTCACGCGATCGCAACGGATGAGGAAGTTCAGGAAGGTCTGTTCCGGAAGCTGGAACTCCCAACAACTGCGCGGGGGGTCTCGGAAAAGCGAGCGGTGCGATCGGTCGAAGAGCCATACCCCGGCGTTCAGGTAGGCCACGCCCCGCGGCAGGTAATACCGCGACGCAGGCCCCGGGCAGCCAGCCCGGAAAAGCAGCCACTCCCAGAATGTCATGATCACATCCCATCGCTGACCCAGCCGGCCTAGTTCATCATACCCCGCGAACTCCCCCGAAGGAACCTCGGCGAAGATGTCCGGAGCCCCGGCCGCGATCGCGATGTCGGTGTCGAGGAACAAGACGCGATCGTACACGTCGAGCAGATACCTTGCCTGCAGCTTCTCGAAGTGCGGCGGCCGCATCGACGGCCCGAGCTTCTTCCGGATGACGTGGAAGTCGGCGCCGATCTCGCGGGCGTACTCACGCATGCGCGGATGCGTTACCTTGGCCATTTGCTCGTACTGTCGTCCGATGGCGAGCGTCACGATGGACCGTCGTTCCCTCACGTCCTCACCTCCACCTTCGCCCACTCGGTCTCGCCGGTATTCTCATGGACGACGTATCGGCCGTCGAACACGCGGCGGTCCTGCGTCCAAATGGCATCGACGAGGGCTTTCATCACGTTCTCCCCGTCGATCCGGGGCTTGCGCTTCCAGTGGATTATCACGATGATCTTCGCCTTGGCGTCCGACTCGAGTTCGGACGGCACGCCTGCGAGGTTCGCCAGGAGGCGGACGCGCTCCTTGAACGCCTTGTACGCCGGATCGAATGCGCGGCGCACGGATGCGCGGTAGCCCAAGAGCGGGCCCTCGACGACGAACACGCAGCTCACTCGCCCTCCTTCCGCCGCTCTATTCATAACACCTGTGCTATAATACTCCCGGTTCGTTCCTACTAGACACCCCTTCCAAGCCTCTGCGGTTGGGGTGTGCCCACAAGTCAAGATTCACGCAACAACCGCCCAAGGTTGTGCTTCTCCCGTATTTCTATCCCCGCCTGCTGGATGCCTACGATCAGCGCATTGATCTTATCGGGCGATGGCTCAGGAAGTCCGTGGCCTTTTGAGTCCGCGCCGATGTTGACGAAGGTGGGGGTGATTTTCTTAATCCAACCCAGAAGTACAGCCACGTCAAAATCCAAGATCGGCTCAACGGTGACGAACTTTGGCGAGGGTAGCCGCTCCATCGGCGCAACTCGATCCGCAGGGTTAGGCGCATGTGACCCCTTCACCGTGCGGTTGGTTTCAATCGTTGTGCCCAGTATGGTGCGGGGCGGGAACGCGTCTCGAAAATCCCACATGCGTCGCGGGTTCTTCGTCTGAAATACATAGATGTTGTCGGGGTACTTCCGGCAGTGTTCCAGCACGGCGCAGATAAGAACGCCATCTGCGGCGAAGAGGTCGTTGCAGTTCTCCTTGAAAATCGTGCGTCCGCTCCCCAAGTTGGTCGCCATTTCGCCTACGATAAGACGCAGATTCCCTTGGTACTTGGGAGCCCGGCCCCACCGAGGGTTGTCTACATAGCAGTAGGGGCATTTGTGCGGACACTCGCCGCCAAGTGCCGCGTGCGTGTGAGTAACCCACGGGTACATATTGCCTTTGGATTTACGGAGCCCCACGATTCCTCCTTGTCAGATTTCGCGCCAACTTCGGAGCCCTCGGATAGAACTTGCGGACTATCACCGCGCATTTTGCGAGAGTTTCTACTCGGACGTTGGCGTTGGCGGCGGCTTTGGCGGCGGCGTAGGCGGCGTTGTCGGCGGCGTCGGCGGCGTAGGCAGCGGCTTTGGCGGCGTTGTCGGCGGCGTAGGCGGCGTAGGCGGCGGCGTAGGCGGCGTAGGCGGCGGCGACGGCTTTTCGCACATCATCCAAGGTCACGCCCCGCCTGTACTTGGCCCACGCCTCGGCGGTCTCGATGGTCTTACGCGGGCGATCTTCGCCTTTTGGGACATACTCAAGAGAGAGCCTCGCACACGCACAGGCGGCGAGCACGAGTTTCCGCCGCGCGTCGCTTCCCGGTTCACCCGAGAGTTTGCCCAAAAGCCACAGCATCCAGTCGCCGCGTTCGCAGGCCCTCCACGCCGC
>Ga0180438_10002197_pt1 | contig 32627 bp, 27 predicted proteins | sample SS_ome_12_FD_132455 | JGI IMG/M metagenome (GOLD analysis project Ga0180438, IMG submission 132455) | Hypersaline lake sediment archaeal communities from the Salton Sea, California, USA - SS_3_D_2 metaG | ecosystem: Environmental > Aquatic > Non-marine Saline and Alkaline > Hypersaline >... | reverse complement strand
CTTACCTGCCCGCTGCCACCCCTGAGGTCAGAGCCGATAACGTGCGCAAAGCCATTGAGTGCTACCAGGCCGCACTGGAAATCTATCGGAAAGACGAGTACCCTCAAGATTATTGCTATACTATTGCTAATATTGGAATGGCGTTAATTAGTATTAATAATCCATCAGGCTGCAGTTTTATAAAAGAGGCATATTCATTCAAAGAATTTCTGCCTGATCAAGGTAAACAGCTTGAAGGGATTCTCCTGGATCATTGTTTTGAAGAATAACCTTCAGTAAAATCTATCAATTCTTCTCCCTATTTAATTTATTACATTTCTGTAATGGTGTTATTGTTATTTTAATTAATTTATCGTCAATAATATATTTATGAAGTAAGCCTCGACATAAACCACAAGCTCGCCCCGCCGGTTGATATCTGGAGGTTGAAGAAAATGAAAAAAAAGCTGCCTTGTTGTTAAGACAGCCTTTTTTTTTAAAATCTATTATGATTATTCAGACATCAAAAAATTAACTCTGCCTTCCTCAAAATAGATTTTATTGTCCGCCACCACCTCAGCCAGCCATTTCCTGGCGGCTTGCTGGTGACCGCTGAATTTTTCGAGGTTGATCAAAAAATAGTCCGGCTGGTCCTGGTGGCTGGCGATCAAATTTCGCACTGATTTGTTGGAATGTAAAACCTCGACTTCCAGGGTTCCATCAGATATCTGGGATGCCCGGTAGAGGACTTCGTCCCCGCCGTATTCTTTCGGCGTGATTTTGGTTTCCGCCTTCGCCGGCTGTTCTTCTCCTTTATCCCCGCCTTCCAATACCGGCTCTTCGGGCTGTTCGACCGCCAGGTTCAGTTCAATAAACTGGTTAAAAACCTTAGCGATCTCATCAACGGCAAGCTTAAAGCTGTTTCTGTCCATTCCCATAATTGAGGCTTCGTCGCCGTAGGTAAAACTCTGGAGAGTATTAGCGGCGAGCGTTTCAAAATCCCGGACGACTTTTGGTTCCTTGAACCTTCTGGTCTTCCAAATGTCGGCGGATTCAAAAAAATCGGCGGCGGTAATGGTTTTTTGATCGGAGTCCTTCGTGTACAGGAAATTGAAAATTCTTCTGAAGTGAACCAGATACGAATCTCTGATCGCCCTTTCCAGGGTGTGGTTACCCCCGCTTTGAGCAGCCAGGGCTGAGCCCAGGTCCTGCAGTAAACTGAATTCCTGCTCGATCTTCTCCATTGAGATTTTCAGGTTTTTAAACGATCTTTTTTTGCCTTCGTCTGTCCGCCAGATCTTGCTGATTACGTCACTCATTTTGGTATTCTCCCTTTGGAATAGGTCCTGGTTTGATATCAATAAATTAATTTATATCACCCATGGTCCCATTTTTTACTGTGTATTTGATTAATATATTGGCATAGAACAAACGTTCAGTCCATTTTACACTATTTCCGGGAGGCGGTTCGCTTGACAAAAACATTTGAGACTAATTTTTTCGCACAATTTCTGTTTTTATGGATTTCTATTGATTTTGCGGGGGGGCTTTGTTATACTGGATTTATTGAAAGTGTGCAGTTTAAGAAAACAAACGTCCCTGTTTGGCGCATGATATTCTGCACAAAACCAACAAACGAGTTTTGTTGAGGCCGGCACCCGTGGGGGGCTGGAACTGTCATAGCCCCGGGAACAGAACTTACCCAGGTTTATAAAGGGAGATGAATATGAAAAGAATAATTGTAATTCTTGTGTTTGGACTGGTTTTGACGCTGGGAGTCGCGGGCGCGGCTTATGCTGTAACCCACGGAGAACTGGACGGGGAAGGGCATCCCTATGTCGGGCTGGCGCTGTTCTATGACAGTGAAGGAAATTATATGTGGCGCTGTTCGGGAACCCTGCTGTCATCAGATTTGTTCCTGACCGCCGGTCACTGCACCTACGGAACCGCATCTGCCAGGGTGATGTTTGATTCCGACCTGGAAAAGCTTGAATGGGAGAACGATGATGTCGGTTATGTAAGCTGCGAACCATATACCTGTTACGAAGGGTTGACAGAGGCGCATCCCGGTTATGATGACTACTGGACCCAGTTTCCCAACACTTACGATCTGGGTTTGGTGCACCTGAAAAAGAAATTAAAAATGGAGAATTATGGTGAAGTAGCAGGTTTAGGTGCGCTTGATGGTCTGGAAACAAAACTTGGCCAGAAAGACCTGATCGTGCGCACGGTCGGTTTCGGCCTGCAGTCAGGCCAACCTACTTGGGAGAACGAGAAGATCCGCTATACTTCCACATCCAAGATAATTGAATTAAACAGCGCCAATACGGGCGGATATGGAATACACACCTCCAACAACCCGAGCGAATCGCAGGGTAAGGGGGGCGCCTGCATGGGGGATTCGGGCGGCCCGATTTTCTACCCGGAAGACAGCAATATCGTGGTTGCAGTGGTCTCCTGGGGGAATAACTACAACTGCGTCGGGGCGGATTACGGCTACCGGACTGATACCCAGATTGCGCACGATTTTATATTCGGGCAGTAAACCCGGTTTTCGATCCACCAACCTCAAGAGCCGCCCGAAAGCGGCTCCTGGGTTAATTATTTACCTGGAATGCTTACCCGCTAAGGCAAAAAGCTGTCAATCCATTCCAGGACTTCGGGGATGTCAACCCGGGAGGAATAGCCGACGCCCGAGCAGTTGATGTTGGTGACGTAGGAGTTGACCGCCAGGACGGTGTCTGTTCCGCCGAGCAGGTCAGGCCCGCCCGAATCGCCGAAGCAGGTCCCGCCCGTGCCGCCGCCTGGGTTCAGACTGAGGCGCATAAATTCAGCCGAGTGTACAAAATCCCCGGAGACGAGCTCGCTCATTGCATAAAGGCGCTGCCTGAGCCCGGCCCAGCGGTAGTATGGGGGAGGTTGTGGCAAGAATTTCCCGGGTACCTGGGCCTGGTACTGCACCCCATAACCGACCAAATCCACATCGGTCTTATTGCTCAAAGTATCGACCAGCCCTGGATCGGGCAGTTCAGCCATCTCACTCAATACGTAAGGAGCATCCAGAAGGACCACACCCACATCGCGATAGGCGAAGGCGGGAAGACCGTTGCCGCCGCCGTAAGGATTTTCAGCGCTGTCGTAATCCGGGTTTGTAACAGGCGTTCCGGCACGATCGCCTGTGCAGGGATAGCCCGTTTCGCCTGTGCAGGTAGGGTTGGTATCCGGATCCCAGGTGCCCCAGGCAACCGGTCCCTCATCGAACCAGATCCGGGCAGAATCGGCGCCGTCGGTGCAGTGCCCTGCCGTAAGGACCACATTTTCATCGATCAGGGCGCCGCTGCACCTCCAGCCAGGAATAAACCCTTCGGGAGTGTCCTCGCCGAAAATAAGCAGTGCAACATACGGGTGCCTGCCGGCGTCCGGTTCGCCGTTGGTGATCGCATAGGCTGCCCCGGCGGTCACCAGCGCCAGCAGGACTACAAGAATTACCGCTGTTCTTTTCATTACGTACCTCCGTTCCTGCTAAAATTTTTGCCAGATCCTTGAGTTTGACAAATTTGACCTGACCCGGATACTATATACCCCCAGCAGATCAAAGTCAATATAGATTTCCTTAAATCCAATTAAAACTATATTTAATGAAATTAATAAATTACAATTAAATTCTAATATGACTCTTCGCTTTGTTTCCCTGACCGGTATGTTCCGCCAGAGTGAGGGGGTCTTTTTTGGACAGCTCTATGGTGTCCTATTATATTTTAATAATTAAGGGAAGAACGGCCAGAAGATAGGCAGGAAGATCATCGAAACAATAAACAGGGCGACCGTGAGCAGGATGCCCACCCGGGTGTAATCGAAGAAGCGGTAACCGCCGGGACCGAAAACCAGCACGTTAGCCTTATGCCCGACCGGTGATAAAAAGCTGGTGGCGGCGCCGATAACCACCGCCATGGTGAATGTGAGGTGGTTGGCTCCCAGGCCAAAGGCTGAATCCAGGGCGATTGGGACCATCAGGACGACCGCGGCGGCGTTGGACATCGGCTGGGTGATCAGGGCGGTGAGCAGGTAGATGCCCGCCAGCATGGCGAGCGGCCCGTATGCGCCGAGCGAGCTGAGCAGCAAATCCGCCAGGAAGCGGGCTGTGCCGGTGTTTTCCATCGCCATCCCGAGCGAGAGCATGCCGCCGACCAGGAAAACAGTCCGCCAGTCGATGCTGTTGTAGGCTTCATCCATGCTAAGGCAGCCGGTTATGACCATGGTGACCGAACCGATCACCATTGCAGTGGCGATACCCAGATCGCTGAACATCGCCAGCCCGATCACCAGCAGCATTATCCCGGCCGCAACCGGAGCGCGCGAGCGGCGGAGTTCTTCAACCTCCAGGGGTTCAAGGACCAGAAATTCGTTGCCGTCTTTGAGCGTACGCGCCCGGCCTGGAGCGCCCTGCATCAGGAGCGCATCCCCAAACCGCAACCTGATATCGCGCAGCTGCTCGGTGATCACCTGGCCCTGGCGCCAGACCGCAATGGTCGTAAAGCCAAAGCGGTCGCGGAAGTTGATGTCCTTCAAAGTGCGCCCCACCACGGTTGAGCGCGGGGCGGGTGTCGCCTCAAATATATAGGATTGTTCCGTATCCAGGTCAGCCAGGTTCACCTCCTGGTCTACCTGCAGGACCAGCTTCAACACTTCGCCAGAGGCGATCAGGTTCTGGGCTGACCCTTCCAGGATCAGGTTGTCATTCTCGAGGATGCGGACATCCCGGTGGAGCCCGACCAGGGGTTTCCCAGCCCTGATAATGGAAAGTACATTCAGACCATAATCGGCACCCAGCCTGGATTCATACAGGTTCCGGCCCACCAGGGGGCTCTCAGCGGTCACCATCACCTGGCTGATGTATTCCTTTAAACGCCTGGATATAGCCGGGTCGGAGGCGGTTTCCCTGACAGGAAGCAGGTGGCGCCCTATCAGCACCATGTAAACAATCCCTGTAGCCAGTACGATTGCGCCCATAGGCGTAATTTCGAAAAAGTCAAAAGCAGGCAGCCCACGCCCGACAAGGATGCCCTGGGCGAGGATATTTGCGGGAGTGCCAATCAGGGTCATTTTCCCGCCCAGAAGGGATGAGAATGCAAGCGGTATCAGCAGTTTTGAGACCGGGATGCCGGTCTTGCGGGAGATCCCGATGACAGCCGGCATCAATACCGCCACAGCGCCCACGTTGTTCATAAAGGCCGACATCCCGCCGCAGACAAGCATGATGACCACTATCAGCCGGGCTTCGCTGGCCCCGGATACCTGCAGGATTAAAGAACCAATCTTATCAGCGACGCCGGTTTTGAATAGACCTCCCGATACGATGTACACAGCCCAGATAGTGATAACAGCCGGGTTGGCAAACCCCAGGAATACTTCCTCCCCGCTAACAAGCCCGGTGACCGAGACCGCAATCAGCACCAGCAGGGCGACCAGGTCTACCCGCAGTTTCTCGGTCGCGAACAGAACCAGGGCTGCCAGGATGATGGCCAGGGTGAGGGCAATTTCTGGTGTGAACGGCTGAGTCATATTGGTATGTTTTTGAAAATTGATTTGTTTTCGGCTTTCTGCCGGTCCTTTCAGTTTTATTGCCGGGTTGTCCGGAGAATTATAATCAAGTGAAAGGGTAAATCAATGGAAGAATTAATAGGGTGACCAGCATCACGAGCAGGACCAGGGGCAGTCCGATTTTCAGGAAATCGTTAAACTTATAGCCGCCCGGGCCCATTACCAGCAGGTTTGCCGGGTGGCCGACCGGTGTGAGGAAAGCCGCCGAAGCGCCAACCGCGGCTGCCATTAAGAAAGGGTAGGGCGAATATCCCAGGTTGAGGGCTGTGTTGTAGGCGATCGGGGCCATGAGAACCGCAACAGCGGGATTGGGGATGATCTGGGCTGCGACAGCCGTGAACAGAAATAGCCCTGCGGTAACCACCAGAGGACCGTATTCCCCCAGCAGTTCGACCATAGCACCCGCCAGCAGCTCCGCTGCCCCGCTCTGCTCGAGGGCGATACCCAGCGGGATCAACCCGGCGATCAGGAATACTGCTTTCCACTCGATCGAACGGTATGCTTCTTCCATTGTCAGCACGCCCAGCAGGATCATCAGTACAATCCCGAGCACTGCGCTGATGGCAATCGGCAGCACCCCAGCAACCACAAGCCCCAGAACCACTGCCATACACAGCACAGCTCTGATTGTTTTTCCAGCCGGGGGGATTGTGTAAGCCGCTTCGCTGAGCACAATAAAATCCTGCTCGCTTCCGATCAATTTAAATTTTTGGCGCGGCCCATGCAGAAGCAGCGCGTCGCCGTAGCGCAGTTTCATATCCCGCAGGTTGGTTAAGTACTGGCGCCCCTCCCGCCAGATCGCCGAGACGGTCACCCCAAATTTTTCACGGAAATTAGCTTCACGCAGGTTTTTCCCGACCAGGGAAGTGTGCGGGGAAAGGATAACCTCCACAAAACCAACCTCTTCATTTTCCAGGTCTGAGATCTGGTATCTTTCCATATCGTTAATATTGATATCCTGAAAACCTAAAAGGGTTTTTATATCGCTGGGGTTGGCTGCAACCACAAGAGTATTACCGGCATCCAGGACGTGATCTGGTTCGGGTATAAAAAAGTTGCCCTCCCCGCGCTGAACCCCCAGCACAGTCAGTCCAAATGCATCGCCAAGGTGGGATCCCTTCAGCTCCATCCCGGCCAGATGGGATCCTTCCGGGATTCGGACAGCGAGCAGCCTTTCGCTGAGCCGGTAAGGATCCGCCAGCCCGGCGTCCTTTAATTCAATCCTGGCTTCCTTCTCGATCCGCCGAAAACGCTCTTTTGTGCCCTGCAGGAGCACCTTATCGCCGGATTTCAACTGGATCCGGTGCAGGTTTGTACGCCGGATGACTCCCTGTTTATCGACAGCCAGCACGTTGACACCATACTTCTTGCGGAAGTCCACCTGTTCGACGGTTTGCATCGAAAACTGGTCGCCGTAGATTATCTCCAGTTCAGCCAGGCTTATCTCATCGGACAGGATCCTTTGAATTGGGATATCCTGCTCTTCCACGATAAAGAGTTCCTGACCGCCGATTTTAATAATCTCTTCGCGATTTCCGCTGACAATCAAGTGGTCGTTTACCCCCAGAATCTCATTGGAGCCGGGGGCGAGAATTGTTGTGCCATTTCTGTTGATTGCGATCACATTAACCCCCAGCACCGCGCTCAGACGGCTTTCGCCCAGTTTCTTGCCCACCAGCGGGGAAGTAGCCCGGACATCGATAATAAAAATCTGATCATCCAGGGAGAAAAGGTCGCCTGATTTAATCTCCTGGGTTTTCCGGCTGATTTTCCGGATTGAGCGGGAGGGCAGCATTTTGATCCCGAACAGGATAAAAAAAAGGATGCCGGCAAGAAGCAGGGGTAAACCGACCGGGGTGTAGTCGAACAGCTTGAATGGCTGAAGGCCAAATTCATAGGTGGCTTCGCTGATCAGAATATTGGAAGGGGTTCCGATCATGGTGGTCAGTCCGCCTAACAGGCAGGCGAATGCCAGCGGTATCAGCAGTTTTGAAGCCGGGATATCTGTCCGGTGGGCCATGTCGATCACAACCGGGATCATGAAGGCGACAACCGCGATGTTATTCATAAACCCGGACAGCAGCCCGGCAGTAAGCATGATCAGGACGATTAAACGGATCTGGCTGTCTCCGGCGTACTGCAGCACCCTGGAGCCTAACCATTGAGCCACTCCCGATTTTGCCAGCCCGGCGCTCAAAATTAGCATTGCCCAGACAGTAATCACGGACATATTGCTGAAACCCGATAAAGCTTCAGAAGGCGTAACCAGTCCGGTAGCTGTCAGGGCGACCACAACCAGCAGGGCGACGATGTCCATCCGGACCCAGCCGGTAACAAAAAGCAGAACAGCTCCGGCAAGGATGGACAGAACCACAGCGATGTCGTAATTCATTGACCCAGTTTATTTAATGCGAATTTATTTTTATTCCTTTTTTAGCCGCCAGAATCGCGGTTAGTCTGATGTCCCCGGGGACCATACTGCGCTGGTGTACAGGTTATCCCGGGGATACCCTGGCGATTCACCCTTTTATTTCCGAATTGCTGTTTTTCTATTTTTATTCTACCGCATTTACAACTGTAAAAACTCGCTAAATATGTTAATCATTATGGGGAGGCGCTTGTCCTTTCAGTTTAATCTCGTCCGGGATTTCTCCAACCGGCCTGCAAAGAAACCAAGCCTCCGTCGAAATGACGGGTGGGGTATGTGTCATCCCGAATGAAGATTCCAAAGAAGGGCCGCTTTTGCCAGGATTAAGAGTGCAAATAAAACCAATCTTAAACTTGCCAGAACTGAGCCGGACCAGCCAGGTATTTTGTTGTTTGATTTCTAAGGGGATTTGAAAATCCTTTTGCCCGAATCGCCCGCCATCCAATCCTGTCCTTCCAGATCCTCGGTTTCCATCGAAAACACAGAATCGAGGGTGATAGGTTTCAGGCTGACTACTTCCAGAGTTTCTTCACATTCGGGGCACAGAACCTGGTGGCCGATTTTCAGCCAGCTGTCTAAATGAAAGGATTCGCCGCAAACAGGACAATCGACTCTTTTTTTGGATTTCATTTTTAAAACACCTGAACTAAAAATTAGCTACGCAACGCTTAATATTTTATACTTAATCTTTCCATCCGGGGCATTCACTTCCACAACATCTCCAACCTGATGCTTCAGCAAGGCTTTCCCGAGCGGCGACTCGTCGGATATCAAACCGCTTCGAGAGTCCGCTTCGGCGGTGCCCACGATGGTGTATGTCTCAGATGGGTATGTATCCTCCTGAATGGTGACGGTGCTGCCAATACGGACCTTGCCAAGATCATTACCCGGTTGGATAATTTCGACCCTGCTGAGCAGTATTTCAAGCTCACTGATGCGGCCTTCGACCAGCGCCTGTTCATTTTTTATTAGCAGATATTCATCATTTTCCGCCAGATCATTATCGTCAACTGCTTCGCGCAGGTTTGAGGCTATCTCCTGCCTGCGCACATTGCGAAGATAATCAAGCTCATCTTTAAGTTTGTTATACCCCCTCTCTGTGAGGAATGTAACTTTTACATGATTATTTATTTCCTGGATCATCGTCACCCATCATGTCTTTATCTGTATCGTCATAAGGCAGATCAATTTCGACCGGATTTTTTCCGAAGATCTGGTATTCCATTCTGCAGGCAGCACAGGTTATCCGGTCGCATATCCAGACCCTAGAGGTTAAATTTATGATTATTTTTACATTGTGTACATCTGACCCGGTTCTTTCCTTCAGGGGTATTGGCGGAGTTCAGATTGTAAATTATCCCCTTCTTGTCAAAATTGTCAATATCCAATTAAACAGGATTCGGCGATCTCACCTTAAGCTCAGTATCACAGGATAAACAGCTAAATTTTTGACCTGCGAACACCATCTCGGGTATCTGGAACAGGCTTGCACATACCGGACATTCAATTTCTTTCATTGGACTGTACACAAAAATATCCTCTCAAATTTTGGGTGGAAAGTTTCGATATCCACGCTGGTTTCCAGTCTTTAAGTTTATCGGTTTCGCGTATATACACATTAAAAAAGAAATTTAATTGGGTATATAAAAAGAAATCAGCCTGAACCATATGACCGCCCGGGAAATGGCCAAAAATGCAGCCGTGAATAGTTTCATCCCAAAAAGGTTATCTGGTCCGGATTTTCCGGTTGAATAAGTATCTGCTAACGCCATTCAGGTTCCAGATGCCAGCAGTGGCTTTCTGAGTTTCCTGGGAAATCTGGGTTGTTAAAGGAGGCAATACAATTCCATAGCGGTCGAGAGCCAGATTGAGAATTTCGTTTATGAGGGTCGTGTACTCCATCCCTTCGGCGGAAGCCATGATGCAGAGGTCGCTGATCTGAGGGTTCAAACCCGGCAGGGTATTGATTTCCATCAGATATGGTTTACCGTCGTTTCCCAGGCGAAAATCTACCCTGGAGACATCGCAGGCATCGACAGCCTGGGCTGCCCGTTTTGCCAGGTAAATTAATTCAGTCCTGCTTTCCTCGGAGATTGCAGCCGGGCACAAATATTCAGGCGCGCCCGTTTCACCAATGTAAAAGTCTTTGGCGCTATGCCCGTAAAATCCGGGAGTGATGCTTGAGGCGGTATTAATCTCAAGGACCGGAAACCAGTGGTAACCATCCTGATCATATAATTGTGGATTCTTACGTCCGGCTGGATTTCCGGGATTGCCAATGTATCCAACTGTAAATTCCCTGCCTGGAAGATATTCCTCAACCAGGGCAGGCTGGTGGTAGGTGTTTATTACCCAGGATATCCTCGAATTAAGCTCTTCGATGGAATGCACAAAGGCGCCGGAATCGATTCCCATGCCGGTTCCCTCGCGGGCCGGCTTGATAAATAATGGGTAATTCAGATTTATTTCTTCAATTTCTTCGGTTGAGTTCAGCTCGAGAAAGGGCGCTACCGGCAATCCCAGGTTCTGCCAGATATGCTTGGTTTTTACTTTGTCCAGTGTGACTGCGTTGGCGACAATTCGCGAACCGGAATAAGGGATTCCCAGAATCTCGCAAACTGCCGGCACCTGGGCTTCCCGGCCATCCCCTTTCAATCCCTCAGCAATATTGAAACATATGTCCGGTTTCAACATGGCAAGCCGCAGGGGCAGATTATGGTCCGCTTCTAAGAAAATTACGCTGTACCCGCCTGCTTCCAGAGCACTGGAAATGGCAAAAATTGTCTCCCGCTTGTCAAATTCAGCGCCGGCATCCGGGGGATCATGACTGTCGGGTGTAAAATTTTCCCTGGCATTTGCTACCACGACAACCTGCAAAGGTTGGTTTTTATCAGTTATTTCTGGATTCATTTTTTATCTATTGGTTCCTTAATTAATATTCTAAGTCTTCCTGCAGATAGCCATCTTCAAGATAACTTTCCGAGTCGAATGGCCAATCGATTGTGATTGGATTTAATCCAATTACTTCCATTGCCTCATCGCAGTAAGTGCAGAAGACAATGTCGCCGATATTGGGAGGTTTTTCAAACAGAACCAGCTCTCCACAGACAAAACATCTAGATTTAATTCTCGACTTAACGTTCATATCTTTATGAGCTCTCCTTCTTAAAACTCAACTTAAAAAAGTATTTCCGCTAAATATACGGTTATTGATTCAAAAACAACGTCCGGGGAAATCAGTATTGAACCTTATAAGTTCTCGTTTAGTTCAAGCTCGTGATTTTGGATTATTTTTCTCTCGGGGAAATCCAGGGTAACCGGGTACAACCAGATAACTTCCAGATTAATATTGCAGCGATAGCAATCAACCGGCAACCCTATCACCGGAACAGTTTCAATCTCTATGTGGGCATTGCAGTTAGGGCACTCAGCGATCACCATATTCGCCTCCAGACATCCATTATCTGAAGACAAGTTTACCTTCCTGAAGTCTAAAAACAGTATTATTGGGATAGAAAATTGCTTTAAAAACCGCAAATCCTGTATTAATTTTTATACAAGCAAATACATATAAAGGATAGAAAAACTCCCTGTAAATAATACAGCGATAAAGTTAATATAATCTGCTACTGGCTGTTGAAGAAATATCCGATACCCGGTTCTGTGAGGATGAAGCGCGGGTTTTTTGGATCCGGTTCGACCTTTGAGCGCAGTCTCTGCACCAACCCGCGCACCAGTTCACGGTTGCCTTCCCCGGAGTATCCCCACACATATTCGACGATATTCTCCGGCGGTATAATCTGACCTGCGTTTGTCATAAGCGTATACAGCAGGCGGAATTCAAGCTGGGTCAATCGTTTAGGCTCGTACCCTTCAACCGACACTGACCTGGCCGATGGATCCAGGGTTAGATCAGCCTGGCTGAGAACAGGCAGGCTGTGGAAGGGAACGCTGGCGCTGCGCCTCATCAATGCCATAATCTGGGCTGATAGAATGCGCAGCCCGTATGGACGGGTGACTACCATATCCGCTCCACTTTCAAGAAGACCCACATGGATGCTTTCAGGAATCGGATCGGTGATGACACAGATTGGAATAACCGTGTAGACCCGCATCTGGCTGAACTGTTTATTGATTTCCGGGTTCAGCTCATGTAAAGATACCAGCACCAGATCGGGGGGTTTATCAGGCCAGGTTTCAATCGCCAGGTCTATCCTGGTCGATGAGCGAACCGAAAAGCCAGCTTGCTGGAGGATTACCCGCAAAACTGCAGCTTCATCCGGAAACTGGCAAAACAATAATGCCTGCATTAATCAGCCCTTTATTTATTATAATTCTCCGGCCACTTTTTCCCGGAGAATATTTCTGTCTCCGTCTTCATATGCTCGAGGAGGGTGGGTTTAAATTTGATCGGAGCGATGGTTTTTATCTTGTATACAACAGAATTTCCACAATCATATTACGGTTTCTTTAATACAATAAATACTTGGTTTTTCGTTGCTAATGGGGGGAATATGTACCTGTAATTTAAAATTTACTGGCGCTGGAACCAGCTTGAAATTATCAGTCAATAAAAGATATTATAACCATTTTTTGTTTCTGAAATAGAAGACCATGCCAATAAATATTATCCCAAGAAAAAATAACAAAGTGAAATATCCCCACCGCCATTGCGTTAACGGCATGTAGACGAAATTCATTCCATAAATACCCGTGAAAAATGAAAGAGGTATAAAAATGGTCGAAATAATGGTAAGCACTTTCATTATTTCATTCATTCTTTTATTGAGTACTGACAGGTATGTGTCAAATGCCGCACCGATCAGGTCACGCATGCCCTCATTAATTTCATGGAGGCGGACCATGTGATCATAAACATCCCTGAAATAAATCTGGTCTTTATTCTCTATCAATCTGAAATCACCCCGTGCTAATTTGTTCAAAACTTCTCTCTGTGGCAGGATTGACCGGCGCAGTTTCTGCAGTACCCGTTTAATAGAAAAAATTTGTTCAAGAATACTTGGATCTGGTTCTCTAATAATTCCATCCTCTATCTGATCCATTAATTCTCCGATATTATCGACAAGCTCTATGGTTTCAGTTGCGATTTCATCGGCTAACTGGTAAAGAAGGAACCCGGTTCCTCTTTGTAAAAAACGCTGGTCATGCTGACAGGTGTCCCAAACCCGATCAACAGCTTTAAGCTGTTGATCGTGGAATGTCACTAAATAATCCGGGCTGAAGAAGATGTCCAGTTCCGGTGTGAGTATTTCAAAAGGAGTGGTTGAAGTTTGCCGAACTGAACGTAACACAAGATATAAATAAGTCTCCCAATCATCAACCTTAGGAACATGGGTTTCATGCAAGGCATCATCAATTGCAAGCGAATCGAAGTGAAATAAATCGTGGAGAATCCGGGTTGACTTATCAAAGGGTTCGTTTGATAGATCAACCCAAAAAAAACCACTTTTGTCTTTTAGTAAAATTTCAATCTGGTCGACCGGTACAGGTTGAATTACTCCTGTATTGCTGAATAAAATTACCCGAACCATAACAAATCCTTCAGATTGATTTTATATGATCTGGATAATACACGCCAAACTGACTAAGGAGTTGGAGTAGGAGTAGGTGTAGGTGTAGGTGTAGGGGTGACTGTCCCTTCAGTTGTTTCCGTTTCCCCGGGTTCAGCGGGCAATCCCTGAACCAGCAGCTGCCAGGCGGCTTCCAGCTGATCTGCGGCGCTTAAAGGCGAGCCTGCCAGGTTAGCCAGTGAGGTATCCAGGCGGCTGGTGATCTCAGCGAGAGTCTCTTCCTGGTGGGGAGGCGCCTGCGCCTGGAGACCGGCTGTGATGTCTCGCGCTGATATCATATCCGCTCTCGATAGGGTAAAGTTTCCGTCAACAAGGTTGTAGCGGGCGCGGGTTATCAACTCCATCACCTTGAGGAGCTGGAGTTCCCTTGTAACCTGGCCTGTCTGTTCGGTTAATAAGTCCATTCCTGCCTGTATTTCTTCAAGGTCGGCTGCAGTTTCAACCTGCGCTTGCTCAAAATCAGACTGCCCTTCCTGGAGTTCCGCAACCTGAGCCTCGATGGTTCTCCGGGCAATCTGTAAATCGTCCAGGTCAGACTGCATGCCGCTGAGCTGGGTTTCAAGATCTCCCACAGCAGCCTGCAAAGGCAGCAATGCATCAATAGAATCAGCCTGATCGCTCTGGACTGTTTCAACCTGGTTCAGGCGTCCTTCAAAGCTGGCAAAGCCGGATTTGTAGGAATCGCCCTGGAGTTCAAGTTCCTGCAGCCGGTCAGCGAGCGAGTCCATCCGCTCCGTGTGGCGCTTGTCAATCTGCTGGGCCTGCTCAGCCAGCAAGTCGAGCTGGAATGAATGCTCCTGCACCGGTTCAACGTATTCCTGGTAAACGAAAGGGGCAACGAAATAGACCCCAGCCGCAATTAATCCAACTACAAAAACGATTACGATTAGAGTCCAGAATATCCGCCACAATTTGTTCCAGAATGAAGGTTCCTGGGGTTCAGTAGTTTGGGCGCTCATAATTTTTACTCCTCTGGGAACAGGTTGTTCAGAAGGTTCCGCATGTTTACAAAAAAGGACTCGGAACGGTCAAGTTTTGCTTTGAAAGTTTCCACATCAGCTGATAAACCTATTATCTGCTCTGTGAGAATCTCCAGTTCACCCGATAAACCATCCAGCCGTTCGTGAGCGACATCCATCTCGCCCTGAACCGCCCCAACCGATTTTTCTACTGTGCTGATTCGTCCGCTCAGCAGTTCAAGATTTGTCAAACGCTCCCGCATGCCAGCAAGTTCCCCTTCAAGTAGATCTGTCCGGTTGTCTATTTCGGCGAGGAGCGCTTGCTGCTTGCGGTATTCGGTCTGGGTTACAAAATTCAGGCTGCCGCCATTGATACTGGCGATCACCCCCAGGCTCAGGATAATTGAAAGCAGCATTGCTACAATTCCGGCGAACAGCGCCCAGCCGATTGCGGAAGAACGGGAAATCCCCGGCGGAGGAACCGCTGGTTCAGGTAGGACCTGTGGCGCTTCTTCAACCAGGTTGGAATCACTGTCCTGGGTTTTTTCAGCGCCTTCTTCTTCCGGTAATTCGAGACTGTCATCAGCGGGAAATCCTTCATCTGCCGGAGGGTGGGCTTCATCATTTTTTTCCGGATCTGCGACAGTTTCAAGTTCAGGCGTTTCCTTCTCTGCCTCCGCCTCGATTTCCATCATTTTTTCGTCCGGCTCAAGGGTAAGGGAGCCTTTTATCTGTTCGAACATGGAAGGACCGATGCCGTTTATGCGGGTCAGATCCTCCAGAGTCTCGTACGGGCGGCCATTAACGATGCGCCTGGCGATATCGGGGCCGATTCCTGTTACCTGGGTTAATTCGTCAACAGAAGCGCTGTTCGGATTTACTAATATCTGATTTTCGGTATTCATATAGCCCTTCCTTAAAAAACAACTAATTTAAAAAAAAATTAAAACAATACCGGCGGCAGAAAAATTAGCCTGACAACTCCGGTGAGTGAATGGAGATTATGCAGAATTGATCAATATAAAGGGTGCAATCCCTGTGCCACCCCTGCTTTCAGGTGTAAATCAAATTCGATTGATGTATAATGATTAAAATTCACATAATTCTGACCGATTCGGCCGTTCACTCTCTGAGAGAACACCAGCCTGGAATAAAGAACCGTGGCACAAATCCATCCTGAAATTGGAACAAATCATCCACTTCAGCCAGATAATAATCACCAGGACCTGACTATTTCATCCAGCAATAGATTCCAGATGGAAAAAACAAAGTTTGATGAAATTATCCCAGAAGGGCTCCCGGCGAGCATAAAACCGTTCCTGGAAGGTTTCAAACCAAACGGCTCTTCGGTTGTATTCCGAATTCCTGAAACAGTATCTGTTAATATGCGGGTTGAGATAAGATCCCGCCGGCGCAGAATCGCGGCCGGCCTTTTTGCCTCAGCCCTGGTTGTAGGCGCAATTGGCGTCGGTAGACTGCTGCTTAGAAGGTGATTTAAGCGGGGTCTGGAATATACCGTTCGAACAACAGACTTACAGAAGCCATTCAATTTTAAGTATAAATTTGGATTTGGGGGAAAAACGAGGCGCCAGCCAGGGGCACCGGTCTGGCATGAATTCCGCAACACAAATTAGATGAATAATTTTTATGGAAAGATGTATTTCATCGACAGGAGATAAAATATTAATATCCGCTTCTTTCTATTTATTGCAATTATCGGGTTGGGAGTGGCGTTTCTGCCTTTCTTCAATCCATCAGCGGCAGGAGAGGGGAACCTGTTTGCGCGTTTGATGGAGCCCGGAGACGAAAAAATAGAGCAGCAAGCCCGCAGGATACTGGCAGAATTAATTGAATCATCAACCCCAGGTGGATATCCCTTCCCATCCGGTACAAGCCTGATTGGGGTGGAGGTATCCGGAAACGGGATCACAATCGATCTTTCACTGCCAGGGGAATATCTTGAGGAAGAGTTCGACGCTTTAAACAGCGATGCGATCAATAAACTGGTAGTTGATGCGCTGATGCCGCTAGGTTTGGAAAATTTCCGCATTCGAGCCGAGAACGAAAAGGGTATTCCTGTCCCGCTTTCAAGTTTTTTGATCCGGGAGGGTGTCAGGGTCCATACCGCTGAGGTTGACCTCGACCCTGTACCGGCGGTGCCAGGTCCCCAACCGGGGATGCCGGGAGGGCCACCTGTTGGTGGAACGAGCCAGCCTCAGGGGGTGTTATCCGGTAAAACTGTATGGCTGAGCCCGGGGCACGGCTGGATATGGAATGGCCTGCGATGGGTCACCCAGCGCCCGAATAAGTATGGAATAATTGAGGATTTCTCCAACGCCGAAGCGATCAATGCTTACCTGGTGCGTTACCTGTGGAACGCCGGGGCGGATGTGTGGGTGGTCCGGGACCGTTCTTTGAACAGCAACGAGAAAATCATCGACAACGATGACGGTGGAAGCAGTTATACAGAAACCGGATCGTTTACCACCAGTTCATCATCAGGCTATCTGGGCGGTTCATACCGCTACGCACTTACGGATACCAGCGAAAGCGCGATGGCAACCTGGAGACCGGATATCCCCGAGGCAGGTCTTTATCCGGTCTGGGTTTGGTACCGCCACAGCCCGAACCGCAGCATTGATGCGCGCTATACCATTCACCACGCAGGCGGCGATACCATGGTCTCGATCTCACAGGAAGTCCACGGCAGCACCTGGCGCTACCTGGGAGAATTCTATTTTGAAACCGGCACCGGTGGATATGTCAGCCTGACGAACGAATCAAGCGATCCCGGCCAGGCACTGATTGCGGATGCGGTCCGGTTTGGAGGCGGGCTGGGCAGCATTGACCGCGGCATGGGGCCCAGTTACGCGCCCCGGTTTGAAGAGGCGTCTTTATACCACGCTGAATACATGGGATATCCGGTCTCTGAATCGCTCAACGATGTGATCGTCAGACCGATGTACGCCGAATGGGAGAAATCCAAGGGTTACCCGGGCGAGGACGGCGTGTTCATCTCCTGGCATACGAACTGCTGCGATAAAAGCGGAACGCTGTCTTTCATCCACAGTTTCGATCCAACCCCGGGCAGCGCTGAACTGCAGTCAAGCGTGCACAATGGGGTGGTGCAGGCTTTGCGGGCAGGCTGGGACCCGGACTGGCAGGACCGCGGCCAGCTCAGCGCTGATTTCGGGGAGGTGCGTGAACTGGCGACAATGCCCGGCGTGCTGCTGGAGGTGGCTTACCATGACACAGAAGATCCGGGCGACGCGGATGTCCTGAAGGAACCGCATTTCCGCCAGACGGCAGCCCGGGGGGTTTACCAGGGGATCGTCAATTATTTTGCCGGCAGAGATGGAACGGAGAGGGTTTACCTTCCCCAGCCGCCAACCCACTTAACCGCCAGGAATACCGCTCCCGGGCAGGTCACCCTCAACTGGCGCCCTCCCCCGGGGGGGTATGGTCTGGGCGGCCTAGCCGAATCATTCAGGGTATACCGCAGCCAGAACGGGCGCGGGTTTGACAACGGCGTTCAAACCAGCGCAACTGGATATACTTTTAATGGGCTGGTTCCCGGCGAGCTGGTTTTCTTCCGGGTGACGGCTGCCAACCAGGGCGGCGAATCATTCCCGACTTCGGTGGTCGGAGTGCGGACCCCGCGGGCTGGTGAAGGAACACCAATCCTGGTTGTGGATGGTTTTGACCGCCTGGATGCCCAGGCGATGATCCCGCAGTATGAGAGCAGCGCGCTGGGAACCTCCAAACGGATGTACCTGGAGCGCATGAACCGCTTTGATTATGTGGTGGAACATGCAGAAGCGCTGGATTCCTGTGGTTATGCTTTCGACAGCGCCCAGAATGAGGCTGTTGAGGATGGGGATATCCCACTCAGGAATTACCGGATGCTGGACTGGTTTACCGGGGAGCAGGCCGGCCAGGACCCGGCCCTCAGCGGGCAGGAGCGAACCCTCCTGAAAAATTATCTGGACAGCGGCGGCAGACTGGTCCTCTCAGGTTCAGAGATTGGATGGGACCTGGCAAGGGTGGGAGGCGGGTCTGACCCGGGATTTTACCGCAGTTACCTGAAAGCACGTTACCTGGGGGATGACGCCGCGACCTATCATTTTAGCGGAACAGCAGGGGGTATGTATGCGGGGCTGAGCGGACAATTCGACGACAGCAGCGGGGGTTACTATGACGTCCAGGCGCCGGACAGGCTGGAGGCTGTGGACGGTTCAAGCCTGGCGCTCAGCTATACAGGCGGGACAGATGACGGGGCGGCTGTGGTATGTACGGATGTATTTGGATTGGTCTATTTCGGGTTTCCGCTGGAGGCGGTGACGGAGCCTGGTGTGAGGGGGGACCTGGTCTGCAAAGCGGCAGAGCATTTACTTGGGGCGCTGGAGTATGAGATCTATTTTCCGGCTATAAACCATTGATTTAAACCCCACCATCGTGTTGTAACATTTTATGCTATTAATAAAAAGGCAGGGTCTCGCCCTGCCTTTTTGATCATTAATACTCAACCAACAGATATCTGGAATGGGAGGTTAATTTTAAACCATCCATAATTCCATGAAGGAGACTGTTGCCTTGATTTCTGCAATCCCTGCGCCGTAATAGAGAAATCCCGATCCATTCCCACCCGCAAAGGCATTAACCCAGGCAAATACAACATAAACATGGTTGGAATCGACTGGAAGATGCATTTCCCGGTAATTATTTTTCGGTTTTTTCGAACAGCGCGACCCTAAAAAATTTGAATGGTCAATGCAGACGAATCCACCAATGTCCCCAACCATTCCAAGGTATTTATTGGTTATATGTGAGAACTTGTGTACCTGAATACCGAGCCAGGTCTTAAATTCACTGTGGCAGAAACTGCTTAATGCCATCCCTTCCGCAAAAACACTTGGATTGATACCTATATTTAGAATCCCTTTTGGCGCGACCGGGGAGTAACAAACGCCCACTCCTGCCGTTGAGCTTGCATAACCCTTTCCTCCTTTTCCACCGCCTTCTGCGAAACATTGCAAATATCCTGATTTTGGATCGGCGCTGCTTCTGTAGGAGGCGTTGCCGCTGTTACTTCCATATTCCATCCTAAAAAAGAACGGTGGTTTCTTGCGGACATAATACGAACCTAACGCAACATCCTCGTCCACTTCTGCGGCTTCCGGAAATTCGTTAAATCCCTCCAGGTATGCACGGAACTCGTTGTAATTTCGTTCTGCTGCTTCAGCGCGTTCAACAGTTGCATCCCGTACAGCCGGGTCGGACTGGGATATTGCCTCCACAACCTTGTTTAAATATTCAGTGTTATCCTGGGTTGAGAGGTTCTCAAGGTCTGAATCAAATTGGGCCTGCATTTGCTCTTCCAGTACCGGGTACATCTCAGCTCTTAGAAGGCTTTCATCAATTGCGGGACCACCCAGTGCCCGGTTAACCAGATCATTCATATCGCCTTGTGGCATTATATTCCTCCTTATTGTTAATATTTTGAAGGTTACTGTATCTTTGTGGCATTATTTTTCTATCTATAGTGATCTGGAATATTTTCCTCCTTTCTTTATACAATTCTGAAATAATTAGAACCGGAGACATATTCAAAGATATACCTCTCTATTATTTGACTCGAGGATGGAATCTCAATATGGAGTGTGGCCAAAAACTCCAACGGGAAAGATTTTATTCAAATAACAATTTCGGTGAATTTTCAGTACTGCCATATGCGTTATTCCCCAGCCCAATAATTAATTCCGCCAACCTTAGGAACAGGATCTGCAGATTATTACCTCTATTGTTTGCAATGTCACCCCATTTTATGAGGCTTAATTGCCTGGTAAACAATTTTCCTGCAAAATTACAGCCCTGCTATATTATATATTACAGGAATTAATGATTAAGTCAATAATTACGAAATAAATATTAAGCCCAACAATTTTTCGACCAGGAATGGAAGGAAAAATATTTAAAATTTGACCATTGAAGAAATCAATCTAATCGTTCAAACCAAAGGAAAAAAAACCCGGTTGGGGAGTGTCAGACTGGAGTGAGTTTTTCAATTAGAATTATGGGATTATGGCTTCTCCTTTCTGGGCGGGTGTCCTGGCAGGTTACGGCATTGCGGTCCCGGTCGGGGCGATCGCGATCCTGATTGTCAATGTCGCCCTGAGCTGCGGATTCCGGGTCGGGTTTATGGCAGGAGCCGGAGCGGCTGCGGTCGACCTGATATACGCGAGCCTGGCGGTGATCGCCGGGGCGGCAATCGTGGCAGTACTGGAACCGGTATCCACTCAGCTGCGTATTCTGAGCGGGCTGGTTCTGGTGGGGCTGGCTGTATATGGATTATGGCGCGGGTTGGCGGGCCCAAAAGGCGGTTCGGAGGTGATTGGCGGGTGCAGACCAGCCCGGACATTCTGGCAGTTCCTGCTGCTCACCCTGATCAACCCGATGACCGTGGTTTACTTCACCGCCCTGATCCTGGGGATGGATCCGAACCAGAACACCACCCCCACTGACAGGTTCTACTTTATCGCCGGCGCGGCGATCGCGTCCCTATCCTGGCAGACGCTGCTGGCAGCCCTGGGCGGTCTGGGAAAGGAGCACCTCTCGGAGCGGTTCCAGCACCTGGCGGTGATAGCCGGCAACCTGATCATTCTGGCGCTGGGGGGATTAATCCTGGCGAGAGTTTTTCTTTAACTGATTCATCCTGAATATCCTTAATCCGGAAATCTGCACAGGCCGGAAGCACCCAATCCGGTTCTGGCATGCTCCATGCAGGTAGGGAGGCACTTTTCTGGAAACCCTGCGCTGAAAATTATTGTGAATTCAATTCCGGATGGTTGAATGGTGATTATGATTAAAAGAGCAGCAGTTCTGGTCTTAGTGCTGGTATGCAGCCCTGCCTGCGGGTATTTTATTAATGGGGCAGACCAAATTCTACCCGCTGCGACCAAGATTCCGACTTTATTTATTGCACCCCAGGGGAACAGCAGCCTGAGAATTTCCCCGGCGCTCCCGGAAAAGCCAGCCCCGTCTGAGACTTTACGGGCTGGGCTGGAGCAACCCCCGCCAGTTACAGGTCGGATGTCCGCCATTCCCGGTTACAGGCAGAACGATCCGGCTTTTGGAGGGCTGCCAGGAGCGGAAGAGGACGACCCGGGAAGCATGTACTGCGCGCCGGCGGCGGTATCAAATTCTCTGATGTGGTTGGATGATAACGGGTTTGAGGATATTGTTAAGGAGGACAGCGAGGACCGTAAATTTGACCAGTTCCGGTTAATCCTTGAATTGAGCAAACCGGATTATCTGAATACCAATGTAAAGCTCGGCACATCGCATGCAAACATCCTGGAAGGGTTAGAACGGTTTTTGAACGAGCGCGGCTACCTGTATGAGGAGCTGGGCCACCAGGGCTGGATGCCGGTGCCTGAAGAATACAACCGGGGCGACCTGGTTTCGCTGGATTGGATGAAGGAGGGGTTAAGAGGCTGCGGCTCAGTCTGGTTTTCAGCCGGTTTTTACGAGTACTTCCCCGAATTCGATATTTACCGGCTCAAGCGTTCTCACATGGTCACCCTGGTTGGTTTCAGCCCGAAAGGGAAGGGTGAATATTCGAATGCGCTGATTGTCCATGACCCGCTGCAGGGGGATGGGTCAGAGCCTAAAAATTTGTACATACAGGCGGAAAGAATCAACAGTGGGGTGATCGAAGGCAGCGCGCTAGGACTGCCGCGGCCGGCGGAAGGGTATTACAGGCTAGAAGGGTTATCAAAAGGAGAGGCTGAAATCGCTATCCTGAACAGCGTGATCGTCCTTAAAATGCCGGGCGACTGTCCGGATTAACTTTCCAGCCCGAGTTCCGTGACAATTCTGTCAACAACGACCTGGTCAGGTTCAATCGAAATTCCCGGGAAAAGCTTCCATTGTTCTTTAAAGTTCACCGATTGGCCAGGTTCGAGCATAATCCGTTTGCCGAGAGCTTCCACTTCAAGCACGTTGGGATCGCAGTAAAATTCGCTGGAACTGCGCCGGTCGAAATAAAACCCCTGCGGCACAAAAGAAGCAAATTTCACAAAGAAAGTGCCCTGCAGGGCATACCCCAGCCAGCCGCGCGGGTTCGGGCAGCCGATTTTCTGTTTTCCTTCCTGAAGGTTGGCTTCGATGAAGATATAGCGGTTCTGGATTTGGATATTGGGTGAGTCTACTTTTGTATAGGGCCAGAGATTGATCGTCCGGTTTGGCAGGACGCCGAACTCATCTTCCATTTCAGCCTGGAGCGGCATAACCGCGGTGCCTCCCGTTTTCATCATTGTTATCGTCCATGGGGCAAGGCGGATTGGACGCATTCCCCGGTTTGTTATCCGGTGGTCAAGCAGCACATGAGGGTCGCTGGAGGGCAGGCTAACCGTGATCGCTTTAACCAGCCCGGTGCCTTTCTCCGGTTGCTGGGTAACCCGAAGGCCGTTCTGAACCTCCTGAATATCCACCGGTTCGTCATCCGGGAGATAAGTAACTGGCGGGTATTCCGGCGCATACCACAACCGGTGGCCGCCGTATAAAGAGTACCAGCCTGTCCCGGGGCATTCAATCCTGGCGTCTGGCAGTTCGGCGAACAGGTTTTCGCCCCCATTAAGTGAAAGCCCAATGATCCTCGGGCCGAATTCCCGTGCAACCCATAAAGAGAGGCAGGGGTTGGATAACTGCACACATTTATAATCGTTAAAGCTGGATTGTTTTATCTCCATTTGAAAGCTCCTAAAGGGTTATGGGCTGTGTTATGGTTGTTGAATATTCTAACTTGATTTATCCAGTTGGGGTTATTTGAATAACACCTGGGAATAAAAATTATCCATAAGTAAATATCGGGTAGGATTTGAATTGCTGGTAACATTTATATCTGGAGCAGGGTTGGCATTTAAGGTTTATTGATTATGGACCCAATTTTATCAATATCTTTTTGTCCACCAGTTCCCTATCCATTTCAGATCCAATAATGCCAGGAATCCAGATGCCGGGCCCAATTCAGGATATCAAAAATCTAAAAAGAATAGAAAAAACCATGCTTGGGATATCTTTCCTGAGCTTTATCACCCTGGGACTGCATGAGGGTTCCCTGGGGGTTGCCTGGCCGTCGATCCGGGAGCATTTCGGGCTGCCGCTAGATTTCCTGGGCATGATCCTTATCGCCGGTATGTGCGGGGTCTTGGTGACCAGTTTTAACAGCGGCTGGTTTTTATCACGGGCTGAATTCGGAAGCCTGCTTGCTATCGCCAACCTGGTGCGGGCGGCGGGTTTATTGGGTTATGCGCTCGCCCCGGATTGGTGGGTCGTTGTTGCCAGCGCATTTCTGGTCGGTCTGGGTTCTGGGACGATTGACAGCGGGATGAACACCCTGGTGGCAGCCCGCTATGGCCCGGGACCATTAAACTGGCTGCACGCATTTTACGGCGTGGGAGCAATGCTGTCCCCCCTGATCATGAGTTTTTTAATCGCGAATAACCTGAACTGGCGCTGGGGATTCGTTTTGATCGCTGTCCTGCAGAGCTTGCTCGGGCTTTATTTTGCTCGTAAGCGGGGGAGCTGGCCCAGCCGGTTGTTGTTTAACGATGCAGGGGAAAATAAAAGAGTACGGGTAAAAAATAGCCAGACCCTGGGCTTGCTGGCGGTCTGGCTTGGGATTACTGTCTTCTTTCTTTCCACCGGCGTTGAAATTTCAGTGGGGCAATGGTCTTTCTCACTGTTTACAGAAGGGCGGGGTGAGAGTATCACCCGGGCGGGATTCTGGGTCAGTTTATTCTGGGGGTCGCTCACTGCAGGGCGGATGGTCTTTGGCTTTATTACCGACCGGATTGGGCCTACCCGTCTTCTCCGGCTGGGGTTTGCCGGGATGATGGTAGGAATCCTTCTGCTCTGGTGGAATTATGTTAACCTGGTGGGATATATCGGTCTGGTTATTATCGGTTTCTGGATGGCGCCGGTATTCCCGGTGATGATCGGCTTATCCCCTGGGCGCTACGGGCAGGAGCATGCCGCCAACGCGATTGGCTTCCAGGTGGCATCTGCCTATCTGGGCGGGGCGCTTGTTCCCGCCCTGGTGGGAATCGCGGCTGATGCGGTGGGACTGGAGGTTATTGGGATGCTGTTGTTTGTTTGCGGCGTTTTTACATTCGCCACCCATGAACTTCTAATCAGAAAAAGTGGGATTTGATATTAATTGCCCGAGTTTTTTCCTTTCTTGATTTAAATGGCGTAAAATTAAGTGCTCAAAAAACTTTAAAGCAGCTCCGCTGCGGAGGTTTGCAGTTCAAAGACGACACATTCCACCCAATCAATTTACTCTCAGGAGGTCAATATGAAAGCTCGTCTGGTGCCGGTTTATTTTCCTAATCGTGATGGGGATTTTGATACCCAACTGGAGATACTGGTCAATTTGCTTGGCGATAAAGCTGAATTCCTGGAGCCTGTTGCTCTGGGCAATAAAATTCCGGAGGCTGAGGCGGTTATCTTCCCCCAGATGCTCGGGGATGCCTACCACATGGTAGGGGAACTTAAGGCAATCGATATGCCGCTGCTGGTTATCACTTCCGAATTCGGGACAGTGCTGATGTGGGATTGGGAGATTTGCAGTTACCTGCGCTCGGAGGGATTGGACCCGATCGCGCCAAACAGCCTGGATAAGACCAGAAAGGTGGTACAGGCTTTGTGTATTAAACGGGGGTTGAAGGATTCTAAGTTTCTGGTGTTCCAGGATAACCCTGGCGAGGGGATGCAGGCGGAGATCTTCAAGCGTTTCTACTGGTGGGAGGATGAGTGCATCCAGCGGATCAAGGATAAGTTCGGGCTGAATATTAAGAAGAAAAGTTTTGAAAAACTTGCCGCGGACGCCAAGGCGATCCCGGATGCGGAGGCCGAAAAAGTCTGGGAGGAATGGAAAGACAGGCTGGCTATCGGCGATATCTCCAATCGAGCGCTGCTGAGCGCATTAAAAATATACATGGCTGTCAAAGGTGAACTTGAGGGAAACGGCTCAATTGCGGCGGTAGGGATGAACTGCCTGAACGAGTCGCGTTATTCTGACACAACGCCCTGCCTTGCCTGGAATATGCTCTATGAAGAGCAGCGGATGATCTGGGGCTGTGAAGCCGATATTGTGGCGATGCTGACAAAATACATCCTGAACAAATCGCTGGATGTGCCGATCATGATGACGAACATTTACCCCTTCCTGATGGGACAGGCAGCATTGAAACATGAAAGGATCCCGAATTTTCCGCAGGTGGAAAATCCCGAGAACCATATTCTGGTTGCCCACTGCGGGTACCTGGGAGTGGTACCGCAGTCATTCGCGACCGAATGGTCAGTGGAGAAGAAAGTGCTCAGGATTGTTGACGATAATGCCATCGCCCTGGACGCCAGGCTGCCGGAAGGGGATATGACACTGGCTAAACTGTTCCCAACAATGGATAAGATGACCGTTGCGGAGGGAGATTTGAGTTTCTACGTCCAGTACCCGGATTCCGACTGCCGGAACGGCGGCATAATCAGGGTCGCGAATGGTTATAAACTGCTGAACACAGTATCATCACACCACTACCTGTTGATGACCGGTCATAACCTGGACGATATCGAGGCGATCGCAAAAGTGTTTGACCTGGAAATTGAGGTGATTTAATCACGAGGATTTTTGTAATAAACAACGAATTAGCTGAAACATCCGGTGCTGTTCTTTGCACACTGGATGTTTTGTTTCCGGGACATTTCAGTTTGGGGTGAGTGGGCTCCTGTTCCTGAAGAAAAGCATAACGGAATTTATCGCGCTGCTTTCCCTGGCAATGCTGGTAATCTCGGTGATTATAAGGCTGGAAGCTACCCGGCGCCCGCTGCCTGGAAAGGGGTATAAAAGGAGAGGGGTATTATTTCTGGTATCTCCACAATTCCCCGGAGGTTGTGAAGTCCTTCAAGCTCAGGTATAGAATCGGCTGGTGGTCAACCGGTTTGACATTCCCATGGGTTGCGACGATATCGAAAACGTAAATCGCGAACTCGCGGGATAAGCCCTCCAGCTGGCGGTAAACGACCATCTCAAACACCGCATCAGCGCCTTCGACCAGCCGGGTGTGTTCGAGTTTAGCGGCTGGCAATAATGTGAAGCCTAATTCCTGGGCTTTATTATATTCCCTGCCGCTGATGTACCCGGCGCGGGTGACTTTAAAGCGGTCTTTCCAGGGGAAGAAATGAAAACCAGCCTCCCTGTATTTTTTTAACAACTCAAAACTGTAATTTCCCATTTCCATCGCCAGCAGCAGCCGAAAAGGATCTTTGGAGATTACAGTCCAGTGGCCTATCGGCATTAAATTTTCCCCGACCGTCAGAAGGGCCACATGCTGGGGGAAGTACTGGGTGGAATAGGAGGCGTTTGTAAAATCGCCGGTATTTGTCATGTTATGGATCGTCATTTGTCTGCTTGAAGCAGGTTTTGAAAATCTGCCAGTTGTAATTCTTCCAGGTTATTTACGGCGAGATTTGCCTCTCCAAGTGCCTCGATTGGGTTGGTTGTCCCCACTGCGATGCATTTCATCCCGGCATTTCGGGCGGCCTGGATGCCAGCAAACGCATCTTCAATAACGATGCATTTACCAGGGGCTATCTGCAGAGACTGCGCGGCGAGCAGGAACACAGCCGGGTCCGGTTTACTGGGCAGGTCGTGCCCTGATACGGTCGTCTGGAAATAGGGGCCAAGGTCGAATTTATCCAGGATTGTTGCGATATTTTCCCGGGGAGCTGAGGAGGCGACCGCCTGACTGTACCCTGCCTGGTGGAGCATGGACAGCAGTTCGATCGCTCCAGGGTAAAGGGATGAGCTTTCACAGACAAGCTCGCGGAACCGTTTCTCCTTGCGGTCGCTTATCTCTTCAAGCAGCGCCTTTGATGGAGCCTGTCCCAGCAGGTAAGTGAGCACCTGGCCGTTGTTCATACCAAAAGTATTATTAAAATCGGCCCGGGTTATAGAAATACCGTTAACCGCCAGGGCAGATTTCCAGGTCAGATAATGCAGTTCGGCGGTGTCCACCAGAACGCCGTCCATGTCCCACAGCACCGCGCCTGGTGAACCACCTGCTCCCGTATTCATAGATCCTTTTCCCATATCTTCATCCTTCCAATCCGCTCAAAACCGTTTGATTTTATCAAACAGGCTTGTTTTCTCAAAGGGTTCGTTGTAATCATATCAGGCAACCCTGAAATGGTTCCGGATGGTGGGCGGCAGACTTTGAGGTAAATATTAAGTTAGCGAATCGCTTGACAAAATAGACAATTCTTCCTAAAATTGGCGAAATCTTGATCATGAGAAATTATTCTGTTTCAAAAATGTGCTATATGGCCATGCCCGAGGCGGGAGCGAACACCACCGCCCGGGTTTATATTGGAGTGTGCCGCAATTAGCACCTGAAACAGAGACAATATAACCCTGAGCGGCGGATTGCCAGCCCGCAATAAAGTTAGTTTGCGAAAGGCAGTGCGCCGTTTTTTGTTTAAACCAGATAAACAGCGTGAATTTCAACAAGCAAAATAAACGAGGAGAAAATTTAATGACATCATCAGCCCAGAAAAAGAAATTCGGTTTCACTACCCGCCAGCTGCATGCCGGTCAGGTGCCCGATCCCACCACGGGTTCGCGGGTTACCCCGATTTACCAGACCACTTCTTATGTTTTCGAAGACACAGCTCACGCAGCGCGCCTTTTCTCCCTGGAGGAAACCGGCAATATTTATACCCGGATAATGAACCCCACCACTGCGGTATTTGAGGAGCGCATGGCTGACCTGGAAGGTGGCGCCGGAGCCCTGGCAGCCAGTTCCGGGCATGCGGCCCAGGTCATGGCGATCCTGACACTGTGCGGCGCTGGAGACCACATCGTCTCGGCCTGCGATCTCTACGGCGGGACCATCACCCAGTTCAGCAGTACTTTTCCAAGCATCGGTATAGAAGTGACCTTTGTCGATCCGAGAGACCCGCAAAATTTCCGCAAGGCAATCCAACCCAATACAAAGCTGATCTGGGGTGAGACGCTGGGCAACCCGGGAATCAACGTCTTTCCGATTGAAGAGGCTGCAAAAATTGCGGGTGAGGCGGGGCTGCCTCTGGTGATCGACAACACATTCGCCTCCCCTTATTTATGCCGGCCGTTTGAATGGGGGGCGAATATCGTCCTGCACTCCACGACCAAATTTATCGGCGGCCATGGAACCACAGTTGGGGGGATTATTGTGGACGGAGGCAACTTTGACTGGGCTGCCAGCGGGAGGTTTCCGGACTTCACCCAGCCGGATGAAAGTTATAACGGATTGGTATACGTTGATCTCGGGACGGCCGCGTTTATCACCAAGGCCCGCGTCCAGGGGCTGCGGAACATAGGCGCCTGCCAGTCACCCTTTAATTCGTGGCTGTTCCTGCAGGGTCTGGAGACTTTGAGTTTAAGGATGGAGCGCCATGTTCAAAACGCCCAGGCAGCCGCCCGTTTTCTGGAGGGGCATCCGAGGGTTAAGTGGGTCTCCTACCCGGGCCTGGAAAGCCATCCTGACCACCAGCTGGCAAAAAAGTACCTGCCGGTCGGTCCCGGGGCGATAATGGGATTTGGGGTCAGGGGCGGCCTGGAAGCGGGGCGCAAGTTTATCGACAGCCTCAAACTGGTCAGCCACCTTGCGAATGTGGGCGACGCCAAAAGCCTGGCAATCCACCCGGCCAGCACCACCCACAGCCAGCTTTCCGAAGAACAGCTGCAGAAAGCCGGGGTTTCGCCTGATTTTATCCGCCTCAGCGTGGGCATCGAAAATATTGACGATATCCTGTGGGATATTGATCAGGCTTTGTTATAAAGGAGAGCCTCCATGCCAGTCATCATACCTGAAACACTGCCGGCAAAGAGCATTCTGGAAGGGGAGAACATATTTGTAATGGGGGAAAACCGGGCTTCAAGACAGGATATCCGGGCTTTGAAGATCGCCATCCTGAACCTGATGCCCACCAAGGTCGCAACTGAAACCCAGTTTTTAAGACTGCTGGGAAACTCACCACTGCAGGTTGAGGTGACCCTGCTGCATATGAATTCCCACGATTCCAAAAATACCCCAAAAGAACACCTCTTGAACCACTACAAGCATTTTGAGCAGGTGAGTGACCAGAAATTTGATGGTCTGGTGGTAACCGGCGCCCCGGTGGAACACCTGCAGTTCGACCAGGTTGATTACTGGGATGAACTGACCGCGGTTTTCGACTGGTCGAAATCAAATGTTTTCTCCACTTTTTATGTGTGCTGGGCGGCGCAGGCCGGGCTTTACCATGATTTCGGAATTCCCAAGTACCCGCTTGAAAATAAAATGTTCGGGATTTACACGCATAAGGTACTGGAGAAAACGGAAAGGATCCTGAGGGGTTTCGACGACACCTTCAGCGCACCCCATTCAAGACACACTGAGATCAGGCGCGCCGATATTGAAAAAGCAGCGGAGCTGATTATCCTGGCTGAATCTGATAAAGCCGGCGTCTACATGGTGGGGACAAAAGACCGGCGCCAGTTTTATATAACCGGGCACTCTGAATATGACCCGGTGACTCTAAAAACTGAATACGAGCGGGATGTGGAGAAGGGCCTGCCAATCGAGCCTCCTGTAAATTATTTCCCCGGGGATGACCCGGGACAGCCCCCGCTGGTCACCTGGCGGAGCCATGCCCATTTGCTGTTCTCAAACTGGTTGAACTACTGTATTTACCAGATCACGCCCTATAACATAATACAAATTCCGGAGGGAAGTACCCCTTATTCATTCAACCATGTGAACGGGAGTTAACCGGGCTGGTAAAATTGTATTTTTGAATTATTTATAATCCGGCAAAGAATACAAATTGATTTTATGGAGAGTTAGATGAAGAGCAAGCAGTGGAAAAGTGAGCCGGATTTACAGATTGATGTTAAGAAGACCTATCTGGCGGTGATTGATACCTCAAAAGGGACGATTGAGCTTGAACTCTACCCGCAGTTTGCCCCGAAAACGGTTAACAACTTTTGTTTTCTGGCAGGCGAAGGCTATTACGACGGAGTCGCATTTCACCGGGTGATCAACGACTTTATGATCCAGGGCGGCGATCCAACCGGGACAGGCCGGGGAGGGCCGGGTTACAGGTTCGGGGAAGAGATCAAGGGCAACCCGCTCAAACATGAGAAAGGGGTGATTTCGATGGCTAATGCCGGGCCGGATACGAACGGCAGCCAGTTTTTTATCACCCATTCACCCCAGCCGCACCTTGACGGGAAACACACCGTTTTTGGAAAGGTCGTCAAAGGTCAGGAGGTGGTCGACGCAATCCAGACCGGCGACAGAATGGAAAAGGTGACAGTAAGCCCCCTGTAGAAAATCAATTTGTTGTTAATCCCTTCCAGCGGCTGCGTTGATTTTCTGCCAGGCAGCCCGGACATGCCTCTCTTCTGTGTTGGTTTGACCGACGCAGAAGCGCAGGGTAAATTCGCCGTCCAGGGATGTGTGGGTGAGGTAAAGTTCCCCGCTCTGATTGAGAGCCTCCATGATTCTGCGGCTGGTTTCTTCTCCATCGATGTGACGGAAGCAGACCAGGTTCAGCGGCGCCGGGGCAGCCAGTTCAAACCGCTCTGATGCAGCGACCCATCCGGCGAATTCCTGGGCCAGCTGAACATGGCGGCGGATGTGATGCTGGAGCCCCTTGACTCCGTAATGGCGGATCACAAACCACAGTTTCAGGGAGCGAAAACGTCGTCCGAGCGGAATGTGCCAATCCCGGTAGTCAATCACCGCGCCTGACTGGGTGGCTTTGTTTTTCAGGTATTCGGGCAGAACGCTGAGGGTGTTAATCAGTGCCCCCCGGTCAGCCACGAAGAAACAATCGCAGTCGAAATTGGTGAACATCCACTTGTGGGGGTTAAAACAGTAACTGTCTGCGTATTCAATCCCATCGTGAATAAACCGGAACTCTGGACAGACCGCGGCAGTGCCGGACATGGCACCGTCGACGTGCAGCCAGATCCCCTCTCTTGAACAAATTTTCCCAATTTCAGAAACGGGGTCGATCGCGTTTGATGAGGTGGTGCCGACTGTGGCGCTAACGAAAAAAGGAACCAGCCCATTTGCCCGGTCCGTCTGGATCCGGTCTGCCAGCAGGTCCGGGCGCATCCCAAATGATTCATCCACCTCGATCAGCCGCAGGTTCCGGCGGCCTATTCCGGCGACCATGGCTGCCTTCTCAATGGAAGAGTGGGCCTGGTTGGAAGTGTATGCGACCAGGTTCTTGCCGCTGCCCGTTTCGTTGCTCTGGAATCCAGTCGCCCGCTCCCTGGCCGCCAGCAGGGCGCACAGAGAAGCGCTGGAAGCAGAGTCCTGAATTACGCCGCCCCCGCTGCCTGAAGATTTAAACTTCTCCGGCAGCGCAAGCATATCGGCTACCCAATCCAGCACATGGGTTTCGAGTTCGGTGCAGGCTGGGCTGGTTGCCCACAGCATTCCCTGCACGCCGAGTCCAGAAGAAACCAGGTCTCCCAGGATTGCCGGTCCGGAGGTGTTGGCCGGGAAAAAGGCGTAAAAATTGGGCGACTGCCAGTGGGTGATCCCCGGCAGGATCAGGTCAGAAAGGTCGCCCAGGATTGCTGCGAACTGCTCGCCTTCCTGAGGAGGGCTGCCGGGCAGCGAAGCCCGGATCTCCCCCGGATTTACCCGGGAGAGTACCGGGAATTCTTCGATATTTTCATAATAATCCGCAATCCAATCCACTACAGCCCTTCCGTAGCGGCGCAGGTCATCGGGCGACATGTGAAAATTATTTTCTGCTGGCATTACTGGCCTTTCATTCAGGTGAAAGCATCATATCACCGTAAGCAACCTGGCCGAGCAGGTGTGCAGTCACCGCTCCAATCCACACATTGGTAATTGCCCCGATGACAAACAGCAGGATCCAGCCAATGCAGATGATCCAGACAAAAAGGATCGAAATGACCGATACCAGAAAGCTAATCACAAAGCTGGCCGCGATTACAGCGACCAG
>Ga0180438_10002193_pt1 | contig 32667 bp, 31 predicted proteins | sample SS_ome_12_FD_132455 | JGI IMG/M metagenome (GOLD analysis project Ga0180438, IMG submission 132455) | Hypersaline lake sediment archaeal communities from the Salton Sea, California, USA - SS_3_D_2 metaG | ecosystem: Environmental > Aquatic > Non-marine Saline and Alkaline > Hypersaline >... | reverse complement strand
TTCTGCAAAAGGCGCAGGCCGCGCATCACCCGGTCAAAGGTCGGCGCGCCGCCCTTGTCCAGCCGGTAGGTGTCGTGTAGATGGCGCGGCCCGTCGATGCTGATGCCGACCAGAAAATCGTTCTCCTTGAAGAACTCGCACCACTCGTCGTCCAGCAGCGTGCCGTTGGTCTGCATGGTGTTCTCGAACTGCATGTCTTGCATGCGGCCCATGCCCGGCCGGGCGTGTTGCTTCTGATAGTCGATGGCGCGCCGGTAAAAGTCGACGCCCATCAGGGTCGGCTCGCCGCCCTGCCAGGAAACCGTCACTTGCTGGGTGCGATGGGCTTCGATGAGCTGCCGGATATACGTCTCCAACACCTGGTCACTCATGCGGAATCGGCTGTCCGGGTACAGGAGCTCTTTGTCCAGGAAGAAGCAATAGGCGCAGGCCAGGTTGCAGGCCGCGCCTGTTGGCTTGGCCAGGACGTGGATGCGCGCCGGCGCATGGGTGGTCACGACGACGCCTCCCAGGGATAGACCACCCGCCACTCGCTCGCCATGTCCACGACGGTCCAGCCCTGTTGCCGCGCCTCGTCCAGCGCCTTGTCCAGCCGCCCGACCAGCGAATCGCGGTCGTAGGCCCATTCCCGCTCGGCGTCGGTGTGATGCACCAGCCCCATAAAGCGCGGGCCGTCGCCGGCCGCCGTCCACTGCAGCATCTGGAGATCCCCGTCCGAGTTGCCAAAGGCCAGGATCGGGCGGCGGCCGATGAACTTGTGGATGCCAACCGGCTTGCCTTCGTGATCGTCCACGAAATCGACCTCGGGCATGCGCACCAGGACCGGACCGCCCTCCCGCATTTCGAACCTCGTTTCGATGCTGGAGCCGATCACTTGCTCGGGCGGGATGCCGTACACATCCTCGACCCAGGCTCGCATGAACTCGATACCGCCCCCTGAAACGATGTAGGTCCGAAAGTTGTTGGCCCGCAGATAGTCGAGCAGTTCCAGCATGGGCTGGAACACCATCTCGGTGTAGGGTCGCCCGGTCCGGGGGTGCCGGGCGCTGGCGATCCAGTCCAGGACGATCTGCTCGAACTCGCCACTCGTGTTGCCGCTGTGGGTAACCATGAGGATATCGACAAGGGCTTTCAATCCACCGCTGAGGACATCTGCGAAATCGTCCTCCAGCGCTGCCTTGAAAGGCTGCTGATCTTGCCACTCGGGATGCCGGGGGACCAGCACCTTGACGCGATCCAGGGCAAAGGCCAGTTGGAAGTAGGACGGCTTTTCCGACCAGAGCGTGCCGTCGTTGTCAAAGACGGCAATACGGTCCACTGGCGGCACAAATTCAGCTTCCCCTTCGGAGGTCACCGCCTCGACGAAGCGAAGGATCGACGCTTTGCTTGGCCCCTCATTCCACGAGGGAAGGGGGTCGGTCTGGATGCCCGATCGTTTCATGTATACCATCTCCATCTTGGCGGGACTGCCTGTCCTCATGCAACTTGAAATTGCCGGACGGACAGTCCTATCATATCACTGATCTACCCGTTTGCCCAGTTCGCTGCCGACGACCCTCAGGACCACCAGCATCAACAGCGCCCAGACGATCGACATCACCACCACGTTGGGGTCCCGAAAGGTCTGCGCCCGATGACCAGCGCCGCTGCCAGGGAACCCAGGGACAGCCACACTTTGCAGATTATAGCATGACTGGGGCTGGACGACCAATATGGCAGTGAATCGATAGGATGTACCGAAATCGTCGCGCCATCCTTTTCAGCGCCCCCTGTCGAAATGGCTGATGTCAGAAAATCGGTTGACAGCCGGGGAGATGTGGGGTAGAATAGGCATACATCGCTGGGGGGTACCGATGGATCCAAAGGGCGTCCAGCAGTTTGCGCAGGCAGTGATCGACAACGTGGAGCACGTGATCGTCGGCAAGCGTCCGGCCATCGAGCTGCTGATGGTTGCCCTGCTGTGCGAGGGACACGTGCTCATCGAAGACGTACCCGGCACCGGCAAGACGATGCTGGCCCGCGCTGTGGCTGCCTCCCTGGGCATGTCGTTCAAACGGCTGCAATGCACGCCGGACCTGCTGCCCAACGACATCACCGGCGTGTCCGTGTTCAACCAGCGCACCAGCGAGTTCGAGTTCCGGCCTGGTCCGGCCTTTGTCCACGTGCTGCTGGCCGACGAGATCAACCGTGCCACCCCTCGCACGCAGAGCGCCCTGCTGGAGGCCATGGGCGAGGGCCAGGTGACGGTGGATGGCGTTACCCACCCGCTCAACCGGCCGTTTCTGGTGTTGGCCACCCAGAACCCTATCGAGTACGAGGGCACATTTCCCCTGCCCGAGGCCCAACTGGATCGCTTCTTGCTCAAGCTCTCGGTGGGCTATCCCGCGCCGGACGACGAGGAGCAGATCCTGCTCAACCTGCAGCGCGAACACCCGATCATGTCCATCGGGCAGGTGGTGGATGGCGCCCGGTTGCTGGACCTGCAACGCCAGGTGTGGGAGGTCCACGTGGACGACACGGTGCGCGGCTATATCGTGCGCTTGACGCATGCCACGCGTAACCACAACGATCTGGCGTTGGGGGCCAGTCCCCGGGGTAGCCTGGCCCTGTTCAAAACGGCTCAGGCGCTGGCCGTGCTGCGCGGCCGCGATTTCGTCCTCCCCGACGACGTCAAGGAGCTGATCGTACCCACGCTGGTTCACCGCCTCATCGTGCGGCCCGAAAGCGCCCTGAGAGGCTATACGGCAGAGCGGATCCTGGACGACTTGCGGCGCTCGACCCCCCTGGATATCGGCGAACTGGAGTAGGGAACAAGAAGGGGGGAGGAGATGCGGGGGATCCTGCCGTTCCTCGTCGTCCTGGTCGCCATCGCTTTCTTGACCAAGGTGGACCTCTTTTTCTACCTGGTCTATGCCCTCTTTGGCATCTATTTCCTGGGCAGGCTGTGGGCCCGGCGTTCCCTGGCCGCGGTAGATCTATATCGCCAGCACGACCGGCGCGTCTTCCTGGGCCAGAGCTTCCCCGTCGAAGTGAAGGTGGCCAACAAGGGTTGGCTGCCGGTGCTTTGGCTGCGCCTGGGCGACACTGCGCCGGGCGAGTTGGTTATGGGCGGCGCTTTCCGCCAGGTGATCTCGCTCCGTCCCCGCGAGCGCCTGGAGCTGAGCTACACCTTGCACGGCCGGCGCCGGGGATATTACCGCTTTGGCCCGCTGCTTACGCTGGGCGGCGACCTGTTGGGCACCAGGACCTATGAGAGGCGTTGCGACGAGGACGATTTTGTCATCGTCTATCCCCGGATCGTCGCGCTCCGTGAGCTGGGGTTTCCTTCGCAATCGCCGTCCGGCACCCTGCCCAGCCAACAACGTCTGTTCGAAGATCCCAGCCGCATCCAGGGAGTGCGCGAATACCAGCCCGGCGACTCGCTGCGGCGCATGGACTGGAAGACCAGTGCCCGGGTGGGTTCGCTCCAGGTCCGGCGCTTTGAGCCATCCATTGCCCTGGAGACGGCGATCTTTCTCAACCTCGCCGGCGATGACTATCCGGTCCGCTCGCGGTATTCTGCCACAGAGTTGGGCATCGTCGTCGCCGCCTCGGTGGCGACCCATCTCATCGAAAAACGGCAGGCGGTCGGACTGGCGACCAACGGCCGCGATCCATTGTCCGATGCCACGCCCTCCTTCCCCTTGCGCAAGGGGCGTGAGCACCTGATGCACATGCTGGACCTGCTGGCCCGCATAGAGGTGGCGTCCGAAACCGAACCGTTGCCCTTCCTGGACCTGGTGAACCGGGAGAGCCTAGGGTTGCCCTGGGGCAGCACGGTGGTGATGGTCACCGCCAAAGAGGTGGAGAATATGCTCGGCGTGATGCTCGGCCTCCGGCGCCGGGGACTGAGCATCATCCTGGCCCTGCTCTGCCCAGGACACGAGTTTGCCCTGACAGTTCAAAAGGCAGACCAGATCGGGGTCCGGGCCCTGCGGATCGGGTCAGAACAGGAACTGGACGTGTGGCGATGAGTTACCGGCAAGCTGGCCCTTCGACGGGTCACAGGGTTGGCAATTGGTGGATCGAGAATCTGCTTCGTCCGGCGATGGTCGCCGGCATGATGGTGTGCCTGGCGGCTCCCGTGGTCCGCACACTGGAATGGATGCTGCCAGGTTGGAGCGGCGCATATCTCCTGGTCTTTGCCTTTCTGGCGAGCATGGAGGGCATCCTCTCGGAGCGGGTGCTGCGAAGGCGCCTGCTCTCAGCCTGGGAGTATCTTGGTTCCCGGTTGGCCGAGATGCTGGTGTTGTTGGTTTTGCTCAAAGTGGCGAACCATATTTCCCTAGGGTGGGATCAACTGGTGGCGGACGCCCGGATGTGGTTCACCGATCCCAGTTCGTTCATCAGCAACCTGGACCTCTTTACTGCCATCCTGGTCGTGCCTTTGTGGGCGATGTCGATCTACCTGGGGCGGATGGTCAAGGGCCTGGATGTGGAGGGAGAAAGGCTGGCACCGCCCGAAGACAAGACCTCCATCGAGTACTATCTCTGGATGACCCAGCCGCCAGCCGTTCAAGATCGCCAGGAGAGGCTCGATTCGCTGGCTGAGACCTTTATCTGGGGCGGCGTCGCCATCCTGCTTGCTTCGCTAATGCTGCACATTCTGGTGCCGTCGACGGGAATTCCGGCCATGGCCATCCTGCTCTACTTTGCCCTGGGCGTGACTTTTCTGAGCCAGGCCCGTTTCACCGTGACCTATGCCGGCTGGCAGGTCCAGGGGATTCCCATCCAGGCCAGCATCGGTCGTCGCTGGTTGCTGTGGGGTGCCCTCTTTCTCGTCGGCGTGGTGGCCGTGGTCCTGTTGCTGCCCACCCACTACACCATGGGACCACTCCAGGCGATCATGGGCCTGTACCAACTGCTGATCGGCGGCCTGATGTTCCTCGTGAGCCTGATCATGTTCCTGGTGACCCTGCCTTTCCTGTTCCTCTTTTCTCGCGGGGAGCCAGCGCAGCGGCCCCAGCTACCCCAGTTTGCCCTTCCCGGTGAGGAACAGATGACCAACGGCGCAGCACCTCCCTGGCTGGAGATCCTGGTCTCGGCGGTGTTCTGGCTGATCGTCATCTCTATCGTGGGCTATGCCCTCATCCGCTTCCTGAGGGACCGCCTGGGCGTGCTGGATGAATCGGAAGAGGCGGCAGCCAGTTGGTGGGGCCGGTTGCTGCTTTGGCTGCGCGGCCTATGGCGACAGTGGCTGGCCTGGCGGCGTGGGGTCGAGACCCGGATAAGGGAGCGCCGGGCCGAACGGCGGGCGGAACGGGCCGCGCAGGTTCGGGAGCGCCGGTTTCTGTCGCTGCGCCGGCTGCCGCCCCGCGAGCTAGTCCGCTATTTCTACCTGTCCATGGCGCGACGAGCTGGTCACGTCGGGCTGCAGCGCGCCCCCGGCCAGACCCCATACGAATACAGAGAGAGCCTCGATCGGCAACTTCCGGACTTGGAGCCCGAGCTTCACGGGCTGACCGATGCCTTTGTCGTGGCCCGCTACAGCCCTCAACCCCTGGAAAAAGAGGACGCCGACGCCGTGAAACCGATATGGCAACGGATCAAGACGGCACTACGGCGCCGTCGGGCCGGCCGTGCCGAGCAATCGCCATCAAAAGAGTGATAGCCGCAATCCCCTACGGCCCGGAGCAGTGGATTGTTCAGTCAAGCGGGATTCGTCTTGAGCAATTATAGATTCTCTGGTATACTCCCCCCATGAGCAAGCTGGACGACAAGTTGGCCCGCGCCTGGACAGTGCGGCGGGAGCATTTCCCCGATGAGATCACCTGGTCCTACCCGCTGGACACGGCGGTGCTGAGCCTGACCGGTGAGCGGTGTGCGCTGGACTGCGCTCACTGCGGCGGCCACTACCTGGGTGGCATGAAGCCCATCTGGGAGGCGGAACCCGATGGCTCGACCAGTTGCCTGATCTCCGGTGGCTGCGACCCGACCGGCCGGGTGCCTGTGCTGGCCCACCAGGACCGCGTGCGGGCCTGGCGCGAGGGCCGGACCCTGAACTGGCACGTCGGATTTGTCTCCGAGGACGAGATGGAGGCCATTGCACCGCTGGTGGACGTGGTCTCCTTTGACTTTGTTGGCGACGATGAGACGGTGCGCGAGGTCTATGGCCTGGACCGCACAGTGGACGACTATGTACAAACCTACCGGCTGCTGCGGCGTTACGCCCGCACCCTGCCTCACGTAACCCTCGGCCTGCGCGGCGGGGAATTGGGCCACGAGTTGCCCGCCTTTGAGATCTTGCAGGAGCTGGGCGCTGACGGATTGGTCCTCCTCGTTTTTATCCCCACGTCCGGCACGCGCTATGCCGATCGGCAGCCGCCAACTCCGGAGGTCGTCGCCGATTTGCTGGCCGAGGCGCGGCTCCGCTTTCCCGGCATGCCCCTCTATCTGGGCTGTATGCGGCCCAAGGGCCGCTATCGCGACCAACTGGATCCGCTCGCGGTGCGGGCGGGACTCAATGTGATCGTCAGCCCTGCCCGTCCGGCCCGGCGATTGGCGGACGACCTGGGCCTGGCAGTCCGCCAGATCCGCGAATGCTGTGTGCTGTAGGCTTGATCCAGACCTCCGATTTTTTGCCCGGCATCCGGCGGTGTGCGAAAAAGCGGGGATCTGCTGGCGGCGCAGGTGCAGCATTCGTGCAACAGAAATCGGGCGTCTTGTCCCTGGAACGGGCATTCAGGAGAGGAAAGCGCCGTGCGTCGGTTTGTCAGCCATGCCATTTGATGCTACAATGGATACTGATCGAGCTTTTGGAGAAACACCATCAATGAGGAAGGAGGTTCAAAGAGGAATATGGAACTCGATCTCGACTGCTTGTACAGCGAGGAACATGAGTGGATCCGTGTGGAGGACGACGAAGGCGTGGTGGGCATCTCCGACTATGCCCAGGACGCGTTGTCGGACGTCGTCTATGTAGAGCTGCCCGAGGTGGGTGATACCTTTGAGAAGGACGAGGTGTTTGCCACCGTCGAATCGGTCAAGGCTGCCTCCGATGTGTACCTCCCCGTGGGCGGCGAGATCCTGGAGATCAACGAAGCCCTGGAGGATGAGCCCGAGTTGGTCAACAAGGATCCCTATGGCCAAGCGTGGCTCGTCCGCATCAGCATCGCCGATGCGACAGAACTGGACGAGCTGATGGATGCCGAAGGGTACAGAGCGTTCGTGGAGAACTTGGAGGAATAGCCAGCCTAGCATTCCATCGATTCACCAATCTACCGGTTTGCCAATCTACGAACTTGACCGTGGGGTACACGGGGTTGTTGGGAATCGGTTGGTTGGTGATTACAAGGAGATATCAATGAGCTACGTTCCGCACACGGAGGCGGATCGGGCCGAGATGCTGTCCGCCATCGGCGTGGAGCGGGTGGAAGACCTGTTCGACGACGTTCCGGCGGCCTGTCGTTTTCCGGAACTGAACCTGCCCGAGCCGTTGTCCGAGATGGAGATTATGGCCGAACTCCAGGCCCTGAGCGAAGAGAACCTGGACCTCGGTCACTTTACCTCGTTCCTGGGGGCTGGAAGCTACCAGCACTATGTTCCCCGCATTGTAGATCACGTCATCAGCCGCTCCGAGTTCTACACCGCCTACACCCCCTACCAGCCCGAGATCAGCCAGGGTACCCTGCAGAGTATTTTCGAATACCAGAGCATGGTGTGCGCCCTGACCGGCATGGAGGTGGCCAATGCCTCGCACTACGATGGTGCCACCTCGACTGCCGAGGCGGTGATCATGACCCTCAACGTGGGGCGCGGCAAGCGCAAAAAAGTCATCCTGTCCCCGGCTGTCCACCCCGAGTACCGGGCCGTGGTACGCACCTACACCCAAGGCATGGGCTTGGAGATCGTCGGGGATGACGGCCCTTTGCCTACCTCAGGGCAAGGCCCCACGGCAGGCATCGATGACCTCACGGCCCTTCTGGACAAGGATACCGCCTGCCTCATTGTGCAGAGCCCCAACTTTTTCGGCGAGATCGAGGACCTGGAGGGCTTGGCAGAAACGGTGCACGCCGTCAAGGCGATGCTGGTCGTCGTGGCTGACCCCATCAGCCTGGGCCTGCTCAAGCCGCCGGGGGATTATGGTGCCGACATCGTGGTGGGGGAAGGACATGCTTTGGGCAACGGGCTGAACTTTGGCGGGCCATATCTTGGCTTTTTCGCCTGTCGCGAGAAAGATGTGCGCAAGAGCGCCGGCCGGCTGGTGGGCCAGACCGTGGATACTGAAGGCAGGCGCGGCTTTGTGCTGACCTTGTCCACCCGCGAACAGCACATCCGCCGCGAGCGGACGACCTCCAACATCTGCACCAACCAGGCGCTCTGTGCCCTGGCGACGGCAGTTCACCTGGCGGCTCTCGGCAAGCGGGGCCTGCGGCAACTGGCCGAGCTGTGCTATCACAAGGCCCACTATGCCGCGGAGCGGATCGCCAGGCTGGATGGCTACAAAGTCATCGCAGGCAAGCCCTTCTTTAAGGAGTTCGTCGTCCGCTGTCCGGCTGCGGTGAAAGAGATCAATGACTATCTGCTGTACGAGTGGGGTATCATCGGTGGCTACGACCTGGGGCGGGCCTATCCGCATCTGGATAACCACATGCTGGTCTGTGTGACTGAGGTGATCAGCCGCGAAGAGATCGATGCCCTGGCGGACGCGCTGGCTGAGGCCGGGAAGGAGGTGGCGTCATGAAGGCAGATTTTGGCGTACGCTGCGCTGGCGCCGAGCCCATTATCTATGAACTGAGCAAGCCTGGTCGCATGGCCTCCACGTTGCCGGCCCTGGACGTCCCGCAGGCTGAACTACCGCCAGCGGCTATGCTGCGCGACGAGGTGGACCTGCCGGAGGTGGACGAGCTGAGCCTGGTACGCCACTATGTGCGCCTCAGCCAGCTCAACTGGGCCATTGACATCGGCTACTACCCCCTGGGATCGTGCACCATGAAGTACAATCCCAAGGTCAACGAGAGCGCGGCCCGCCTGCCTGGTTTTGCCCTGACCCATCCCTACCAGGATCCTCACACCGTCCAGGGCAACCTGATGCTCATGTTCGAGTTGCAGGAGATGCTCAAAGAGATCGCCGGCTTTGCCGGGGTGAGCCTCCAGCCTTCAGCGGGGGCACACGGCGAGCTAACCGGCGTGCTCCTTATGCGCGCTTACCACGTCGATCGGGGAGACACGAAACGCAACCGGATCATCGTGCCCGACAGCGCCCATGGCACCAATCCAGCCACCACCAACATGGCTGGATTGGAGGTGGTCGAGGTGCCGTCGGACGAACGGGGCAACGTGGACCTGGACGCCCTGCGCACCGTATGCGGAGAGACTGTGTGCGGTTTGATGCTGACCAATCCCAACACGCTGGGGCTCTTTGAGGAGCAATTGCCCGAGATCTTGGATCTGATCCATGGCTGTGGTGGCCTGGTCTATGGCGATGGGGCCAACCTCAATGCCATCATGGGCATCGTCAAGCCGGGCGAGTTGGGGTTCGACGTCATGCACTTTAACCTGCACAAGACCTTCTCCACACCCCACGGCGGCGGTGGGCCGGGATCTGGCCCGGTAGGCGTATCAGAAGCGTTGGCACCTTTCCTGCCTGGCCCTATCGTCGAACTGTGCCACTGCGCTGAGGCGGGATGCGACTGTGGCTATGAGGATATCGACGACATAGATGTCGACTCGGAGCTCTACTACCACCTGGTCATGCCCGAAAAGAGCATCGGCCGGGTCAAGTCGTTCTATGGGAATTTTGGGGTCTTGGTGCGGGCCTACACCTACATTCGCACACTGGGCGCCGTTGGGCTGCGCACGGCCAGCGAGATGGCGGTGCTTAATGCCAACTATCTCAAGAGCCGGGTGAAAGATGTCTTTCCTATCTCTCACGACCGGATCCACATGCATGAGTTCGTGGCCAAGGGCATCATCCCCGACGCGCCTGACGTTCACGCCCTGGACATCGCCAAGCGACTGATCGACTATGGCTTCCACCCGCCAACGAACTACTTCCCACTGATCGTGCCCGAGGCGCTGATGATCGAGCCGACCGAGACCGAGAACAAGGAGACGCTGGATGCCTTTGCGGATGCCCTGCGTGCCATTCGCGACGAGGCGTTGACCGACCCGGAGGTACTGCACGAGGCGCCTCACACGGCGCCGGTTCGCCGTCTGGATGAAGTGCGGGCTGCCCGCCAGCCCATCCTCCGCTGGCAGCCTGAGTAGATTTCTCTGCAGAGATCGACAACTTGGGCTTCAACGTCTACCGCGGACCCGACGTGGAGGGTCCCTGGACCAAGCTGAACGCTGAGCTTATCCCCAGCAAGGTGCCACCCGGCAGCCCGGTTGGTGCGGCTTACGAATGGCCTGACTCGGAGGTGCCGGGCGAGCAGCGCGTCTTCTATTTGCTGGAGGACGTCGATCTCAGCGGCGTCGTCACCCAGCACGGTCCGGTGAGTCCCCGGTAGACATATCGCGGGTTGGCATACTAGACCCCCTCACGCTGGCATTCCCTCGGCGTGAGGGGTTTTTTGTTGGGGTCCCATACTGCTCCGAGCAGGTAGACACCTGGCTGATTTTAAGCTATAATGCGCACATAGCCTGACGGAGAAGTTGAGATGGATTGTCCGAACTGTGGTGTGTATAATCCGGAGGATCGCCAGGTTTGCTGGCGCTGCGACCAGGAGCTACCCAAGCCCAAGGAGCCAAAGAAAAAGAGATCGGATCCCCAGGCTACGATGCGCCGGATGTGGATCATCGTCGGCATTGTTCTAATCCTCTGGATCCTGCTGACCTGGTTGCTGCCCATGCTGTTGGGTGGGCCAGCCACACCTGCGCCGTAACCCGGAAGTTATATCTTACTCGTCCTGCGATGCCGGGCCGATGAACCTGGCGTCCCTCTTGCTTGTCTGGAGGACCTATGTCCCTTTTCTGTGTAGACATTGGCAATACCAACGTGGTGATGGGATTGTACCAGGACCAGGAACTGGCGGCCCACTGGCGAATCGCCACCGACCATGACAAGATGGCCGACGAGTACGCTATGCTGATCCTAGACCTGTTCGAACGCTCGGCACAGGATCCGGTCGCGGTGGAAGGTGTGGTCGTCGCCAGCGTGGTGCCTCCCCTGACCGGCATCTTTGAGAAACTGTCTCAACGCTACTTTGGTCGGCAGCCGTTGGTGGTCAATGCGGAGGTGCATACTGGCGTGCGCGTGCTCCTTGATAGTCCCGCCGAAGTGGGAGCCGACCGGGTGGTCAATGCCGTTGCCGCCTACCAACGCTACGGTGGGCCGGCCTGTATTGTGGATCTCGGCACGGCCACCACCTTTGACATCCTTTCCGTCGATGGGGACTACCTCGGTGGGGCCATCGCGCCAGGCATTGGGATCGCCGCGGAGGCCCTGTTCCAGCGCACGGCCAAGCTACCCCGCATCGAGCTGATCCCCCCGCCGTCCGCCATCGGCAAGAACACTGTCCAGGCCATGCAGTCGGGGCTCTTTTTCGGCTACGTCGGGCTGGTGGAAGGCCTGGTTGCCCGCTTCCGCGCCGAGATGGGACCGGGCATGAGAGTCATTGCCACGGGCGGGCTGGCCTCCGTCATCGCCGCCGAGACCGATGTCATCGACGCCGTGGATCCCTGGCTGACCCTGGAAGGCCTGCGGCTCATCTGGGAGATGAATCAAGGGGGGAGAAACAGGGAATCGGGACTCGAAAAATGAACCTGAGAGACAGATCGATCGTCCTGGGGGTCACGGGTGGAATTGCCGCTTACAAAGCCGCAGCCCTGTGCAGTGGCCTCGTCAAGGCCGGAGCCGTCGTCGACGTGATCATGACCGACGCAGCCCGTGAGTTCGTCACCCCCCTGACCTTCCAGGCCCTCACCCACCGGCCGGTCGTCGTCGAGATGTTCAGCTTGCTGGCGGAAACGGAGATCGGCCATGTGAGCCTGGCCCAGCGTGCTGATCTTGTGGTCATCGCCCCCGCCACGGCCAACACCATCGCCAAACTTGCGGCTGGCATGGCCGATAACATGCTGACCACCACCGCTCTGGCCACCGAGGCCCCCATCCTCCTGGCCCCGGCCATGGAGAGTCACATGTGGGCCAACCCCTTAACCCAGGACAATATGGCCCGGTTGCGCCAACTGCGCGACGTGGCATTGGTCGGGCCGGGGGAGGGGCGGCTGGCCTCCGGTGCCAGCGGCGTGGGGCGCATGGCCGAACCGGAGGAGATCCTCGAAGCGGCCCGGTGGGTGCTGGGCCGCGATGGCCCTCTGGCCGGTAAGCAGGTGGTCGTCACTGCCGGGGGCACCCGCGAGCCGCTGGACCCCATTCGCTTCCTGGGCAATCGCTCCTCGGGGCAGATGGGTTATGCTCTGGCCCGTGCTGCCCGCGACCGGGGTGCACGGGTGACGCTGATCAGCACTGTTGGTCAACCTGCACCCTACGGCACAGAGATGGTAGCCGTCGAAACCGCCGGTCAGATGTGTGACGCCGTCCTCAAAGCCCTGCCCCAGGCCAATGCCCTGCTCATGGCTGCCGCCGTGGCCGACTACCGCCCAGCAGCAGTTGCTGGCCAAAAGATCAAAAAGGGTGACAAAGACCTGACCCTGGAACTGGCCCGCACTCCCGACATCTTGGCTGCTGTTGCTGACATCCGCAGCTCCGATCAATTGATCGTCGGCTTTGCAGCCGAGACGGAGAACCTGCTGGAAAACGCCCGGAGCAAGCTCCAGCGCAAGCGCCTGGACCTGATCGTGGCCAACGACGCCCGCCAGGCCATGGGCGCCGCCACCAACCAGGTGACCCTCGTCGCAGCCGATGGCAGCGCGAAAGAACTGCCCCTGTTGCCCAAGGATGAGGTCGCTGGGCGGATCCTGGATCGGATCGCGGCGTTGCTCGACAAAGCAAGGAGCTAGTGCCCTGTGGCGGGGTAGTCACATTACCGGATCAGGGGTAGGAGCACCAGCACACAACACACAGCTTGGAGAGATCATGCCCAGAACTTGGTACAATGCCATCACAGATGTGCCCGGTATTCGCGTCGGGCACATGACAGACACAGAAGCGATGACCGGCTGTACGGTTATCCTCTGCCCTGAGCAAGGAGCCGTGGGCGGCGTGGACCAGCGGGGCGGGGCCCCCGGCACCCGTGAGACCGACCTGCTGCGGCCGATGCACACCGTCCAGCGGGCCCACGCCGTGCTGCTCTCTGGAGGAAGTGCTTTTGGCCTCGACGCAGCCTCGGGCGTCGTTCGCTGGCTGGAGGAGCGGGACATCGGTTTCGACACGCGCCTCGCCAAAGTGCCGATCGTCCCCGCGGCCATCCTCTTTGACCTGGGTATGGGGAGCGCTGATGTCCGGCCCGACGCGGCCATGGGTTATGCAGCCTGCGAAGCAGCGAACGACGGCCCCGTCGCGGAGGGCAGCGTCGGCGTTGGGACCGGTTGCAGGGTGGGCGCCATCCTGGGACCGGGGCGGGCCAGCAAGTCAGGCGTCGGCACTGCCAGCGCCAACCTGGGCGGCGGCCTGATCGTGGGCGCCCTCGTGGCCGTCAACGCCTTTGGCGATGTCGTGGATCCACGCACTGGCGAGATCCTGGCCGGGGCGCGGGCGCTGCGGGGCGAGGGCTTTGCCGACACACTGGAGACCATGAAGGGCTTCATCGGCAAGACCATCCTGCGCTTTGCCGACCGGGGCAACACCGTCATCGGTGTGGTTGCCACCAACGCCCGCCTGACCAAGGAGGAAGCCAACAAGGTGGCCCAGATGGCCCACGATGGAGTGGCTCGGGCCATCCGGCCTGCCCATACCATGCTCGACGGCGATACCCTCTTTTGCCTGGCCACCGGCGAGAAAGGGGCTGATGTGAACTTGGTGGGCGCCTACGCGGCCGAGGTCGTTGCCCAGGCCATTGTCCGCGCCGTCACAACCATTCCTGAAGGTTTCTCGCTCCCTGATCACGAATCCCCCCTCATGTCGCCCGAATCATTACCACCTGAGTCGTCAGCGCCCCTGGCTCAAGAGCCCGATGGACGACTCCCGAGCGACCCATGACCGGCTCTCAGTTTCCCAACTTGTCAATCTACCAGGCCACTAACCCTGCTCCCTGGACTGTCACCGAGCTCACCCACTATATAAAGGACCTTCTCGACCTTGACCCCGAGCTCCAGGATGTGCGGTTGACTGGCGAAATCTCTAACTTTTCCCGGGCATCGTCGGGGCATCTCTATTTCACCTTGAAGGACGCGAGCGCGGTGATCAGTTGCGTGATGTGGCGGTCGGCTGCGACGCAGTTGGCCTGGCAGCCTGAGCAAGGGATGGCAGTCCTGGCCCACGGGCGCGTTTCCGTGTACCCAGCGCGGGGAAGCTACCAGCTCTACGTCGACCAGTTGCGGCCCGCTGGTTTGGGCGACCTGCACACCCTGTTCGAGCAGCTCCGCGACCGGCTCAGGGCTGAGGGACTGTTCGACCTTGAGCGCAAACAGCCCTTGCCCCAATTCCCCCGGGTGCTCGGTGTCGTCACCTCGCGCAGGGCGGCCGCCCTGCGCGACGTGCTCAACGTGCTGCGCCGCCGCTATCCCCTGGTGCAGGTCCTGCTGGCCCCTACCCTCGTCCAGGGCGAGGGAGCCCCACCCCAGATTGTCGCCGCCCTACAGGCCCTGGACGCGCGAGACGAGGTGGATCTGATCCTGCTTGTCCGTGGGGGTGGCTCGCTGGAGGAATTGTGGGCCTTTAATGACGAGCGCGTGGCGCGGGCCATCGCCGCCTGCCGCCACCCAGTGGTCAGTGGCGTGGGCCACGAGACCGACTTTACCATTGCTGACTTTGTAGCCGATGTGAGGGCGCCCACCCCTTCGGCTGCCGCCGAGCTATCCGTGCCTGACCAGGCTGACCTGCGACAGCGGATCGGGGCCTGGGCTGCCCAAATCACTAGCAGCATTGCCCGCCAATTTGGCCAGATGCGCCAGGCCCTGGATGGGCAGCAGCAGGCCCTGCAACGCCTCTCACCCCAGGCGCGGGTGGATGCTCATCGCCAGCAGGTGGACGACTGGACCCGGCAGGCAGGCCGTGCTCTGACCCATACCCTGACCTTGCGGCGGACAGGGCTGGCCGGATTACGGGCGCGGCTGGAGGCCCTCAGCCCGCTGGCGACTCTGGAGCGTGGCTACGCTATTGTCCGCCGGGCAGACACGGACGCTGTAGTGCGTCGCGTAGACCAGGTGTGCGCCGGGGATGACCTTTCCATCCGGGTGTCCGACGGGGAGTTTGACGCCGTGGTAGGGGGGCGCTCGTGAGACAAAGGAACGTGGAGCCATAGAACACACAGGGAGGATCTGGGTATCAGGTGTCCTCTTGATCTCTTTGGCAGGGAGTCATTCATGACCCAAGGTGTGGGGAATCTGTCGTTTGAAGAGGCATACAGCGAGCTAGAAACGGCTGTCCAGCGCCTGGAGCAGGGCGATCTGACCCTGGAAGAGGCCATCACCCTCTACGAGTGGGGGATGCGCCTGGCCCAGCACTGCAGCGACGCCCTTGACGCCGCCGAACTACAGGTCCAGCAACTGAGCGTGCTCAGCGACCAGCAACAGCCGGCACTGTTCTTCGAAGAGGAGTAGCCACTCTACTGCCTGACAAGGGCGTCCGGAATCTCCATTGTGGAGCTGCCTTCTGGGAAACTACCAGATACCTGGCACCAGGCGGTGCCTGGTCTGTTGTGTATATGCTGTGTATCCTCCCAGCTCTCGCTGCAGCGCCTGATCTTCCAGCGATGTGCGGGCAACAGAGGCGATCACCGTCAGGGCCGCCGGGACGAGCGCCCATAACGAACCGAGCATGAGCGGCGTGGCCAGGTAGAACAGGATTCCCCCCAAATAGCCAGGATGGCGCACGAGGGCATAGGGGCCGGTACTGGTGACGGTATGCCCCCGCTCATTGTCAATGCGAAAGACCCCGTAAAAGTGCCTGTTGGATGCGATGGCCCAGATCCCCAGTATCACACCCAGAAGAGCCACGACGACCGCCCCGATCTGGAGGATCGCGGACACCACTGGTGACCAGTCAAAGCGATGGTCCAGCCCGGCCACGATCAAGATCGCGATCGGACCATAGAGGAACATGACCCCTGACAGCACCCGGTCCAGGTTCCGAGGACCCTTGCTCCGGGCGCGATCCGCCAGTAGCTCGGGATTGATCGAGATCAGGACGATGGCCCCGACGGCCTGGTTGAGCACCTGCAACCCGACGTACACCCAGCCCATTGCCCAATCCAGGCTGCCTGCCGGGAGGAACAGGCAGGCAGATTGGAGCAGGATCACAATGGTGATCTGCACCAGCCAGCGTATGACGCCGCGTGCCACATCGGTCTTTGCTTGGGAGGGCTCAGAGGATGCTTCAGCGCTCATCTGCCCGCACGTTCTCCTTTCCCCCCTAGATCTGCCTGGCGTTGGGCTGATCTTGGACGACGGTCTCCGACCGAGCCCTTTAGCCACTGGAAGTAGACAGCCGATCGAAGGACCCTGAAGGACCTGTCGAATCGTGTTTACGCCTCGGGCTTGGCCTCGGCTTTGCGCCAGAAGAATAGTTTCGGCAGCCGCCAGCCTCCCTCACCCCCCACGCGGATATCCCGCCGCAGGAAGCGCCACCAGGCCAACAGCGCGAGAACCAACGACGCGAGCAGCAGCCCAGCCATCCATCCCCAGTTCACCCCGTCAATCGCCCTACCACCCTGGTAGTAATAGAGCGGCGTATACTCGACGGCTGTCCTGAGATCACTGTTGATGTTGGCCAGTCCGAGGGCCAGGTAGTTGGCAACCAGGAGCCCGGCGCTAATCATGCTGGCAAAGCGCGCCGAAGGCACCAGCATGCTGAGCAGCAAGGCCAGCATGCCAAAGAGGACCAAGGAGGCGAGCAAGGGGACAAAGGGACGCAGGAACTCGATCCAGGTCAGGTCCATACCCGTACCGCCTGCAGGTAACGCCCAGCTCAGAAAGGACACCAGCAGGATCACGATCGTGGCGACCACAAAGCCCAGCACTCGACCCCAGAAAAGTGCCGTCCGGCTGATGGGATGGGCCATCACCAGGTCGAGGATGCCCTTTTCCTCGTCACTCACCAACAGGCCGCCACTGGCAATGACGGCAAAGATGCCGACGATGACAGGCATATAGTTGAAGTAGTAAATGTCGATGTACCCCTTGGGCGTGGTGAGGGCCAGCATCTCGGTGCCGCCAAAAAAGGCCATCAACTCCGGAGGATAGCTCTGGAGAATTTCCGTGAATCCCTCGATGTTGGCGATCGAATCGTACAGGGCCACCATCAGGACGCCGTACAACGCCAATCCGATCCCCCACCCGATCATCTGGCCGCGCAGGCGGCGTAGCGTGTGTTTCAGTTCGGCGAACATGCTACTTGTCCTCCTTGTCCCCGCCCGCGTAGTAGGCCAGGAACACCTCCTCCAGCGAAGGGCGCTCGGTTTCGAAATCGCTGACTGGGAAGGCAGCCAGCGCCTTGATCAGGTTGTCCATCTCGCCCTCTACCTGCAGCGTGGCCAGGAGGCCGTTGCTGTGCGATAACAGCGTGACGCCCTCCACGTGTGCCAGGGGCTCTGGATCGATGGCTCGTTTGAAACGAAGTCTTGCGCGGCGCAGTCCCATTCTTGCCAGGCGGCTGGGCTCCGCTTCCTCGGCGATCACCCCCTCGCGGATGATAGCTACCCGCTCGGCCAGAGCCTCCACCTCGCTGATGATGTGGGAGGAGAAAAAGACTGTAGCACCGTCGGCCTGGGCCTGCCTGAGCAGGCGATAGACCTCCTGCTGCATCAGGGGATCGAGTCCGGCGGTTGGCTCGTCCAGCAGCAACAGTTCGGGCCGGATCATCAAGGCCTGGACCAAGCCGACCTTTTGTTTGTTGCCCTTGGACAGGTTCTTGATGGGCATGGTCAGGTCCAGTTCGAGGCGCTTGGCGAGCTGTTGCACGAAACCCCAATCGGTCTTGTTGCGGCGCAGGTCGCTGAAGTAGCGCAGCGCTCCCTCAGCCTTGAGGTTGCTCTCCAGATTGAGCTCGCCCGGCAGGTAGCCGGTGCGCATCCGCATCGCAACCGGGTCGGCCTGGGGATCAATGCCCAGCACCCGCGCCGAGCCACTATCGGGGCGGATCAGGTCCAGCAGGCAGCGGATCGTGGTCGTCTTGCCTGCGCCATTTGGCCCGAGGAAACCAAAGATCTCGCCGCGCCTCACCTCCAGGTCGATGCCCCGAAGTGCCCGGATTCTGCCGTACGATTTCGTTAGCCCTTGGATCTCCAGTGCTAGTTCTTCGGTCATGGTGCCCTCCAGCGCTGTGGCGATTGGAGTCAATTATAAGCTGCGACCCATGTTGACAGCCAGATGCTGCCAGTGCGGTGGTGACGGCGCGCGATCCATTCAAAGCGCCAGGCTGGAGATAGGCCTGGCAACCAAGCAAGGCCATTCTACCTTGTCCGATCGCAGAACGCTTGACGGTCGCGGGCCAGTTCCCTGACGGGTATGTCCCGTTTCCCTGACAGTTCCTGACGGCAAGAGATGGCTATTGGTCAAGCCAGTTGCTCAGGATCGACCACATCAGGGCAACAGCCATGGCTGCTAGCAGGAGCCAGATGGCGACGATGATGACACCGGCGATCCGGTTCTGCGGCCGATCTTGGTTCAGCCTCTCCTGGGCTCTAATCCGGCTTTCGGCCATAACCTCGGACGGGATCATCTTGAGGGCCAGAAAGATGCCCAACGGCACCAGCACCAGGTCGTCCAGGTAGCCCAGGATGGGAACAAAGTCGGGGATCAAGTCGAGGGGACTGAATGCGTAGGCGACAACGATGGCTGCAAATACCTTGCCGTGCCACGGCACCCGGGGATCCTGGTAGGCCAGAAAGAGGGCGTAGGTGTCCCGTCTGATCACCGTGGCCCGTTCGCGCAGTCCTTTGAAAGAATTGGTCATGCTCTCGATCTTTCGATCCCGACCCTCAATCGCCAATTCCCGAGGCGATGATCGTTGCCCTTCGTAAATTAGTATAAGCTAATTTTCTGGATTTGTCAAGGTGTATAGTCGTGCGCGCGCAAGGTAACCACAGCCGGGGAATTTATCTCGATCGAGCTGTGATTTTGTACACAGTCCCACCCCCCAGGTCTGCCAGGTACAGCTCTCCAGCCTCGTCCTCGCCGAAGGCGCTGATCCGCGCGTCGACCCGGGCCAGTTCCGAGACCTGCCACTTACCGTCGCCACGTGCCAATCCCCAGATGCGCCCGCTACAATAGTCGCCAAAGAGATAGATGCCGGTCAGTGCCGGGTATTCCTGTCCCCGGTACACATAGCCACCCGTCACCGAGCAACCCTGACTGTGGTTGTACTCTGTCACCGGCAGGGTCAGGCCCGTTGGGTCGCAGGCGCGGTCCTCGGGAAAGCAGTGGGTCGCCTCCATGATCGGCCAACCGTAGTTTTGACCGCCCGAGTTGTCTGTCAGTTGGACGTTGACTTCTTCGTACTGGTTCTGTCCCACATCGGCGATGTAGAGGTCGCCGGTCTGCCGGTCAAAGGAGTAGCGCCACGGGTTCCGCAGGCCGAGGGCCCAGATTTCATCAAGTACGTCCGGATCGCCGACGAAGGGGTTGTCGGGCGGCACGGCGTAGGGCTGGCCGCCATCCACGTCCAGGCGCAGCATGGCACCCAAGAGCGTCCTTCCGTTTTGGCCGTTGCCGAAGCGGTCGCCTGCAGCGCCACCGTCGCCGGTGCCTATGTACAGGTAGCCATCCGGCCCGAAGGCCAGGTTGCCGCCGTTGTGGTTAGCTGCTGGCTGGGGCAGGGTGAGCAGGACCATCTCGCTGGCTGGATCGGCTCGGTCCGGGTCTCCGCTCACTGCAAAGCGGGACACTACGGTGTCCCCTTGCAGGTCCGTGTAATTGACGTAGAGGAAGCCGTTGTTGGCGAAATCCGGGTGGAAAGCCAGCCCCAGCAACCCCTGCTCGCTCTGGGAGGAACCCACGCGGTCGGTGATGTCGAGGAAGGGCATGGGGGTCAAGGCGTTGTTTTTCACCACGCGGATACGCCCGGACTTTTCCAGCACAAGCAAGCGCCCACTCCCATCACCTCCGTGGGTGATGCCCAACGGCGCTTCCAGTCCGCTGGCGATCGGTTGTAGCTCTACGCGGACGGAAGCGGGGTCGCCGCCGGAAACGGTGGAGGGGGTAGGGGTAGAGGTGGGGCTGGGCATCGCGGTCTCAGTTGGGGGAGCGGGGAGGGTCTGCGTAGCACTGGGGGAGGGGGCAGATACTGTACTGGTAGGCTGCACCACTTCCGGTGTGGCTCTGGGAGGCGCGGACGTCGGCGTGTCGCGCACGGGGGTGGAAGTGGCTGGCGGGGTGTCGCTTGGCACGGCAAGGGGCGTGGGCGTGGACGTCGCGGTGTCGCTCGGCAGGGCAAGTGTGGCCGTCGCCGGTTCCGAGATCCCGACCTCTCCGCCATTGCCGCAAGCACCCAGGCCTACGACCACTGATAGGATCAAAAACATACCCGGTATCAATTTGCGCAGCATATGATTCTCCCATCTAAAGTCGGGAACATCATATCGCGCAAAACACCGCCGGGCTGTATGAACAACTACGGTACCCTGTTGATTTCTCGATTCAGCGAATGCCCCAGGCCAGCATGCCCATCACAGCCACCGACTGTAGTATGAACAGCGGTATGCCGTTGACCACATAATCCCTTATCGTATAGCGGCCCCCGTCCCGGACCAGCAGGTTATCGGCATTGGTCAGTGGCGTGGCGTACGACGTGCCCACTGCGACGGCGATGGCAATGGCAAAGGGCCCAGGAGCGAGTCCCAGCGCCGCCGCCAGGCTGACGGCGATGGGCGTCATCAGGGCGGCTGTCACCGAGTTGGCTACGATCTGGGTGATGGCAGAGGCGCACAGGTACAGGAGCAACAGGCCGGCCAGGGAACCGGTGCTAGCGCTCAAGGCGGCCAGTTGGTCGGCGATCAGTGCTGCAATACCGGTCTTTTCCAGGGCCATGGCCAGGGGTAACATCCCCCCGATCAACACGAGTACACTGCCGTCGATGCTCCGGTAGGCACGGCCCACGCTGATGCATCCGGTCAGGATCAGGAGCAGGGCTGCCGCCAGGGCGGCAACTGCCAGCGGGAGCAGCCCTATCACGACACAGCCGACCATCACCGCCAGGATGCCTACGGTCAACCTGGACTTGCGGGTAATCAGGTCGCCCGGCCGGGGACCCAGGTGGGTAACCAGCACCAGGTTGAGGTCGCGCCCGATCTGGTGCAAGTAGGCCAGGGGTCCCTGCACCAGCAGTGTATCGCCGGCGGCAAGGCGTAGCTGGGGCAAATCGTCGTGGATGGCCTGGCCTCGCCGGTGCACCGCCAGGATGTTCAGGCCATAACGCTCCCGGAAGCGGGTGTGGGCCAACAACCTGCCCACCAGTTGCGAGCGGAAGGGAACCATCAGTTCGGCCATGCGCAATGTTTCCCCTTCGAGGCGGTTGAACTCCTCCAGGGACATGGCCCCTTTGGGCTCCAGCTCGTGTATGCTGGCTGCCTGCAGCACGTCTCCCTTCGCGCCTTCCACGATCAGCACGTCGTTCTGTTCCAATACCCAATCGGGTGAAACAGGCCCTGGCGGAGCGCTGCCCCGCTGCACAGCCAGCACGTTTAACTGAAAATCGGCGCTCAGGTTGCTTTCGTCCAGTCGCTGTCCCACGACGTCAGAGATGGAACGGACGCGCAAGCGATATAGTTGCCTGTCCAACCGGTAGGCGCGCTCCACTTCGTCCAAGGATGGTTGTTCGGGCTCGGCGGGCATCTCCCGGCGCAGCAGCCGGTGCCCGATCAGCACATACCACAGCGTGGCCAGCAGCAGAGAAACCAGGCCATAGGGAGTCAACTGGAAGAAGCCGAGGGGTTCGTGACCGCTGGCTACCAGCAGGTCGCTCACCACCAGGTTCGAGACGGTGCCGATGAGGGTGAGCAGGTTGCCCATGGTGGCCGCCGCCACCATGGGCAGCAGCAGTTGAGAAGGCGCCAGACGGGATTGTTGCGAGCTTCCCGCTTGGCGAGCGATGCGCAGCACGGCCGGCATGAGCGCGGCAACGACCAGCAAACTGCCCAAGAAAGCGCTGAGCAGGCCTGCTGCCAGCATGATCACCATGATCAGCACAGGCAGGCCGCGACTGCTGATGCCCACCAGTTTGTTGGCCATCAGGGTCGCCACTCCGGTGTCATAGAGCGCGGCCCCCAGGACATAGATGCAGGCCACGATGACGATCAGCGGCTGCCCAAAAGCGCTAAAGGCCTCGGCGGGAGTCAGAACTCCGGTCAGGATCAGCGCCAGCAGCGCCAGCATCGCCGTCAAGTCAGGGCGCAACCAGCGCGTGGCCAGGATCAACAGCGTGGCCACGAGGATGATGAGTGTGAGAATTGCCTGGGCTGTCATGTCCAACCGAGCAAGCGCATGCCTCTCACCGTCCGGCAGCGTCCAGGAAGTCGAGGTGGGGCGGAGTTTTGTCCTGGCCGTAGAATAGCTTCTCGGCTCGGACCATCCATGACTGGTGGGGGCCCTGGATGCCCGCCAACCAGGCCATCGCCTGGTGGAGCCCGGTTCCGGGCTTGGTCCAGGGACAGGTGCTCATGCACAGGCTGCAGTCGGTGCCCACAGCGTGCCAGTAGCGATAGCACATTTCCTCGTCCAGCTTCCATTTTCTGATGCCATTGAAGACTGCCTTGTCGCCGTGGGGTATGGCGCCGATAGGGCAATTCTCGGCGCAGATCTTGCAGGTATCGCAGAAGGACTGTACACCGAGGTCCACAGGCCCGTCGTGGGCCAGGGGCATGTCGGTGGTGACGACGGCCAGGCGCAGGCCCAGGCCGAACTCCCGCGTCAGCAGGTAGCCGGCGCGCGACAATTCACCCAGTCCACAATCGACCGCCACGGGTACGGCCAGCAACCGGTAGTTGTAAAGGTGGTGGGCCCGGGCCGAGTAGCCCAACATGCGGAGGTATTCGGCCAGTTGGATCGAGACCCAGGCACCCAGGGCATATCCCTTGGCCGTCGCCAACAGGGTTGGAAAGTGCGGCGCGTGCTGGATGAGGTCGTAATCCATCTGGAAGCCCAGGGCGATGGCGGTGGTGTGGTGCGCAAGGTCAACGGGGGTTCCCCAGCGCTCGAACCCGTCCCGGTTGCCAAAAGAGCGCCCCACGTGGCTGTGAACCCATTCCTGGCGCAGGGGACCGGTGCCCACCAGGTCGGCCCCCAGGAAGCGGGCCAGAGCTTTGACCTTCCTCGCCGCACGGTCGGGCGGGATCTCGGACCGTGCGGCAGCAGGTTCGCCGTCGACAAATGCCTCACCCGCAATCCAGGTCACCACTTTGAACTGGACGTCGAACATGGGCACGTCGACCTGGCCGGTGTGCCCGAGCTCGGGCAGGCTGGCGATCTTTTCGTCGTACGCCAGGAGGCCGGGATTCGCCTCGTAGTAGGCCTGGTGTTCGGGGGAATCCGGGCCAAAGTAGCGGAACAGATCGTGGCGGGCGAAGAGGATATCCCGTTCATCCCAGTGCTGGATCGCGCCGACCCGATCCCGCTCGTAGGTGGAGGCCTCAACTCTTCTGGCGCCCGGGAGCAGCCGGGCTATCCCTCGACGGCGATCACTCGCCCGTGCTTTTGTGGTCATCGCGTCTGTTCACCCTAGATTCCTCGACAGGCGAAGTATAGCACAGCCATGGGGGAACGTCAATTGGCTGCCATGGCGGTCGGGGAAAAGAGCAGTTCGAGCGTCCAGTGCTCCAGGCCTAGATATGATCAAAGTCATACACGAGCCTGTGGGCTCGTGGTATCATCTCTCTGGGATGGTGGCGCGCTTCTGCGAAGAACCACTGCCCTCATCCACGGACCACATTGATCGGCAAGGAGATCTTGGACTCATGGATACAACGATGAACATAGTGCGAAGCAGCCAGCCGATCACGGCCGACAGCCGAGTTCAGGATGTCGTGGCGTGCCATCCTCAGACCATTGCCGTGTTCGCTCGCCATGGACTCCAATGCGCTGGCTGCTACATCTCCCCCTTCCATACCATCGCCGACACGGCCCGCGAATATGCCATGGCCTTGCAGCCCTTGTTGGACGATCTTAACCGGGCCATGACCTCAGTCTGACGCCAAAAGCAAACCAAAAGGACACCAAGGGGCACAGGATCTGACATTCTGTGCCCTTTCCATGATCTTTGTCATACGATTGGCTGGATAGATGTGATATAATATATTTGGACAAAGTTATCTGTTTCGGATCATGATTCCGCTCTGATTTTTGGGGTGGATGCTCATCTCAGAACCGCGTTTGGTGAGGATACAGCTATGACCAACAACCATCCCAGGATGGATCGGGAACGCACGACGGTCGAGGCCATGATCGACATCTACTGCCGTCGGCAACACAGGACCGACAATGGCCTGTGTCCCGACTGTGAGGCGCTCAGGGAGTACGCCCGGCAACGCCTCCAGAGGTGTCCGTTCCAGGAGGGCAAGACGACGTGCGCCAAGTGCCCGGTGCACTGCTACAAGCCGAACATGAGAGAGAGGATCAGAGCCGTGATGCGCTACGCCGGTCCCCGCATGCTGTACCGGCATCCCATCCTGTCCTTACAGCACATGGTCGATGGTCGCCGCAAAGAGCCGGTCCCTGCCCACAGGGCGAGGACTGGCCAGGCCGATGTGGTCACCAGGGCAAAGACGTAGCGCCTAGCGTTTCAAGAATCCGGTTCGGGCCGGCAGAAAGGAGAGGGCTATCGGAGGGTAGAAGGGGCAAGTCCTGAATCTGGTGTCTGACAGATCGGTGTCGCATTCAGAGACGAAGGGGTTATCCTTCCAGGGAGGAGGTTGTCATGTATCTTACCGACATCGTTTGGTGGGGTTACACGGCGTTCGTGGTAGCTCTGGCTCTGTTCATGTTGTTCTTCGCCTACAAGGTGCGAGAGAAAGGGGAGTAGTCATGGATTCCAGAGAGCGGAACTGGCTATTCTTTCTCATCGGCGTGTTCCTGGTGTTCAATGTCGTCACGCTTACACCTGTAGTGCCTTGGCAGGAGTGGCTCTTCTGGACAGACCCAACCCCCGCACATCGCTTTTCCATCGAGTACCAAGATTACGAAATCCGGCTGCCGCCCGAGGGCATCGAGGTACAAGTGGGCGAGTACGTAGAGTTTGTGGCGGTGTCTGCCGACGTGACCTATGGCTTTGGCGTGTTCCGGCCTGATAGCACCATGGTCTTTCAGATGCAGGTGCTGCCCGGCCGCGACAACAGCATCGTCTGGAAGTTTGACACTCCTGGGACCTACGACGTGCGATCCACCGAGTACTCGGGCCCCCGGCATTCCGAGATGTACGTCCAGAACGCCATTCACGTGACTCAGTGAGGAGGTGACGACATGATACAACTAGGTCGGACCGAGAAGTGGACGCTGCGCTTTGCCGTGGTGGCCCTGCTATTCCTGGCCCTGTCGGGCTTTGAAGGGATGCTGATGCGCACTCAGTTGTACGCTCCCGAAGCCCTGGGCGGCATGGAATCCGTTTTGAACACTCTCCGCCCCGGAGCCGCCGATCCCACCTCAACGGAGCTCTACTACTCGATGTTGACTGCCCACCCCATCGTCGGCGTCTACGGATTCATCTACATGGCTGTCTTTGGGGCTTTTTATTTCCTGGTGCCCTACCTGCTGGACAAACCGATCAAGTACAAAAAACTGGTGCCGGTCAACTTCTGGCTGCAGATCGTGGGGGTCATGATCTGCTGGGGGGCCGGCTTCTTTGGCATGTTCAACGCCCTATATACCCTCTACTGGCCCTTGCCCGTGACCTACGACCGGGTGCCGCTTCTGGGCAGCATCACCTTCATGATTGGTGCGGCCATCATCATGGTCAACATCCTCATCTTTTCTTACAATCTGTTCAGCACGGTGCTCAGCAAGAGCAACCCCCGTTCCTATAACTTTTTCCAATTCCTGCGCTCGGCCTACGGCATCCCCCGGTTGATGAAGCTGTTCGGCAAGGAGGACAAAAACGCACCCAACCTGGACTACAATGGGCTGCCGGTGTTCATCGTGGCCGTGGGCCGAGGCTCCGTGGATACTGTCATCAACGCCTTTGTGCTCCTTACAGCGGGGGCGCTGATCCTGGTCTATGGCCTTTTCGCCCTATTCGGCTCGGCGCTCAACCCCGACTGGGTGGATGCCCTGCTCTACAAGAACTGGTACTGGTGGGGCTTGGACATGGTGGCGGATGGCAACGCCCTGATCTATACCGCCGGGGTGTGGTACCTGCTCATCCCGCTGCTGACAGGACGGCGGCTCTTTGGGGCCAACGTGGTCAAAACGGTCATCATGGTCGACTTGCTGGTTTCGATGGCTGTGTGGAGCCATCACCTCCTGGGTGATACCTCCCAGCCGATGGTGATGCGGCTCCTCTCCGGACAGTTCATCACCTGGGGCGAGTTCTTTACCATGGGACTGACCATCTTTGCCTCGATGATGACGGTGTGGCTGGCCCGTCCGGTCAAGATGACACCCGCCCTCAAGTTCGCCCTGGGCTCCATGTTCGGCTTTATGATGGGCGGGGTCGCCGGCCTGATCCAGGCCAACCTTGGGCTGAACATGGTGTTTCACAATACCCAGTGGGTGGTCGCGCTGCACGCCCATACTTTCCTGCTGACCGGTGTGGGCATGATGCTCTTTTCGGTACTCTACGCCCTGGTGCCCATGCTCACCAAGCTAGAGTTCCGCAGCAAGGCCCTGATCAACACCCACTTTTGGCTGTGGATCGTAGGCTCGGTGGGCATGGCCTATGCCATGGGCATGGCCGGTTCGCGGGGGATGCTGCGCCGTACCTTTTACGAGGGGGGACAGTTCCAGGGTTACACGCTGGTGGCCATCATCGGCGGGGTGCTGATCTCCATCGGCTTTCTGGCCTTCCTGGTCAACCTGGTCGGCACGCTGGGCCTGCGGAATGTGCTTGCCTTGTTCGTGCCCGAGCGGTGGCTGGCAGGACGCCAACCCGCGCCGGCACAGGCGTAGCAGTGGTAAATCAAGTTCGAGCGTGGGGCGGTCTCACTGCCCCACGCTGTATCCTACAGGAGAGACTGTACAGGAGGTAGACGTGGGACTGATCGAAGCTTGGATCGAAGATCTAACTCGAGTTCTGGAGAACGTGCCATTGGCCGTATCGGACGTGCGCATCGGTGTGTTCTACACGGCCGCCCAACTCGCCGATGGCCATACCGGCCTGGCTTTTACGCCGCGGGGGCTGACCGATACCGTATGTTGTCCCCGTTCGGCCGCTGCAGCGCCGCCGGCCGGTCGCCTGGCGGGACGGGATGCCTGGACGCTGGCGAGGTACGCCCTGTCGCCGGTCCCGCTGCGGCGGGCTGTGGGTGTGGCTGTGCTTAATGCCCTCTCGGCCCGGGCCATGACCTATCACGGCGTGCCGGGCGGCCGGTTGCTCCCCGGCATGGATGCTCTGGAAGCAGCCGACGTCTATGCAGACGACCGGGTGGCGATGGTGGGAGGCTTTATTCCTTTCATCAAGGCGCTGAAACGCCAGGTTGCCGAGTTGTGGGTGGTGGACAAACATCCGGAGGCCCTGAAACCGGACGAGTTGCCCTATTGGAGACCGCCCGAGCAGGTGGAAGAGGTCCTGTCCCAGGCCAATGTGGTGGTCATCACCGGCTCCTCTCTGGTGGAGGGTGGGATCGACGGCCTGCTGGAGGCGGCAACCCGGGCGCGAAAGATTGTGATGGCAGGCCCCACTGCCTCTCCCTGGCCGCCCCCTTTCTTTGAACGGGGGGTCCACGTGTTGGGCGGGGTCCAGGTGGCGGACGGTGCCCGTATCCTGCAAGTGGTGAGTGAGGGGGGATCTGGCTACTTCTTTGACAAAGGAGCCGGGAAGGTCAGCGTCGTTCGGAATGGCTCCGCCTGAAAGCCATGGACACCTGCGGATGAGTATCCGGCGCTGGATCCAGGATCACCCTCGGCCACTGGAATGGGCCTACCGGTACACCGAACTGCTCTTCGCTGCCCTCGATCCACTCTTTGCGCGTGTGGGCTACGAGCGAGTTGAGCGCCTTATCCTGCCGTTGGAAAGGGTCAGCAAGGAGGTAGCCTTTGACTGCCGCATGTGCGGCCAGTGCATCCTGCGCCTGACGGGCATGACCTGTCCTATGACCTGTCCAAAGCTTCTGCGGAACGGACCATGTGGCGGGGTGCGTCCGGGCGGCTACTGCGAGGTTTACCCTGAAAGGCGTTGCATCTGGACCGATGCTTATGAGCGCTCGCGCAAGATGCCGATCTATGGCCAAGGTATCCTGGACGTGCAGCCGCCGGTTGACTGGCGGCTGGAGGGCACCTCTGCCTGGATCAACATGCTTGTCAGGGCAGGTCAGCAAACAAGATCCACCGGGGCGTAGGTGTGCGTGTGGCGTGAGGACAAGGACGACGATGCTCTGTCTCTCATGATTTGACCGAGGTGGGACACCGTGCTATAATTTTCTTGCCATAACCAATCGGGTATGGTTGCCGTGTGCGTGGGCAGGGAAGGGAAAGGAGCGATTGGGCCTCCGGGCACAGTCAACTGTTGGCGGCGCGGTGCCCTCCTCTATGCATCGCTCCCCGGACCTTCCGGTGTGAAAAGGGAGGAAAGGGTGGCCAATCGCTTGCGGATCCACCTTCTGGGTCCCTTTGAGGTCTGGTGCGACGGCCAGCTTGTGTCCCCTGTGGAGTGGCCAAGCCAGAAGGTCCGCCAGCTCTTCAAGATCCTCGTCACTCATCGCAACCGGGCCATGGCCAGCGACGAGCTCATCGAGTGGCTGTGGCCGGACCTCAAACTTGAATCCGCCCGCAACAGTCTGTGGGTGGCCGTCAGCCGCCTGCGCCGCTTGCTCGAGCCAGAACTGATCGGGCGTGGCGCCTCGAACTTTCTTCTCACCGAACCGCCCGGGTACCGCATGGTGCTTGCGGGCGGTTGTGATCTCGATGTGGACCTTTTCCTCCATCATTCCCGAAAAGGACATGAATGTCAGGGACTCGGTGAGTGGACAGTGGCCATCGCCAGCTACCAGGCTGCCGAAGCCCTGTACCGGGGCGATTACCTGGCCGAAGACCCCTATGCGGACTGGGCCATCCCCACGCGTGAGCGACTATGTGAGATCTTTCTAGAGATTCAAATCGCTCTGGCCACCTGCAACATGGCGCTGGGCCGCTATCGTGAAGTGCTGGACCACGCCCGGCAGGTGCTGGATCGCGACGCTTGCCGCGAGAGTGCCTGGCGGCTCGTGATGGAGGCGCATCACCGGGCTGGTGAGCCGGATCAAGCCCTGCGAGCTTTTGAGCGATGCCGGACGATGCTGGCGGGTGAATTAGGCGTGGACCCGCTGCCAGAGACGGTTGCCCTTCACCAACGAATTCTCCAGTCCCCCAGGCCACACAGCGGCGGGGAGGCGGCAACCATTCCTTCACTTCCCGCTACACTCTCCGTTCGCTTGCCCTTTGTCGGTCGCGACCGCGAATGGGCGCTTCTCAGCCGGTTGCTGCAAGAAGTGATGGGTGGGTGGGGGCGGGTGATCCTGGTAAGTGGTGAGGCCGGGATCGGCAAGACGCGCCTGCTGGAAGAGCTGTCCGGGCTGGCGACGGCACGAGGTGTCATGGTGCTGTCCGGGCGCTGCTACGAGATGGAGCAAAACATGGCCTATGCTCCGGTCGTCGAGGCACTGCGTGCCTTGTTGGTGGGTGTCGATGTAGCATCACCGCCGTGCCCGCCCGTCCAGTTGGCAGTGGTGGCGGAACTGCTTCCCGAATTGCGCGAGGTGTGGCCAGATCTGCCTCCCTACCAGCCGTTGCCACCCGACGAGGAGCGTACCCGCTTGATGACAGCGCTGGCCCAGCTGATCCGGCGTTGTGCCCGGGAAGAACCGCTGGTGCTGATACTGGATGACCTGCAGTGGGCTGATCCCTCCACCCTGCAACTGGTCCATTACCTGGGGAGGCAGAGCCGCGACCAATCCTTGCTTCTGGTGGGCGCCTATCGCTGCACGCAGGTAGATCCCGGCCACCCACTGACTATCCTGCGGGATCACTTGGGCCGGCAGGGTCTGCTGGAGGAACTCATCCTTTCTGCCTTCAGCGAGGACGATGTCGTCCTCTTGCTGCGTATCTTGGGCAGTGAGGAGCCGGAAGATGCCCTGGCCCATCGACTCTACCGGGAAACCGAGGGTCAGGCCTTCTTCCTGGCTGAAGTGCTGCGCACCTTTGCTCAAGAGGGTCTGATAGCCATAGATGCCCAAGGACGCTGGCAGTTGGCCAACGAAGGTGGGCCAAGCGCCTTCGACCGGTGGCTCTATCCCCCCAGTGTGCGGGCAGCAGTGCTGGCACGGCTGGACCGTCTGCCGGTGGGGGATCGGGCGCTGCTCGACCACGCCTCGGTCGTTGGCCGGGAGTTTGACCTCTCCCTTCTGGCCCACTTCCTCGACCGGCCTGAGCGAGCACTTGCAGAGCAGGCTGAGCAGTTGTGTGCACGGGGATTTCTACATCCCCACCAGCCGGACCGCTACGAGTTCAGCCACGACCTGATGTGTCGTGCCGCCTACGAGGCTCTCAGTGAGCCCCATCGCCGGTTGCTGCACCGCCAGTTGGCCGAGACGCTGTTGGCCGTTGGCGCTCCCTCCGGGACTGTGTCAACCCACTTTGCCGCCAGCGACCGGCCCTGGCTTGCCCTGGAGCATGCCCTGGTCGCTGCTGAAGGGGCAGCGCACGTTACCGCCTACGACGAGGCCCTGGCCTGGTGCCAGCAGGCGATGTCCATCGCCGAAGCCCATCCCCATGCTGTGCCCGCTGGCTTTCGAACCCGTTTGCACCTCCAGTGGCGCACGCTGTGGTACTATCGCGGCGACCTGGAGCGCACCCTGGCTGCCGACCGGGCGGCGCTGGCCGCCGCTCGCAGCGAAGGCGACCCGGCCGCCGAGTTGCAAGCTCTGTGGCACCTGGCCCACGACGAGACCCAGGTGGCCGCCGGTGGGCCGTCGGGCTTACAGGTCGAAGCCCTGGCCCTGGCCCGCGACCTGGGCGATCCGGCGGCGCTCGCCCGCAGCCTGGCCCGCCAGGGCTCCGACAGCGGATTTCTGGCCACCCCGTCGGAGCGAGAGTCGGCCCTCCAGGTCCTGGACCAGGCTGTGAGCCTGGCTCGCCAGGTGGGCGATCCCTCTCTTTTGCACCAGGTTCTGTGCGAACTGTGGGGGGTGGGCCGGTTGCCCCAGGCCCGTGCTGCGCTGGAAGAGGCCCTGGCCCTGGTGCGCCGGTTGGGCGACCGCCGGGAAGAAGTGGGCACCCTGGCCAAGCTGGCCGATCTACTGACCCGTCAGGGCGATTTTCCGGCGGCGATAGCGTATGCCCGCCAGGGTCTAGCGCTGGCTGAGCAGGTGGACAGCCCGGCCTACGGCGCCTGGAACCGGCGGGCATTGGGCCAGGCGCTGGCCACCCTGGGGCCATTGGACGAGGGTGTAACCCACCTGTGCGACGCAGCCCAAACCTTCGGGGCGCTCTCCTGGCAGGCAATGCTGGCCGGCAGCCTGCTGCGCCTGGGGTTGGCCCTGAAACTTGCCGGGGATGGGGTGGGAGCGACGGCGGCCCTGGATCGGGTGCTAGCCCTCAGCCGGGAGACGCACGAAGTCTACGAGTCGGCCTATGCCCTGGCCGTGCTGGGTGAGTTGCGTCTGGCTCAGGGCGAGAGGGAAGCCGGCAGCCAGGCGTTGGCCGAAGCCGCCGCCCTGTCCCCGCACATCGGTTTGCCGTGGCACCGGGGCGGGACGCTGCTGCACATCGCCGCCGGGCGCTTGTTGCTGGGCCAGGTCGAGGCTGCCCTGGCCGCTGCCGAAGAGGCGATCCGCCTGGCCGAGGAGGAGGACTTGCGCGCGGTGCGGGCGCAGGGGGAAGGGCTGCGCAAGCAAGCCACAGACATGCAGGTCGAATAAGCCGAAAATAAGTTCAGAATAAGTTGGGTGTGGTAGGCTGTATCCATCAGGGTGCAGCCTTTTTCGTTGCCGGAAGGGGGAATGCGATCATGCAGGCAACTGCTAGCTCTCAGGAGGCTTTGACCTTCGTCGTCCGCCTATGGCGTGAGGCCGATGCCGAGGGTCACGACCACTGGCGTGGGCGGGTGGAGCACGTCGCCTCGCAAGAGGTGGGTTACGTGGAGGACGTGGCAGACCTAACAGTGTTCATCGAACGCTGGATAGGAGAAGAGAGAGGTCATGACGAAGCGCAAGCTTCTTTCGCGGAGGAAAACCTATAACCCATAGTAAGAAGGAGAGAAAAATGATACCCGAAGAGAGGAAAGCAGCCCTGGTCAAGATGAATGACGATGCCTGGCACAAGCGGGATCTGGATGCCGCCTACGAGATCTATTCGGAAGACATCATCTTCCAGCGCATCCCCTTTCCGCCTGTGGTGGGCAAAGAGGCCAACAAACAAGCGGACGCCGGCACGCTTGCTGCCTTTACCGAAACCCACTCCGTCATCGACGACATGATCGTCGAGGGCGACACGGGCGTCCTCCGCTGGACCTGG
>Ga0180438_10002192_pt1 | contig 32694 bp, 27 predicted proteins | sample SS_ome_12_FD_132455 | JGI IMG/M metagenome (GOLD analysis project Ga0180438, IMG submission 132455) | Hypersaline lake sediment archaeal communities from the Salton Sea, California, USA - SS_3_D_2 metaG | ecosystem: Environmental > Aquatic > Non-marine Saline and Alkaline > Hypersaline >... | reverse complement strand
AGAAACTGCCGACTGATCCGCAACCCGGCCGCGCCGACGCCCCCTTGCCTCAGCGCCAGGGTCGCCCCAGACGTCATGACGGGCCACCGCGCACCCGTGGGCGTGGGGTTGGCCTCTTGCCGACGGGCCGGCGAGTCATTACGGTTGGGGGCACGTCCAGCCACACCGCCCGGACGACGGCCTTCCAGGGCCATCGACCCGTTGGATTCGACAGCGGCGGCCTCTGAAGGCCGTCGTACTTCGGGCGGAATCGTTACGACCAAACGGCAATGGGCAGGAGAACCGCTTCATGGAACTAAGAGACAAGATCGCCCTGGTCACCGGCGGGAGCAGCGGGATCGGCTTGGGGGTGGCGAAGGCCCTGGCGGCCGAGGGCTGCCGCGTGGCCGTCACGGGGCGGAGCCAAGCCCGTCTGGACGAGGCCGTGGCCGGCTGGGACGACACCCCCGCGCCGCTGGCCCGCGCCTGCGACGTCTCCGACCGCGAGCAGGTCAACTCGCTCTTCGGCGGGCTGGCCGACGAGTTGGGCCCGGTCGAGATCCTGGTCAACAACGCGGGAATCAACGTGCCGAAGCGGATGATGGCCGATCTCGACCCGGCCGAGTTCGACCGGATCCTGGCGATCAACGCCACGGGCACGTTCAACTGCACCTACGCGGCCCTTCCCGCCATGCGAAAACGGGGAGAGGGGCTGATCGTGAACATCGTTTCGATCGCGGGCAAGCGGGCAATGAAGTTGGGCGGGGTCGGCTACTGTGCGGCGAAGTTCGCCCAGACGGCCATCGGGACCACCGTAGGGCTCGAAGAGAGGGCCCACGGCATTCGCGTGACCAACATCTACCCGGGCGAGGTCGAAACGCCCATCCTCGACCAACGGCCGGTGCAAGTCCCCCCGGAGAAACGGGCCCAAATGCTCAAGCCCGCGGACATCGCCGCCTGCGTGATCCTGGTGGCCAAGCTCCCCTCCCGGGTACTGGTTCCGGAGTTGGTGATCACGCCACTGTACCAGGAATACGCTTAGCGAGAAAAAAGGGGACGGGGCTGATTTGCCGGCACGGCCCCGGAGGGTGCTTCGCACAAATTACCCCCGCCCCCTTTTTTCCCACGGGGCCGAACGATCCGGTCTATCCGGCACCACCACCCCAACGGGCCGATTTCTTGGCGGCCTAAGACCGTGCACCGCTTACGCCGGCCGGTCCGAATCCCTAGAATTGTAGTAGAGGTAGTTCCCTCCCGCACCCGGTCCCGCCGAGGGCCGGCAGCCGCCTGGGCCATCCATCCCTACCTGCCCGACGTGTTCCCATGGGTTTGATCATCCTCCGCTGTATCTTCGTGCTGGTGGCAGCCGGGCTGGCGGTGTTCTTCATTCAGTCGGACCGGGTCCCTGAAGACAAAGAGGTGCTCTACTACATCGTCTTCGGCGGGATGCTGGCGCTGGCCGTGGGCGTGATCGCGCTGGACGTGGCCATTCGCCGCAAGGACCTCACCACGATCACGGCCGTCTACTTCGGTCTAATCGTGGGCCTGGTGTTGGCCTGGGCCGCCGGAATGGCCATGACGCCCCTGATCGGAGAGACCCCGTACCGGTATGACGTGCAGCTTATCCTCGGGGTCCTGTTCTGCTACATCTGCATCAGCCTGCTGATGCAGACCAAGGACGACTTCCGCTTCATCATCCCGTACGTCGAGTTCTCCCGGGAGCTGAAGGGGACCAAGCCCTGCGTGCTCGACACCAGCGCCGTGATCGACGGGCGCATCGCCGACGTGGTCGACACGAACGTCTTCGACGGCAAGCTGGTGATGCCCAAGTTCGTGATCGCCGAGCTGCAGTCGATTGCCGACAGCTCCGATCGGCTCCGCCGCAGCCGCGGGCGCCGGGGGTTGGACATCCTCCAACGGCTGCGAGGCAATCCCGACATCGAGCTGGAGATCTTCGATCGCGAGCTGCCCGAGTTCGCCGGCCAGCCGGTCGACATGAAGCTGGTCATCCTCACGAAGCACCTCGACGGCAAGCTGGTCACGAACGATTACAACCTCAACAAGGTGGCCCGGCTCCAGGGCCTCCGTGTGGTGAACCTCAACGACCTGGCGAATTCGCTGAAGCCCGTCTTCCTGCCCGGCGAGCACGTCGAGGTCCGCTTGGTCAAGGCCGGCGAGGAGCCCGGCCAGGGCGTCGGCTACCTCGACGACGGCACCATGGTCGTGGTCGAATCGGGCCGCGACCACATTGGCGAGCACGTAGTCATCTCGGTAACCAGCGTGCTCCAGACCAGCGCCGGGCGCATGGTCTTCGGCCGCTTCGAGAGCAGCCTGGCCGGCCCAAACCACTCGAAGCCCGCCGGCCGCAAGCCGAATGCCTCGGGCAGCGGCGGGCAGCGATAGCCAAAAAAGGGGTCAGAACTATTTTTCGACGGGTGCATGATGTTCAAGCACGCGATTCCTCCGGAAAAATAGTTCTGACCCCTTTTTCCGGGTGCTGCACCGGGACCTCGAACAGCCGCGGCCCCTCGCGCCCGGCGAGCGACTCGCGCACCGCGTCGGCCAGCTCGTCCGGCTCGGCGATCTTTCGCGCTGGCACGCCCAGCGATCGGGAAAGGGCCACATAGTCGATCGCCGGCTCGACGAGGTCCAACCCCTCGTAGCGCCCCAACAGCGCCGCCGGCAGATCGAGCACCTTCGCGCAATCCTTAAGGATCTTGTACTGCGTGTTGTTGCAGATCACCCAGGTGACCGGCAGTCGGTAGCGGGCCGCCGTCCACAGCCCCTGGAAGCCGTACATTGCCGAGCCGTCGCCGATCAGGGCCAGCACCGGGCGCTCCGGCCACGCCAACTGCACGCCGATCGCGCAATTCAGCCCCCACCCCAGGGCCCAACCCCGTTGGGCAAAGTACCCCTCGGGGTCCTCGAGCACGCCGGCCCGCTCGAAGTAGCAGCCCATCGTCGTGGTCGGGGCCTCTTCGATTACGGCCACGTCGTCCGGCAGGATGCGGGCCAGAGTCTCCATAAGGTACAGCGGCGCGATCGGCCGGGCATCGCGAAAGCCCTCGGCCTCGCGCCTCAGCGACTCGCGCCCCGCGGCGAGACGTTCGGCCCGAGCGGCTCCGCGCGCGCCGGCCGCCTCGGCCTGTTTCGCGTCCATCGCCTCGTCGAGCAGCGCTGCCAGCTCACGCAGCGCCGGCTTGGGGTGGCCCACCACGCCCGCCTCGACCGGATAGTTCTTACCGATCTCCCAGGCGTCGTCGTCGATCTGCACGATCCGGCAGTGCTCCGGCACGGCCCGGGCCGGCTCGTGGTAGATGTACTGCTGGCAGAGCTTCATCCCCGCGACCACGAGCACGTCGAACTCGTCGAGCCGCGCCCGGACCTCGGGCGACCAAAAGGGGAGCGGCGGGGCACAGAGCGGGTGGTTCGAGGGAAAGCTCGACCGGCCGTGCGAGGTGGTCGCCTCGTGCATCACCGGGGCCCCGAGACGCTCGGCCACGGCCACCAGCTCGGCCACCGCCCCGGCCTCGCAAATCCGGCTGCCCACCAGCACCCCCGGATTCGCCGCCTGAGCGAGGACCCCGGCGGCCCGGCGCAGCGCCTCAGCGTCCGGACGAACCTCCAGCGGCGGCACCTCCGGCGGCGTGAGGTCCAGGTGGCCGGCCGGGGCGGTCTGCACGTCGAGCGGCAGCGACAGAAACACCGGCCCGCAGGGGGGAGTCATGGCCGTCTGCACCGCCCGGCGGACTGCGCTGGGCAGGTCCTCGACCCGCCGGACCTCGGCCGCCCACTTGGTCCAGGGGCGGACCGTCTCGACCATCTCGCCCCAGAGGATCGGTTCCTCGAAGATCATCCGCTGGTCCTGCTGGCCGGCTGTGAGCACCAGCGGGGTGCCCTCGCGAAAGGCGTTGTAGAGCATTCCCATGGCGTTGCCCAGGCCGCAGCAGATGTGTACGTTCACCACCCCCGGCGAGCGCGATGCCTGGGCGTAGCCGTCGGCAATGGCCATGGCCGGCACTTCCTGCAGGGCCAGAACGTAGCGGATCCGCTCTTCGTCGACCAGGGCGTCGCTCAGCGGCAGCTCGGTCGTGCCCGGGTTGCCGAAGAGGTAGCGCACCCCGCAGCCGGCGAGCATCTCCAGAAACGCGTGGATTCCTGTCGCGGTCATCGAAGGAAAAGGGCCCCGGTTCGTCTTGTGCGCCAGGCGAGAACTGGCCCAGTTTACTCGCCCCGCCAAACGCGCAGCAACCGGGCCGCTGGTGGCTTGGCAACTTCGATTTGTGCGCAGCCGGCGGTCAACGACCGCAGGGAGTCCCGGCAGCAGGTTTGCTGCCGGCTATTCGAGAAGACGCGACTCTCGCCGTTGAGAGACAATCAGCGCTGCTTCGCTTTCGGCGGCCGGGCCAATCGCGTTACGGTCGGGGCCGGCTCAACCGGTGCCTTCAGACGCGAGACGTACTCCCGGGCCGGGAGCATCGGGGCCGGGGCGTCGCAGGTCGAGGGTCCACACGCCGGCGGACCGCACGCCGCGGGGCCGCACGAAACGCACGAGACGCAGCCCCCGCCCGTGAAATTGCCACAACGGTCGCAGGGGTCGCAGCAGTCGGGCGGGTCGCTGTGGAACTCGCTCCAATAGACCGGCCCGCAGCCCCTCCCGCACCAGCACGGCGGGAATAAGATTCGAAACACCCCCCCGAGCAATCCACAACAGCGCGCGACTCCGTAGGGGTATCCATAGCCCGGTCCGTAGTACGGCCCGAACGCCGGTCCGCATCCCGGCTCGACCACCGGACCACAAGCCGCCACCCCGGCCGGCTCACAGGCCACGGGAGCGCACGGGTCGCAAGCCACGGGAGCACAGGTCTCGCAGGCCACGGGACCGCACGTCTCGGAGCCGACTCCATAACCCGGATCGGCAACCGGCCCGTAAGCGGGGCCTGGGGCCACCATGTACCCGTGGCCGCAGTGCCCGGGGTCGCATTGGGTGCCCGGTCCCAGCGGACAATAGACCAACCGGTACAGCAGCGCCCCGCAACACCCGCTGTTGGCCACCAACGTTCCGCAGGTCAGGACGGCAAGCAGGATCCGTTTCACGAGATCGGTTCCTCGATGTCAGGGGGTTCGACGGACCGGCCGGCGCGCACAACTCCGGCGCGACGCCCCCGCGGCGGTCCGTCCACGAAGCAGCCGAGCGGTATCCGTACCTCAGCATTCCTTATCGGCCGCAAAACCGGCAGAATCAAGAAAATCGGCAGAGCCGGGCGATCTTCCCCAGATTCCCCGGGGCGCCAACGGCCCCCCACGCCCTGGATGGCCCGCCCTACGGGGCGTATAATGACAGTTTGGCCGAGCAGCCGAGGCCGGTCTCGGGCTGCTGAGCGGCGTGTGGAAGCCGGGGACGGCCTGGTTCGCTCGAGGGGACGTGCTCGTCGGAGGGGAACGTGTCGCACCAGCTTTCCAGCATCGACGCGGCGGTCGACGCCATCGCGGCCGGTCGGATCGTGATCGTGATGGACGCCGAGGACCGTGAGAACGAGGGGGACTTCATCTGCGCGGCCGAGTGCGTCACGCCGGAGGTCGTCAATTTCGCGATTACCCACGGCCGGGGGCTGCCCTGCATGCCTGTGCTGCCCGAGGTCTGCCGACGGCTCGACTTCCCCCCCATGGTCGAGCAGAACACGGCCCCGCTCCAGACGGCCTTCACCGTGCCGGTCGACCATCGCACCTGCCGCACCGGGATCACGGCCCAGGAGCGGGCGACCACGATCCGCGAGATCCTCAATCCCGAGAGCAAGCCGAGCGACTTCGTGCGCCCCGGGCACCTGCACCCGCTGGTGGCCAAGGAGGGGGGCGTGCTCCGCCGGGCGGGCCATACTGAGGCCGCCGTCGATCTGGCCCGAATGGCCGGGCTGAAACCGGCCGGGTTCCTGATCGAGATCCTCAACGAAAGCGGCGACCGGGCCAACCAGCAGCAGCTCGTCGCCCTGGCCAAGAAGTACGGCCTGGAAATGATCACCATCGAGGAGCTGATCCGCTACCGCCGCCGCAGCGAGAAGCTCGTTTACCGCATGGCCGAGGCCAACTTGCCCACCCGCTTCGGCCCGGCCCGGATCATCGCCTACGGGGTCCGCTACGAGGAGCAGCAGCCCGTGGCCATCGTGCTCGGCCATCCGGATAAGACGGCGCAGCCGCTGGTGCGACTTCACTCGTCCTGCTTCACCGGCGACCTGCTGGCCTCGCTGCGCTGTGATTGCGGCGACCAGCTCCAGCTCGCCATGCAGATGATCGGCCAGGACGGGGCGGGCGTACTAGTATATTTACCCCAGGAAGGGCGCGGGATCGGCTTGATCGAGAAGATCAAGGCATACGCCCTGCAGGACCAGGGCATGGATACCGTCGAGGCCAATCTGGCCCTGGGACACCAGGCCGACAGCCGCGACTACGGCGTGGGCATCCAGGTGCTCAAAGACCTCGGCCTGCGCCGCGTGCGCCTGCTGACGAACAACCCCAAGAAGACCGACGCCTTCGTCTACGGCGGCTACGACCTCGAAGTAGTCGATCAGGTCCCCATCGTCGGTCCCATCCACGAGCACAACGAGCGCTATCTGGCCGTGAAGCGGGATAAGATGGGGCATAAGTTGCCGTAGCGGCAGGAGTTAGGGGGTAGGAGGTAGGAGGCAGGAGTTGGAGTTTCCGAGTCAGGGATGATCGCATCGTGCGCCCACCCTCCTAGCCGCGGGCGGAAGCCCGCGGGGCGTTGCAGCTTCGAGCCGCGCTCGCGGGTGGGTATCAGGGGCACGCTCTTGCAGTAGCAGAGCCCTCACACGCGCAACGGCCGTACCGACCGGTCTTCTTGGCGCAGCAGTGCGCCGCGTCGCAACGCGAACTGCTTCGCGCCGCGGCCTGATCTTTTCGCCGCAAAGTCGCCGCACGTTGCCGAAACGCAACCTAGAGTTGTTGCGACCGATCATCGTTCCGTCGCCGGCAGGCCCAACCCGGCCGGCACCAACGATACCATCGCAACAAGCGGAACTCCCATGCGACGACGGCAACCCGGCGCGCTCGTGGCCGCGTGGCTCTTGGCCACCGTCTGTCTCGGCAGTGGCAGGACTGCGCTGGGGCTCTGGGGCGAAGGGGCTCGGGCGGCGGTCGGCTCGTCGTCCAGCGCGTCGTCCGGCGCGACGCTCAGGCTGCTCGGGGGGGGCTCGGCCGCCACGCCCGCCGCCGCGAACGGCGCGCTGCCGGGGACCCACGTACCGTTCTTCGACGGGCGCCTCTGCCCGCTCGAAATACGGCTCTTTGCCGACGCGGCTGACCGGCGACTGGACGAGTTCCCCCTGCTCGAGGCCGGCCTGATTGCCAGCGGCGTCGAGAAGCCGGGCCGGCTCGTGCACTACCGCCGGCGGTTCGACGCCCTGGTCGACGAGCTGCGCCCCCGGATCGGCAAAGGGAGCAAACCGCCCCAGCAGGCCCAGACCGTTTTCGAGTTCCTCCACCGGCGCGTGCTCACCGGCGGCTATCAGCTCGAGTCGACCGACTTGAGGGCCGCCCTGGACAAGGGCCGTTTCAACTGTGTCAGCGCCTCGGTGCTCTTCGACTGCCTGGCCGGGGCGTGCGGGCTGGACGTGTGCGGGTTGGAGATGCCCGGCCACGCCATGAGCCGGCTCCGCCTGGCCGACGGGCCGCTCGACGTGGAGACCACCTGCGCCCGCTGGTTCGCCCTGCTCGACGACCCGGCCGGCCAGGCCGAGGCCGTGCGCCGGACCCTGGGCGAGGACCTCTCGTGCCGCTATGCCCGGGCACGGGAGGTCTCGCCCGTCGAAATGGCGGCGATGATCTACTACAACCGGGGGGTAGACTTGCTGGCGACGAAACGTTTCGAGGACGCGGCCGTAGCCAACGCCAAGGCCCTGCGACTCGACCCGGCCAGCACCACCGCACGCGGCAACCTGCTGGCCACGATCAACAACTGGGCCATTGCGCTCAGTGCGGCCGGCCAGTATGCGGAGGCCGCCGAGCTTCTGCGTTGTGGGCGGAGCTTCGACCCGACGTTCGAGGCGTTCTCGCTCAACTTCGTTCACGTCCACCACGAGTGGTCCCGGTCCCTTTGCCGCGAGGGACGGTTCGGCGAGGCGATGGCGCTGTTGGAGCGGGCCGCCGCCGAGCGACCCGACCTCTCCTACTTCCGGCAGTCGTCCCAGGAGGTCTACCGCCGCTGGGTCGCCGCCCTGCGGGCAGCCGGCCACGCCGACGAGGCCGATCACGTGACCCGGGAAGTGGCCGATCCCTACCTCGGGGCGGGGGGCCGGTAGCGTAACCGCTGCTCCAAACGAGCTTGACAACCCCCCATTTCGTGAGCTAGGCTTTTTTTGGTCCTTGCTTGGCGTCGGCCGTCCAAGGGACACGCTCATCGACTTGGCTCGTCCGGCCGGCGTTTCCACTTTTCATCCGCTTCCCGGGTCCGATTGCGCCGATCTTGCGGCCGGCACCCGCCGGTGTAGCCCGGGAAGCGCCACCATCACCGAAGCAGAGGAAGGGGCGCTCGCCCGGCCGGCGGACGCCTCGCGCCACCCCATCTACCGGGAGAGAACGTCCATGAGCGTGTTGACGCAGGAACCGGTGCCGTCGCCTTCGGGGCCGCGACCGGAGAAGCCCCAGACGGGGATTCGCGGGCAGGTGGCCGAGGTCATCTCGCGGCTCTATCCCCGGCCCGACCGTGTTGAGCGGCGCAAGGAGAATCGCTGGCCGTTCCCCTATCTGGTCCACTTGACCCCGGTCGACGAAGCCCTTTCGCCGCAGGGCGAGACGGTGGTGGTGGTGGGCAAGCACCTCTCGCAGCGTGGGTTAGGGTTTTATCACCCCCATCCCCTTCCTCACCGTCGGATGGTCGTCTCGCTGGAAACCGGCGACGGACGCTGGCTGAGCTTCCTGATCGACCTGACCTGGTGCCGTTTCACCAAGCAGGGCTGGTACGAGAGCGGCGGCCGCTTCCTCCAGCCGGTCGATCCGCCCATCGAGCTGACCGGGTAGCGACGCCTGTGAGGCCCGGGCGGGGCCGTCCTTCCCGCCCGAACGGGCTAGCCGCCCTGCAACGCCCGGTCGATCGCGGCGAGCGTCTCGCCGATCGAGGCGTGAAACACCACGTCGGCCAGGCCGTCCTGGTCGGTCGGGTCGCGGTTGACGATGACCAGCCGGGCCCCACCCTGTTTGGCCAGACGTGGCAGGCTGGCCGCCGGCTCCACCACCAGCGACGAGCCCATGGCCAGCATCAGGTCGCAGCCTCGGGCCAGGGCAACGGCCGCTTCGAGCACCTCGGGTTCCAGGGCCTGGCCGAAGGAAATCGTGGCGTGCTTCAGGCGGCCTCCGCACTGCGGACACGCGGGGACCTCGTCAGTCTCCAGGAAGCGCCCGACGAGCGGCTCGGGGTCGAAGCGGGCCCGGCAATCGAGGCAGGCCACGGCCCGGGCGGTGCCGTGCAGCTCGATGACGTTGCGGCTACCGGCCGCCTGGTGCAGCCCGTCGATGTTCTGCGTGATCACGCCCTGAAGCCGGCCGTCGCGCTCCCAGCGAGCCAGCACGCGATGACCCTCGTTCGGCTCGGCGTTGGCGAAGTCGCGGTGGGACCGGCATTTCTGTCGCCAATACTCATACCGGGCCTCGGCACTGATTAGGAAGTCCTGATGAAGCACCGGCTGCATCCGCGACCAGACCCCACCGGGCGAGCGGAAGTCGGGAATTCCGCTCTCGGTGCTGATCCCCGCGCCGCTGAACGCCACCGCTGCCCGGCCATCCCGGACCCACTCCGCCACGCGCCGGTGCTGCTCGTCTCCGTGCACGATGTACGCGACTCCCAATGCTCCTCGACTCCTGCTGCGGCTTGTGGGCGTGAGCCCCCGCGGGCTTGACGCCCGCGGCTGCCGGCATCTTCTACCAGCATGTTCGCACAACTGGCCGACAGGTCAACCGAAGACCCTATCTTCTGAGGTGGCGTGCTCCGCGCGCACAAGAAAAGCCGGACCTACAGACGGAGCAGGTCCGGCTTGAAAGGGCACCACGGACTTTCCGGTCCGGGCCAACAGGGCAGGCGCCGGCAGGTCCTGGGGCTTACACTGCCGAGGGGCGTGGGAACCGACCGGCGGTCACCGCCGCCCGACCCCAGTCCCTTCCGGAAGGGTTACGTGGCGGGATTGGGGGGGGCAGGTGCCTCGGGGGCCTCAGCCGGGGCCGCTTCTTCGGCAGCAGCGTCGGCCGGCTCGCAGGTCTTCGGCTTGCAGGTCTTGGCCTGCAGCTTGGCCTTCAGCTTCGCCAGGATGCCCGGCTTGCAGGTCTTCGGCGCGCAGGTGTCGGCCGGCTCACAGGCCGCGGGCTCGCAAGCCGCCGGCTCGCAGGTCGCCGGCTTGCAGGTCTTGGCCTGCAGCTTGGCCTTCAGCTTCGCCAGGATGCCCGGCTTGCAGGTCTTCGGCGCGCAGGTGTCGGCCGGCTCGCAAGCCTCGGGCTCGGCTGCCGGCTCGCAAGCCGCGGGCTCGCAAGTCGCCGGCTTGCAGGTCTTGGCCTGCAGCTTGGCCTTCAGCTTCGCCAGGATGCCCGGCTTGCAGGTCTTCGGCGCGCAAGTGTCGGCCGGCTCGCAAGCCGCCGGCTCACAAGTTGCCGGCTCGCAGGTCTTGGCCTGCAACTTGGCCTTCAGCTTCGCCAAGATGCCGGGCTTGCAAGTCTTCGGCGCACACGTCTCGGCCGGTGCGCAGGCAGCCGGCGCTTCGTCGTCGGCTGCAAGGACTTGGGATTGACCGCCCCAGATGGCGATCCCCAGGACCGCAATCAGCATTGCGGCCCCAAACAGTAGCGTGCGATTCATTCGAGAAACCTCCACCTAACAGGTACCGTAACGTTACAGGATTCGCACTGTCGCCGTCATGCGTCGCCTTTCGTCCCAACCCTGACGGCGCGGGGATGGGGGCACGTTTCACCAGCGCTGTGCCGCCACGGTTCCACTAGCCCGATTGCTGCCCTGTTGAAGCTCGAAGGGCTAGTCGGCGTAATCACGGACGCACAGCTCAACTGCATAAGCTATCACAGTGGAATCCCTTGTCAACAGGGTCCTTGGGAATTTATTACTCCTAGGGGGAAGCGGAATTCTAGGGATTTTGCCGCGTTTGTGAAAAAAATTCCGGCCCGGTCCTGCGCTCCCTGGGCCCCAAGAACTGACGGGGCCAACCCCCGCCGTCGAACCCTGCCCGCGCACCGCCGCTAAACTGTTTTTGGGCAAAGCTTTACGGCGATACGGCCCCCTTTCGTCTCGGCGGCAACCACGCCCACGGGCCGCGAAGCGACCACCCAGAATACCCCCCAGAAACACAACAGAATGGCGGAAGGGACGCCCTGAGACGCCTCCCTAACGCCGGACCCCGTCTCCAGAATTTTCGCCGTCCCGGGCCTGGAGCGGGCTCTCGAGACCCCGGCGGCGCCGTTCGGCCTCGACCCACTGTTGCTTCCGGACCATGTCCTCGGGGTCCTCGAAGTCCCACCGGATGGGCGGTGCGTCCGGAAAAACCCGGAAGGACATCCCCGTCACGCGCCAGCCCTCGGCCAACCGCCGCAGATGCCACTGGGACTCGTCCGTCTGGCGCTTGCCGTAGGGGTCGAGGTCCGACCAAGTGCAATCGACCCGTACCTCGTCCGGCGAAATCTCCTCCACGTTGCCGAGCTCGAAGCGGGCCGTGTCGCTGGCCGGGGGGGTGAGCTTTTGCCGGGCTCGAGGACTCAACAGTGCGGTCGCCGCCTCGTCATCGCCTCTGCGAACGGCGTCGAGAAACTCGCTGAGCACTTGCCGGGCAGCCGCAGATTTGGATGGGCCGGCCGACGGCGTTTCGCCGGGACCCCCGCAGCCGCTAAGCACGATCGCCGCAGGCGCAAGCCACAACCACCATCGTCGGTGTCCCATCCGTGCCACCTCCTCGTTGCGGGGTTCCTGGAAAAGGTGACAGGCACCTCTTGTGCGAAGCACGCGAAGGGCCGTTCCGGCAAAAGGTGCCTGTCACCTTTTCCAGCGGTCGTGCACGCAGTTCGCGCGGAGGAGTGTCGCAATATCGGCCGACGGCGTCAAGACGAAATGGGGGAGCCGCCAAGCGCAGCGCGCCGGATTCAACCCGCCCCCTCGCCGCGCTCGAACGCCTCCTGATCGCGGCGATACAGGGCCAGCACCGACTCGAACGTGGCACCGGAGATCTGCCAGACCGGCTCGTCGTCGCGATGAGCGTTGCAGTGCTGCGTGAACAGGCGGTACATGAACTTGAAGAGGTGTCGCGGGACCCGCAGCGCGGCAAAGGCATCGACCAGGCGCCGCTCGTCGACCGAGGAGTCGAAGAGCCCCTCGAGCGCCGGCGAGCGCCCTCCGGCCGCGCAGGCTTCAACCCGGGCCGCGGCCACGTCGTAGAGCGACTGGCCGGTCCACTCCAGCGAGCGGATCAGGTTCTGCTTGTCGAGCCGGGCGCGCTGGTGGAACTCGCGGCTCTCGCGGTCCACCGCCCGCTCCAGCTCGATGGGCAAGAGCATCTTCAGCCCGAGCCCCGGGTGCTTCAAGAGCTTGTTGTCCAACAGCGGCCAGACCAGCGCCCGCATCATCTCCACCGAGCCGTTGACCAGATACGGCTCGTCGACCCGATCGACCAGCACGTAGATGCCCTCGATCTTTAGCGCCCGGAGCACGCCTTGGAGCTTCCGGAGCATTTCGTAGCGGTCGTCGCTCCGTTGCTGGGTGGGGAGCGGCTGGCCGACCAACTGACCGCCGGTGAAATTGACCAGCACCCGGCGGAGCAGGTGCGTGTTGTGGTTGAGCACCCGGGTGTTGCGCACCAAGCGCCAGGCCGTCCAGTGCCGGTGCAGCCTGCGCCACAGCCAGGGCACCCAGCCCCCCGCCAACAGCGCCATGAAGCCGAGCAGCCCCGGCCAGTAGCCCGCCGCGAGGAGCACGATCAGCACCAGAAGCGTCACGCCGCCGCCCACGCCCCAATCCCACAGCGAGAACCAGTGGAAGAACTTCAGCCGCTTGCGAAGCTGATGCCACCGCGTGAGCACGTTCTCGGACGTCGATTGGTCGTAGCAGGCCGCCAGGAGCATCACGTCACGGACCTGCGCCGGCTCGAGCCGGTCGGCGGGCATCGGCTCGTCGCGCGCGGCCGGGTGCCGGGCCGCCTTGACCTCCAAGAGCCGGTCGACCAACTGCGTGACCGACAGGCTCAGGATCGCGTCGATGTGGTCCCACAGGCGCCACTGCTTGATCACCCGCTCCGGCTTGCGCCGGCGGAAGAACCGGTCGCGAAACCGGTCCAGGAACGGGTTGAAGTCGTCATAGGGGACGACCAGGGCCTGGTGCTCGGGCTGCTCGGCGTTGTGGTCCGTCAAATGCCGGGCCAACTGAAGCCGGATGGCCGTCTTGCCCGACCCCTTCTCCCCGAACACGACCGACGTCGACGGCTCGGCGGGGTTGCCGTAGATCTTGTCCCAGGCCGGGTGATAGGTCTTCGAGATACACGCCCCCTTAAACACCAGGTCGGTCTGCGCGTCCTCGTCGGCAAACGGATTGGTCGCGATGCCGTGGTGCTCGAGAAACTGCTGAATCTTCATGGGTGGCCCCGGGGTCTTCAGTTGAGACTTCTACGCGTTTTGCGAGCCAATCTGTAGCCGCGGGGCTCAAGCCCGCGGACCGCCGCGCCTCCAACCCGCGCTCGGGCTGGGGGCGATCAACACGCCGGCGCCGCGTGCGAGGCCGCCGTTTCCAGCGAACTGACCGCGGTCGACGCGCCCGCCCGGGCGTTCTCCGGACGCGACTCGTCCTCGCGGGTCAGCACCCATAAGAATACCCCAAGAAGAACGATGACGGCGAGCACCAGTGCGACCACAATGGCCATCTGGACCGTCTGGGACTGGCGCCGGGAGCGGGCCCGCTGGGACGTCGGCGAGGCGGCCTGGCCTGCCGGCGCCGGGACGTGCTCGAACTGCCGGAACGGCGAGGCATGCTGGCCCGCCCCGAGTTGCGGGAATACCTCGCCGGCCTCCTGCCAGTCCCGCCAGCCCTCTCGCCAGACGAGCGAGTCCGGGCTCACTCGGCCCTGGTCGATCCAGTTCCGCATGATGTCGGGCGTGGCCGGTCCGAACTGCCCGCCAGAGGGCGGACGCACGTACCAGACCACGTCACCGCCCTCGCTCAGGGGGTCATGGGGCACCGAAACGGAGGTCGCTGGCCCGGCCGGGGCCGATGGCGCTGCCGGGGCCGATGGCGCTGCCGGTTGCGACAGGGCCACCGGGGCCGACGCGTATCCGGCTGCCGGACCATATCCCCCCGAGGCCCCCCCCTGGGACGACACGACAGGACCGCTGGGAGCCGCCTCGTGCGGAATCACCGCCTGGGAAGGCTGCGAACCCTGGACCGGCCCACTCGTGCTTGGAGCGGCCGGGCTCACCGGCGAGGAGTAGCCCCCCGGCTGTTCGGCAGGGGACGACGGCCCGTAGCCCGGCGACTCGACGCCGGTGAAATGCCCCGGCTGCGACAGGGCCAGGCCGGAGCCGCCTTGGGGCGGCCCGGGCGAAAAGCCCGCCCCCGTCGAGCCGGCCTGGACGCCGGCGCCGCGGCGTTGTCCGGCGAGGCGGGCCTCCTTGCTGCTCTTTCGCGTGCTGTGGGTGGGAATGTGGATCTTGGCCCCGCAGTACGGACAGATCCCCTTGCGCCCGGCCTGGAACGCCTTGACGTTCAGCTTGTGCCCATTGGGACAGTAAAATCGGATACCCATGCTCTCGTCCGTTTGGAGAGCCGACTCTCGGTGGTTTTCACGCCCGAGATGCCCAGCGGCCCGCTGCGCAACCCCCTCCTCTGATTATACCTTGGCCCACCACCGTGTGAAGCTGCGCGACCTCCACGGCCGGGTACGGAGAAACTGGACTGGCCCGAAATCCCGCTTTTTGGCACACTTTCCCCTCGGCGGTGTTGGCGTACGATGGCCTTCCAAGGCCGTCGCTTTCTAGCCTTCGACGGCCTTGGAAGGCCGTCGTACGAACCGTCCGCCATTTGACTGACCGGCCCGCGCAGCCGCCAGGGCGGGTGCCGGGCGCACCGAGCACCTCACAGGCAAGGAGGCCCCCTGATGTCCCCGCGCCGTTGGATCGTTTGCCCGGCCCTCGTGCTGGCCGTCTGCACCTGCCTTTTCGCCGGCTGCGGCGAGGCCATGGCCCCCAAACAGGAGGCCAAGCAGACCGCCCAGCGCCCCGACTCTCTCCAGCCCGCGCCTGTCGAGGCGCCCCCTGAGGCCCCCGAGCCGGTCCCGCCTTCACCGGCGGGGTCGCAGCAGGCGCAGTTGCCCCCTGTGATCGAGCCGGCGGTGCGCCAGGTGGGACCGGACGTGCTGCCCACTCCGGTGGTGCCCGAGCTGCCGTCGGTCGATCCGATCCAGCAGCCGCTGTCGCTGCCGCAGCCTGCCCAAGTGCCGATCCCCGAGGTCCGGCCGGTGCCCGGGCCCGACGGCGCGCCGCCGCCCCCTTCATTTCCCACGCCTCCCCGGCTGGAAGAGCTGATCATTACCAAAGGTGGCGGCATCGAGCCTTTCCCGCCGCCTGAGCCGATTGATTCTCCGCTGCCTGACTCGCTCAACCCGTTGCGCCCCTCGGCGCGGACCATACTGGGAACGGCCGAGCCGGAGGTCGCCCAGCCGAGGATCATGACGACCAGGCCGCCGGAAGCGGCAATCAGCCCCGGCACGGAAGGCCCGGCAGAGGTCCCGAGCGTTTTGCCCAAGGGCGTGCCGCTCGCGCCTCGGACAACCGCGGCGATGCCCGAGCCGGCCGCGTCATTGCCTGCGGCGGCACCCCCGTCGGAATCGCCTGCCGAACCGCTCGAAGTGACCACGCCGATCCTCGCGCCGGCGGACCCCACTGCCTCGGATGCGGCTGTGCCGGCCGAGGCGCCCGCGGCGCCGGCTCCCGCGACCGCGCCCACACCGCCGTCGCCCGGGCCCACGTCGCCGGCCGTTGCTCGGGAAGAAGGCGACTATGCCGTGGTGCAGGTCTTCTACGGCACCGATCGTGCGGTCAACGAGTCGCCCGACGATCAGCCGCTGTTTGCCGGCTGGCTGAAGTGGACGGCCGGTTGCGCCGGCGTGACGCTCATCCTGTTGGCATTCGCCCTGCGCAGCTCCGCCGGCCGGATCGCCCGGAGGCTCGCGGTGCTCGGCGTGGCGGCCACCGTGGTGCTCGGGCTGTTGACCGGCTACGCGGCCCTGTACGACTTGATACCGGGCTGGAAGATCGAGAAGCCGAGCCTGGCCTACGGCCTGGAGCGTGGCCGCGGCGTCGAGCTGGGCACCTGCGAGGTGAGCATCCCCAAGGAGCACGAGACGGGCGTGCTCGAGTCCCCGTCGATCTTCAAGCTGGAGATGCGGGAAACGCCCGAGCGGCACGTCGTGCTGCTCGATGTCGAGCGTCTGCCCGAGGAGACGTTCTACACGGCCCTTTCGGAGCGGGTGGCCCGATCGCCGGCCAAGGACGCGTTCGTGTTCGTACACGGCTACAACGTATCGTTCGAGGACGCGGCCCGGCGCACCGCCCAGATCGCCTACGATCTCGATTTCCCCGGGGCCCCGATCTTCTATAGCTGGCCGTCGCAGGCATCGCTGACCGGCTACACGGTCGACGAGACGAACGTCGAGTGGACCGTGCCGCACCTGCGGGAGTTCCTCGCCGAGCTGGTCGAGCGGAGCGGGGCCGAGCACGTACACCTGGTGGCCCACAGCATGGGCAACCGGGCGCTGACCAGCGCCCTGCGCGGCCTCTCCTACCGCAAGGACGTCAAGCAGCCGATGTTCAACCACGTCGTGCTCACCGCCCCGGACATCGACGCCGACGTGTTCCGCCGCGACCTGGCCCCGCGCATCGTGAAGACCGCCGAGCGCGTCACGCTCTACGCCTCGTCGAACGACAAAGCGCTCTCCTACTCGAAAACCGTCCACGGCTATCCCCGGGCCGGCGACACGGGCGAGTATCTGGTCGTCGTGCCGGGCATCGATACGATCGACGTCTCGGCCGTCGACGCCAGCCTCTTCGGCTTGGGGCATCTCTACTACGGCAGCAACCGAACGGTGCTGGCCGACTTGTTCGACCTGATCCGCAAGGCCAAGCCCCCCGAAGAGCGCCGCTGGCTGCGTCCCGAGCTCTTCGGGTCGCTTAAGTACTGGGTCTTCGAGCGGATCGAAGCGGCCCGGGCCGCCGGCGCGGTGCCGCGGTGAAGTGAAGTCGACGTTGTCGCAGCACGCCAGCCGCCAGCCGCCAGGTACGGCCCCCCCCCGGAGTCCCCGACGGGCATCCCATTGCGGTGTCGCAACGGGTTGTTATAATACTTTGGGGGTGGAGGCCGACAAATGCGGTTCTTCCGTGTCCTCTGAGACGAAGAAGACAACCCACAGGGCAACGTTTGGCACATTGCCGAACACGGGTTGACCGCTGAAGACATCGAGCACGTGCTGCAGAATCCCGTCGAAGAGACCGCGAGCCGTTCGAGCGGCCGTCCTTGCTGTTTCGGGCACGGGCGTCGCCGCCCGAATCCGCGAAGCCCGCCAGGCCCAGGGGCTGAGTTGGTACGCCGTGGCCAAGCGGGCGGGCATCCCCAACTCCAATACGGTCCGCGACATCGAGTACGGCCGCGATGTAAAGCTATCGAACCTCGAGTCGGTCGCTGCGGCGCTGGGGCTGAAGCTGGAGCTGGTCGAGGCCGCAACGGCATAGCACGGCGACGAAAAAGGGACCTGGTTTGTTTTGCCGGAACGGCCCGAAGGGTGCTTCGCACAAAACAAACCAGGTCCCTTTTTCGTCGCCCCTTGGCGAGAGTCCATCCCATGTACTTCCCCTTCCCCTGCCCCGAGTGCGAAAAGAAGCTGAAGGTCCGCGACGAGTTGCGGGGGCGGCGGTGCCGCTGCCCGTACTGCAAGGCTTCGATCGCCATCCCCCAACAGGAGCAGCCCTCCGAAGAGGAGCGCGAGGGTCCGTCTTCGCCGCCGGTCGGGTTTCCCGGCATCGACACGGGCGGGGCGGACCAGATCAGCGTGGCCGACCGGGCACGCGGCAAGACGCCCACGCGCCCGACCCCCTCGGCCCCCGCGGCCCCCGCGGCGGGCCTGACCGTCAACACCGACGTGAACATGTTCCTAAGTGCCCTGTGATCACGAGCGAGAAAGGAGGAATCAGATGACTTCCAAAGTGAGGTCGAAGCTGCCCCTGATTTTCGCCGGTATTGGTGGGGTGGTGGGGGTCGTCATTGGGTTCGTTGCCCACTCGCCAACAGGCCCGGCTGGCGACAGCGCGACGAGCACGGCACTCTTTGTCCATTTCACCGGCCTCATTTTCGGCTGCATGATAGCGGGTGCAGTCGTCGGCTGCATTGTGTCGGCCTGCGTCCCTGCCGAACGGACCACGTGTCCGAAATGCGGCTCAACGAATGCCATCGCTACCTACAAGAGCGTGCTCGACGGGAAGGTCCGACCGAGCAGATGCCCGGACTGCAAACACGAATGGTAATCGGCAGGTAGGGTGGGGTGCTAACAACAGCCTCAAGGAAAGCGCGTACATGCGGGCGGCCCGAAGCCGAAGCCGCCTCCCAGGCCGCCCCCCGGCCAGCAACCGCCGAAGCCGCCACCCCCGCCGAAGCCGAAGCCGGTGGATACCATCGACTGAGCGGGAAGTCCCGCCGACCCGGCCGAACCGGTTGACCGCGTTGCCGGCGGCCCTCCACCAGGCCCGGGGCCGTTGGTTTCCCCGCCGGCCCCGATCACAAGCCTCGGCCGGCGCGCCCCCACCGAGGGGCGCGAATGGCACCCCCGCAAATGGGCCTCCGGGCCTTGACCGAAGGTTCGCATAGGGCTATTCTGAGGTGTTCCGGCGCGGTGGGTGTAGCTCAGTTGGTTAGAGCACTAGATTGTGGATCTAGGGGTCGGGGGTTCGAGTCCCCTCACCCACCCTTGACCTAAATCGTGCCGAACGTCGAAGTCACGTACCCGCGGACGCTCCGTGGTGCGGCCCAAACTCCCGGCGACAAAGCGGTACATACCGTTTTGCGCCTCTAACCCGGGAGGGTTGCACCATGCCGCGTCTCGTCCACTCCACTCCGAAATACCGCCGTCCCCAGCGGGCTTGAAGCCAAGGCGTTTCACGACGCCTATGTAAGGAACTGCAAGGACACCGCTCATATGTCACTTGGGGTCAGGCCGGTACGAGGTAGTAACGTATCCCGTCGGCCCGATCCGCGAAAACGCTTAATCCCTGGTACCGGCCTGACCCCAAGAGCCCCATCGAATCTTCCTCCAATTTCGGCATTCCCCGCCATTCGCGCGCGTTCGTTTAAGTGAGTGATAGGAAATTCGATTCCACATAGACCTGGACCTGAGCATAACCAACAGATGGGTGGAGTCAAAGGGTACAGGAGGGGGAAGGGTGCCTAGCCGCCCTTCGCGCTCCTGCGGTGGCGAAGTCCTACCATTTTGTGCAACGGTTGGAATTCGTCAGCGTTGGCAAGAACGCTCCAGAATCCCCGTCAGCTCGTCCAGGGTGAGCTGGCGCGGGTTGCCCTTCATGCTGCTACTCTCGAGCGACTCGCGCGCGATGGTGGGGATCTGTTCGGGGCGGACGCCAAGGTCGGCAAGGCGCGCGGGCACGCCTACCCGGCGGCAGAGCCTTTCGATCTGTTGGATCAGCACGTCAACCGCGTTCTCGGGCGACATACCGGGGCTTTCACCGTAGAGCAGGTGGGCGAGCCGGGCCAGCTCCGCCCGGCGGACCTCGCGGTTGACCTTGAGCGCCGTGGGCAAGAGCAGGGCACAGGCCAGCCCGTGCGGCACGCGGCAGTGGGTGCCCAGCACCGGGGCCACGCCGTGGGCAAACCCCAAGCCCGAGTTGGCCAGGGCCATGCCCGAGAGGAGCGCGGCGTGGGCCATGCGCTCCCGGGCGTCGCGGTTGCTGCCGTCGTCGACCGCCGTGGCGATGGCCGGCACGGCCAGCTCGAGCCCTTGCGCGGACAACGCTTGCGGGATCGGCCGGGCCTTCTTCGAGATGTAGCTCTCGATGAGCTGGGTGATCGCGTCCATGCCGCTGGCCGCGGTCACCTCGGGCGGGACGCTCACCGAGAGCTCCGGGTCGACGAGGGCCACGCGCGGCACCATCCGATCGTCGCGAAGGCTTTTCTTGAAGGGCGGGTCGTAGCTGGAAATTACGGCGTTCTTGGTGGCCTCAGCGCCCGTGCCGGCCGTGGTGGGCATGGCCAGCACCGGCAGCGGGGCGCAGGTCAGCTTGAGTCCTCGTCCGACCCCTTCGAGGTAGTCCTTCACCGTGAGGCTTTCGGTGTTCGTGGCCATGGCCGCGGCGCCTTTGGCCAGATCCACCGCCGCCCCGCCGCCGATGCCCACGAGGAAGTCGCCCTCCGCGGCGCCGTGCCCCCGCAGGGCTTCCGAGAGGCGGTCGACGTCGGCCACCTCCGGCTCGTGATCGATCGTGCCGGCCTCGACGACGGCAACGCCTTCGGCCCGCAGCGAGTCGATGATTCCCGGCAGCACGGCACGGCTCACGTCGCTGGGCAGCCCGGAGACGAGGAACGCCCGGCGCCCGATCCGCTTGCCCAAGCTGCCCGCTTCGCGTCGTCGCCCCCAACCGAAGACAATCTGCCGCGGGGCGAGGAAGTCGTAGGTGAGGGTCGCGTTCATGAATGCCTCCCGCGCGGTAGTATGCGGTAGTATATCGCCGGCAAGTGCCGGGTTGATCCCCCCGTGAGCGCGGTGGCCGGGCACCCGGCGACCGTTGGCCGCCGGCTATTGGCATTGCGTCTGGGGGCTCTATAATGCGGGCGTCCTTGAGCACCCGCCCCATCACGTCCCGCCCGATGTCCCCATCAAAGTCCTGCCCATGAACACTTCCGCCCGCTTGCTGCCGTTGCTGACGACTGCATGTGCTCTGGCCGCCGCGCTGCCTCCCGGTCCGGTCCGGGGTGATGACCTGGCCCCGCTGCTGGAAAGACTCCAGGCCGTGGGGCCCGAAGGCCAAGGACACCGCGAGGCCGCCGCGGCGTGGAGCGACCTGGTCGAGCGGGCCGATGTGGAGCAGCTTCCCACCATCCTGGCCGGGCTCGACGGGGCCAACCCGCTGGCCGCCAACTGGGTCCGCGCAGCGGTCGACGCCGTGGCCGAGCGGGCCTTGAAGCGCGACGGCAAGCTGCCCGGCGAGGCGCTCGCCGCGTTCGTGCAAGACACGGACCGCAGCCCGAGGGGCCGGCAGTTGGCCTTCGAGTGGCTCCGCCAGTCCGACGCGCAGGCGGCCGGGGCCTTGATCCCCGGGCTGCTCGACGACCCCAGCCTGGCCCTGCGGCGCGAGGCGGTGCGCCGGCTTACGGGCGACGCCATCCAGGTGCTCGAGCTTTCCGACGCGTCGAAGGCGGTGCCCCTGTTCCGCCGGGCGTTTGACGCCGCACGCGACCTCGACCAGGTCACCGAGCTGGCCAAACGCCTGCGCGATCTGGGCCAGCGGGTCGACCTGGCGCGGCACTTCGGCTTCCTCACGCAGTGGAAGGTGATCGGGCCGTTCGACAACACGGGCGAGAAGGGCTTCGACGTCGCGTACCCGCCCGAGAAGGAGCTCGATTTCGACGCCGAGTACGACGGCAAGCACGGGCGGGTGAGGTGGTTCGACTTCACGAGCGACCACGACTACGGCCGGGTCGACTTCCACAAGGCGCTGGCCGAGGAGAAGGGCGTGGTGGCCTACGCGGCGACCGATTTCATTTCCGAGGGGGGGCAGCAGGTCGAGTTCCGGCTTTCCTCGTTCAACGCGACGAAGCTGTGGCTCAACGGGCGCCTGGTCGACGAACACAACGTGTATCACAGCGGCTCCCAGTTCGACCAGTACGTCAGCCGCGCGACGTTGCGGCCGGGCCGCAACGTGATCCTGGTCAAGACCTGCCAGAACGAGCAGACCCAGAGCTGGACGCGGAAGTGGTACTTCCAGCTTCGCGTGTGCGACGAGATCGGCACCGCCGTGTTGTCGACCGATCGGAAGTAGTTGGAGAGTTGCAGGCACACTCCGTGTGCCGTCCGCCAGCACAGAAGCGGCAGGATTGTTCGGGTTACGGCACACGGAGTGTGCCTACTACGATATAGGGAGAAGACACCGTGCGAATGACGGTTTTGCGCGCAATCGGAACGGCGGCGCTGTTGGGCCTGCTGTGCGGCGCCGACTGGCGGCAGTTTCGAGGCACCGAGGGGGCCGGCTCCGCGCCGGACGAGAAGCTCCCGGTCACCTTCGGCAACGAGGGCAAGAACGTGGCCTGGAAGGTGCCGCTGCCCGGCCGGGGGCCCGCGAGTCCCATCGTGGTGGATGGCCGGGTGGTCGTCACCGCATCGAGTGGCCCGCGCGAGGACCGGCTTCACGTGCTCGCCTTCGACGCCACGACGGGCGAGCGGCTCTGGCACCGCGAGCTTTGGGCCACGGGGCACACGATCTGCAACGCGTTCGGCGCGGTGGCCGGGCCCACGCCGGCCAGCGACGGGCACCTGATCTTCGCCTTCTATTCGAGCAACGACCTGGCCTGCTTCGACCTGGCCGGGAACCTAAGGTGGTTCCGCGGCCTAGCCTACGAGCACCCCAAAGCGCGGAACGACGTGGGCATGGCCTCGTCGCCCGCGGTAGTTCGCGATACGGTCATCGTGCAGATCGAGAACCAGGGCGATTCGTTTGCCGCGGGCCTGGACACCGCGACCGGCGAGACCCGCTGGCTAACGGCCCGCGAGGCCGGCGCGTGTTGGTCTTCGCCCGCCGTGCTCCCCGGAGCGACCCGCGAGCAGGACGTGGTGCTCATGCAGTCGCGCTCGAAGCTGACCGCCCAGAACGCCCACACCGGCGAGCAGCTCTGGGAGTACCAGACGTCGTGCCACACGATGGCCAGCGCGCTGGTGGCCGCCGGCATCGTGTATTTGCCCTCCCACGGGCTGCACGCCCTGAAGCCACAGCCCGACGGCCGGGGCTTCGAGCGCCTCTGGTACGAGCAGCGCCTAAGCAGCGGCGCCAGCAGCCCGGTGGCCCAGGGCGGCCGGGTCTACACGCTCAAGTCGCCGGGCATCCTGGTCTGCGGCGAGGCGAAGACCGGCGAGGTCCTCTGGCAACTGCGACTGAAGGGCCCGTTCTGGGCCTCCGCGACGATCGCCGGCGGCCATGCTTACTGTGTGAACCACGCCGGGGAAGTGCAGGTCGTGCGACTCGGCGACGAAGAGGGCGAGTTGGTCGCTACGAACCAGATCGACAAGGCGATCCTGGCCTCGCCGGCAGCGGCCGATGGGGCGATCTACTTCCGGAGCGACGAGCACCTGTGGAAGGTGGCGTTCGACTGAGGCAACATCAGCCAATCCAATGGAAGCGGTCGAAATCCTCCCGAGCGGCCCGCTGAGGGCGTCGATCCGTCCGCCGGGGTCGAAGAGCATTACGAACCGGGCGTTGGTCTGCGCGGCCCTGGCACGCGGGGAGTCGACGCTCACCGGGGCCCTGGACAGCGACGATACCCGGGTGATGATCGAGGGGCTACGGCGACTCGGAATTGCCGTGGAGCACGACCCGCAGGCCGCGGTGATTCGCATTTCCGGATGCGGCGGGTGTCCCCCGGCGGAGCGGGCCGACCTGTTCGTCGGCAACAGCGGCACGACGGTCCGGTTCCTTACGGCCCTGGCGACGCTTGGACACGGCACGTTCCGGCTCGACGGCACGCCGCGCATGCGCGAGCGGCCCATCGGCGACCTGCTCGAGGCCCTCGGCCAGCTCGGGGCCGACACCCGCAGCGAGCAACAAAACGGCTGCCCGCCGGTGGTGGTGCGGGCCGTGGGGCTGCCGGGCGGCCGGGCCACGGTGGCGGGGGACATCTCCAGCCAATTCCTAAGCGGGCTGCTGATGGCGGCCCCTTGTGCCCGAGGGCCGGTTGAGCTGGCCGTGCGCGGCGAGCTGGTCTCGAAGCCCTATGTCGCGATGACGCTCGGCGTGATGGACGCGTTCGGCGTGGATGTGGGGCACGAGGGGTTGCGGCGGTTTGCGATCGCTGCTCCGTTCCCCTATCGCGGTTGCGTCTACCCGATCGAACCCGACGCCTCGGCGGCCAGCTACTTCTTCGCTACCGCGGCAATTACCGGCGGAGAGGTCACCGTGGAGGGGCTCTCGCGCGAAAGCCTCCAGGGCGACGTGGCCTTCTGCGATTGCCTCGAACGGATGGGGTGCCGGGTGGAGTACCGGCCCGACGCGATCACGGTCGCCGGCGGGCCGCTTCGGGGCATCGAGGTCGACATGAACGCGATCAGCGACACCGTGCAGACCCTCGCCGCGGTGGCGCTGTTTGCCGACGGACCCACGACCGTCCGCGGCGTGGCCCACATCCGCCACAAAGAGACCGACCGGCTCGGCGCCTTGGCCACGGAGCTGCGCAAGCTGGGCGCGGGGGTCGAGGAGCTGGACGACGGGCTGCGCATCACGCCGGCCGAGCTGCACGGGGCCCGGGTCGACACTTACGACGACCACCGCATGGCCATGAGCCTCTCGCTGGCGGGGCTGCGTGTGCCGGGCGTGGTGATTCGCGATCCGGGCTGCACGGCCAAGACCTATCCGGCCTTCTTCGACGACCTGGCGCGCTGCGGCGTGCAGAGCGTCACCCGGGAGTGAAGCGGCTCTCGGCGTGGTCGCGCGCCGTGCTTGTCAGGAACAGTTTGTAGTGGCCGCATTCATGCGGTCCGACCCGAGAAGGGCCCCGATGAATCGGGGCACTACGAACAGGTTCAGCGGGGATACTGCGTGGGCACATTGGCTTTGTGCTGCACGGCCGATTGGAGCAGCTCGTCGGCCCGGCGCAAAAGCTCGCAAGGCTCCTCCGGGCAATCGCAGCGGATGATGGAAGAGTCGCGTGCCATGAACTGCCCTTGGCAGTGCTGGCAAGTCACCCGCTTGCCCAAGTACTCCACGCGAATCATCAGGCGGCGCCCGCAGGTGGGACACGCCTGAGAGAAGTAGGTGGAGTTCGACATGGTGGTACCTCCTGCAACCCAGCGGCCATCCGTCAAGCATCCGTCATCCTACCGGTTCCTTCGATTGTGTCAACCACAGGTGTCATTGCCGTGGGAAGGTGCGGCGAGTGCTCAATTGGGGTCGTGTGCGAGGGTAGGGTTGTCTGGGTGGTATAGCGAAACATTGTTCGTTCCCAAGCCGGGGCTTTGGAACGAGAAAGTCGGAAACAGGGCGCCAAGCGGGTGCGTTCCCAGGCTGGAGCTTGGAAACGAGGCTGCAATCGCCGCTACAAGAGGAAGGGTGGGAGGCGCCCAGGCTAGTCGATCATGTCGAGCGCATCTTCGTACGACTCGATTTGCTCCCGGATCGCGTCTTCCTCTTCGTCCGACTGGGCGTAGTCCAGGGCGTCGCGGAGATTGCGGAGTTCCCTGGCGATGCTCACGGCGTCCATCTCCTCCCAGCCGTCGTTGCGATTCTGCGCGGACGCGGCCGGCTGGGGCTGGGCAGGCGGCTTGACGAGGGCCTCTCTCTTGATCCAGCCCTTGGTCGAGGCGTTGCCGTCGACCGACGTGACCCACGCCCAGTCGTCCTTCAGCTCGGTGACCTCGACCGACTGGCCTTGGCTGAGCGTGGCGTTAATCTTGCGCCCCTGCTGCAAGTGGGCCTTGGGCGCCAGGACCACCAGCGGCAGCGGGGCCCGGCCCGAAAGCTCGAAGTCGAGCAACGCCCCGACCTCGTCCCCCTGGGCCAGGCGCGCGGCGCCGCGGCGCTGCAGGGCGGCGCGGTTCCTCGGGTCGAGCTGGAGCACCGAGTCGTAGACCTTCACGGCGTTGGCATAGTCGCCCTCCAGGCGGTGCTTCTCGCCCATCTCGAGCAAGCGCCGGACCGTGGGCGGATAGGCCGCCGGGTCGAGCGGGCCGAGCGCCGGCGGCCTTGGTCGGAGGGTGTCCAGGTCGGCGCGCCACGCGCGGCGCATCCGTCCGAGGATGAAAACCCCGACCACGTCGGTCGGGATGTATCGCACGGGCGTTTGCTGCGCGTTGAGCTCCCGTCGGGCGGTGGTGGCCACCTTCTCGAAGGTAAAGCGGTACAGCTCGTCGCTGTCGACCAGCAGATTCCCGTCGTAGTCGGCCGCGCCGCGAAGCCCCTGATCGAGGAAGTAGGTGAACAGCCCGTGCCGTTTTCCCTCCCATTCGCGGGAGAACTCCTTGCCCCGGCAGCTCGTCAGGGTGATCAGGCCCGCTGCGTCCTTGAACGCCGCGCCCAGCTCGGCACTGGCCGGGCCCGCGAGGTCGCCCGACTTCACCGCGCCGGCGTGACAGCAATCCAGCACCAGCAGCTTCTGCGTGGCCCGGCATTCGGCCAGCAGGTCGCGCAGCTTTTCGGTGCGCAGCCCGGTGAGCTCGAGCGATTCGCGATCGCAGTCCTGGGGCGCGAGATAACCCCGGCCCTCGGAATCCAGGAAACCGTGGCCGGAGAAGAAGACCAGCACCGTGTCGCCCGGCCCGGCAAGCTTCAACCAGCTTGCGACCTGCTTGCGCAGATTGATGGCGAGCGGCCGGAGGTGGGGTTTTTGCTGGTCGTCGGTCATCAGCAGGACGCCCTCGGCCGGATAGCCGCAGTGCTCGGTCAGGGTGGCGGCGACCAGCCGGGCATCGTCCACGCAGTAGCGGAGGTCGGGGACGGTCGGGTCGAGGTAGTCGTTCACGCCGATGGCCACGGCCCACTTCCGGCCCTGGTCGAAGCGGCTGCCCGGCCCCTCCTCGCGCACGATGTCCTTGCGCCCGGCATCGGGCTGCTGCGAGAGCGCCTTGGGGGGAAAGATCAGGCCCACCAGCAGCCCCGATGTGACGATCGCAGCCCCGATGCAGAAGACGGCTCGCTTGCTGCTTCGCATCTCTGCTACCTCCTTACCTTCGGGCACTGAGGTGAGACGCTCGCCCACGCCGCGGGGAACGCAAGCGGGGACCCAGTTTCCGAAGGAATCGACACCCCCAGATCGGAGGTCCATGGCTTCGTAACGAGCCCCCCGAACCGGGAGTGTAGTGTTCCATAGGACCGGCGTCGTTGTCAAGTTACGGCCCGCTAAAATGTAGCTCGACCTCGGCGCAGCGAGGCGGGGCGAGGACCGCGCGCCCGGTTGCCAAGCCCAGTACACGCGTGGGGCCCTCGTGTGACCCGCGTCACGGTGGACCGACCCGATTGTATTCTGGGTAGCGCAGCACGCGCCGATGCGGCGCGCGTGAAGCCGAATTCACCGTTGCCCACCGCGGGAACTTGACACCGGCGGCCGCGGCGAGCTAATCTCCCTATGGGGATACGAGGTTACCCACATCGAGGGGTGGCGCACTCATGCCCGCCCGGGAGGAAACCGTGACTGGCGGCGTGTTTCGTGCCACGCTGGCCCTGCTGATCTGCTTGGCGGCCGCATGGGCTGCGCAGGCACAAGAGGGCCCCCGCCCATCGGCCGCGCCGCCCGTGCCGGACGCTCCGCCCGAAAAGCCGGACAGCCGCCGTTGGGCCCTGCTGATCGGCGTGAACGACTACGCGGAGGTCCGCAAGCTCCGCTTTTGCAGCGAGGACATGCGGGCGCTTGCCGGCCAGCTCGTCGCCTCCGGCTTTCCCGAGCAGCAGATCATCCTCTTGCACGACAAGGCCCAACGGCCGGAGCACCGCCCGACCAAGGCCCACATCGAGGGCCAGCTCGAGCGTGTGCTTGGGCTGGTCGAGCGGGACGACCTGGTCGTGGTCGCGTTCAGCGGACACGGCGTGCACTTCGGCGGGAAGAGCTACCTCTGTCCGCTCGAGGCGCGCCTGGGCGAGCCCGAAACCCTTGTTTCGATGGACGTGGTTTACCGCCGATTGCGGGAATGTGACGCGGCGCTGAAGCTGCTGTTGGTCGACGCTTGTCGCGAAGACCCCCGGCCGGCCGGGCCGAAGAGCCAGGGACCGTACGAGGGCACGAAGCAATTCGCCGCCGAGCTTGAGCGCCCGCCTCGGGGGATCCTGCTCCTTTCGAGCTGCGCCCCCGGCCAGATTTCGATGGAGGACAAGGCTGTGGGCCACGGCGTGTTCATGCACTTCCTGCTCGAAGGTTTGCAGGGGCGTGCCGACGGCGACCGCAACCGCCGCGTGTCGCTCTTGGAGCTGTATCGCTACGCCAACCGCGAGACCAAGGCATACGTGGCTCGCAAGTACGGCGGCTGGCAGACACCCGCCTTGAAGGTCGACGACCTGGTCGAGGACTTCGAGTTCGGCGTTCCGCGCCGGCCTCCCTCGGATCCGGGCTTCCCGCTGGCCGGCGAGGGGGCGTCGCTCTTCGAGGGGCACCTCGACGAGCGCGGCCGGCTGAGCCCCGAGCTGGCCCGGGCCACGGGCTGGGCCGTTCTGCGCGGTCTGCGCGTGACCGTGCTGCGCCTCGACGCCGAGCAAGGGACGGCCGTGCCGACCAATCCTTCGCGGACCTTGCGCACCGGCGACCGGTTCAAGCTGGGGATCGAATCGCCCTGCTGCGACCTTTGGGTCTACGTGCTCGGCGTGGGCACCAGCGGCAAGGTGTCGGTGCTGTTTCCCGAGGGTGCGGAGGAGCACGTGATGCTCCGCAAGGGCGACCAGATCGCGCTGCCGCCCGGGACCCAGCGCTGGCGACTCTCGCCACCCGCGGGAACGGAGAACATCCGCATCGTGGCCTCGCCCGAGCGGCTTCGTTGGATCAATCCGCCGGAGCTGCTCGCCCTGGAGCGAGGTCTGGGCATCGGCGACGCGGGCGACCGGCTGGCCCGACATCAAGAGGCGCAGCGCACCAAGTCGCTCTCCGAAGTTGCTGCCCGTCAGGGCCGGATGCCGACGCTGAAGAAGCCGCTCGCCGAAGCGCTCGAAAGCTACCGGAGCCGGGCCGAGCTTCGCGGCAAGCAGAAGCAGGTGGGGCTCATGCCGCCACCGCGGGGGCCGGAGGACCCCCTGCGCAAGTTCTTCCTGCTGGTTGCCGACGCGAAAGACCGCGAGCCCTTTGCCGTCGACCTCGAGCTGAAGCACTCGCCGGCTCCGTAACGTCGGGGCAACGTATGCTTTTCTTGGGACATTCGCCTGCTTCCGGGGCGCCGGCCGAACCGATCGACAGTAGTGGGGCCGGCCGCGCGATCCGCCGCCCTCCGACCCGAACCGAAAGGCGTTCCCATGCCCGCTATCGCCGAAGTGTCCATCAAGCGTACGGCGGCCGTTCTGCTCCTGGCGGGCGGTTTGCTGCTCTCGGGGGCCCGGGGTGCCGAGAAGGAGGAACCCTTCCCGGAGTTCCAGCCGATCCGCGCGATGGTGTTGCAGCACTTTTCCCGGATGCCCCTTTACCGCGAGGGGGACCTCATTTCGCAAGGGCAGGTGCAGCCGCTCCTGGGCGGCCTAGCCCGGCTCGGTTTGGAGTTGCCCGACCCGAAGGGCTTCATCGAGCGGATCCCCGCCGAAGGGAGCTTCCTGGTGCAGCAGTTGCGGACCCGACCGGGGCGCGAGTTCATGCTCCACCTGTCGGGCTCGCCGGCGGCGTACGAACGCCTGGAGCGGCTGGCCGCGATGAAGCGGGGCAAGAAGACCGTCGCCGAGCTGATCCGCCGGGGCGAAAAGGGGGCCGGCGTGATCGTCTACTTCGCCGAGGAGTCGGACGGGAAGAAGATGGGCCGGCTAATGGCCCGACGCGGGCAATCCCCCAACTTCAACGAGTCGACCGGGAAGATCTACACGGTCGACCAGTTGCTCGGCGAGCTGGAGAAGCTATACCGCCAGACGCAACAACCCGCCCCGGCATCTCCTCGTTCCATAGCCGGCGGCGAACCTGCTGCCGGGCGTCCCGGCGGTCGTTGACGGCCGGCTACCGCACCACGCGAATCGTGCGGATCACGACCGGCTCGACCGGGATCTGCTCGAACTGCGCGGTGTCGTGTACCTCGAGCGCCGCAATCCGATCGGCCACGTCCATGCCCTCGGTCACCTCGCCGAACACGCAGTAGCCGTAGCCTTCCAGCGTACGGTCCTTGTGGTCGAGAACCTCGTTGTCCGTGACGTTGATGAAGAAGTGGCAGGTGGCGCTGTCGATCCAGTCGCGGGACCGGGCCATGGCGATCGTTCCGCGCCGGTTCTTCAGCCCGTTGTGGGCCTCGTTGCGCACCGACGTTAGCGTGGGCTTTTCGGTGAGGTCCTCGGTGTAGGCGCCGCCGATGATCAGCTTCGGGTACTGCTTGACCACCTGATGGAAGATGGTCCCGTCGTAGTGGCCGTTGCCCACGTAGGTAAGGAAGTTGGCCACGGTCAGCGGGGCGTTTTGGGCGTCGAGCCGGACGGTCATGTCGCCCAGCGAGGTCGCGATCACCACGGTGGGGTGGTCGGGGTCGTAGTCAGTCCGACGGGGGGAATCCGTTGGGTTAGTCGAGGGGTCCGCTTCAGACGAGCCGTTCTCTGCGCCCGGGCCGCCGATGGCCGCGGCGGGCGCCTCGGGCCCCGGCGTCTCCCCCTGGCCGCCACAGCCTCCGGCCAGCCATAGGGCGGCGACGGCCAAAGATGCTACAATGGGTCGTACTGAGAGTCGCACTTCCACGCCTCCGTGCTTGGGTGGGACGGATTCACAACCCGAGGGCGAAAAAGGGACCTGGTTTATTTTGCCGGAACGGCCCGCGGGGTGCTTCGCACAAGACAAACCAGGTCCCTTTTTCGCCGCTCCGAGCAGGGCGTATCATCCGCGGAATCCCCCTTTCGTGCAACCTCGGTTATTTGCGAAGCGTGTAAACACAGGGGTTCTGGGGTATTTAGGAACGGTTTCGAGCCTTTCGTGACTCGGCTGCGTAGTAAGTTGCGGGGATACTCCGCCGCCGGCGATGCCACAGCACCTCAAACCCGCATGTCCGGCCGGGTCAATGGCGGATGTATAGTCGCTGGTACAACGTGACCGTGGTGCTGCTCTGGTTGGCGGCGATGACCTGGCTGACGGTGGTCAAGGTGTTGCCGCCGCTCTTGATCGGGGAGCGCCCCGGCTACGACACGATCCTGGCGGCCCGAATGAGCGAGCCGCCGGTGGCCTGGGAGATGCGCCTCGATGGTGAGCGGCTCGGCTGGGCGCTGTGCACGATCGACGAGCTACCCCACGAGTTGACGGAGATCCGCAGCCGGGTCCATTTCCAGCGTCTGCCGCTTCGGCAGATCGTGCCCGAGTGGCTCGCCGCGATGCTCCAGCCGCTGGAGGGCTCGATGGGCCCGCTCCAGATGGACACCGAGAGCATGGTGATCATCGATCCGCTGGGGCGGCTCTCGCAGATCGAGTCGGCGATCTGGTTCGACCCGATGAAGGACGCCATCCGAATGCGGGGCACGGTCGAAGACAACCGGTTGAAAGTCGAGATCCGCGCCGGCGGCGAGAAGATCCACGGCTACGACATCCCGCTGCCGTCCGACGCGCTTCTGGGCGACGCCCTCTCGCCGCAGACCCAGTTGCCCGGCCTGCGCATCGGGCAGAAGTGGACGGTGCCCACCTACAGTCTCCTGGCCCCGTACAACAGCCCGATGGAAATCCTCTCCGCCCGCGTGGAAGGGATGGAAGGGGTCTTCTGGGCCGGTCGAAGCGTCAATACCCTGCTGGTCGTCTACCGCAACGAAGACGGCTCGGCGCTCGCCGGGGACGAGTCGCTACGTGGCCGGCTTTGGGTCCGGCTGGACGGGACCGTGCTCAAGCAGGAAATGCGTTTGCTCAACGCCGTCATGACGTTTGTCCGGCTTCCCGATGAGCCGGCTCGCCGGCTCCAGGAGCGTGTGGAGCGCGAGGGCCGGGGGAAATACATCTGGCGTACGCGGCCTTCCGCGGCCGAGAGTGAGCAATGATGATCGAGTTCGACGGCGTAACGCGAAGATACGGGCGCAAGGTCGCGGTGGACGGCCTGAGCCTGAGGGTCGCCCCGGGCGAGACGTTCGCGCTGTTGGGCCCCAACGGCGCCGGCAAGACGACCACCATCAAAATGCTGGTCGGCCTGCTGCGTCCCAACGCGGGCACGGTGCGCGTCTGCGGCCACGACGTGGTGCGCGAGACCCGCGCCGCCACCGGGCAGATGGGCTACGTGCCCGACCAGGCGTTCCTGTACGACAAGCTGACCGGCCGCGAGTTCCTGGAGTTCCTGGCCGACGTGCGGGGAATGGATCGCGAGGTCTGGCAGTCGAACCTCCGGCGCCAGGCCCGCTGGTTCGAGCTGGACGGCTTCCTCGACGACCTGACGGAAACGTATTCCCACGGCATGAGGCAACGGCTGGTCTTCGCGGCCGCCCTGTTGCACGATCCGAAGGTCTTGGTGGTCGACGAGCCGATGGTGGGGCTCGATCCTCGGGCCGGGCGGATCGTCAAGGACCTGCTGCGGGCCCGCGCCGCCGAAGGGACCAGTGTGTTCATGTCAACGCACACGCTTTCGGTGGCCGAGGAGATCGCCGACCGGATCGGGATCGTCGACCGCGGAAGGCTGCGGTTCTTGGGCACGGTGGACAAGCTCCGCGCGGAGCTGGCCTCGCCGCACAGCTCGCTGGAATCCCTGTACCTGACCTTGACCGACGGCCACGGTGACCCGGTGCAAGACGCGACAGACGCCGCGGGAAGAAGGGGACGGGGCTAATTTGCCTTCAACGGCCCGCGACCGACCTTCGGTT
>Ga0180438_10002191_pt1 | contig 32698 bp, 31 predicted proteins | sample SS_ome_12_FD_132455 | JGI IMG/M metagenome (GOLD analysis project Ga0180438, IMG submission 132455) | Hypersaline lake sediment archaeal communities from the Salton Sea, California, USA - SS_3_D_2 metaG | ecosystem: Environmental > Aquatic > Non-marine Saline and Alkaline > Hypersaline >... | reverse complement strand
GGCTTTTATGCCCTGGCGAGTATAAATCTATCCGAGGCATGAACATGTCCTGAGCAAAACCCAGTTATTTATACGTTCGACAAGCTCAGTATGACATAACTGGGTTTTGTCGAAGGAAGCCTCGGTTACCCGCTCTTGAAGGATATAAATTATGGGTAGCCAGGGTCCCTGTGCCCTGGCTAGTATAAATCTATCCGAGGCATGAACATGTCCTGAGCAAAACCCAGTTATTTATACGTTCGACAAGCTCAGTATGACATAACTGGGTTTTGTCGAAGGAAGACTCGGTTACCCGGATTTTGTTATTTACGCCCAAAACAGCTTGAACATGGCTGATTGTAGAGACGCATAGCTATGCGTCTTTACGGTTATTTTCGCTGGCTGTTTTGGGCTGTAAAAAAATGTTATAAAAAAACCCCCGCCCCGGTCAAATGACCGGGGCGGGGTATTTCAATACGTCTAAACAACTAAACGTGAATTCCTGAAATACTGATTAGTAAGAGATAGCGCCACCAGTTAATGGTAATTCTTTGGTAGCAGGACCAGTCCAAGCACCTGAACCATCACCATCAACAACAGCAGTATCCCAAGCAGCAATCAAGGCTAAACCAGCAGCAGTATGGCCAATACATCTCTTATCCTTGGCAAACCAAGCAATACCATTAGTAGTATTAGCACCAACACCTAAAGCCGCCTGAATAGTATCTGGGTTAGTAGCACCAGTTGTATCAGATTCAATCTTAATAACTTTAGTGGTATCTTTAGAAACACTTAAAGTATTTACTATACCAGCAGGTACAAATACATTTGCAGCAGCCAAAGTAGCAGCTGAATTGTAATAAGTAACACTACCATCAGCTGATTTAACAGCACTAAGTGCAGCCCAGCCAGGGGTAAAGACATTAAGAGTGGCATTCATATCAATCGCGCCAATAGTAATATCATCACCAGTAGCAGTTAAATTAATTCTCATTAATTCCTGGTTTGTAGCAGAAACTTTTAAGCCTGATGGAGAAGAACTGTTTAAAGTCACAGTTAAAACACCATCATGAGCTGACATAGAACTACCACCAGCAATCAAACCACCAACAAGACCAGTTGTATTAATATTACCAATTACAGCACCTGAATCAACACCAGTAGCAACAATATTATAAGAACCAGCACCACCCCAAGCATTAGCAAATACAAGTGTTTGAGCATCGCCAGCCACAACCTGATTTGTGCTACCAATACCATTAGTTGCAGTAACTAATGGTGCAGCAACTGGATCAGCATTAATAGCAGCAGCAACCTGAGCCCAAGTTGGATCATTAAGAGCAGGAGCAGTTGTATCACAAGTTAAGGTAATGCCAGTAGCAGTAGAAGCAGTAACAACAACACCTGAACCATCACCACCACCAGTAGCAATTGTTACTGTGTAATTTGGTAATGAAATATCTCCAGCAACTGTCATTTCTGTTGCATCAACTGTGCTTTGAGCAGCCATTGTAGCTAAACTAGCAACACCAATTCTGAAAATAGTACCAGAAGAGATATTAGCTTTTGTTTGCATATTAGCTTTAATTGTTACAACAGTTTTGTCATCTTTACCAATAGTTAATGGGCTAGCTAATGCTAATAAATGTGTACCAGTAGAACTAGCACTTAGTGAAGAACCTAGTTTTACACCATCAGCATATACTTCTAATGACAACAGATTAGCTGCAATACCAGCTGGAACAGCAGTACCAGCAGCATTAGTAATAACAAGGTAAATATCTGTAACATCAATGTCTTCATCAACAGCTTCTAAGTTATAAGTAACCACAGAGTTACCAGTTGAAGAAGAAACTAATTGCGCTGGAGTAGCAGTATCAGGATCTAAAGAAGCTGTTAAAGTACCACTAACAATAACTGTTTGTAATGGTGATAAAACACCAGTTGGAATAGTGTTAGTCGCTGCAGCAGTTGCAGAAAACTTACCAGTACCAGCTAAAACAGTTACATCAAATTGAGCTGTACCACCAGTAGCAGTTGATAAAATATCAACTTCTAAGGCTAAGGTTTTTTGTTGAGCTTGTGCAACTAATAATTCATCACCTGAAAAAGTAAAATTAATAGTATTTGTAGCAGAAGGCTGGACTGTTTGGCCAACTTGCATACCAGTAGCAACATCAATTAATTTAGCATTAATCCAGTCAGTATTAGCTAAAGTACCAGTAAGCGCTAGAGTCATGTTTTGCACTCTAACATCTTCACCACCAGCAGAAGCATCTAAACCAACATAAGCAATCCACATACCTGATTTACCAGCCACAACATTACCAGCAATAGGAGTAGCACCCATTTCAGCAGCAAGGTAAGCGCCTTGAACTGTTTGAGTGTTAGCTGTAATAGGAGTTCCAGTTGGAGCAGGAGTAATAACCTTGTTAGATGTTAAGCCTCTAACATTAGCAAAGTTACCAGTATTAATAACTGCTTGAACAGTATTACCAGCAACAATTGCACTAGTTGTATTTAGAAGTACACTAACAGTATTTTCGCCATTTGGTAATTCATAAGATGAACTAAAAGTAGCAGTACAAACACCACCAGCAATTGTGCCTGTTGGAGATACAGGACCAGCCAAAGCATCACCTTGGTCATCAACTAATTTAATGTTATCAATGATAGCAGTACAGTTACCAGCAACAGCAGAAACAACATTTAAAGTAACCACTGTTGTGCCAAACCTAACATCTTCACCTTGTAAGTCATAAGAAAATTCAGCTACATTAATTTCAGTACCACCAACTGCAATATTGCCAGCAGCAGGGCAAGTGTCAGCTTTAGAAATTGTAACAGTACCTTCGTTAACTGCAACAGCAGGACCGACACCAGTAGTACCAGCAAGAGTATTCCAACCGCCACCATCATTTAATGCAACACCAAAGCCATATAATGAACCAACAGCATCAACCAAGAAAGAAACGCCGTCATGAATGTCAAAAGCAACATTTCTGCCAGCGCCATCAACAACTTTGGCTCGTAAAATAATATCTCTAGTAGCACCTTTAGCAAGCACTAATGGAGAAGATGATAAATCAACAACAACATCACCATTTTCTGCAGTAGAAGACATTGTGGCAATTGTATCACCTGTTGTGTCATTAATGACTGTAATTTCTTCTAAATCACCAACATTAATTGATGAATTATTACCAGATTTAAAAGTAAATGATCTAATTTGAACGTCTTCTGTTGAACCAGCAGTAAATTTAACGCCAAAGAAGGTTTCTGTTTGATTTAAATCAACAGAAGATCCAACTGCAGGCATTGAACCACCTTTTTGAATAGTTAAACTACCAACAGCAGTATTAACAGCTGTCATTGTATTACCCCAAACAGGCGCACCTGTTACAGATGAAGCATTTGACACCACATCAGTATTTGAAGCAATACCTAATTTAATTTCAGAAGATGCCAAACCAACATTAGCTAATAAATCACCGCTAATAGTCAATACTAAGGTAGAATTAGCAGCAATAGTCTTATTAACATTAAATGTAGCTTGGTGGCTAGAATTTAAGGTTTGAGCTGTATCTAATTGAGTTGCCCCAGACCATAATCTGATAGCAGTTAAGTCAGCATCAGCAGAAAGACCTGTTCTGGTAATTCTGACTTTATCAACCACAACTGCATCAGAACCAGCAGTTAAATTAATCTTGGTGAATAAAACATTAGATGCTGGAGTAGCACCACCTGGAACAGATTGACCAGCAGGTGAATCAGAAGCTAAAGCAATAGATAAGGCACCACCAGTACCTGGTGTAGTACCATCATCAGCTGCTAAACCTTTGTCAACATTAATGCTTGGAGATGCATTCATAGCATCTGTTTTAGCATAATCAGCGCAATCTTCGATTGGGCTGCCAACAGTATAATTGACAAAGAAAGCATCAGAAACATCATCAATCATAGTACCCCATTCTGAGCCATATAAACATGAAGCAACAGCTTCTGTTTTAACCCAGCGTAATGTACCATTTTGTTCCACAGCATAAACCTTAGGATCAGTATTGATCTTAAGCATTTTTACGCCTGGACGATAAGTTACATTACCGCCGATTGGAATAGCAGCTAATTCAGAGTCAGTAATTGTAATTACTGATGAAAAGTCGCTATACCAAGTCATATATGTTTTCTCATTTGGGAAAACATATCTTGCACCATCAGCACCGTAGTAGTATACAGCTGCTAAAGAAGCTTTAATTAAGTCACCTGAAGACAAGCTAACAGCTTGTGCAGTAGGGACAAATGCAGCTAAACCAACAGCCCATGTAATAGTAAATACTACGACTGAGATGGTAAATAATTTTCTTAGTTTTCGCATATAGACTTTTGTCCTTTCTTAACTCTCTGTAAAATTTATTAGATAAGTCAGTAAGTAAATCCTCTACTTATTTACCTGGTCACTCGGCAAACGAGGCCGACCTTTCTACCTGATAAAGGCAGAGACTTAACTAACTTATTTTGCCCAATAAACTCATTCAGAGAGGGTTAATTAGCGTGCTATAAACCTAAGTTTATAGCGTACCCCCAAATATTGAGGGAATGTGGATGACCCACACTGGGATAAAATTCCAATGACCAAAAAACAATTTCCAAATTTTAGCCCAGTGCGAGTCACCCACGTTTATTTTAATTAGTAATTTTTAAAGTAAAACAAAAAGAAACCTGTTTTTCTCTAAATACAGATTCTCAAATAAAAAAGTATGCTACATTACTACTTTCATTAATAAATATTATTACAAAATTTAGAGAAAATTTCAATAATTTAGGTGTGGATAATTGTAAAGATCTTTTTAATTATTTGCTTGTTCTGCTGGCTCATCATTGACTGGCTCATTACTTTCTTCAGTTGCTTGCTCTGAACTATCTGTTGCTTCTTCTTCAACCTGTTCTTCAGCGTTTATTTCTGTTGCTTGTTCATCTTCTGCTATTACTTCCTCTTCCTGTTCCTGTTCTTGTGGCAAATATTCAAGATTAGCATTAATAACTTTATTAATTAAAGCCAAAATATCATCAGCTTGTTTGACTTTGTCAAAAGCTGGACCAACTTCTCTTTTGACTAATAATTCTTTGGCTTCAGTCAATAAAGGTGGTATCTCTGCTGGTTTATCTTTGATTTCTTCAATGGTTGGTAATATTTCCTCTGTTGGTTCCTGTTCTATTATTTCTTCTGCTGACTGTTCTTCTACGGACTCGCCACTTTCTTCTGTCACTTGTTCATCTATTGTTTCTTCTGCTGAATCTTCTGTTGCTACTGGTTCTGCTATTTTTTCTTCTTGTTCTTCTTCTTGTTCTTGTTCACTATCTTCTTCTGTTGCAACTTCTTCTTCTACTGCTTCAGTATTTTCTTCTTCTGCTGGCTGCTCCTCTTCTGTTATAGCTTCTTCTTCAGCTTCTGCTGCTTCTTGACTTAAAACTGCTAATTCTTTATTAGTAATTATGGTGGCAATATTAGCCTTGGCTAAGTTTGTTTCCGCTTGTATATTATCAATTCTTCTATTAATTTTATTAACCACTTCTGCAAAACTTAAATCACTCTGTCCTGACTCATATTCTTTAATAATAACAGCCAAAGCCTTGTCAGCAGTTGCCTTAGAAGCTGAAATTGCTTGTTCTGCTTTTACTACTAAGTCTGGAGAACTGCCTGAATGCTCTTTTAAAGTATCAACATACTGGTCAGTTTTTTCCTCCAGCATATTAGCAATCTTAACAGCTGTAGGCGTATCTTTTATTTCTAATTTAGCTAAATTTGACTTAACATTATCTAGGTTTTCCTGAAATTTTTCTAAAGCCACATCAATATTAGCATTTTTTTCTTCACTGTCTTGATCTGACATCACCTGCCTAACTTCATCTAAACGTCTGTCTGCAAATTCTAATTCTAAATTAGTTCGTTTTTCATCATCTAAAGTTAAATTAATTTGCACTCTTTCCGTGGTTAATTTTAAACCATATAAAATATCGCCTGGCAAACTGTTTTTAGTTGCACTAACAGTGGCAATCCAAGTGCCACAAACAATTAAAAAAACAGCACAAACAGTAGCTAAAGACCTGACTGATATTCTTACTAACTGATTACTAATCAACGTGCCTAAAATCTTTTCTGGCTTAGGCTCTAAGTCTAACCTTGTTTGCGCTTTTATTTGGCTCAACAAAATCTCACGATTAGCCTGTTGCCAAGCCTGATCAGGTTTTATTTTGTGCTGTAAACTATTTAATTTTTTAATAAGCTCTTTCTTTTTCATGGAAAAGGTTATATAAGTATATTACTTTTATTGGTCAATTTGATCCCCCATTAATTCTTTTAAGGTATTTAAGGCACGGTATAATATCACTCTAATATTGCCTTTTTTCTTGCCAAGAATATCAGCGATTTCTACCATTGATAAGCCTTCAATATACCTTAAAATAATTACTTCCCTATACTCATCTTTTAATTCTTTTAACTTAACTTCTACTTTTTCAAAAGCTATTTTAGCTTCTATTTTTTTAATCTGGTCAAAGGCCAAACGTTCTTCAGCAATAGTGGCTGGTTCTTCAAGAGTTATGTCTTTATGACTAGATTTGCGATAATAATCAATAACTAAATTTCTGGCAACTTGATAAAAAAATGCATTTAAATTTTTAATCTCCTTACCATCAATAATGTACTGCCATACTTTTAAAAATACTTCAGAGGTTAAGTCCTGGACATCATCTTTATTATTAACTTTAAAATAAATAAAACGATAGATTCTGTCTACATACAAATCATAAACTTGACTATATGCGTCTGAATCTTTGTTTCTGGCTCGTAATAATAAGTATTTTTCTTTGAGTAAATTAGCTTTCATTATATAAGACGTATTAAAATAAAAAGTGTTACAATGCTGATATTTTAGCATGAATAATATTTTTACTCAAATACTTATATTTGTCAATATATTTACTAATTGTTTTATAAAATTATTAAGACACTAAGACAGTGCTTGACTAATCACTGATTCATTCTAATTACAATTATCTAACAGTAAAAACAACCAATTTATTATTTTAGCTGTCTAATTATTTAATAAACTTGTCCATATTAAATTAATTTGTTATACTATAAAAGTCTACATTTTTCTAGACAATTAATATATAAATATGACAAAATTAAACACTATTAGATTATCTGTGTCTGAAACTGCTAAGCTTTTTGGGGTTGATCAAAAAACCATTCGCAGGGCAATAAAAAACCAAGAAATCCGCTATATTGTGGTACGGGGCAGATATAAAATAAACTTAGCTAGTGCTTTAAAATGGTCACAAAACAGACCAACTATACGTAATAAAAATAATAAATATGGTATTGGCCAATATGTGGAAAAATGGAAAATAAACAGCAAACTCTACTCCCCTAATCCAGAAAATTTATAAATAATCTACCCCCTGTTATGTTTATATTTTTGTCGCTGCTTACCTCTCATTCCCCACTCTTGGGGTTTGGGGTGGCGAACTAAGCGCCAAAAAATAAATATATTTACCGTCATCAATGTGATAGCGCATTGAGCCACCCCAAAACTTTTTTGCTTCTTTTTTAGTTATAAAAAAGAAGAAGCTAAATACATTTCCCTTACTATTACGTTTTTCATCTTTTCTCATATTTTTAGTTTCTTTTCAACTGCTTCGCTCTAAACTCACATGCCCGCTTCGCGGGCGATATTCTTCTAATAAAAACAAGAGACCTCCCTGTTTACAGGGAGGTCTCTTTATTTAAATAAAGTAAAATTTTTAAACTGACTTTGTTTCAATTTCTGGCACTAATTTTTCAGCAGCTTGACTAACTAATTCCTGATATAAGTGATTAGTCCTTTTAGTAATAGCTTGCCAATTATATTCTGTTAATGCTCTCTCTTGCAATTTCTGACCAACCTGATTAACAAATTCTGGCTGAGCTAATAAATATTGTAATTTTTGATTTAAATCAGAAATACTTTTATTGCGAAAACTTAAACCAATACCTGCGGTTGCTTCTAGATTAGGCGCAATATCAGAGCATAAAACAGCTTTGCCATAACTCATGGCTTCAAGTAAAGCGATTGATAGACCTTCAGCCTCTGAGGGCTGCACAAATAAATAAGTATTAGAATATAATTCTGCTAAAGCCTGGCCGCTTTGATTACCAGTAAAAATAATATTAGGATTATCACCAGCTAGATCATGTAAATATTTAACATAATCATCAGTAAAATTAGAATCGCCAGCAATAACTAGTTTTTTATTAGGATTTTTTAAAGCAAGATAAGCTCTGATTAAATGATGCAAACCTTTATGTTTAATTAAACGAGAAACAGCTAAAATATAATCATTGCCTTGTAAACCCCATTTGGCAGTAATTAATTGAGGTGCAACTAGCTGTGCTTGTGGTACGCCATTAGGAATATATTCTAATTGGCCTTTAAATTCTTTACTGTGCACATCACATTGATATTGAGAAACACCAATTGTTTTATGAGGCATTTTAACTGCAATAAAAGCACCTAAGCCTAAGCATTTTTTTGCTAAATAACCCCATTTTCTGTGATTACGGTCATCAGAATGAAAAGTTGAAACAACTTTGGCTTTTCTTTTTAATAATCGAGGTAGCCACAATAGAGATGATGGACCAATGGCATGATAATGAATAATATCAGCATCTTTTCTTAAAACATCTAAAGTTGCTAATAATGTATGAATAATTGCGTCTAAATGTTTAGTGTTTATGGTTGGTAAATGAATTATTTTAACACCTTGATATTCTGTTAAATCTTCTGGTGTGTAATGTTTACGCGCATAGACAAAAACCTCGTTACCTTCTTTAACTAAACGAGTTGCTAAATTTTCTACATGGCGTTCAACACCACCATAGATTGCTGGTATTCCTTTTTGTCCAATAAAATAAATTTTCATAATTTTTTGTTACTTACGAAATTACGAATATGTACTAATGTACGAATAATGTGAAATAAGTATATTCGTACATATTAGTAATCTGTAATCCGATATATAACAATAGCATATTTACTTTAATTTGTCAAGATTTTATTTACTTGAATTTTTTAGATTAAAAAACAGAGGCTATCCCCCTGATTACTTGACAATAATAAATAATTCTAAATTTGTCAAGTCTATTTTACTAATTTCTTATAAATACTTAAAATTTGCTCATAATGCGCTTTAGCACTACAATTTGCCTCTACCCAAGCTCTGGTCTTTTCTCTCATTTTAGTAAGTAACTCAATATTATCATAGTTAGCTTTAATAATATTTTTCAAGTCTTGACTATTGCCAGGTTTAAATAAAAAGCCAGTTTTTTCATCTTTTATTAATTCTGGTAAGCCACCTAAATCAGAGCCAATGACTGGTACGCCTAACGCAAAAGACTCTAAAACAGCCAGTGGATTATTTTCATACCATAAAGCAGGTAAAATTACAAAACGCGCATTTCTTATCTCAGTATGTAATTCCCTGCCTGTTTTATAACCTAATAACCTGACATTTTTTAATTTATTATCTTTAATATATTGCTTAATCTGATCTGCTAACGGACCTTCACCTATAATTTTTAAATTAATCTTTTTTAAGCTTTTCATGGCTTTTAATAAAACAAATAAACCTTTTTCTTCACTTAAACGCCCAAAATAGACTAAACCCTCACCTATCTCCTGATTAGGCTGATACTTAGCCAAATCAATAAAATTATAAAGCTGCTTAATTTTCGCTTGTTGCTGCCAGTGTTCAGCTTTGTCTTTTAAAAATTTACTAGGAGAAATAAAAACATCAATCTTTTGATAACTATGTAAAATTAATTTATGTAAATACATTTCCAACATAGCTAAAAAGCTATAAGCATAACTATTTTGCACACATTTATAGACAACGCAATTATAATATTTATATATTTTACATCTTTCACAAATTTTTCCTTGGGTAAACAAACGGTAATTAGGACAAATATATTTATAATCATGCATTGTCCAAACAATAGGTATTTTATGTTTTTTTAAAGCAAAAATTATAGCTGGAGTAAGCTGTAGATTAAAATTATGTAAATGCGCGATTTTGGGTTTTTCTTGAATAATAAGTCTTTCTAATTTCTGCTGGGCCTCTTTAGAATAAAGCGCATGAAAAGCCTGATGCAATTTTTGGTACAAACCTTGTCTTTTAGCAAAATCAATATTCTTAATAAAATATTTACTATACATGGAAGGTAAATTTGCTTCATCTTGCATACTAAAATCAATTACTTGATGGCCTTTTTGCTTTAATAATTCACGCAAAGCAAACATATAGTTCTCTGAACCACCCTTAGGATAAAAATACTTATTGATCATTAATATTTTCATGTCTTTAGCTTACTTGTTTTTATTAATTAAATCCAGATAAAGTTGGCTATAATTTGCTACCATTTTTTCTACATTAAAATCAGTTTTGACTTGTTGATAAGCATTATTAACCAAATCTTTAGCTAATTGCTGATTAGCTAATAAATGATTAACTGCCTCAACAATAGCCTGACTGTTTTTAGGCTGAAATAAAAGGCCTGTTTGCTCATTTTTAACTACTTCATTAACAGCTGGTATATTACTAGCTAAAACAGGCAAACCAACTGCTTGGGCTTCTAAAATTACAATGCCTAACCCCTCCCATAAAGAAGGTAAAATAAACAAATCCATTTGTGGTAATAATTTAGCAATATCAAAAGATTGACCATGAAATTTTACTTTGTCTTCTAATTTTAAGTCTTTAACCTGTTGTTTTAACTTATTAGCCAAGCTACCAGCACCAATTAAATGAAGAGTGAATTCAGGATAATCCTTAATTATTGCTGGCATAGCCTCAATTAAGTAGTTATGACCTTTTTGCTCTTCTAAACGAGCCACACAAACTGCCTTAATGGTTTTTGGTGAGTTAATTTCTTGATAGCCACGAAAAGTAAATTTATGTAAATCAATACCATAATTAATTATTTTAATTTTGTCAGCTGAAATCTTTTCAGTTTTGACAGAATAATCTTTTACCCCCTGAGAAACAGCAATAATTCTGCTTGTAAATTTTGATAAAAATAATTTAATAATTTTTTTAAATTTTGACTCATTTAAATTAATATTATGTTCTGTAGCAACAATAATTGGTACTCTGGCTAAAATTGCTGCTTGCCTACCCCACGTATCAGCTCCAAATAAATTTGTATGCACTATATCAGGCTTAACAGCTTTTATATATTTATATAATTGCCAGAGTAAACCTAAACCAAGTTTGCTTTTTTTCTTAAAAACCTTAACTTTAATATCTAATTTGGCAAACTCTTTTAATAAAGGGCCAGCAAAAACAACAGCAGCTACCTCAACTGTAAAACGATTTTTATCAATATTTTTGCATAAATCTAAAAGAAATTTTTCTGCCCCGCCTAAAGAAAAACTATCAATTAAATATATAATTTTAATTTTATTATTGATCATATTGAATTTAACTAAAAAGTCTTTTGTCCTCTCCTGTCATCCTGAGCATGTCGAGGAATCCATGAATTCATAGATTCTTCGTTTCACTCAGAATGACAAAAGGCTTTTTAATTTATTATTAGTCATTATTATTTTTTAATAAATTCCAGTTTATAAATTTTTAAAGTTGCTAAGCCTAAACCAATAGGGAGCCATAACTTGGCAATATAATAACCAGTACCAAATAATTGAAAGGAAATCACACCAATAACAGCTAAAAGCATGCCTAAAACTACCCAATTATAATTATGATTAAGACTTTTTTGATAACCTTTAATTAATAAATAAACCGGATAAACTAAAAGTAAAATAAAAGCAATTGTACCCAAAACACCTACTTCAGCCAAGGTTTTAAAAACAAAACCATGGGCATCTAAAGCACCGCCATATTCAATAATATACCATTGAACCTGAGAAACAACAGTAATAAACGTTCCCACGCCATTACCAATAAAAGGATGATCAGCCAGCATATCAAAAGCTATTTCAATTAATTTTAACCTGTTTAAATTAGAACTAACAACCACATAACTAGTTAATAAGCGATACATTAAATACAAAATAGGTGTTATAATGGCTAAACCTAAATAAAATAAGTAGTTAACTAGTAATTTTTTAATTTCCCCACGATATTTTAATATGGCTAATATAACTATTTGTAAAGCAATAGTTAACCAACCTGCGCGCGATAAAGTTAATAAGTTAACTCCTGTCATGATTAATGCCCCGAACAAATAAATATTTTTCCAGAATAAATCTTTTTTTTCCTGCCAAAATAAAATTAAAGCTAAGGGAATCAAACAAACAAGAACTTCAGCATATAAATTATGATTAGTGCCTAAAGGATAAATACCTAAAATTGAAATTGGCACTACTCTTCTCAAACCTTCAATAGGCGGAAAAGCTAATGACCATAATCCCATTAAACTTAAACCTAAGCCCAAAACAAACATTATTTTTAGAACCTGAAAAAGTTTTTTAGCATTATCAATAATATTAAATGGTAAAATAACATAAATTAAATAAAAGAAAATTAATGGTCTTAAAATATATTTTAAACCAGTTAATAATAACTCTCTTTCAATATTGATTAATGATAAAGCAGCAGACAAAACAAATAAAAACATTAAAAACCACATTGGAAAATCTGCTATGCTTAATTTTTCTTTACCAATAAAATGCCAGTAAATTTTCTTAAGCCCCCAACTGATAAATAAGACTAAGCCGACCAAATCTACATAAGGCACATTAATCTGACCATAAATAAATTCAAAATAATTAAAAGGATATAAAAATACCATTAAATAAACACCTAATATCGGGTAAAAGCTAAATAAAATTATTAAAACAACTAATAGTAAAAGCAATAAAAAATACAAAGAAATTTCACTGGTAAAAGTAAAACTAAAAATCAAAATAATGGCTAAAATAATAACAAATATTAAATTTTTATTATCCTGTATATCCATTGTTATAGTTTAATGCCAAAAAATTTGGCTTTAAGTATCCATAAGACAACTTGCCCAGCATGTCTTTTCATGGCACTACGTGCTGTACAAATCATCCAATTTTGGCTAGTTTTTTCTAAAGTAATGGCTTTTTGCGCTTGAGCTGAGTTATATAATTGCCTAAAATCAGTAAATTCCCTTAAATTACCCATTAAATGGCCTGAAACATCCGCAGGATAAACATTAGCAGCTGGATCAATAAAAACATTATCTATACCAGAATAATTAGGCAATAAACGCTTGCCTTGAACAATAAACCTATATAAAGCATAAGCAAAATAGGCTCGCAACCAGCGTTTTATATTCCAGGATGTTAATTCCTGCTTAATTAATTGCTTAAATTCATTTTTAAATTCGTTTATTTTACTGATTTTATTATCTACAGTATTAAAATAGTTTTCCGCATTATGAACAGCGGCTAAGGTAAATTCTAGTCCCAACTGATTTGCTAATTGATAGACTTTATTAAGCTGATTAATATTATAATCCCCTGCTGTAAAAGCTATACGTAAATTAGTTAAGCCTAATTTTTGTAAAGCTTTTATAGTAGCTAAAACTTTGGCATATCCGCCTGGAATGCCTCTAATTTGATCATGAATCTCACCTATGCCATCTACAGAAATGCCCACACCAATATCTGGTTTGATCTTAATAATTTCAACCATTTTTTGTTTAATTAATGAGGTAGCAAAACCATTTGTTGAAATAATTATTCTAATTTGCGGATTTTTAGCCTGTAAAAGCTTAATTAGTGGAATTAAATTATCACTTAAAAAGGGTTCGCCACCTGTTATATTGATTTCTTTAATACTATCTGGTAATTTCTCGTATTGCGCCATACCCAAATCAGGCATCTGTTCATTTTTCCAGATGTTACACATTCTGCATCTTGAATTACAATTATAAGTTATTGCCAATACAAAATCATTTGGCAGTTTGCTTTTTGCCATATTATAACTATTTATATTATTTATTAATTAAATTTTAACATATTTTTACTGATTTGTCAAATATTTAACTAATCTTAGCAAAACAAATACTCCTGCTTATAAAACAGGAGTATTTGCATATTTTAATAATTTACTTATATATGATCATGCATGGTAACAATGCTTGTTTGCCTTAATCTTTGTTCAAAAGGATTTTTACTTTCTTTAATAAAGGTTTTAACTTGCTTTTTAGGTTGAGGCGAATTTGTTGGTACAACTCCTTCAGTCTCATTTTCCTTACTTAAGGTTAATTTACCAGCTTCATTTAAAACCACAAAAGCACTACCTAATAAAGCACCAATAATTACAGCTAAAGATAAATTAACTATAATATTTGGTCTCACAGGATACTTACTAATAAAAACATCATCAACAATCTTAATCTCTACATCAGTACCACCACCATGATATTCAGCACCCTTATCAACTAAAACATAGGCAATAGTTCTAACTAACTGCGAAGCATATTGTCTGTCAACATCATAGACTTTTACTTCTAAAATACCTGTTTCAGGAATAACATTAGCCTTAATATTTTTTTCCCACATTTTTCTCCTTTTAACATCATCACTAGGAAATTTGCTAGCAATCTCACTATTAGCTTCAATTACTTCATTATAAAAAGAAGAAGTATAAATAATATTAACTAAATTTTTACCAATTCTTTCAGCTGATTTTGTTGCAGTATAAGCATCTAAGTTTCTTTCTTGTTTTTGAATAATTAATATTTTAGTAGAAGCAGAAAACTGAAACGGTTGAACTAAACTAACAATCAATGCAAAAACTATTGTTACTCCTATAATTAAAGCAACAACTTCCCAATTGTTTTTAATGATTTTTGAATATTTTAAGTTTTCCATAATAGTAAAATAAATATTAGGTCTATTTATGATCATTAATAATATCACATTAATGCTTATTTGTCAAGAGCTAAAAACAAAAAAACTCAAACTTTGAGCTTTTTTGCTAACTTTAGCTATATTAAATAATACTATTTTGTTAAATTTGACTAATATTATTCTTATAAACCAACTGATATCTCTTGTTCTATCTTTTCATGAAGGTATTTTAAGCGTATTTGCTGACCTGATTTATATTGCATTAAAATATCTAAAAGATCATTATCCTTATTAATTCTTTGGTCTTCAATACTTATAATTATGTCTCCAACTGCTAATATGTCTGATAAAGGGCTATCAGTAAAAAATGTAATTTTTTCCTGATCAGGCCATAATAAAGCACCTTGTTCTTGATCTTGTCGCTCATCTGCACTTAAACCATAAACTTGAGCTAAATTTATATAATTTATGCCTAAATATGGTCTTATTGTCTCTTCTCCCTTTAAAACTTGGCTAATAATAGGCTGAATAAAATAAAGAGGGATCACTTGATTATAATCTCTAGCCATACTGTCTAAAATACCAATAATTTCACCTTGAAAATTAACCACAGCAGAACCTTGAAAATTATCATTTAACTCCTCAGATAATAAAATCCTTTTATTCAAAATTTGACTTGACTGCACTAAATCATACTTACTATTAATTTGTCTATATTGTCTATCTTTAATATAAGCTAAATCTAATCGATCTAAATGGCTATTATAAACTAATATTTGCTGACCAGCAGTCACACTAGGCCAATCAACCAACTGAATAACAGGTAAATTTTCTGCATTTATCTTGATAAAAACAATACCTGAATCAGGATCTTTGATCATGTCTTGAATCTCGTAAAGATCTTGCTGGTGACTAATAATTAAATTGTCCTGATCATCAAGACTAACATTGTTATCAGTTATTAACCAGCCATCACTAGTTAATATTAAAGCTTGGCCAAAATAATTTTGTGGTAAAAATATTTTATCTAATAAATTATCAGTTTCTGCCTTTTTGAGATAAATTGAAGCAACTGCATTTTGTAAATCATTTTTTATTTGATTAATACGCAATTCTTGTTCAACAACTACTTTCTTAGGTTCTCTGATAATAATATCCCTGTCCCCTGACTCATTGGTCTGCGTAAAATATAAATCGCGGAAAAAAGCTAAATTTGACAAATAATACCTTGTAAAAATCTCGCCAGAGATACCGGCTAAAAACCCTAAAACCACTACAATAATAACTATTAGCAGAAAATTAGTGTAATTTTTTTTCTTTTTATTCTCTTGTTTCATATATTTAGTTTATTATTAAATCCAAGAATTAGTTGCTATAACACAAAACAATAAAAAACAACTAATAATCAAATAGCGCCAAAATAATTTTTTACTGAATTTATCATTTATTTTCGCTTTAAAAATTCCCCAAATAAAATAAAAAATAATTGTTAAAATAATACTGCTGACAAAAAAATTAGTTGGCAGAAAAAATAATGCCCAAAAATATTCTAATATAATAATATTTATTATAAATAAATATACATATTTCATTTTATTTGCCAGCTTGTATATCCAAAAGGCTTGCAGTAATATTAAGCTTAAACCAATTAGTAAAATAATTGAAAGCAACCAAATAGGCAAATTTAGAAAGATGTTTAAGGCCACCAAGTTAATAACTAATAAGAAAAAAACAATAATCTGTAATAAGGCTGATAAATTTTCTAAAGAATGAGGTTGATATTTAACTGGCTGATAATAATACAAAAATAAATTTTCTAAAAACAAAAACAAGAAAAAAGCACCTAAACCAATCACAAAATGCTGTAAAAGGTCTGAGCCCAAGATTAAAAGGAAAATGCCGATAGATAATAAAAGTAATAAAGGTAAAAGACTCAGATAAAAAAAATCTTTACTAAAAACTTTTGTCTTAATGAAAAATTTTAAAAATCCAAGCAAAATTAAGGCTAAACCTATATATAATATTAGTAAAATTCTAATATCAACAAAATATAATAATAATTCTAAACCAATAATAATTAAAACAGCACACAAATATACAGCTAATCTTTTTATTATCATAATTAAAGTATTTCCTGCGTATTATTTATAAAAATATCAAGAGTAATAGTGGTTGGGAACATGGTAATATTTTCAATTTCCCCAAATTTAAAAAATAAATCAAGAGTTTTATTCAATGCTTTTTCTGCTAAATAAACAATAGTTAAATCACCGAATGAATTTGGCAGTTTTAAATTACCTATTTTAATCTGCTGCGTTTTAAATTCTATTCTCTTATTATTTAATTTAGGTACTATGCTTAAAGTAAATATAAAATCTTTATCAGTTTTTAAAAACAATTCTAATTCCTCAGCTAAAACTGCCAGCTGGACAAATTCAACAGTTTGGCCTAAAATTTTCTTACCTTCTAATTCTTTTTTGACTAAAGCTGACAGCTGAGTTTCTGTTAATAAATATTTAAAACGTAAATCACTAATTGTTTTTTGTTTAATTACTTCCTGAGCTAACTGAGCTTTAAGTAAATCAACAAGGTCTTTATCTTGCTCAGCTAATTTATGAGTGTCAACAATATAACTTGGTTGTGGTTCTTGATAAAGCTTTTCTGTTAGATAGGGAATGTATTTTAAACCGCTTTTAGCTAAAGTATAGGCACAGAAAAACCCGCCTACTATAATAATAATGAGCGCCATAATAAGGCAGCTGCCACAGTTAAAAAATTTCCTGTTTTGTTTTCTTTTTAAATTCTTTTTAAGCTTAGCGACCTCCTTTTCTAAGTCTTCTACTTTATTTTTTTTATCTGACTTTGATGAAACCAAGCTTTCTTTTTCAACTCTTGTCATTGTATTTTTATTATAATTTATTATTCTTTTTCTAAGGCGATTTCTTTGGCTTTCTTTTTATCAAAAAAATCTTCAACAACCACACTTAAAGCTGTTACTAAAGGAATCGCAATAATCACCCCAACAACTCCCCCCAGCTTACCACCAATTAATAAAGCAAAAATAGAAATCACAGGATTTAAGCCAACTGCTCTGCGCATTATCTGGGGTACAAAAATATGATTTTCTGCAGCCTGAATTAAGATATAAATAATTAAAACTAATAAGGCTTTAATTGGTGATTGAAATAGAGTTAAAGCAACCGCAATAAAACCTGAGAGTATTGGTCCTAAATAAGGAATGAATTCCAAAAGCCCGGCAATAATTGCCAAAATTAAAGCATACTTAACTCCTAACGAATACAAACAAATATAAACTAAGGCAAATATAATTAGCCCAAGAATTAACTGTGCTCTAAGCCAAAGACCTAATTTTTGCTGAATACGATTTACTAATTGGTAAGCATAAGGCAAGGAACGAGTAGGCAAGATTGAACGTAATAATTTTTTAGTCGCATGTTGTTCAACCAAAAAGTAAAAAGTAATTACCAAAATAACAAAAACGGAAAAAATACCTGAGACAAATCCGCCTACTTTTGAAAAAATACCGCCAGTAGATTCAGGTAATTGGAATTGCCAATTTTTTAAAGTTGATTCAATGCTCTGGCTAATGCCGTATTGCTGAAAAAACTTATTTAAATCAACAAGTTCTTCAGTTATTTTTTGCCAATATTCAGGAAAGCTTGCTGATAATTGATTAATTTGGTCTGCAATCGGCGGAATTAATAAAATTACTATAAAAGCTACTATAGCTATTAAAACTAAATAAATTAATAATACGGCTAATATTTTAGGGATTTTTCTGCGAGTCAAACTAAAGACCATTGGTTCAAGAATAGATACTAATAAAACCGCAAAAAATAAAATAACTACTACATCCCTGATTAAATATAGTAGCCAGATTAAAAAGAGGACAATTAAAATTTTTATAATTGATTTAGTGGAGATCTCAATATTGATCTTTTTTGCTGATATATCCATAATGATACGATTTAATTATAAAAAATTATCTTAGTTTAGTCAATTATGATAAATATATTGACAAAAATATAAAAACTTGCTAAGTTTATCTATCTATCAAGATAAACAATGGGTTTCTGCTTACAGGGCCTAAACAAAAAATCTATACCCCTTTCTTAATTTGGCTCTGTGAGTAGAAATTTGCAGTTTAAATAAAGAAGGTAAGCTTACCTTCTTTATTTATTTAAAAAGTGTTAATATAATATAAACCAAGTATGCCAACCTTAGCAACAAATAAAAAGGCCTTTTTTGATTATAATATCCTGGATAAATATGAAGCAGGTATTGTTTTAAGTGGTCAAGAAGTTAAATCTGCCAGGCAGGGCCAGGCTAGCCTCAAAGGGGCTTATATTACAATAAATAAAGATAAAGAAGTTTTTTTACTTAATGCGAGCATACCTAAATATAAAATGGCTGGGCCTATACCAAATTATGATCCAACCCAATCTAGAAAACTGCTTTTACATAAAAAGGAAATTAATAATTTAGCAGGAAAATTACAGCAGACTGGCTTGACATTGGTGCCAATTTCATTGTATACTAAAGGTAAGAACATAAAATTAGAAATTGGATTAGCTCAAGGCAAGAAAAAATTTGATAAAAGGCAAAATATTAAAGAACGTGACGAAAAAAGAAAAATTCAGCGTATTTTGAAACAAAAATTTCAAAAAGGCAGATAAAGTTGATTCAGGGGATGCCAGGCTTCGATAAGAAATAACCTTTGCAAATACTGCAAGTCGAGCCTGCTATTTGGCTCGTTAATCTTAATAGCAATCAATAAGTGCAAACTTATTTAAAAAAGTAAAAGCAGCTTTTGCTTTTGCTCCTGTTGCAGTTTAATTTAAACAGCAACCATCCAGACTGCTGATGCCTGATAAGTAGTCACGGGTGTCATATTCTCAGGCTCGCTAATTTGGTCTGGTCTTAGCTAAATTAGTCAAAACTTTAAGACCTTTTCCAATTTGTTTGTAAACATTCAAACTAAGCTTGTAGAAGGTATTTGTGAAGATTTCTTAGACGCGGGTTCAATTCCCGCCATCTCCACCTTAACTTACGAAATTACGAACATACTACGAATTTACAAATATTATTTAATTCGTATATTTATACAAATCCGTAATTAGTAAGAGCTAAAAAATTAACCCTAAAAAGCATTGAAAAGAATTAGATTTAGAAAAAAACAAGCACAAAGAAATAAAGTGCAAGATTTGTACCCAGTTAATGAAAAAATACGGACACCAGAAGTCAAAGTTATTGATGAAAATGGTGAACAACTGGGTGTTTTAGCTACTTATAAAGCTGTGCAAATAGCCAAAGAAAGAGGATTAGACTTAGTAGCAGTAGCGCCTAAAGCGCAGCCTCCAGTGGCTAAAATCTTAGATTATGGCAGTTTTAAGTATCAAAAGGAAAAAACTTTAAAAAAACAAAAAGCTCAGCAAAAAAGAGTAGATAATAAAGAAATTCGGTTAACACCTCGTATAAGTGATCATGATTTAAATACTAGAATAAAACAAGCAATCAAATTTTTAGAGCATGGTGATAAAGTTAATATCAGTGTAATTTTAAAGGGCAGAGAAAGAGCACATCCAGAATTAGTTAAGGAAATGATTGAAGATTATATAAAAAAAATTGAAGAAACAATAGAAATCAAGATTGAGCAGGAACCAAAACGCCAAGGCAATAAATTTACTGCAATTTTTTATCCAGCCCAGAAACTTGACGAAAAATAATAATTAGTATAATATTATCTTAAATTAGCTTAAAGCTAATATTTTATTTTCTTATAAATTCCAGTATGCCAAAGTTAAAAACAAGAAAATCTATAGCTAAAAGAATTAAAATAACTAAAAAAGGGAAAGCAATTAAAAAACGCGCTGGCCAAGATCATTTTAATGCTCGAGAATCAGGTAAAATTAAACGCAATAAAAGAAGAGCAACAAAACTAGCCAAAGCTAATGTTAAAAACATTAAATCCCAACTTCCCTATTCTTAGAATTTAGTTAGAAAGTTATAAAGTTAGATAGTTTCAAGGCTTTCTAACTTTCAAACTTTTAACTTTAAAACTAATCAAAACTATGCCAAGAGTAAAAAGAGCCAAAATACATCTAAAAAAAAGACGAACCATTAGAAAAGCAACGAAAGGCTATAAATGGGGTCGTAAATCTTCTGTTCGTCTAGGCAAAACAGCTATGCTTAAAGCCGGCCAACATGCCTTACAAGACAGGCATAAGAAAAAAGGCCAGATGAGACGTTTATGGCAAATCAGGATTAATGCTGCTGTTAGAGAGCATGGTTTATCATATTCAAAATTTATTAAAGGTTTAAAAGATAATAATATTGAAATAGATCGTAAAATCTTAGCTGATTTGGCAGTTAATAATCCTAAAGTCTTTGCTGAGATAGTTAAAAAAGCTAGCAGTAAAAAAAATGAACCGAAAAAAGAAGCAACAGAGAAAAAAGAGCTAAAAAAAACAGTAAAAAAGTCTTCTACAAAACCTAAAACTGTTAAAAAATAATAATAGTCTTGAATTCACATATATGTAGGGAACGGTCTTAAACCGTTCCCTATTTTTTATCTTAAGCTGTTTAATTGACAAAGATAAAAAATAATGATATCATATTTAATCATTAACCCATCCCTTGTCGGATGACTTGGGATACAAACAAGGTCGCTTGCAGCGACAAAAGGAGGTGTCGGATGACACAAAAACAGCTGATGATTGAAAGTGGTCCCTCAGAGATGGACTTAGCATTCAGCCTATTCAGACAACAACCAGTTTATTTCACCATTGATGGTTGTGATGTCTGGGTAAACATTCTGGGGATAGAGGCAGAAGATGGTTCTGGCAAAAGCTGGAATATCAAAGGTTATATCAATAAGAGTACAGACACTCAAAAATTCCCTATTGATAAAGAATTTTATGGCTGGTTTGATTATCGACAACATAGACAAGGCTGGATAAAATTAAAAGATTCTCCCGAAGCCATACCTGAGCCTGATGAAGTTTTAAGCATAAAAATCAGGACCAGGCAATTTGAGAAAGAATTAATTATAAAAGCCTTAAGAAAGACTAATGGCGACAGAGCTAAGGCAGCCATATTGCTAGAAATCACACCCCGCGTCCTCCATTTTAAAATGAAAGACTTAGGCATGAAAGTCTAAATATGCAAAAAAAACACCCCAGTAATAACTTACTGGGGTATTTTTTTCAAAATATTAACAAGGACAAGCACCACCATGGGGTCTGGGGTGCGAATTAAGCGCCGTAATCAAAGAATTAATAAAAACTATAAGCACTAGCGCATTGAGCACCCCAGCAGTTTTTGGTTCTTTTTGTCCCAAAGGGGTCCCTGTGGGACTGTCAAAAAGAACAAGACAGAGCTTACGCTCTGTCTATAAAATATTATATATGCTTATAAAATTATTTACTTAATAATTCAATGCTCTCAATCTTTACATCTTCTATGGGATGATCATTAGCACCTGTTTTTACTGCTTCAATCTGATCAACCACATCCATCCCCTCAATCACTTTACCAAAATTAGTATGCATACCATCCAACCAAGGCGTAGCTGCTGCTGTAACAATAAAAAACTGCGAACCATTAGTATTGGGGCCTGAATTAGCCATGGCTAAACTGCCCCGCACAATTTTATGATTATTTATTTCATCTTTAAATTTATAACCTGGTCCACCTGTGCCATGCATGGCAATATTATCAGTCTTGCTCAAAGGATCACCGCCCTGAATCATAAAATCAGGAATAACCCTGTGAAACAAAATGCCATTATAAAAATCTTTATTGGCCAGATTTAAAAAATTATTAACTGTTAATGGTGAGTCATCATTATAAAATTCAACTGTGATATCCCCCAAATTAGTTTTAATTATTGCTTGATTATATGTTTCAAGCAAATTCTCATGACCTAACTTAGTAATTTCAGCTAGTAATTGTTCTTGGGCAGATGGTTGGGCTGTCATATTTGTGTTATTATTTGTTAAAGGTTCCTCTTGTGTACAGCCAGCAAGAGCTAACGTAATAATTAGAATTAAAAAAAGAAAAATTGTTTTCTTCATGTTAATTATATTAATAGTTATCTATAAACTTATTTTAACAAAAATTTTTAAATTGTTAAATCCCTGCATTGACAAAACCTAAAAATAATGATATTATTAAGTATTCTTAACAACAAAAAATAAAACAGGAGGATAAAATCATGTTTCAGGTTGGAGATACAGTTGAGCTTAAAGCCAAATCAAAACATGGTAAAGACCGAATAGCTCAGCACGGCAAATTATGGCGGGTTAAAAAAATTGGCAAGTTTAAAATGCGGACTGCTGTTTTACTGGAAAGCAGACATGAAACTTTTAAATGCGGCGATATTTGGGAAAAAGATGGCCGTTGGGTCATCACAGGAGGCCATAATCCGGATTTTGAAATCATTAAACCAGCAGAATTACCCCAAGGAGAAGAAAATGACTAGTTGGCAACAGATCGGTAATTATGAATACGAATACGATAAAAACGGTTATACTGGCCGTTACCGCTGTGTTGGCGGTCGTTTAGCTGACGGACGCTGGCCTTGCTGGGATTACAATACTGGCGAGGAAAGCTATTGTTAAGGAGGTAAGCATGTTAATGATAGGTTATCTAATATTAGTTGTAATCTCTTACTTGGCTATCCCTGCTGCTTATGAAGTTTCAAGCTGGTTAGCCCTATTATTTTTAGGGACCATTGTTTATTCCATCATTGGCTTTTATTATGCGATTCCCAAAACCCAAAAAGTTAAGAGCAAAAAAGACCCGAACTAGGGTCTTTTTTTATTCTATGTTAATTCTAATTGCTGATAAATAGTGTTAATCAAATAACAAAAATTATTGACTATTAGCTTTGATTATATTAAATTTTTAATAAGGTGAGACGATTTCTGATGTGTCTTTAATTAGACGAAAGGTTGAATGTCTCACCTTTTTTAATACAAAAAATCATTATTACAAAAATTTTCTGGTATTCATAGAATATGCCAGCTGATAATAAATTTTTTATTTAATCAAATCTCAACACAGTAAATAAATTGCTATATTTATCCGTCCATAAAACAGCTTTATTGACTTCAATTATCTTATTGGTTTCAGGCTGATCATTTTTTATTTGGGCAATTAAATCATTGTCTTGGCTTAAAATTGCCCAGGTGCTGGCATCTGTGCTAGTTTGTATATCAGCTTCATTCATAGTAATTACCAGATCTAAATTAAAATTATTGGCCAGACCAGCCACAACAGGTTGTAAATTAATATAAGTATTTGAGATATGGATCACAATAAGACCTTTTTCTTTAAGATGTTTCAAATATGTTTCAAAAGCCTCAACAGTTAATAAATGTATTGGAATAGCATCACTATTAAAAGCATCAAGCACTAATATATCAAAATTCTGTGGAGATTCTTTTTCTAATAATAAACGGCCATCACCAATCAAAACATCATATTGTTTAGTACAATCTTTTAAATAAGAAAAATCATTTTTCGCTGAGTCAAAAACCGCGGGATTTAACTCATAAAATTTTACATAATCAGCATAACTGGCCACGCAACCAGCTCCTAAACCAACCACGCCGAGCCGAATATCTTTATCTTTACCATAAGCTTTGACTGCTTGACCAATCCCACTTGTTTGACCATAGTAAGCTGTAGGCAAACATTTAGTCTGTTCATCAGTATACTGTGAACCGTGTAATACACGACCATGGTATAATCTAGTCTGCGAAGGCCATTTGAAAAGCCTAAGTACCCCATAAAAATCACGTGTTAATCTTGTTGGTTCAGTTAAAGTCTTTTTTATATCCACTGAAAGTGATCCTAAAATAATTAGAATCAATAATACTAACATTATCTTTTTAAAAGCCAATGATTTAATTTGAGTCAGCCATAGCTTATTTTTAAACCAAATTAGTGTTATAACTAAAAAAGTCAACCCTACTCCCAAGTGAAACTCATAATAAAGCGGGAAAATTATGGGCGCAATAATTGCCACAAAAGCACCACCTAAAGCACCGCCTAATGAAACTAATAGATAAAAGGAAGTCAAATAACGAGGATGGGGTTTTAAAGCATAAAGTTCTGCATGGCAAACCAAACAATAAACAAAAAGCAAGACTAATGAATTTATAAGCAATAATATAATTGGCAAACCACTACACTTGGTTATCATAATAATACCTAAAATACTGATTGCTATAAAAATATTTTGAAAAAATTTAACTGTATAAAATTTACTGCCATTAAAAACAATAATAAATGAAAGCAAATACAAACTTAAAGGCAGCACCCATAAAAATGGTACTGCAGCAATATCCTGAGTAATATAATTGGTGGTTGCCACAAGTAGTAATGTTGCTAAAGCTGGCAAAAACAACCAGAATATTTTTTGTGAAATTTTTGGTTTAGGTGCAAAGTCCTGAATAGCTTCAGTTATTTTATTTTTAAAAGAAATTTTTTGCTTATATGTTAAAAAAAATACAGCTAAGGCAAAACAAATAAACATACCAGACCATAAAATAGTTTGCTGTGTTAAAGTAAACAATGGTTCAACTAATATTGGATAGATCAAAAGACCAAGCAATGAACCAGCATTTGACCAAGCATACAAACGATAAGTACTGGTTTCAGAACTAATTCTGCTAAACCAGGACTGTAATAACGGACTGGCAGCAGCTAAAACTAAATATGGCAAGCCAACTGTTGCTACAAGCAGTAATAAAACATGTAAAGTGGGACTAAGACCATTACTGGCTTGCCATTGGCTGCTGGGAGTTATTGGCAAAAGCAGTAAAGCCAAAAACAAAGGGATTAAATATAATAATTTCTGATTTTTTATTTTAAAATAACTTAAAAAATGAGCATAGGCATAGCCAGCTAAAAGAAAAGTTTGGAAAAAAAGCAAAGCTACTGTCCACACAGAAGGACTACCTCCAAACCATGGTAAGATATTTTTACTAATTAATGGTTGGACTAAAAATAATAAAAAAGCGCCCCAAAAAACAATTATTGGGTAAGCTTTTACAGGATTTAAATATATTGAGATAAATTTTTTCATGGTTTAATTTTAACAAAAAATCGCCATAATAGCGATTTTCTGGACCCCATGGGTTAATTGACAATGTTGAGACTATTTAATAAAACTCATATAAATCAAAAAAACACCTAATAAAATAAGAAGTGCAGCACTAACCATTTGTTTCTTTTTAAATCTTTGGGCTTGCTTATGTATCTGTTCTGGGAAGCCAATTTTCATAATCCCTTTGATTAGAGTTGACCAGCCTAAAACAGTAATAATCACTCGCCAATCACCTACCCAGATATTATGCAGAATCACGGTAACTAATCCCATTAACATAGTAATGTAACCAGTAGAAATAACAAAAGCCTTATCATCAGTCATCTCTATTGTTTTGCCTAATTGACCTGTAATAATAAACAGCAAACCAAAAATTATAAAAAAACCTCCCCAAAGTTGCGCAAAAAATATTGAAATATCCATAATTTTATAAAGTTAATATTTTATTACTTTTAGTATAACAAAAAATCGCCATTATGACGATTTTTTGTATTGATTATCTAAAATGTTTAGATGTTTTGAAAAATGTTTATAATTAGTCCTAGAAAGCCATGACCTAGCCCCATGATTGTAGTAATTATCAATAGAACTAAAAATCTTTTTTCACATTTTGGATCTTTAGGTTTTTTCAAGACACTTCTTAATCCAGCTACCAAAGTAAGCACTAATAAAATCGCTGTCGTAAGACCACCCCAGACAATCAGAGGTAAGCCAAATAATGGAAAATAAGCAATTTGAGTAAGCATAAATTTATTATTTAATAATTATATCTTTATTATAACAAAAAATTGGCACAAAAATGATTTGAACGCAAGGTCTGGCACGCACTGAGCGAGCAAATCGAGCCGAAGGGTTGACTATACTGAAACCATATTTTAACTGGATTTTTTATAAGAATAATGATAATTTTAGATTAGTAAAGAAAAAAGATCTTTAAAACTAAAAAAGGGGGTGTGTTATGGACAAAATAAGGACAAAAGGTTGGTTAATCAGTTGGCTAATAATTTTCATGGCAATTTTTAGTTTGCAAGCTGCCTGTACCGGCTGTACAGGAGACGATGATGATGACGACGACGACAAAAATAGTGTAACAACTCCACCAACAATAACTTACACGTTAACCACGCAGGTTTCACCTGCAGGAGCTGGCAGTATAATTCCCGCAAATGGTGATTATAGTCAAGGACAAACTATAACAATAGCTGCCCATCCAATTGCTGGCTGGCAATTTAGTCACTGGTTAAACACAAATGATAATAATCAAAATCCGACAACTGTAACCATGGACAGTGATAAAACAGTCACTGCAGTTTTTACCCTGATTCCTGTTCAATACAATCTAACAACTGCAGTCAGTCCTGTCGGCGCAGGCACAATTAATCCTGCTTCAGGAACTTATAATGAAGGGCAAATCGTAAACCTGACTGCTACGCCAACTGCTGGTTATCAATTTGATCACTGGCAAAACACTAATGACAACTGGCAAAATCCGACTACTGTAACCATTGATACTGATAAAACAGTCACTGCAGTTTTTACCCTAATCCCGGTTCAATACAATCTAACAACCGCAATCAGTCCTGTCGGCGCAGGCACAATTAATCCTGCTTCCGGAGTTTACAATTCTGGGCAGATTGTTAATCTAACTGCCACAGCAAATGCTGGCTGGCAATTTGCCTACTGGCAAAACACTGACAATGAATATCAAAACCCGACAACTATTACCATGAATGGCAACAAAACAGTAGCAGCCTTTTTTATCCCACAAGTAATTATTCCTCTTAATGGCTTAAACTACAGTCCTTTTACCACAGCTCAACCGCCAGGCCCAATTACTGATTCTGAAAATCTGGCCAAGCTGGAAAGCATTATTGGCAAGACTTCAGTTATTCGCACATTTTCTTCAAGTTTAGGTATGGAAAACACTGCTGACTTAGCTGCTCAAATGGGCATTGAAGTCGTAGCTGGTGTTTTCTTATCATCTGACCTGGCTAAAAATGAGGTGGAAATAAACAATGCTATTGCTTTAGGCCAAAGTGGTAAAGTCAGCATGATAATTGTAGGCAATGAAATTTTACTTTTTAACACCTTATCAGCCGCTCAACTTATTAACTACATCCGTCGGGTAAAACAAGCCGTTCCTGGAGTAACAGTCAGCTACTCTGATACCTGGGATACTTTAATTAATCATCCTGAGGTCGTAGCTGAATGTGATGTGATAATGGCTAATATCTATTCTTTTTGGCAAGAAGTACCTATTGAATACGCTGTTTACAAAACCCGGGAAGCTTATCTTGAGTTAGTTGACGCTTTTGCTCCAAAACAAATCATTATTGCTGAAGCTGGCTGGCCAAGTGATGGCCAAGACTTTGGTGATGCAGTCTCCTCGCCAGCTAATGCTGCCTTTTTTCTTCAAAATTTTGTTTCTTGGGCTCTGGCTGAAAATATTAGTTATTTTTACTTTGAAGCCTTTAATGAGCCATGGAAAGTGCCAGGTGAAGGGACCCACGCTGAATTCTGGGGAATTATGGATGGTGACGGAGTGCTAAAACCAGGCATGCAAGACATTTTTGACGGACAAACAGTAGCAGATAACTGGTCAGGCACAGTGGTGATAAATGGTGCAGGAACACCAGATATTTATTTCACTTATGTGCCACCAATGGGCAGTTTTGACTGGGTGGAAGGACAAATCAATCATGTTGCGCCAGCAGACTACAAAGTAGCTCTTTTTGTCAGAACATACTGGGGCTGGTACAATAAACCTACCTGGGATGAACCGCTTACCAATATTTATCCAGATGGCTGGTGGACTAATGAATATGCAACAGGGGCAGGAGATGAAAATGCTTATGAAATCCGAGCATTTTTAGTCCCAATTGGCTACACACCACCTTTATTAAGCGGCCAACCAATCCCACAAGAAGTCTATGATAATGCCATAGACTGGGTCACGATTGTCCGTTAAATCTATTTACAAACTAAAGAGCGAGGATCTTCCTCGCTCTTTTAAAATTATCAGATCGATTATGCTTCAAACCATGCGCTCGCGCTTAGATTCAAAGCTATATTAGATTCTTTCGCTAAAGCTACAGCGAGCTTGGTTCTTGTTCAACAAACAAAAAATTCGCCTTATAAAGACGAACTTCCTGAATTTAAGTAATAGCGGGTCTACACCCGCCGAAGCTCGCCGAAGATGAGCAGTGCGTGGCTCGCCTTCGCTCCTATCGGAGCTTCGGCGAGCGAAGGAGGAGACTGGTTGACTATGTTGGCCTACTTCGCTAAAGCTTCGTAGGCTGAAGAGAACTAAATAAAATGTTTCCTAATAAAGGCTCTGCCTGAACCTGTTTTTAGGTAGCGTTCAAATTTAGTAGCTTTTGATTTATCAGGAAATGTAAAATAGACTACTAGTTCTAATGGTAGTCTGTTTTTAGTTGCAGTTACCTGGCCTTTAAAATGTCGATTTTGTCGGTCTTCAATATCTGTCGTATAGCCAGTATAAATTCCATTATCTTTGAGTGATTTTAAAATATAAACGTAGTACATATGTTAATTATAGCATATGCTCGCCTTCGCTCCTCACGTTTTTCGGAGCTTCGGCGAGCTCCGCTTTTTTTTAAAAACACAAAAGCGGGCCATAAAGGCCCGCCGAAGCTTTTTCGAGTAAAACGAGAAAAAGCGGAGGCGGGGACGACGAGACTCGAACTCGCGACCTCATGCGTGACAGGCATGCGCTCTAACCAACTGAGCTACGCCCCCATATAATTTGCTTGATGCAAATATTATAGCATTAATTTTTGTTCTTGGCAAGAGTTAAACAAATAAAAAAGCCCTGCAGTTAAGCAAGGCATAATTTTCGTTTGTGTGGAGAGGATTCGAACCTCCCAAACTACTATTAGATCCATTCCTCTAAATAGCAGCTCAGATCCAGTGTTAGAATGGTAACACGTATCTCACACCCTGAAGGATAATATATCATATATAATTAAATTTGTCAATGATCAATGCTATAAATTTAATTAAGTCTGGACAAATTATGCAAAATAGTCTAAGGTGGAGATATCAATTATTAACTAATTATTAGAAAAAATTATGCTGACAACGTTTACCATTGCATTTTTTATTATCTTAGCAATTTTTTTATTTGTTGTGTTTTTTATTGCTACCTATAAAGTGGTTGATCCTAATGTAGCTCATGTTGTGGTCTTTATGAGCCGAGGCAGAAAAATATATGCGCCTAAATTATCAGGTGAAGGCAAGGCTAAAACAGCCTATTTTTACATTCCCCTATTAATGAAACGGTTTATTATGCCTTTGACGAACGTTAAAATGGATATTCCTGATATTCATTTAAATGATATTCAAGTGGCACCATTTGTCTGTGATGTGATTACCTGGATCCATATTGAAGATCCGATCAAAGCAGCAGAAAGATTATCATTAAATGATAAAGATACTTTTTCTTCTCTACGTGAAGATCTGGTAAATATCGTGCAAGCTGTTGCCCGTGCTGTGGCCATGAAACAAGAAGTCTTAGATATTATGAGGGACAGAAAAACATTTGCTCAATCAGTGAGCACTGAAGTAGATGGAGTTTTAAGTTCCTGGGGTATTGAATTAATTAATTTAGAAGTTAATGATATTCGTGATGATGAGTCTAAAACCTCAAATGTAATTTCAGATTATGAAAGCATTAGAAAAGCTCAAATTAATTCCAAGGCTAGGCAAGAAGTAGCTACCCGCGACAGAGAAGCTGTGGAAATTGAACAAGATAACAGGCAAAAAGCAGAAATCGCTAAAGCAGTGGCGGAAGAAGAATTTATTAAGAGACAAATTGAAAGAGATAAAAACGTAGGCATGATGGATCAAAATAAGGAAAGAGAAATCGCCCAGCGAGAAGAAGAAGCTAACAGACAAAAAATTGAAGCCTTAAGAACTAAAGAGGTTGGTGAAGCTGATGTTATTAAACAAGCCACAATTGAAAAAGCTACAGGTGAAGCAGAAGCCATCAGAATAACAGGTGAAAAAGAAGCTAATGTTATCCAGCTTAAAGGTGAAGCTGAAGGTCGAGCTATCCAAGCCAAAGGTCAAGCAGAAGCGGTAGCTAAAGAAAAAATGGCTGAAGCCATGCAACGTTTTAATGACGCAGCTACTAATATTGAAAAAATCAGAGCTTGGATTGAAGTTCAAAGAGCTATGTGGGAAGCATATGGTAAAGTAGCTAGTAATGCTGATATTAAAATTGTTTCTTCTGGTAAAGGTGCCAGTTTATTAGGTGTACCCTTAAATGCAGAAACAGGTGCTGATTTTGCCCAAATGATGGAAAGTATAGGTGATATTAAAAAAGTAAAAAAGGCTATAAAATCAGTTTCTGATAAATTGAGAAAGACTAACCAGCCACCCACCCCACCTAGACAAGTATAAATAATTATTATATAAATAAAAAATCGCCGTTTGGCGATTTTTTGTTTCTGAGATTAATAACGCAAATGCATACGTCTTTTCTTTAATTTGGAAAAATCAGTTCTGCTTTCAATAACTTTTGAAGTCAGAAAGATTAATGAGAAAAGACCACCATAGATTATTAATTCATAAATTAAATTTCCCATTTGCTTTCTCCTTGGTAATTCTTTCACTGTCTAACCACTTACGAATAGGAACAGACAACAAAAGAGTAATAACCGCTGCCAGAAGACCTATATAAAATCCTTCTTTAAATGTTGTCTCATTGATTAAAGGTACTATTAAACAATTACCTGCAAAGACACCTAAAGCTATAATAATTGGAATTTTCATTTTTATCCCCCTTTTTTAATGCTTTATATATACATTATAAAATATGCTTAAATTTGTCAAAAAAGACCTAATTTTCATTGGGCTATATTATTTAAATAAAAATTGGGTCATTTTTTATTGCTTTTTATTTTTTATTATTCTTTTTTATTTCATTATATATCTTAGATAACAACGCCAAAGTTTCAGCAGTATTTTTTTCTGAACGAATATCAGTCTGATAATCAAGTTCTGATCTTAAATCCTGAACCTCAGACTGCCGATTTTGGGAGATTAAAATAAATGTAGCTAATAAAATAGCTTCTAATGATACTATTAAAGTTAGTAAGCCAAAAGGAAACGGATCAAAAGGATCTTTAGCATTTAAATTGTAAATCAACCATGAAATAAACCAGACAATATGAATATAAATAAATTTCATGCTACCGCAAAAATCAGTAATCCCGTCAGAAATCTTATCGCTAGCTGTTTTTTTGCGTTCAATTTCTTTTCTAATATTTTTGGTCATGATCAAAATATGCTTATTGGTTTCTAACCAATCTTGTTTATTACCTTTTTCAATACAAATTTCACAAGGTGAAGCCACTTCCCCTTCAATCATGGCTTGTAAATTACCGCAACGAGAACATTTATAAATTAAGTCTTTTTTAGCTTTTTTACCAACTTTTAAAATTTTGTTTGCCATATTATTTAATATTTAATATTTCTTTTTTATCTTTATCATGACCAGGTTTGCCAAGCAAACCATACATATATTTTTTACTTTGTTCAACGCCTGGCTGGTTATAAGGATTGATATTTAATAAATAACCCAAATAAACAGTAGCCATTTCAAAAAAATAAAATAATTGACCTAAATAATACTCATTTAATTCCTGCAAATATATTGTACCATTAG
>Ga0180438_10002190_pt1 | contig 32727 bp, 34 predicted proteins | sample SS_ome_12_FD_132455 | JGI IMG/M metagenome (GOLD analysis project Ga0180438, IMG submission 132455) | Hypersaline lake sediment archaeal communities from the Salton Sea, California, USA - SS_3_D_2 metaG | ecosystem: Environmental > Aquatic > Non-marine Saline and Alkaline > Hypersaline >... | reverse complement strand
CGTCCAGATGGCTGATCTGGCTGACTATGCCCCCGTAAAAGGCTGCATGGTGATCAAACCCCACGGCTATGCGCTGTGGGAGAACGTCAAGGCGGGCCTTGATCGGCGCTTTAAAGCAACGGGTCACGTGAATGCGTACTTCCCGCTCTTTATTCCGCTCAGCTTCATTCAGAAAGAGGCACGGCACGTGGAGGGCTTCTCACACGAGTTAGCCGTCGTCACCGTCGGCGGCGGCAAGGAGTTGGAGGAGCCGCTGGCCGTGCGTCCCACCTCGGAGACGGTCATCGGCCATATGTATGCCAAGTGGATCCAGTCCTACCGCGACCTGCCTCTGCTGATCAAGGGGAAGTGTATTCGCTGCGGAGGCGGGTCCCGCGAGCAGGCTGTCTTTGGGCGAGCCTACTAGACGGGGTTCGGTTTCTCGTCTCCAGACCATGATTCCTACGTACAGAGAAGATCGCATGAAACATCATTCCCTTGTCATCGTTGCACTGCTGCTGGCCGGTCTGAGCGCGGCCTGTCAGCCGACCAATCCCACCGTTCCCCCCACCTCTGCTCCAACCCCTGTTCCGTCTTCGCCTACCCCTGTGCCATCCTCTACTCCAGTCCCGACCAGCACGCCGACCCCTATGCCGCCCAAGGAGTTCACCATCTGCCAGGCCAGTGAGCCGAATACGCTCTTTGTCTACGGCAGCCCATCGCGCGCTGCCCGCAACGTGCTGGAGGCCATTTACGACGGTCCCATCGACAGCCGCACGTACCAATTCCAGCCGGTGATCCTGGACAAACTTCCCAGCCTGGCCGATGGTGATGCTTCTGTGCGAACTGTCCAGGTCGCGGAGGGTGACAGGGTCGTGGATGTCAGTGGTCTGCCGGTCGACCTGTTCCCGGGGGTCACCGTCCTGAACGCTGCCGGTCAGGAGGTCACCTTCGAGGGAGGGGTGATCACGATGACGCACATGGTGATGACCTTTACGCTGCGGAGCGATGTCACCTGGGCGGACGGCCACCCGCTGACCGCCGATGACTCCCGCTATTCCTTCGAGTTGGCCGGCGAGTTCGATAATCCCACGCTACGGGTGCTCCTGGATCGCACCCGTAGCTACGACGTTCTGGATGAGCGCACCGTCGTCTGGATCGGTGTGCCCGGCTATCGCGATCCCTTCTATTTCCGGAACTTTTACGCGCCGCTACCCAGACATGTGTGGGGCGGCTCGGACGCTCAACAATTGCTCAGCTCAGAGGTCGCCCATCGCAAGCCACTGGGCTGGGGTCCCTTCGTCGTCGAGGAGTGGGTGGCGGGCGAGTACATCAAGTTGGTGCGCAACGCGCACTACTTCCGTGCTGCCGAGGGGTTGCCCTACCTCGACCGCGTCATCTTCCGTTTCGTCCCCGAGCTCGGGCAGGCGCTTGACCTGCTCGCGGCTGGCGAGTGCGATCTCATTGGCCAAGACCTGATCGAAGGCAGCGATCTTACGCCACTGCTGGAGGCCGCGGACGCAGGCACGGTGCAGTTGGTCGTCTCCTCCAGCAGCGAGTGGGAACACCTCGACTTTGGCATCGGCCCGGCGGGATGGGTCAGTCGCCCGGATTTCTTTGGCGATGTGCGGGTGCGTCAGGCGATCGCGCGGTGCGTTGACCGGGAGCGGCTGGCGCGGGAGGTGTTTCCGTACGGTGGGGCGGAGGTCATCCACACCTACGTTCCCTCCAACCACCCCCTCTATGCGGCCAATCAACTGTACGTCTGGGGCTACGATCCGGCCGCCGGCAGGTCCTTGTTGGAGGAGGCGGGCTGGTTGGACGAGGATGGGGAGGGCATTCGGGAGGCCCACAGCGTGACTGGTATCGGCAGCGGCACGCCCTTCTCCGTCACCCTGCTCACGACGAGCGATTATCCGCCTCGCGAGCGGGCGGCCCGCATTCTGTCTGAGAACCTGGCGGCCTGTGGCATTCGGGCGGGCGTGGCGGTTATCCCGGCTCAGGAGTTCTTCGCCGATGGTCCCGACGGTCTGGTGTTCGGGCGTCAGTTCGAGCTGGCGCTCTTCTCCTGGCTGAACGGCCTCGATGCACCCTGTGGACTCTACCACTCGGCCGAGATCCCGGACTCTGAGAACTGGTGGGCTGCCAGCAACAATCCGGGTTACGCCAGCGACGATTATGACGCGGCCTGTCAGGCAGCGCTGGACGCACTACCCGGGACGGAGGCATACACGCGCTTTCACCACGAAGCACAGCGCATCCTCTCCTATGATCTACCCATATTGCCGCTCTACTCCGTGCCAAAACTGGTCGCTGCGCGCCCGGAGGTGAGCGGTGTGATCCTGGACCCGGCCCAGTACCTGGAGTTGTGGAACATCGAGGCGTTTGACCTGAGCCGTTAGCACTTGTTCGTCACCAACTTGTGCACAGAAATCAGGCGCGAAACGGCTCAGGAGTAGGGAGTTGCTTTTGAACGAGTATTTCGCCGCTGGCAGTCCACCATCGGCATGCACCCATTGTCCTTGTCGAGTCGTTAATGGTAGATCATGCGATTCCCGAGACCCGCGTTGTTGGGCGGGTCGTCAGAGCTGGTCACGCCGAGGGAGAGGCGCTCGTGTCGCCCGAGCCCATCGGCTTTCTGGGCGGGGTTGACGCCGATACAGGCGTGGTGGTCGAGGTCGGTCATCCGCTCGAAGGCGCATGTGTGGCCGGGCGCGTGCTGGTCTTTCCCACCGGCAAGGGCAGCACGGTCGGCTCCTACACGCTCTACCGCTTGGCGCGCAACGGCCTGGCCCCGGCGGCTATCGTCAACGTAGAGGCCGATCCGGTCGTGGCTGTCGGGGCGATCATCGCCGAGATTCCAATGGTGGACCAGGTGGATATCTCGCGCATTCAGACCGGCGACAGGGTGCAGGTGCGCGATGGGGAACTCTGCATTCTGCGCGCCACCTCTTCACAGGTGTAGCGCTGGCCCGCAGGCACGGCATCCCCGAGTAGCCCCCGTAAACCGAGCTCATAACGGTAGGTATCCCACACCGTCTCGGAAGAGCACTTTGTCCTGAGGCCAACGCACAGGGCCGGTGTTGGGGTGCTTTTCTGCCCGTTCGTGCACCTAGCGCCGCCTGTCCACGCCCCTGCTCAGGTTCCCTGCAGGTCTTCTGGCCGAATCGGCAACTGCCTGATGCGCTTGCCGGTCGCGGCAAACACCGCGTTGAGCACGGCGGGAATGATCGGAGGCACACCCATTTCGCCGATGCCTGTAGGCTGCCTGTCGCTCGGCACGATGTAGACCTCGACGGTCGGCATCTCGTCGATGCGCAATATGGGATAGTCGTGGAAGTTGCTCTGTTGCGCTCGCCCGTTCTCGACCGTGATCTTTGCTTTCAGCACGGCCGTCAGGCCGAAGGCGATGCCTCCCTCCATCTGGGCCTCCACCGTGTCTGGGTTGACCACGGTACCGCAGTCCACAGCGCACACCACGCGGTGCACTCGCACGCTCCCACCTTCGTCCACAGAGACCTCGGCTACCTGGGCCACAGGGGTGACGCCAAAGGTCGAATGGAAGGCGATACCTCGCCCCCATCCCTCGGGCAGTGGGGTCCCCCAGCCAGCCTTGGTAGCGGCCAACTCCAGGACGGCCTTTTCCCGCCCGCTCAGCAGTTCCAGGCGCATCTCGTACGGATCTCGGCCGAGCTCCGCCGCCACCTCATCCAGGAAGCACTCGTGGGCAAAGGCCTCTGGCATGTTTTCTACTGAGCGCCAGGCACCGGTCGGAACGCCACTGCGCGCCGGGTAGGAGCGGACCCGAAGCCGGCGCAGGTCATCCAGGCTGGCGCTGGTGTAATTATAGCTGAGCGGATGGTAGAAGTCGTGCTGCATGTCATCGTCCCGCGTCCAGATCACTTGGACAGGGACAGCGACCGCCTGAGAGATCTGCACCGCCTGTTCGACATAGTCGGTCTGGAGGCGGCGTCCGAACCCACCTCCGATGAGGGTGACGTGCACCTGGACGGCATCCCTGGGCAGTTTGGTGATCGCCACCGCGCGCTGTTTCGCTGCCTGCGGGTTCTGCGTGGGTGCCCACACCTCGCAGCTGGTCGCGCGCACGTCGGCCACGCAGTTCATCGGCTCCATCGTGGCGTGGGCCAGGAAGGGAACATCGTAGGCCGCATCCCATCCGGACGCGTCATCGGCGGCCGCCTCGCCGGGCTTGGGAGCCCCTTCCACGAGCGCCTCTCGGATATCGACGCTGCTCAAGCTGGCGAGCGCACCCTCGTCCCAGGTGATCTCCAGCGCCTGCCGGCCCTGAATGGCCGCCCAGGTATTGTCGGCGACGACGGCCAGGCCAGCGTCGATCTCGATCACGTCGCGTACGCCCGGGACGGCCTTGGCCTGCGCCGCGTCAAAGCTGGCTACCTCGCCGCCAAAGACGGGACAACGGGCGACGGTCGCATATAGCATGCCGGGGACCTTGACGTCGATCCCATAGACCGCACTGCCATCCAGCATCTGGGGTGTGTCCCAATGGCCGATCCGCGTGCCCAGGATGCGGAAACCCTCGGCGTCCTTGATCGGCACCGCATCTCCCCTCAGAGGATCGGGCACGGGCAGTGTGGCCGCTGCCTCGACCAACTCGCCGTACGGCAGGCGCTGCTCGCCGTCCGGGTGGATCGCCCAGCCGCTTTCGGTGCTGCAGGACTCCGGCTCCACGCCCCACGCCTGCGCCGCCGCCGTGATCAGCATATGGCGTGCGACACCACCGGCTAATCGCAGGAGCAAATAGTGGCCCGAGATGCTCACACTGCCGCCAGTCATCTGGTCTCCGTAGGCCGGATCAGCGGGGGCCTGCTCGATGCGTACCACGGACCAGTCCACGTCCAGCTCTTCCGCCAGGATCATGGCGATGGCCGTCCGGATTCCCTGTCCCATCTCGGACCTGAAGGCGGTGATCGTCACTCCGCCGTTGTTGTCCACCTTGAGGTAGATGTTGGGCTCCAGCCAATCCTCCGGTTCCGGCGTGGAGGTCGGCTCCGGCGTGGGTGTGGGCGATGGTTTGCACCCGGGAAGGGTGATGCCGATCACCAGGCCGGCCCCTGCAAGGGCGGACACCTTGAGAAACTCGCGCCGGGTGACGTTAGAGTGTGTGCTCATTCCTTGCCTCCTTCCTCAGCCGCGCGGTGGATGGCACGGCGAATCCGTTGATAGGTGCCACAACGGCAGAGATTGCCCGCCATCGCTGCGTCGATATCGGCATCGGTGGGATTGGGCTCCTTGGCCAGCAGCGCGGCGGCCGCCATGATCTGCCCGGTCTGGCAGTAACCGCACTGGACCACGTTCTCGGCGGCCCAGGCCCGCTGCACAGGGTGACTGCCGTCGGGCGAGAGGCCCTCTATGGTGGTGACCTTCCTGCTGGCGGCATTCGATACGGGCGTGACACAGGACTGGACCGCCTCGCCGTCCAGGTGTACAGTGCATGTGCCGCACAGACCGATGCCGCAACTGTACTTGGTCCCGGTCAGATCGAGCGTGTCGCGCAAGACCCAGAGCAGCGGCGTGTCGGGATCCACGTCTATCGTGTGTTCTTGATCATTGACCGTCAACGTGATTGAAGACATCGGCATCTTTCCTCTCATCCCATAGATGGATCTTTTGGTTCTCCCCGCTACGCTTTCAGCCTACAGGGAATCCTGCGAGCCAGCCCTGCCCGGCTGACCGTGATTATACCCCACATCGACCGGGCCGGAAAGGGAGCGTCGGCGCAATCGTGGAAAGGGAACAAAACCGACATCAGGTGCGTCTAACAGACAGGAGGTGAACGATGAATCAGATAGGATCGATAGCCCGCTTGATGCTTCGCCTACCGCAGGTGTGGATCGCTCTGGTGGTGACAGCGGCGGCCATCGTGATCAACGGCCACGAACCGTTCGTCGATATTGCCATGTACGCTATCCGGCGATTGTTCGGGTAAGTTGTGCAGGCATCCCGCCCTCTCTGGACAACAGATCTGTTCGTTCCGCTACCACCCGTCCTGCTTCATCTTGTCTATCACGTCCCCTATCACCCAACCCGCCGCCCTGGGGGGAGGTGCGCCTGGTTGGTCAAGACCCCAAAACTTGATATCTGCGTCAGTTGCTCCACAGCGGTGGTACTCACTCCGAGTGTAGCCGCTTGGCAAAATGCCATCATCCTCCGAGGAATCGTTGGGTAGGCCCTGACCGATGGGGAAGGACGTTGTCAAGGCTGGCGGTTTAGAGGATGCGTCTGAAGACGATGGACGAAGCTCAATGTGGGGCTGGAAGACAGGCTCCCGAGACATAGATCCAGGCTGTGTTCTGGGTCTCGGCTGTTCTTTGGAACTGCAGCCTGCGGGGAAGTGAGAGGTCTTGGGCTTGCCCTTTCCCCGGCGGGGAGCAGGGAAATCTGCCCCTTTCCGGTTCTTTGGTATGCTGGCTTTTCGTTCCCTATGTGTGGCAAGCTTTGGCCACAGCCAGCCGGACTTGTGTTCGCGTGACCAGGACGACTTTCTGCGTTGCTTGTGCTTCCTGGCCCTTAGATATATTATGCCTGACGCAGTGAGAAGCGAGAATCCAAGCGTCCCGCTCACAAGAATCACAATGTAGGGTGCAAAGCCATTCACGTCAGCCCTTCCTTAGACAATCTATCTGCCCTCGACTCCTTCCCTCCGCCGACCTGTCCCCCACACCTGTGTGCGTATTGCCGTTCGTTATGTCCTCGGTCTAGCCACGTGATACGCCGTTTGCCTCGTACTCACTGAATGCCATTGCCAGCATCCACGCCAGTATAGTCTGCAAGCGTGTCAACTTGCGTTTCATTTCAAGTTGTAGCTAGGTCCCGCTATCCCCGCCGTGCCAAAGCACTGGTGCTCTTCCTCCTGGACACAGGAGCCCGGTCGTCTGAGATGGCAAAGGTTCGCGTTGGGGACGTGAACTTCGTATCCGGCAAGATCAAGGTGCATGGCAAGGGAAACAGTGTGCAAGCCCTGAATAATGACCGCCCCCAGCCATACCGACCACATCATAGGCCAATGCAAGGCCCTCGTCCGCGCAATCGAGGCCCTGCCCACAATCGAGCCATCGGGCTGATTCGAGCGCTGGCAGCGGCATACAAGCACCGCCTGCGTGAGATCATCAAGGTTGTGCCATCGTGGGTGGCAGAGCAGATCCTGAGCGCATCGGAGCACATCGGGGAGGATAGGGCGGCGGTGGGGATGAGCGAGAACTGAGAGCGGGAATGCCGATGGAGTCAGTCGCGTTGGGAGCTTGACAAAGTGTGGTATAATAATGGATGTATTCCAGGGTACATTGTTAGGAAACCAAAGCGACAATATCAGATCAACAAATGGGAGAGAACAATGGAAGAGAAACCAGAAGGAGGGCTCGCAATCCTGCATACTGAGGAAGCAGATAAAGTTACTGAATACTACTCTAACATCGTTCGGGCGGTCAGCAATATCTATGGAATGACTTTTCTCTTTGGTCGAGTACGGCCTGTTGGAATGACAGGAGAAGACTTAGTTCAAACGTCCCAATGTGCCATTCATATGAGCCCTGCCCACGCTAAGGGCCTTTTTCTTCTTCTTCGTCATCAGCTTCGCAATTACGAAGAACGATGGGGAAGGATTCCTGTATCCCCTGATATGGAAGAGAAGTATGGAGGAGACCTTGATGATTAGTAGTGCACCGGCGCTGACCTGGGGTAGACACATTGGCGAATTCATCGGTGAGTCTCAAGATACTTATTCAGCGACCACTGTAGAGTTGGTGGATTCGCACTCAGTGGGTACACATTTCGAGTCCGGCAATACCACTGCAACCGATCAAATTGTGGGAGTTGGAGTGCTTCGGATATTGCCAGAGTCAAGGTATCATTTGCTGCGCCCATTTCCCCTCACCATCTACCGCACACAGGATCACTACTGGGTGGCTCCTGACGGATTCGTCTTGCACGGTGTTGGAAATACGCCTGATAATGCAATTGAGGATTATGCTTATGCTCTCCTTGACTATTACGAGGACCTCTGTAGCCAAAGAGAAATCCTTGCCCCCCACCTAATTGAGCACCTCGAGTTCCTGGAGAGCATCATTGCTGAGGAGTCGCCATGCCCTGTTCAGTGAGAGACATGCGCAGTGCTTTGTTAGGCAAACTGGGTTGTGAGGAAACAGAAGGTAGAAGGCACACGAAATATAGGGTCTATCAAGAGGACAGGATGATTGCTTTCACAGTAATCTCGCGCGGGGACAGTGAGTTGACAGATCCATTGGTCTCTCGAATGGCTCGTGAATTGTGCGTCCAAGGTCGAGTTCTGAGAGAGATTTATCGTTGTCCTTATGGATGGGAAGAATACCTTGATAACTACAATCCTGATCTGAATCCTTACAGGAGGCAGAGGGCCAATCGATGATTTGCATAGCTGATGATTTGAGGAGGTCAATTAGCGAGAACTAAGTAGGCTGCTTGACACGTTCCCTCTTAAGATACGCCCAGGAGATAAGCCTGGGCGCTTTCGCATCTAGCTATCAGTAGCAGTGCTGAGGCGGCAGCCCTGCACTGCTTCACGGTGAAGCACAAAGCTCCCGCCGGCGGGAGAAGTGACCCGCCCTCCCCAATGCTCTCTGACCGCTGAATACGTTCTGATATATCCCTACCGAATTCATACGCCAAATTGACATTCGGTCATAAATGCCTCCGAGAGCGGAGTGGTACAATAGAGGCAAGCCATTCTCAGGAAGTGTTTCGTCATGACACAAGAAACCACGGGACAAGCCCCATTTGCAGAGCATCCGGGGCACTTTGACAGTTTGATCGGCGATAAGCGAACACACAAGACCTTCGGCGAGATTGTGCGGGGGATCATAAACGCCGGAAGCTTGGTCTGTCAGCGGATTGCAGCTCATTCCCCCCTGTTATCAGCAGCCAAACATGGTGCGCAACGGGTGATCCGTCTGGCGAAAGGGGAGAGCACCAATCCGCAGGAGTTATGACCGAATGTCAATGATCAGCACCTTGACAATCGTCAATATTGGCGTATACTACAGCTAGCTCGAGCGGCAGAGTACCAGGGCTGAGCTGAGGCGAGGGCGCGTAGCTCAGTTGGTCAGAGCGCTACACTCACATTGTAGAGGTCAGGGGTTCAAGTCCCTTCGCGCCCACTGTGCTGATCACAGGCCGCGAATGCAGATACTGATCCACTGCCCGCGGCCTGTTTTATCAGCGGCGGGAAAACCTCTATGTCATCAACACCTAAGGACGCCAAAGATCTCTTCCAGGTCGACTGGATGATCAGCAATCTCCGCTGGTTGCTCCTGGTAGGTGTGACGCTCGTCAGTCTCACGGATATCTTTATCAGTCGCGGTGGGGACCTAGACCTGGCACACCTGCTCCCCCTGATACTACTCCTCGTCGTTGCCGCTCTGTACAACATCGGGGTGACACTGCTCCTATACCTCAGGTCGCTCAGAAAAGCCATACCGGTGATGACGCTGTCGATCGACACAGTGTTGACCATCGGTTTTGTGATTACCTCAGGCGGCCTGGAAAGCCCGTTGTTGTTTTTTGCGCTGTTTCCTATCCTCACGGCCGCACTGCGCTTTCACTGGCTCGTCAGCTCGCTGATTGGTGTCTTTATCGTGATAGCCTCCGGGGTGATCAGCTACCTCATCGCGCCAGCTGGCACACGGCTACTGGACACACTTCCATTTGCTGCCCATGCCCTGGTCCTGCTGGTGGCAACCTTGGTAAGCAGCCTCGTCGGAGATCGGGTGAAAAAGACCGTCGCCCATCAGCGCCGACTCGAGGAGGAGGCCGAACTGCGGAGACTGCGCGCCGCCCAAGATCACTCGCGGGCGATCTTTGAACTGGCGAGCACGCTCAGCGCGACCCTAAACTATAACAAGGTGCTGGAAGCAGTGCTCGAAGTAGGGGAAGCCGGGATACACGAACTGGGTCAGCCAAAATCGACCCACGCGAGCCTGGTGATGCTGTTCGGCGAAAACAACCTACAAATCGTGGCCTGCCGTCATCTGACATATCGTGATCGAAACACTACCTTCGCAGGCAAAGGTGGCGCGATTGCCCAGGCCCTGACGACGGCGGAGCCCATCGTCACCGATGATCCGTCGGCAGATCCGGAGTTGAGCCGGCTCATCGCGATGCACAGTTGCAGACAGGCGATCGTTGTACCACTGCGGGCCGGGTTTGAGAGCTACGGAGCCGTGGTTTTCGGCAGTACGCTGTCCGACACGTACACAGCGGAGCAACAGGAGCTGCTCGTCGCCGTCTGTAACCAAGCCATCGTCGCGCTGCAGAACGCCCAGCTTTATCAGAGCCTGATCGAGGAAAAAGAACGTATCGTCGAGGTGGAGGAAAAAGAGCGCAAGAAGCTGGCTCGCGACCTGCACGATGGCCCTACACAGAGCATCGCCGCCATCGCTATGCGCCTGAACTATGTCAGAATGCTGCTGGAAAGAGAGCACGACGTGGAACAGGCCAATGAGGAGTTGGCCAAGATCGAGGACCTGGCACGCCGCACGACGAAGGAAATCCGCCATATGCTCTTCACCCTGCGCCCGCTCATCCTCGAATCGCAGGGCCTCCGGGCAGCCTTGGAGCAGTACATCAAGAAACTGGCTGAGACTGATTCCCTGCAATTTCATCTGCAAGCAGCGCCAGAGGTGGACAGGCTACTGGAACGAAACGCCCAGGGAGTGATCTTCTACATCATCGAAGAGGCGATCGGCAACGTCCGCAAGCACGCCAAGGCCACCAACCTCTGGATAAGACTCCAGATTCGAGACAACAACCTTGTCGCCGACGTACAGGACGACGGCGCGGGATTCGACGTGGAGGCTGTGCAGGTGCGCTACGACGAGCGCGGCAGTCTGGGCATGATCAACATGTACGAGCGGGCCGAGTTAGTCCACGGTAAGCTGTCCATCACCTCGGCACCGGGCAAAGGAACACGGGTCACGTTGGTGGCACCGTTACCGAAACGGTAGGGCGGTGCCTGAATTGAACATAGCGTGGGGTGAAAGCTGGCTGTGGCTGGGTGGCTCGCTCCTCCCGGCCATACTCTGGGCAAACCTGGCCTGGTTCTTTCGTAAACCCCGATTCGACCCAATAGACGAGTTCGTCAACCGGCTGGCATCCTGGCCCTTCTCCCCGTGGCTGCTCCAAGTTCTCCGCCTGCTGTATTACCTAGGCGTGCCTTTCGCGGCGCTATTGTGGGGCCACGACGCCGTTGTCGAGCGGGTATTGGGATTGAAGCGATTCGATCTGTCGATATCGGATGGGAACGCCGCCAGCGCCAATATTGCCGCAAACTGGCTTGAGTGGGCACACGACGTGGGATGGGCAGCGGCACTGAGCTTTGGAGTGTGCGCCCTGTTGACCCTGGGCTGGTGGGTGTACCGCCGAGCACTGAACGCTATCGGGGAAGGAAGCGCGGTCGCCGGGGCCAGCAGCTCTGGCTGGGTGCTTTTGCGCGAGGCGGCCTACCACGAAGTCCACTGGGCCTTCTACCGGAATGCCCCCATCCTCGCAGTGGGCGCGTATTGGGGTACCTGGATCGGACTGGGCCTGGCAGTGCTGGAGGCAGCGCTCAATCCGGCCTGGCGCAACGACCTGTCCGATCCGCAGCGAGCTCCGGGCCTGTTGATGCGCGGGGCGTTGGGTGTCGCCAGCACCCTGCTCTACCTGCAGACCCAGAACCTATGGTTGGCACTGATCACGCACTGGGGAGTGTCTTGGGGCCTGACCTCCCTGGCGCGGATGCTGCCCCTGCCACCTGCTGGCGAGACTGATCAGACTGCCGTCTGAGCCAGTGGATTCTGGCTGCTGAGAACGATGCCGCCCGGTGATAGAAACCCCTGCCACTCACCTGTTCAAGTCAACAAGAGCGCCAAAACAACCAACACGACCACCATCGCCACGGCGATCATACCTATGCGCCTGAGATCGGCGATGACGTAGCGGTACTCCTCTCGAAGATCGGCCACCTGCGGCCCAGAGCGTGCCGGGGTGGCGAGAGAGGCGACCTCGGCCGCTTCACCCATCCCTGGCTGCACCATCTGGGCCGGGGAGAGGCGCGCCGGCGATCCCTTCTTCTTCACGCGACGTGATTTCTTTGCCATAAACACATGCTCCTATCTACGGTTTCAGTTCAGCGGTGACGACAATACGATGCGAATCGATGCCATACGGATAGCAGGAAATGAGCGTGAGCACAGGGCTAGATGTGGGATACATCACGCTCACATCCGTCGGCTCGATGAAACGCTTCTGAGTGACAACGTACCGATAGACCTGGGTGGCGGTATGGGCAAAGATCTCGTCGCCCAGGTCAAGATCCGGCAGGTCACGAAAAATCTCGCCAAAGATATCGTTGTGAGCTGAGATGATGCAGTTGTTGCTCTCACCCGGGTTGGCACTGCCAATGTGATGACCCGCTCCCTGCTTGAGCGATTCCCAATCATCCCCCTCGACCACCGGGGCATCGACTCGGATGACGGGAATCCGGATGCGGATGGCCTGCTCTGGCCCCGGCGTAGGCATAGGCAGTGGCGTGATCGCCTCCACCAAGCTCCGCAGGTGGGCGGGGATCTCCTCAGGAGCAGGACCGCCGGGCGAATCCGGTGGCGTGTGACCTCCCGGCAGTATGACTACCTGAATCAGAGGAGTGGGCGTAGGAACGGGCAGCGTGGGCAATTGGGTCTGCTGGGCCTGGCTGGCTCCTTCGTTGATCTGGCGTACGGTTGTCCGCAAACCGAGCAACACCAAGACCAACGCCACCGCCAACCCCAGCTCTATCACCAACAGACCTTTGTCGCGCAGCCAGTCCCAGCGAATCGGGCGAGCCTGCCGTTCGGTCTCCCCTGCCCCACCCGACTCATCCACCGAGCGGGGTCGATAGCGCGCTGTGGCCCCCGCATCCTGAAAGCGCCGATGGTCCATCGGCAGAGGCGGAGCCTGAGGTTCAACCGGCCTGGGGGTCAAGGGGTCAAGATTGCCCGCCTCGGCACCCTTGCCCAACTGGCGCAGGCGTTCCAGCCGCGCACCCCGCTTGCGAACGCGCAGAACCTCTTCCAGCTCCTCAATAGAGAGCTCGTCAACCGTACGTCGGTCCTTCATCTCAGCATCTCAGCCAGAGGAATCCAGCCTCGCTACCGCGAACACCTCCCGCTCAAAGAACCAACGGAAGGGCGGCCAATTGAACAGAACATGACGGGCCACCCGGAACATCCAGCCTTCCTGTCGGTTCTGCGGCGGGGTGTCCAGCCACACGTGAGCACGAAATCCCCGCCGCTGCAGCACCCGCCGCAGGCTAGTCACGCTCTGTTCGTTTACGTGTACGTCAAGATTGTCCGGGATGATAGCACGGGGATCCTTGGGATACTTCTCGCCCTCTCCCGTCAACGAGCGCACCAGTCGCACCAGCGGGTACGCATACCGATCGTACCAGGCGTTGGGTGCGGTGTGAACAACGAGCCGACCGTCGGATCGCAGCACGCGCCGCACCTCCGCCAGCGCCTGATCCAGTTCCCAGGGATGAAGATGCTCAACGATGTCGAACATCAACACGCGATCGAAGAGGGCGTCAGGGAAGGGCAACCATTTGGCGTCGGCCTGGTAGACGCTTCCCGTGTCCTGCGCTATGCGCAACGCCACCGGCGCATAGTCCACACCGTAAGCCTCTATCCCCAGCTCCGCACAGCGACGCACAACCTCACCCCGCCCGCAGCCAACGTCAAGCACCCGCATACCGGGTGCAACCTCGGCAGTCTCAAAAGCCTGCCTCAACCGGCGCGAAAGATGCGCGCCCTCGCTAGTGATGAATTCTGGATATCCCTCGCAGGAACCCAAGAAATACGCCTCATCGTACCGATCGGGACGAACTGGCCGAGCCTGCTTTGCCTCTCGTTTTACTCCCTGCGCATCCTTCATTCGTGTCATTCGATTGTGCGTCTCTCACATCCAGGGCATTATAATCTACCGCCCAAGCGCCGTCAAGCGGTTCAGGCCATCGCTGACGGCAGCGCGAATCAGATGAATCTCCTCAATCCGCAACAACAGAGCCAAGAGCCCATAGACCGCGATCCCAACTCCCCCCGCCCCACCCACAACGAGTATTTCGCTGAACAAGCGTGGCATCGCCACCATCGCCAGCGCACGCATCACGCCCCGCGCGACCAACGCCATAGCCAGTGAGGCAAAAGTGGCCTTGAGCATAAGGGAACCCAAGCCGTGACCACCCAGCCCGCCCAATCGTCGCCGGGTCAGCACCAACATGGTCAGCGCGTGGGCGGCCAGTTTGAGGGAATTGACCAGGACCAGAAGCGGCAGGGTCAGGATCCCCAGCCACCAGGGAGTGAGGGCCGACAGAACGTAGAGGAGGGTCGTCCCCACACCCACCAGAGCAGGCGTCAGCGTGTCCTTGCGGGCGTAGAAGGCAAAAATGAGTGGCTGATCCACCGCAGCAAAGAGCAACCCTAGGAGCGCACAACGCAGGGCCTCTGCCGTGGCCACCGTGTCCGCCGGCGTAAAGGGACCGTGCTCAAAGATAAGGGCGATGAGCGGGTTCGCCAGCACGTATAGACCAAGGGTGGCCGGGATGATCAAGGCCAGCACCAGCCGCAATGCCTGGGCCAGGGTAGCTTGGAAGGGACCGGTCTCCTCGGCGCTTGCCTGCTGCGAGAGCGTGGGAAGAATGGCGACGGAAACGGCAGTTACGATCAGGCCGAGAGGAAACTGGATGACCGTAGCTGCATACTCCATCCAGGAAATCGAACCTGCACCAACACGGGAGGCCAGGTTGTAGCTCAGCAGCACTGCCAACGAATCCACGACCAGGCCAATCAGGATCGGCAGGTAGAGACGAATAATGCGACGCAGGGCGGGATGACGAAGAACGAGGACAAAGCGCAGCCGAGCGCCAGCAAGTCCCGGAAGTTGAAACGCCACCTGGAGCGCGGCTCCCACCAGCAACCCCAACGCCATACTGTGGACCCCCCAACGGTGGCCCAGGAGAAGCGATACGAGAACGACACCGGCGTTAAAGATAGCAGCGGTGAAGGCAGGGAGGGTGAACCGTTTGAGCGCGTAGAGGCCGCCAGATAGGATACTCGACAGACTGAGAAAGATAACCGCGGGGAACACCAGGCGCAGGAGACTGGCCGCCAGGCTTTGATAGGGGGCCGAGAGTCCTTCTACCAGCAGTCGGACCACCTCGGAGGCCAGGAGCTCCCCCAACAAAACGAGCCCACACGTGACCACCAGGGCGATGCTGATAAGGACGCTGAACAGATGCCACAGCTCGGCGCGCCGCTCCGGAGCAGTGTAATCGGAGAGGACGGGGATGAGAGCGGAGTTGATCATACCTCCCACCAGGAGATCGTAGAGGGTGGTGGGGACACGCAGCGCCGCGTTCAGCGCATCCACGTGCGGGCCTGCGCCGAAGAGGCCAGACTTGACCATCTCCCGCAGCAGCCCCAACACGCGGCTGGCGATGTTCCCCAGCGCGATAATACCCGCTGCTTGCGCGACCTCCACCTCCGTCTTTTGTGGCTTAAGCAATGCCCCTCGCCCTTCGCCCAATCCGTCCCCCCACATCTCCTGTGACAGCTCGCCTGACAGAGCCTCCCTCGAAAGACAGAACCCCACAAACTCGCGCCATTCTACCGCGATTTAGCCGAGACCACAAACGGGACACGCGATGGGCACAAGGCGACGCTTTTGTGCGCAAAATCGCAATTTCGTATGGCATTTGCCCATCGGGCTGAATCGTGGTAGAATACGTGCTGTAAACCGGGCGGGGGGGGTACACTGCGCTCTGCCTGTGCTTAGTTCAAGGAGGAAATAGTGTCGTTAAGCAAAAGCGAGAAGGAGGCGATCTTTCAGGAGTACGGTCGTTCACCAGACGATACCGGTTCGCCGGAAGTACAGATCGCGCTATTGACTACCCGAATTAACCAACTGACTGAGCATCTGAAGGTACATAGGCACGATGAGCATTCTCGGCGTGGCTTGATCAAGATGGTAGGCCAACGCCGACGTCACCTCACTTATTTGAGCCGTCGAGCCCCCGACCGGTATAGGGAGATCATCGAGCGACTTGGGTTGCGTAGGTAGTAGACAGTCAGAGTGGGGCCAGAAGGCCCATCCACAGTTTTGAGGATTTTGAACGAGTAGATGCGGCGGAAGGTATGCCCATCTACTCGTTCAGTGTGTTTATCAAGTTATCAAAGTAGGAAGGTCAGCGCAGGTGCAGGAATTGGAGAGTGCCCCGCAGCCAGATTGAGATCAATCGCTACGAGATACCCTCCAGTCCCTGACCTCCGCGACTGACCTCAGACACGGAGGTGTACAAAAGTGAATAGTCACAAGTTTAGCGCCACGTTGGGCAGCGAGGTCATCACGATCGAGACCGGGACGCTGGCCCAACAGGCAGGCGGCGCGGTCATCGTTCGCGACGGCGACACAGTGTTGCTCGTCACGGCGACGATGTCTCACACCGCCCGTGAGGGGATCGACTTCCTTCCCCTCACCGTGGATTTCGAGGAACGGCTCTACGCGGCAGGCCGCATCCCCGGTTCTTTCTTCCGCCGCGAAGGACGGCCCACCGAGTCGGCCACACTCACTGCTCGGTTGACTGATCGTCCCCTACGTCCGCTTTTCCCCAAGGACCTGCGTAACGATGTACAGATCATCATCACGCCCCTATCGCAGGACGAGGAGCATCAGGCCGACATCCTGTCCATCATAGGCGCTTCAGCGGCGCTATCTATTTCCGATATCCCGTTTGGCGGCCCGGTGGGAGCCGCGCGTGTGGGATACATAGACGGAGAAGTGATCATCAACCCAACCGTCTCTCAGACGGAGGAGAGCGCGCTTGACCTGCGAATAGCTGGCACGGCGGATGCCCTGATGATGGTCGAAGCCGGGGCGAATGAGATCGGGGAACATGTGATTGTCGAGGCACTGCGCCGGGGTCACGAGGCGATACAAGACGCAATCCGCGCCCAGAACGAGATGCGGGAGGTGCTGGGAAAGCCCAAGCGGAATTATGTCTCCTACACCTTGCCCGACGAATTGCGCGAAATCGTTCGCCAGCAGGCAGGTGACCGACTGTCGCAGGCTATCTACGGCACGACGAGCAAGACCGATCTCCTCGAGCATCTGAGAGTTCTACAGGATGAACTGAACGGGAAGCTGGGCGAGGAGTGGGACGGGAACGCGATCAAGCAAGCTTTGAACGATGTAGAGCGCGAGATCATCCGCCAACGCACCATCAACGAAGGCGTTCGCGCCGACGGGCGGGATCCAACGACGATTCGCCCCCTTTCGGCCGAAGTGGGATTGCTGCCGCGGGCGCATGGCTCGGGTCTCTTCGCCCGGGGCGAGACCCAGGTGCTGTCGGTCGCCACCCTAGGCACGCCACGGGAAGAGCAGATGCTGGACGACCTCTCCCCCGAGGAGACCAAGCGCTACATACACCATTACAACTTTCCACCCTATTCGACAGGTGAAACGCGGCGGCTGGGCGGCCCTAGGCGGCGTGAGATTGGCCACGGCGCACTGGCCGAGCGGGCGCTGCTGCCAGTGATCCCCGACAACGGCGAATTCCCCTACACCCTGCGCGTTGTCAGCGAGGTACTCAGTTCCAATGGGTCAACCTCAATGGCAAGCGTATGCGGCAGCACACTGGCACTCATGGACGCGGGTGTGCCCATCAAGTCCCCGGTCGCGGGCATCGCTATGGGCCTGATGATGCAGGCTGGCCGTTATCGAGTCTTGACAGACATCCTGGGACTGGAAGACCACATCGGTGACATGGACTTCAAAGTCGCTGGGACACGCAAGGGGATCACTGCCTTGCAGATGGATATCAAGGTCGCCGGTCTCTCTTACGACATTCTGGCGGAGGCATTGGAACAGGCCCGCCAGGCCCGCATGCAGATTCTGGACGTGATCGAGGCAAGCATCCCCGCGCCACGGGCGGAGCTTTCTCCGTATGCGCCGCGGATGACCATCCTGCACGTGGACCCCGATAAACTAGGGGCCGTTATCGGATCGGGCGGCAAGACAGTACGCGCTCTCCAGGATGAGTGTGACGTGCGCATCGATATCCAGGATGATGGCACCATCTATATCGCCTCGACCAGCGGCCCGGCCGCGGACAAAGCACAGCGGATGATCGAGGCGCTGACCGAGGAAGCCGAGTTGGGTCACATCTACACCGGGCGCGTGGTGCGCATCACCGACTTTGGCGCATTCGTGGAAATCCTGCCCGGTACAGATGGCTTGGTGCACATCTCGCAACTGGCCGACTATCGTGTCAATAGCGTCAGGGACGTGATAGATGTCGGTGACGAGATCATGGTGATGGTGACCGACATCGGGCCTGAGGACAAGATCCGTCTCTCGCGGCGGGCTGTCCTGGAGGGATGGACGCTAGAGCAGGCGCAGGCCTCCGATAGACCAGGTGGTGGTGGGCGAAGCAGCAGGGGAGACAACCGAGGACGTCGCCCGTCTCGACGAGGTTAGGACGCACCAGGGAGTAACCATGGAAGAAACCGCGGTAGAGGAGACCATCGAAGCATCCAAAACCGAACAACCCCGCCGCAGTTCTGGACGTGGGCTGTTGCGCTGGCTGCTGCGAGCACTGCGCGAGGTGGCCGAGACGGTCATACCGGCCGTCGTCATTGCCCTGGTCATCAACCTGTTCCTGGCCCAGGCCACCCAGGTGTTGGGCCAGAGCATGGAGCCGAACCTACACACCGCCCAGCGGGTGGTGGTGGAGAAAATCACGTATCGTTTTGTCCACGGTCCGCGGCGCGGTGACATCGTTGTGATCGACATGCCAGAGCAAACAGAGATGCTGATTAAACGCGTGGTGGGATTGCCCGGGGAGACTATCAAGGTGCGCAGGGGAAAGGTATACATTGATGGCAAACTGCTCGAAGAACCCTGGACAGTCAACCCAGGTGGGGGGAACTATGGTCCACAGACCATTCCCCCGCTCCAGGTCTTTGTCCTGGGCGACAACCGGGGTGCTTCCAATGACTCGCGCAGTTTCGGCCCCGTGCCGATCGAACACATCGTGGGCCGTGCTTGGTTTTCGTACTGGCCCAGAGAGCACATTGGGCTCATCGAATAGGACCGCAATAGCCGCGCATATACCCTATGCAGAAGCCAGGCCGGGCGTGTTGCCCGGCCTGTTCTGTCCCCTCATCACCACGGACCTTCAGGAACCTATTTGACCTATAATGCCGTGCGCAGCTATAGCCACTCAGTCTGTCAACCTGCCAAGCAATCAAACCCAACTCAGAGAGGAGAAGACAATGAGAATGCGAGAGACAATGGCTGCCTTGGTTGTCCTGGCCTTGACTCTCCTACTCGTGATCTCGTGCAGAGTCAAGGAGACCACAGAACCGACGAAGGTGACGGTAACAGAATCAACCCAAGCACTGGAGGAGGCAACAGCGGTGTTTGAGGAACCAGCAGAGGTGCCCGAGGAGCCGACAGAACAACCAATGCCCACATCCGTACCAGTAGACTATGATGTGGAGCTCTACGGCAACCTGGAGAACTTGGATCCCAGCGGCCAGATGATCATCTACTGGCACCAGCACACGAACTCCCGCGAGGAGCTCCTGCTGAGCATGATCGATGAATTCAACCTCACCAACGGATGGAACATCACCGCCTTTGCAGAATCCCAGGGCGGCTATGATAGCCTCCACCAGAGGATCACGGATGGCATCCAGGATAACCAGCTCCCCAGCATAGCGGTGGCCTACCAATATCGAACCGCCACCTACGCCGCACAGGGCGCGTTGGTCGCGCTTGACCCTTACGTGGACAGCGAGAGGTGGGGCTACACGGAGGAGGAATTGGACGACTTCTTCCCCGTTGCGCTTTCCGCCGGCATCCTGCCGCAGTTTGAGGCCCGCTTCGGTTGGCCCTCACACAGGTCCATGGAGGTGCTGTACTACAACAAGGACTGGCTGGCTGAGCTAGGCTACATTGGCCCGCCCGAGACCTGGGTCGAGTTCGCTGAGATGGCCTGTGCCGCCCCTGAACAGCCGTTCTCCGGCGCCACGGATCCTACGCCTGGCTACGGATATGTGTACAGTGTCAACGCCTCACGACTGGCCACCTTCATATTCAGTCGGGGCGGCAACATGGTCAACGAAAGCGGCGCGGGCTACGTCTTCAACGGGCCGGCGGGCCTGGAGGCGTTGACCCTCTGGCAGGATCTGGTGGAACGGGGCTGCGCTGTGGAGCAAACGAGGCGCTACGGCGACCAAGACTTTGGCGCCAGCCGGTCCCTTTTCACCATCGATTCCATCGTCAGGCTACCTGACTACAAACAGGCAGTGAGTGAAGGAGCAGGGTTCGAGTGGAGCGTCGCCCCGCCTCCGCACACAACGGCCGAGCCACGGATGAACATCTACGGTGCTAGTCAGTCCATCTTCCAGACCACTCCAGAACAACAGTTGGCCGCTTGGCTGTTCATCAAGTGGATGAGCGAGCCGGAGCAGCAGGCAATGTGGGCCAGCAGCACCGGCTACTTCCCCACCCGCCAGGCCGCAGCCAACCTGCTGGCCGACTACTTTGAGGAAAATCCCACCTACACGAAGGCCTTTACCTTCATGTCCATGGACTATGGCATCGAGTCACCGGTGACCGGGTACGACGAGTGTCGTGCGGCTATCGAGGAGATGCTCACCGCCGTCCTGGGTGGCGAGGATGCCCAAGCGCGGCTCGACATGACCGTCGAACAGTGCAACGAGTACCTGGAGGAGGCTGCGCCCTAGACAGTTCGTCGCTGATCGGTGGAGCTTTGATCTGCCGACCACAAAGCGGGTCGCAAGCCCAGAAGGCCTGCAACCCGCCTCTCTTCTCCCGCTAGTGGCGAGTGACAAGATCCCCTACAGCCGTCAGAGAAACTCCTTCAGGTGATGTTCCACAGCGTAGGCAGCAGCCTCAGCGCGGTTGGTCAAGTTCAGCTTCTTGAGGATGCTGCTGACATAGTTGCGCACTGTGCCCTCACCCAAGAACAGCGCCTCGGCGATCTCTCGATTCGTCTTCCCCTCGGCCACCTGGGACAGAACGCGCAACTCCTGGTCAGTGAGGGTAGCGAAAGCTTCCTCGTGCTCCTTCCGCGCCGCCTCCCGCACACGGGCAAAGACCCGCTGCGTGAGCGCGGGGTCCAAGAGTGCCTCCCCCTTCCCCACCGCCTCTATTGCTCGGATCAGATCATCGCTCCCGATCTGCTTGAGCACGTAGCCACACGCACCAGCGGCAATCGCGTCAAACAACATCTCATCTTCGGCGTACGAAGTGAGCATGATTACCTTGATCTCAGGGGCCTGCTCAACGATCTTTCGGCAAGCGTCAATGCCGCTTCCCCCAAACAGCCGGATGTCCATCACCACCACGTCAGGACGAACAAGCATGGCCTTCTGAATAGCTTCCTTGGCAGTAGCTGCCTCATCTACGACCGTGAAGTCAGGATGGCGGTCAAGAAGCGTGCGCAGTCCTAGCCGCACCACCTCGTGATCGTCAACAATGATGATTTTTAGTGCCATGTCACCTCTTTCAACGACGTCTTACGTTTTCCATCAGTATGGCACAGTGAGGGTCAAAGTCACCCCTTCGCCCGGCGCGGTATGCACATCCAACGCGCCATCAAGCAGACGTGCGCGCTCGCGGATGTTCCGCAATCCCTGTCCCTTCTCACTGATAGGCAGTGCAGGTAGTCCAACGCCGTCGTCAGAGACCCGCAGCTGTAGTTCATTCGTATCATAGCATAAGCTGACCTCGACCCGTCGGGCCTGTGCGTGCCTCGCCACATTGGTCAACGCTTCGCGCGCGATTTGGAAGATGTGCAGCCGTCGTTCGGCCCCTAACATCCGGACGCTCTCACCCTCTACGACGAAATCCGTCTCCAGCAACGTATTGATGCGAAAATCCTTGAGTATCTTGCGCAAGCCTGCCTCAAGATCATCATCCGGCATCTCCCCCCGCAGGTCAAAGATGTAGCGGCGAATGTCCTGAATTGTTCGATTCAGGCTCTCAATCGCGCGCGTCAGTTGAGCACGCGCTGCTTCTGGCTCGGTGGCAATGCTATACCTGGCTCCTTCCAGTACAAGTCCAGCAGCGTAGATCGACTGGATGGTCCCATCGTGCAACTCCCGCCCAATGCGCTCCCGCTCGCGGGAAAGCGCCTGCATGCGTTCCATACTCTCCAGCCAGAGTTCGACCTCATTGGAAACCACGCCCAACGCTCGTCCGATTCCACAGGTGATGGCGATTCCACACAGGCCGCGGAAGAGTGAGACCGGGACGCCCATTACCTGCAGAAACGTCTCCTCGTTGAGCCAATTGGCGGGGAAGAACGGAGCAACTGGGCCAACTAGGCCTCCAAACAGGGCGAACAAGCCCAAGGCGAATCCAGCGACGCGCAGGCGAGGTTTGACCAGTGGCAGTCGCTCACGCCCGATGGTGCGGTAGGTCTGACGGCGCAATCCCCACGCTCCCAGCAACCCACCAGGCACTACCAGCAGATACCGCGCAACAACCTCAGCGCCGAGCCATACTCTGTCGGAGGGTACGCCGACCAGATAGGCGAAAACCAAACCGATCAGCCATAGTGCAAGGAGCCCGCTGGCAAACACTCCCTGGCCCCACCGCTGCTTCTCCTGCGGCACGTATGCCTGCACCGCGAAGGCCAGTAGAAAACAATAACCAGCGCCCATCAGGACCGACCGCACCCAAGGAACCAAAGCGCTCGACGAAGCATACCACGCAGGGCTCCAGGCCAGCAGCGCCTCACAGAATCCAAATACCGCCAGGGATGCAAGACCTCGGGCGATCTCCAGTCGCGCGGTACGGCGGGCTAAGAAGACGATCGATAGACCGAGTACGAAAAAAGCCTGTCCGTGCAGCAGCGTTAGCAACAGTTCGTGAGCGGCGAGATATTCTCGCAGCCAGAGCATCCGATCCAACCTTTCCTATTATGGCCTTCTACTTAATTATACCAGTGATGTCCATCCGGGGCAAGACGTCGGACACCTATTCCCAACACTCCCTCCCAAGAAGGCGGCGGGACACCGATTACGCCTGCTGTCGGGGCCGTGCAAACAGCAAAACGGCCATCCTCTTCTACACAGGATGGCCGCTCTCACGTCTTGGAATACGTCAGAACTATGACGTCAGATCCATGTGGTAGGTACGGTAGACCTTGTACAATTCCCATCCCAAGTTACGCATGAGAATCGCCATATTCTCGTTATTCTCGGCAATGAGTGACATATCAACCCAGGAGTACCCCTTGCGCAGGAGCGCCCGCGCCGTCTCCACGTAGAACAGCGAATCTAACCCCCGCCCACGGAACTCCTCCAGCACAGCCAGCAGCTTGAGAGTACGACATTTGCGACCCGCAGTATCTTGGGGGGAAGATTGGCAACGTCGCCGCGAAATGCGGTCAGATCTGCGCAGTATGCGTAGGCATCCCGATACCTGGTCATGCCATACCGCTCTACAAGGCAGGCATAATAGGGTGGACTGTGGCCACACATAAGGACCGGTGGGCGATCGAACCCTTCGATGAGCACACCGGGGGAATCGTCCATCGTGAAATAGAACGGGCCACGGACGGTCTCCATTCCCTGTTCGCGAGCCCAGTCGCACGTGGCGTCCAAAAGGGCCCGAGCGACCTCATAGTCGTCAAAGGTCTCAAAGAAGCCAAATCCGGCCGCTTTCTCGTCCAAGAACTCGTTGGAGCGATGGTTGATCCAGCCAGCGATGCGGCCTACATCCCGACCATCGCGCACGGCGATGAACAAGGCAGCGTCGCCATAGCGGAAAAACGTCCCTCGCTGTGGATCCAACGAGCGCAATTGACTGCGGATAAGCGGGGGCACCCATAGAGGATCGTTGCGGTAAATCTGCCAAGGGAACCGCATAAAACGCTCGCGGTCTCGTCGATCCTGGACCGGCACGATCCTGATGCTCGATGAGGAGGCATTCCCCACATTCACATCTACAGATCCCGGTCGTAGATCCGGTGCGTCTTGTACGGCTCTGCCCCCAGCGTCTCCAACTCGCGCATGACCTTGGTATTCTGCTCATTGGCCTGCACGACGTCAACATGCAAAAAGCCGTTCTCGTGGATAATTCGATGCACCTCGCAGTACAAAATAGCGTCCACCCCCAGGCCCTGATACTGAGGAAGAATGCCCCCTCCGTTCAAGTTGATCCAACGGGTACACCTGGACTCGCGCAGGAGCAACGCCCAGCCGAAGGGGTAAAGCCGCCCCTTGCAGCGTTGCAGCGCCGCCGAGACATCGGGAAACCCCAATGCGAAGCCAACGATCTGTTCTTCCTTGGCGACGACGATGATCAACTCTGGCCGGGTCATGTCGATGATCCGCTGAGCGATTTTGTCTGCGTCGTCACCAGTGATAGGGACAAACTCGCGATTCTCGGCAAAGGCAGCGTTGTAAGCTTCAATCACCCTGGGAGCGATCGCCCGCAATTCGGCCTTGGTACGGAAACGAAGCACCTGGAATCCACGACGCTGCTTCACTTTCTCGGTGATGCGACGGGCCCGTTCTTGCACCTCAAAGTCGCCTGGCAGATAGAAGGAGTAGTAGTCAGTTTGCTTGTAGAAGCCCGAATCCTGGACAAAGGCGTCATAGTAGGAGTGGTTGTAGGTGATGCCCATCGCTGGGCGGTGCTCAAAGCCCTTGACCAGGATTCCGAGACCGTCGCCTGGGAGGAGTCCATCGGGGCCGCTGATCGCTTCCAGATCCCGGTCCCGGGCCCACTCAAAGGCAGTGGCGAAAAGAGCACGAGCGACCTCGATGTCCTCCACAGTCTCGAACATGTAGAAGAAGGCCCCCTGCAAGCTCCGATAGGCATTCCGCTTGCGCGGTTCCAGCACAGCAATGCGCCCCACCACCTGACCGGACTGAATGGCCAGGAAGAAATCGGCGTCAGAGTGGCGATAGAAGGGATGACGCTCACGGTCCAGGTGTTTGCGCGCGCTAGAGATCAATGGCTGCACCCACTGGGGATAGCCTCGATACAGGTGGAATGGGAACTGTACGAACCGAGTCACATCTCGTGGATCTGCAGTGTCTACCTTGTGAATCTCTATCATACCAGCTATCCCTCCTCATGATTTGGGGGCAAAGTAACTGGTCGCCAGCACCCCGGGTCCAGCGTGGGCGACGACGGCGGGAGGTAGTTGGTAGATGGGCACCTCCGTCAGCCCCAGCTTGGCAGCAAAGTCAGTCGCCAGAGACCGCGCCTCCTCCTCAGCGTCGGCGTGCATAACGCATGGGTAGCCTTCAGTGCCAGGGGGGCATCCCTCCAGCACCAGCTCGCGCAGCCGCGCCAACGCCCGTCGCGCGGTCCGCTGCTGTTCGAACGGCTCCACCCGCCCATCTTTCAGAGTGAGGATAGGTTTGATCCGCAACAATCCTCCGAGAAGCGCTTTCGCACCGCCGATGCGCCCGCCCTTGTGCAGATACTCCAACGTATCTACCACAAAGTAGACCCGCTGGCGGGCCATCAACTCCCTCACACGCTCCAAAATGGTGTCGGCGTCTACACCCTGACGCGCCCATCGGGCGGCCAGAAGAACCATGGTCGCCAGGGGCCCGGCGGTGGTGCGGGTATCTACCACGCGAATGTCAGCGTCGGGAAAATCTCGCGCGGCGACAGTGGCAGCTCGGACGGTACCACTCAGTTCAGCCGAGGGGTGCAGACAGATGATCGTATCGCCTTCGGCCGCCAGTCGTTCAAAGATGGGAGTATAGAGGACCGGGGGTGGTGCGGTAGTCTTGGGGAGGGTAGGGGCAGCGCGCAGCTTGTCCAGAAAAGCGTGGGTATCCAGTTCCGTGTCGTCTCGGTACGACTCCTCACCGAAGATGATGATCTGCGGCAAGATCGGGATGTCGTATTCCTCAGCCAAGTGGCGGGGAATACCGGCGGTGGTGTCGGCAATAATCCTAACCATGTGGGCCCTCCTTCCCCACAAGATCTGGGCGTTCAACTGACGGGTCCCCACCCGCAGTCACAATCGCATCCATGCAACCAGGACATGCCCGGCATTGTGTCCAGACGCTTCCCGCAGCCGTGTCGCCCTACCGCTCCAGCAGAATGGTCACCGGGCCATCGTTATGTATCTCCACCAGCATATGCGCGCCAAAGACACCCGTTTCAACAGGCACGCCACAATCTCGCAGGACCCGCGCAAAGCGCTCCACCAGCGGTTCAGCCACCTCTGGAGGAGCAGCATCACTGAAACCGGGGCGGCGACCCTTGCGAGCGTCGGCATAGAGCGTGAACTGGGAAATGACCAGTGCCGCGCCGTCCACATCAAGCAGGCCGGCGTTGATCTTGCCTGCACTGTCCTCAAAGATACGCAACCCAGCGGTCTTTCGTGCTAGCCACTCAGCCTGCTCTTGAGTATCATCGTGAGTGACCCCCACCAGCACGACCACACCGCGGCCAATCGCGCCCACGACCTCACTCTCAACGCTCACCGAAGCGCGACTAACCCGCTGTACGACCGCTCGCATCTTTGACTCCCCGTGCGCGCCCTCGCCATTCTTCGGCGGGGAAGCGCTGTTCATTTCGTTCCAGCTTGCCCAGCACCGCCTCGCTCACGTCCAGATCCAGTGCATTCGCCAAGCTGAGCCCATAGATAAGCACGTCGGCCAACTCCTCAGCTACAGAGGCCCGCTTGGCCTCCTCCTGCATGGCAACCGCCGCTTGCTCATGGGTGAGCCATTGGAAGTGCTCCATCAGCTCGGCGGCTTCGACAGCTATCGCAACGCTGAGATTCTTGGGCACGTGGTATTTCTGCCAGTCGCGAGCAGCCACGAATTCGGCCACGCGCTGCCGCAGATCGGCGAGGGTGGTGTCGTAGTCAGTCACGTGCTACGGAAGCCCTACCGCCGCTTTGGCCTCAGCAATCGTCTCAGCAGCGATAGCAGAGGCACGGCGAGCACCCTCGGCCAGGACATCCCACACGTGATTCGGATCCGCAGCCAGTCTCGCCCGTCGCTCACGGAAAGGCGCAAAGTAGTCGGTCAGGTTCTTGGCAAAGAGCCGCTTGCACTGCACGCAACCAATATCCGCAGCACGACAATCCCTCTCGATCTGCGCCACCTGATCAGATGAGAAGAAGCCGTGCAGGCTGAACACATTGCATACCTCTGGATTACCGGGGTCGGAGCGGTAGCGGCGGGCCGGGTCGGTGACCATCTGCATCACCCGCTGCTCAATCTCCTCTGGCGTGGCAGCGATCTCGATGTGGTTGTCCAACGACTTGCTCATCTTCTGCTCGCCGTCAATCCCCAGCACCTTGGTGAACTCGGTGTGCTTGGCTTGAGGCTCAACCAACACCTCGCCAAAATGCCGGTTGAAGCGACGTACAATCTCACGCGTAAACTCGAGGTGAGGGGCCTGGTCCACACCGACAGGCACTATGTCCGCCTTATACAGCGTGATGTCCGCGGCCATCAGCACTGGATACCCAACCAGCCCGTAGTTGACGTTATCCGGTTGTTGGCGTACCTTCTCTTTGAAGGTAGGCAGGCGGGTTAACCAACCCAGAGGAGTCACCATCGAAAGCAGAAGGTGCAACTCCTCCACCTGGGGCACGTGCGACTGTACAAAGACAATTGTTCCCCGGTCGGGATCCATCCCAGCGGCGAGCCAGTCCAGGGTCATCTCATAAGTCCAATCCTGCAACATATCGGTATCCTTGAGCGTAGTGAGCGCGTGCAGGTCTACAACGCAGTACACGCAGTCATAGTCATCCTGTAGAGCAACATAGTTTCGCATTGCGCCCAAGTAGTTCCCAAGATGCTGACGGCCAGTGGGTCGAGCGCCGGAAAAGACCCGGCCTCTCTCTGCCTGTGTGCTCATCGTCTCGCATACTCCTTCTTCTAGTTTATCGCGCCTAGTGTACCACAGGAGCGGCAGGGCGGCAAGAAAAAGCGGCCCTATGAACAGAGCCGCCATCCCGTGCGCAACACACTACCTACCGCGCCACCACAAACGCGATAGCGTGTTCCCGTGTATGGGAGAGACTGATCGCCCACTCGGTGAGCCCCAGTTCCTCCGCGCGCTCGGCGGCGCGACCATACAAGCGCACGAGCGGCCTGCCCCGCATATCGCCAATGACCTCTACTTCCCGCCAGTTGATGCCATCTCGGGCCATCATCCGCACGCCCACACCCAGCGCCTTGGAGACAGCTTCCTTGGCAGCAAAACGGGCCGCCAGTTCGGGCGAACGGTCTCGACAATACAGGATCTCAGCCGGCGTAAAGACGCGCGCTAGGAAGCGATCAGCGTGACGGGCCAATGCCCGTTCAACGCGGGATATTTCAATCAGGTCCACTCCAGTAACCATCTGCCTCATGATCTCAAGCGATGCGGTTTCACGTTCTCACGATCTGATCTGAAACCCACGCCCATTGACTCATTCCCCAGCCCCAGAAGGCGGGCCGGCGACGGCCAGAGCATAAGCGTCGGGATCAAGCCACCGCCTCGCGACAGTCTGCACCCGCTCAGCGGTGACCTCGTTGATGAGGTCCGTGTACCGTTGCAGGTAGTCCAGGCCCAATCGATAGCGCTCCATATTGACGATAGACCGCGCCACCCCCTCATTCGTCTCCAGCCGCAGGGGCAGACTACCTGTGATGAAAGCCCTGTTGTCCTCCAGCTCCTCCCCTTCTACCAACTCCTCGCAAATGCGGCGAATCTCGGCCCGCATGCTGACGATAGCCTGCTCGACCCTGGTCGGGTTGACCCCAGCGACGACACGCCAAGGACCAGGGCCAGGACCACCATCCAGGCCGCTGTACGAATAGTAGGCCAAGCCTTGCTCGTCACGCACCTTCTCCCCCAGACGTCCCATCAGTCCAAAGACACCCAATATGGTGTTGCACACGAGGGCATCCAAAAAGTCCGGTGCCGTGCGTGAAGGACCAGGATAGCCCAACACAATGTCCGACTGAGTCTTGCCAGGAATCGAAACTACGCGCTCACAAACCTCGGCAATGCGGGATACCTCGGGAAGCGGCGCGCGCGCATGGATATGGCCCTCCCAGTCGCCGAAAGCCCTCTCGATCTGCGTCAACGTATCCGCAGTCTCCACCGCACCAACGACAACGATGACCATCCTTTGCGGTCCGTAGCCGCCAGCATAGAACTCGGCCAGGTCGTCCCGGTCAAGCGCGCCGACAGTCTCAGTATACCCGACGACGCTTCGAGAATAAGGATGCTCTTCCGGATAGGCCAGTTCCTGGAAGGTAAGGCTGGCCATACGGCGGGTGTCGTGAGCACGTTCCTCCAGGGCGGTGAGGATCTCGCCGCGCAGTCTCTCGACCTCATCGCGGGGGAAGGTAGGATGGCGCAGCACATCAGCGAGGATGTCCAATACAAGCGGCAAGTCCTCGACCAGACTCTTGGTGCCAAAACCCGTGGTGTGCATACCTCCGTGGATACCGGCGCTGGCCCCCACTGATTCCAACTCCTCGTAGATTTGCTCAAAAGCACGATTGGCAGTGCCGCGCATAAGGGCAGCAGCGGTGAAGCCAGATAGCCCTGCCTGCTCCGGTCGTTCGTCGTAGGCGCCCACGAGCAGATAGCCATTCACAACCACCGAAGGACTGGTGTGATTCTCGCGCACCAGAACGACAATGCCGTTGGGCAATTCGTAGCGTGTGATGTCATCAGGTCCAGGGATAGACATTGTTCTCCTCTCACAATTTCGAGCTCTGCGTGCCGGCCGTGCACAGCGTGAAACTATGCCTCCTCCTTAGGCACATACCATCCGACGGTGCGGTTAGACCGCTTGAGATACCGCTGTGCTGCGTGCTGCACATCTTCGACGGTGACCGCACTGAGCTGGGCGATATAGTCCTCAAACCAGGCGTAATCGGCAAAGATCTCGCTGAACCCCATCCACAGCGCCTGTCCGGTGACGGACTCACTGGAATAGGCAAACTGCGCCTTGGTCTGCTTGATCGCTTTGACGAGTTCCTCCGGCGTGACCGGCTCGGCGACCAGGCGCGCCAGCTCTGCGTCCAGTGCTTCCTCTACCTCGGCTGGCGTGTGACCGGTGCGTACAACAGCCGAGAGGCTGTAGACAAAGGGATCAATCGTCGGAACCAGCGAGCCGGATATGGCTGTCGCCAGCTCCGACGCCACCAGAGCCTTGTAGAGGCGACTGCTCTTGTTGGTTGTGCCACCGCCAAAGATCGCCAGGCCGCTGGCGCCGGTGAGGATAGCATCGAGCACAGTCACGGTGAAGAAATCAGGATCGTGGACGGTGGGAGTGCGGAAGACAACGTGGAAGTAGGCAACGTTGCCATCCCCCTCCAAAGTCACCCGCCGCTCTCCCTTCTGAGGTGGCTCGACGGCGTTCATCGGGGGAACATCTGGCCCGCCGGGAATTGGACCAAAGTGCTCCTCCACCAGGCGCAGCATGTCTCCAGCGTCGAAATCGCCCACCACGACAGCCAGCGAGTTGCGGGGCGTGTAGTAGGTGCGGTAGTGAGCGAGGAGTTGGTCTCGGGTCATCGTCTCCAGGTCGCACATATGGCCGACGGTTTCAACGCCATAGGGATGCACGCGGAAAGCCGACGCCATCAACTCCTCGCCGAGCAGGAATTCCGGGTTGTTTTCGGCTCCCTGCCGCTCGCTGATGATGACGGTGCGCTCAGAGGCTACCTCCTCAGGATCAAAGAGCGCGTTGGCCATGCGGTCAGCCTCGATGCGCAGCGCCAACTCAATGCGGCCGGCAGGCAACGTGGCATAGTAGGTCGTGAAATCATACCAGGTCGAGCCGTTGAACACCCCACCTTCACGGGCGATGGCCTTGTCCACCGTCCCCTTTGGGAACGTCGGCGTTCCCTTGAAGAGCATATGCTCGACCCAGTGAGAGATGCCCGTGATGCCCAGATGCTCGTTCCGACTGCCGACCCGGTACCAGATCCAGAAACTAGCCACCGGGGCCGTGTGTGCCTCCTTGACCAGCACAGTCAGTCCGTTTTCCAGTTGCGTCTTGACAACGCCGTTGCTCGTGTTCATTCGATCTCCTAATGCGACTAACCCCGACCAACACTACGGCTGTCAGATCCCCGCCCACTCATCCCCCCGGGATAAAAAGGGGGGACATCCAACCGCCAAATCAGGAGGACCCCATCCGCTGCCAGTGCCACCATACCATCACCATCGACAGTGTATCAAGCTTACAGTACTGGAGCAACAGGGGCACTGCCAGAGACTCGCCTGCACCCATACTGTGAGCGCAGAGTCAAAGCCTTGTCTTTAGACTCTGCGCTCTCCGCGCCTCAGCGGTGAATAGAGGTCTGTATCCTGGTTGACTGACAAATCCTGCAATCAGTGAGGTGACCGGCACTTGGGTCTCAGTTTGGCCAGTTTTTCGCCTCGAAAATGCTCTGTTTATCCCGAATTCTGAGTGCCGGCCACCTTCCGAGATATGCCGAACCCGCACCCTCCCCGTGGGTGGACGCGATGGGGGGCGATTGGCAGACTATACGTTGACGTGTTTCATCAGCAAGAGCATGAGCTTGAGGACATTGATCAAGCGAACTCTCTTCCGAATTCTCACGTTGTCCGGATCCATCTCAACGGCGGCCTGCAGGTCCCGTATCTTCACAAAGATGTTTGAAAACAACTTCTCGGTTGTCCAGCCAATGTACCGTTGATATTGGGCCTCGTCGCCTACAGTGCTTTCCTGGACCTTGTCCCTTTGCAGGGAATTGAGATCGAAGCCGGACTTGAGAGCGTCTTCCATCTCCTTGGTTTCCAGCTTGGCCACCACCGAGTTGATGGGCAGGTCGGACTTGCCGTACGAGAAAATCAACTCAATGTTGCTCTGCAACTCGAGCAACAGCATCCGCTTCCTCCCCTCGGTTGCCTTTACCCACGAGTTTATGGCGTCCAGCACCGAATCAACAGCCGATATCAGATGTGCAAACGACCCTAGATCAAACATTGAACCGCCCTCCTAATTATATAAGGTTTATCCGAGGAATAGATGACAAGCCCGTAGGCATAACACCAGACTTGAGAGGTGAGTTGGAGCTCTATTCCCGCCGCTTAAGCCCACCCGAGGACTGAGATGCCCCCAGGTGGATGATCGAAAACAACAATGGCCCTATTTTACCTGCTCCGCACAGGGTGTCAAATGGACAACACGGCCTTGATCCAGCACCTGCCGATCGACGGTTACGGACGGCTGATCGAGAGAGGCTAGCTACCTCTCCGTTCCCGCTGACGGAAGATCAAACGCAGTGGGGTGCCGGGGAACCCGTAGGCATCTCGCAACCGGTTCTCTAGGTAGCGCTCGTAGCTGAAGTGGACCAGATCACGATCATTGACGTGAAAGACAAAAGTGGGAGGGGCCACGCCAGGCTGACTGGCGTAGTAGATCTTGAGCCGCTTACCCCGTTTGCTGGGCGGGGCATGGCGCGCCAGCGCATCTTGCACCAGACGATTGAGCTCTCCAGTGGGAATGCGCACATAACGGGCATTGTGCACAGCCAGCGCTGTTGGCACCACCTTGTGCACTCGCTGCCCGGTGAGCGCGGAGATGAAGAGCACCGGCACGTAATCGAGAAAGCGAAGCGCATCACGGACCCAATTGGTGTACTCTACCGTCGTGTAGGCATCTTT
>Ga0180438_10002189_pt1 | contig 32728 bp, 28 predicted proteins | sample SS_ome_12_FD_132455 | JGI IMG/M metagenome (GOLD analysis project Ga0180438, IMG submission 132455) | Hypersaline lake sediment archaeal communities from the Salton Sea, California, USA - SS_3_D_2 metaG | ecosystem: Environmental > Aquatic > Non-marine Saline and Alkaline > Hypersaline >... | reverse complement strand
GCCCTGGGGCGCAAACTATTGCCGAAGAATCCACGGCCTGGCCCATGGTATCTCGCCCAACTTACCTGGGAGGATTGGGATTTGGTCTGAAGTGGGACATGGGCTGGATGCATGATACCCTAGAGTACATGACCAAGAACCCCATATATCGGAAACATCATCACAGCAACCTAACTTTCCGCTTGATTTATGCCTTCTTCGAAAACTTTGTCCTGCCGCTTTCTCACGATGAAGTTGTACATGGCAAAGGCTCGCTGTTAGGAAAGATGCCGGGGGACGACTGGCAGAAGTTCGCCAACTTGAGACTCCTCCTGGGATACATGTATGCCCAGCCCGGGAAAAAGCTCCTGTTTATGGGAGGAGAGCTTGGTCAGTGGCGGGAGTGGGCTCACGAGGAGAGCCTGGAATGGCACCTCCTTGATTACTCGCCACATTCGGGTCTTAAACGCTGGGTTGAGGAGCTGAACGGATTCTACCGGAGCCAACCAGCCCTATATGAGTTAGATTTCGACTCAGCCGGCTTTGAATGGATCGACTGCAATGATGTCGAGCACAGCGTGGTCAGTCTGATGCGCAAGGGGCGTTCACCAGACAACCTCCTTGTGGTCGTTTGCAACTTCACTCCCACAACTCATTCTAACTATCGAATTGGTGTACCGCAGTCAGGGTTCTGGAAGGAGTTATTAAACAGCGATGCCAGGGAATATGGAGGCAGTGGTCAAGGTAATCTGGGTGGAGTGGAAGCAGCGCCGATTCCCTTACACGGCCGCCCTTATTCCTTAACCATCACACTCCCACCATTATCCACTGTTTTTTTGAAAAGTGGAGATAAATAACCACGTCTTCACCATTAATCAAACCACCATGCACCCCGTATTTGCGGCAAGGGTTTGATACCGAAGGATGATTGTGAGTTGCATCTTCCTATATCGACTCTTTGCCAGGCTTTCAACTCAGAGACAGCGTACAACACTTCCAAGAAGGAGGGACAAAAGTGGGCACATCAGAAAAGAAGGAAACTAAAAGAAAGAAGGCTATCACAGAGATTGGTCGAGTTGTACCTAGCAATTTCAAGTTCGGAATAATTGTAGCGATAGCTATATTTTGGGCAGATTTTCTTAAGTCGGTACTGAATGCCATCGCTTCCTTGGTGAATATGACAATCCCTTGTCTGACCGAGCTAATCATAGCTATCTTGGCGACGGCCATAGCTTACTTTATTCTGGTAAGCTACCGAAGGATACAATCAAAGCTTAAGAAGATTAAAATATAGCTAATACACGGCAGGAGCATCTGGAACAAAAAGAGCGGATTCACTGTTGGTTTGATACCGAGCTATGGAAAAACTGGAGGCTGTATGAAAGCTGCTATTCTGGAGAAGATTGAACATCTAGCAGTGAAGGAAGTGCCTGACCCTCAACTGGAAAAAGGGTCGGTGCTCATCAAGGTAAAGGTGTGCTCCATTTGTGGTACCGACCTGAGAATCTACCATTATGGCGATCCTAGGGTTCAGCTACCGCAGATTTTGGGACACGAGATAGCTGGCGAGGTAGAGATGGTTGGTGAGGGGGTGACAAATTACAGAGCAGGAGACCGAATAGCCGTCACTCCCAGAATAGCTTGTGGAGAATGCTTCTACTGTCACAAAGGACAGTACACCTATTGTCAAAACGGCCGCACCTTTGGATATCAGTTGCCCGGGGGCTACGCCGAATATCTGCTTGTTCCTTCACGTGGTGTGCAGTTTGGGGTGTTGAACAAGTTTGCAGATACACTCAGTTTCGAAGAGGCCTCCCTGGCTGAACCTTTATCCTGCTGTCTAAGGGCTCAGAAAGCCTTGAGAGTCAGTGATGGAGACATAGTAGTCGTGATTGGAGGTGGACCCGTAGGCATTATGCATTGCCGTCTGGCTAAAGCCAACAATGCCAGCAAGGTCGTCCTTGTTGAAAGGGATACCAGACGTCTGGAAAAACTAGACCTTAGCTCTATCGATGAAATCGTTGGTTCTGCGAAAAGCGATTCAGAAGCGGAGATATTGGCTATCACCGAGAGCAGGAGAGCCGATGTGGTAATAGTAGCCTGCTCCTCTGTTCAGGCACAGGAACAAGCTTTATTACTTGCAGGTAGAGGAGGGAGAATCAACTTCTTTGCCGGCTTGCCACCAGACCAATCGAAGGTCCTGATAGATAGCAATGTAATCCATTACCACGAAGTTTCAGTCCAAGGCTCACATGGTTCAACACCACGTGATGCCAGAGAAACCCTCGATATACTAGCCAGAAAAGCGTTGAACGTTAGCGACCTCATCACCCACACATTTCCTTTGGATTCTATCAAAGAAGCGTTTCTTTTTGCCGAAAGCGGAAAGGGCATGCACGCAGCAATAATACCCCGATAAGAGGAAACCTGAGGCTTATTGTATTTTGGATAGGCATAAGTAGGCTGTACTGTAGGGAATTGTTTGCAACTATACCTTATTATATACTGGTGCAAATCCTGAGATAGTATATTTATAGTGAACAATCAAAGACAGATCCCCATTATTTACAATCTATTTCCCCGCTTAGCAGGGACTATGCCTGATTGGCTACAGCACGCATCTCGTGCTGCAGAAATGGGCTTCAACTGGCTGTACATCAACTCCATCCATTACCCGGGGTTCTCTGGCAGCTTGTATGCTGTAAAGCATTACTACCATATTAATCCGCAATTCCTGCCTCCTGGTACTAAGGAGAACGATCTATCTGTCCTAGAGCCAACCCTTCGAGGATTCCGGGATTTAGGGCTCTGGCCCATGATGGATCTGGTCATCAACCACACTTCTCGGGACTGCCCTTTGACCCAAGAACACCCTGCTTGGTACGTTCACAATGAGCATGGTGAAATCGTCAGCCCTTTCGCCCGGGACCCTGATGACCCGGAAAAAGTGACGGTTTGGGGTGACTTGGCGGAAATAGACAACGAAGGCTCAAGTGATAGGGAAGGTCTCTGGGCTCACTGGGCCGAGCTTGTAAAGCGCTACCTTAGTCTGGGATTTAAAGGCTTCCGATGTGATGCAGCATACAAGATACCTGCAGCCCTGTGGCGATTTCTTGTTGAGGAAGCAGCCAGTATTGACCAGGAAGCGATGTTCTTTGCTGAAACGCTGGGATGCACTGAAGAGGAAGCCTTGGCGCTACATGATGCCGGGCTGCACTATTTCTTTAACAGTTCCAAGTGGTGGGACTTCATGGAGCCATGGTGTCTGGAGCAGCATGGGAAGTTCGGCAAGATCGCCCCATCAATCCCCTTCCCCGAAAGCCATGATACAACCCGCCTTGCTGCTGATACAGGTGGCAACGAAGCTGTACAACGTCAGCGCTACGCCTTCGCCGCTTCATTTTCGGCGGGGCTCATGATGCCCATCGGCTATGAGTTCGGCTTCAGAAAAAAATTGGATGTCGTTTCCACTCGCCCCACAGATTGGGAGACTCCCTCTTTCGATATCCAGAGATTTATAAGGAAGATAAACAATCTCAAGATAGAACACCCTCTGCTCCATGGTGAAGGAAAATTAAAGACGGTCACAAGTGACAGGAGTACTCTTGTGCTGGAACGACGTACAGAGGAAGCTTCCGGGCAGCTAGCCTGGGTCTTGGTAAATAAGAGTAAGGATAAACATGCAACAGTAACCCTCAATAGTATTGCCCTCAACCCCCGACACCATCTGCGCCGCATTTGCCGAGACGAGAACTCCTCGCCTGAAATGGCGGTTTTAGGGCAGCCTGTTGTGCTCAACCCGGCCGAAGTAGTGCTGCTCTTGGAATCCTAAGAAAGCAATGCTAAGATTTTTCGAGGAGAGCGAGCCGTGAGCTTCCCCAGGGCAAGTGGCATATTATTGCACCTGACCTCACTCCCGGGTCGATTCGGGATAGGAGACTTGGGAAGAGAGGCTTATCAGTTCGCAGATTTTTTGGCCAGCACTGGGCAACGTCTTTGGCAGATTTTACCCCTGGGGCCCACCGGCTACGGTAACTCTCCATACCAATGTCTCTCTGTCTTTGCTGGCAATCCGCTGCTTATAAGTCTGGAAAAGCTGGTTGAAGACAAGTTTCTGGAACCGGTTGACTTAGAAGATGGACCTTCCTTCCCTAAAGATAGAGTTGACTATAATTCAGCTATCAAGTTTAAAATGCCCTTGTTGAAAAAGTCCTTTGAGATCTTCCAGAGAAAAGCTATTCCGGAGGAGCAGGAGCAATTCGAAGTTTTCTGTCAGCAGAATGCCGCGTGGCTTGAAACTTACTCGCTGTTTATGGCGTTAAAGGAAGCTCATGGCCTTGCTGCCTGGAATGCCTGGGAGCAGGATATCCGAAAGCGGCAGCCGGAGTCTCTCGAACGCTGGAGCAAGAAGCTGGACCGCGAAGTCCGCCGCCACAAATATCAACAATATCAGTTTTTTAAGCAATGGTCTGAACTAAAGACGTACTGTAATGAGCGTGGGATTAGGATTGTCGGTGATATGCCCATATTTGTTGCCCTCGATAGCGCCGAGGTCTGGTCGCATCCAGAGATGTTCTATCTGGATACGGATGGCAAGCCAACGGTGGTGGCTGGGGTGCCGCCTGACTACTTTAGCAAGACAGGACAGTTATGGGGAAATCCTCTCTATCGCTGGGAAGTAGTGGCCAAGGACGACTATTCTTGGTGGATTGAGCGCTTCCGGGCGACACATTCCCTGGTTGACATCATCAGGCTGGACCATTTCCGCGGCTTTGAGAAATACTGGGAAGTTCCGGGCATAGATACCACTGCTATGAATGGGCGGTGGGTCTCTGGACCGGGCATTGAACTATTTAAAGCCTCTCAGAAGGTGTTAGGCACCCTCCCTATCATAGCCGAAGACCTGGGGGTAATCACACCAGAAGTAGACGCTCTTAGAGATAAGCTCAGCTTTCCGGGAATGAGGGTTCTCCAATTTGCCTTCGGCAATGACCCCAAAGCTGATGAGTACAAGCCCCATAACTACCCTCGAAATTGTGTAGTGTACACTGGCACCCATGACAACAATACAACTATTGCTTGGTTCAAGGGTAGCAGAATAGAGGGTGCCAATCAGAGCAGCGAGGAGAAAAAGAGCGAGAGGCAGTCCGCCTTGAAGTATCTCGGCACAGATGGGCACGAGATAAATTGGGATTTCATCCGCCTGGCTTTGATGTCTGTCGCTGATACAGCTATCATCCCTATGCAAGACGTCTTGGGATTGGGCAGCGAAGCCAGGATGAATATGCCAGGTACCACGGAGGGGAACTGGTGCTGGCGTTTTTCGCCTGACATGCTGACCGAAGAAACCACAGACAGGCTAAAGGAAATAACTACACTCTACGGACGCTAATCACAGCGCTACAGTCTTGTATAGCACACTTGAGACTTATAAGTCCAAGGAGCCTGGACTGTAGCTAAGATGCCGTAGTTTTTGCCATTTCGGCACGTAACCTGCATATAAATTCGCATTTTACTGTAACTAATATCAAAATGTTAAAACATTAAAATCAAGCATGATTCCTATCCGTTAATCAGGGTGTCGTGGTTTCGAATCCCTCACAGTCTATATCAGCTCAATTACTCCCAAAGTTATTAAGAGCACTACAACACCAGCCACGATTACCCCCAACCCAACGGCAGGAAAAGCTTTCCTCCAATCCATGCCCAGCAACCAAGCCAAAATAGTCCCAGTATATACCCCGGTGATGGGCAAAGGTATAGCCACAAATAAGGTTAGTGCCAAAAAGCCATATTTATCCACCTTGGGTTTGCCCCTTTTCCTCACCCCATCCAGGTACTTGTTAAATAACGGGATGCGGGATAGAAGTTTATCGTAAAAAAAACGCAAGGCAAAAAAGATGGGGAAAAATATCACCGAGTTAGCGATGATCGCCAAAAAGAAGGTAAACAAGGGGTCTAGCCCCAAAGATATGCCTAGTGGTATGCCACCCCTTAATTCACTAATAGGCAAAACGGTGGCTAGCAGAGTTAAAGCTATTTCCTTCGTCATTATATGCTTACAAAGCGATGAAGGCGTTGCTTATAGTCAAGACGGGCCTCCTAAATATCCCTGCAGCCGAAGTCAGGGCAAAAATGACGATCACAAAGAAAAGGCTAGTTAATACTTCAATGAGCCAAGGGCCATTATTCCATGCAATTTCCATCTTATGTAATTTAACATAAATTGTGGTACTTTGTGGCTATTGCCAACCACATAATTCCGTGCTATCTTCTATTCACGTTAGCCTAAGATAGGGAATGATCAGGAAACAACTATTCGGGACCAGTGGCATCCGGGGCATAGTGAACCAAGAACTATCGCCTGATTTCTGTCGTCATGTTGCCTTAGCCATAGGCACTACCCTACCTCAATACTCCACAGTTTGCATAGCTACCGACACTAGAATAAGCAGGGAGCTAATTAAGGAAGCGGTTACCTTAGGCTTGCTCTCCTGCAGCATAAACGTAGTTGATTTGGGCATTTTGCCTACTCCAGCACTGGCATTGCTCACACGGGAATCAGGTTTTTCCGCTGGAATCATGGTCACGGCCTCTCATAATCCCCCCGAGTTTAACGGAATCAAACTCTTCACTGGGGACTCGCTGGGATACAGCCAGACTCAAGAAGCGCGGATAGAGAAGGTCTATTTTGAAAAGAAATTCCGTCTGGGCAAGAGGGGGGTTCTGGAGCAAGCCCAGGACATGAAACAGAGATATCTTTCCTTTATTAGAGGCAAGTTTTCGCTACCAGGACTTAATCACCAGCTAAGAATAGTCGTCGATCCTGGCAATGGCGCTGCCTCCAAGTTTGCCAGCGATATCCTCACCCAGATGGGCCTCAACGTGATAACCATAAATGACGAGCCTGACGGCCTTTTCCCGGGGAGAAATCCCGAGCCCAAGGAGGATACCCTTCATGGTACAGTTGATTTCCTAAAACAACATAATGCTAACTTAGCTATTTGTTTTGATGGCGATGCCGACCGTGTTGTTTTCTGCGATAAAGAAGGCTTCATCGGTTTCAACGAGCCAATCGCCTTTATCTCGAGGCTAGCTGTCAAAAGAACGGGAAAGAAAAAGATTGCTACCACAGTAGAAACTGGAACACTGCTCGATCTAGCAGTGAAGGACCTTGGAGTGGAAGTGGTCAGAGGCAGAGTGGGTGATGTCGCCGTCGCCTATTTAGCCCAGGAGCTCGATGCTGCCTTAGGAGTGGAACAGGTAGGCGTCTACATCATGCCCGAAGCGGGCTACTACCCCGATAGCATTTTTGCTTCACTCATCCTGTTGAGTCAGATAAGCGATGCTGGCGAAATTAGACAATACTTCCAAGATATTCCTAGACTATTCTTTGAAAAGGCAAAGGTTCCTTGTCCCAATAAACTCAAAGAGTTAGTCATGGCCCAAGCAAAGGAAAAGGTTCACCTTCTCACTGATGGTGAGATGAATACCCTTGACGGCCTGAGGCTTGAATTCCCTGACTCGTGGATGCTCATCAGGGCTAGTGGCACCGAGCCCGCCATCCGCGTAATCTCTGAATCAACATCAAAGGCACATACCGATGAGCTTATTAACAAAGGGAAAAACCTTGTTCAAAATCTCGTGGAGGCTAGCAAATGAGAGCCGTATTTCTCTGTGGTGGTAGCGGAAAGAGGATGTTTCCTATCACCGAGGACAAATTTCTACTTGATTTTTTGGGAAATCCATTGCTCGAACATCAAATAAAAACAGCCCGTGAGGCAGGCTTGAGTCATTTTGTAATCATCGGGAATCCAGAAAATATTGCAAGGATAGCGCAAATAACCCAAAAGATTCCTGGGATAAAAGTCGACCTCGCTATTCAAAAAGAGCCATTAGGCATTGCTGATGCCCTAAAAAGCGCTGAGCCATTCCTGCACGGGCAGGTTTTGGTAATAAATCCCAATGATATCTTCTCAAGATCAGCTTACATCAAAATCATCACCGAAGCTAAAAAAGCCAAGGCCTCTTCGTATATTCTGGGTTATCAAGTCCAGAAATATTTCCCTGGAGGCTACCTCCAGGTAAACTCCCAAAATGAATTGTTAAACATCGTGGAAAAGCCCAATCCCGGTGAGGAACCCAGCAAATTAGTAAACATCCTGGTGCATTGTCACAATGACCCTGAAAAGCTTTTACACTATATTGAAACCACCCAGACTACCAAGGATGATGTCTATGAATGCGCCCTCGACAATATGGTAAAGGAGGGGCACAAGATCAAGGTGGTTCTTTATAGCAATTTCTGGGCACCAATAAAATATCCCTGGCACATCTTGAAAGCAATAGAACATTTCCTAGACAACGCTCAGCCTTATATAGCCCCTTCGGCTCGCATCTCCGAGAAGGCGAATGTTGAAGGAAAAGTTATCTTGAGCGATAATGTTAAAGTGTTAGAGAATGCTGTGATTCGAGGTCCTGCTTATATTGGGCCGAACTCCGTAATTGGCAATAATGTCTTGGTGCGAGATTACAGCCATATTGGTTCTAATTCAGTTGTTGGCTACTCCACCGAGGTAAAACATTCTTACATCGGCGATAACTGCTGGTTCCATTCCAATTATGTCGGTGATTCCATAATAGACGACAATTGCTCTTTAGGTGCTGGCACCGTGCTGGCCAACCTTCGCCTTGACGAAGGAAATATCAGCATAAAAGTTGGCGACAGCCTCGTAGATACTGGCTGTGACAAACTGGGCGCCATTGTAGGACAAGGTTGCCGCATCGGAGTAAATTCCAGCCTCATGCCTGGGGTTCGCGTAGGTCCCAATGCCTTTGTGGGACCACACATATATCTGCACGACGACCTGGGGGCAAACAAGATGGCCCTGCCTGAGTCCCGATACCAGGTGGAAGAAAACGAGACAAGATTGGACGAGGATAAAAGGCAAGAATTATTACGAAGATTAGTAGATTAAAATGTGCGGCATCATTGGCTATTGCGGCAGGAAACCAGCGGTCCCGGTTGTTCTCGAGGCGTTGAAGCGCCTGGAATATCGTGGTTATGACTCGGCGGGGGTAGCCTCTCTAGATGATGAAAAATTGCTGATAAGGAAGGATGTCGGCAAGGTTGAGGAAGTCATCCAGAAACACGACTTGGCAAGCCTTCCCGGCAATATAGCAATCGGGCATACTCGCTGGGCCACTCATGGTGCTGTCACTCAACTCAACGCCCACCCCCATTCTGATTGCAGCGATAGGGTAGCTGTAGTCCACAACGGAATTATTGAGAACAATCAACAACTCCGCCAGGAACTCACTAAGATGGGACACCAGTTTCGCTCAGAAACCGATACGGAAGTTATCCCTCACCTGTTCGAAGATGAGATCAAAAACGGACATTCCCTGGAACAAGCTGTGTTAAATGTAGCCCCAAAGCTCGAAGGTTCCTACGCCTTTCTAGTCGCATCCCTTGATGACCCAGGCAAAATCATAGGCACAAGGAGGAATAATCCTCTGATTGTCGGCATTGACGCCCATGATTGCTACGTTAGTAGCGACGCCTTAGCTTTCTCTCAATACACCAACCAAGTGATGAGTTTGGAGGATAACGAGGTGGCGGTGCTCACCCAGGGAAAAATCGAATTCTTCGATGCCCGTGGAAACAAGCTGATTAAGCAAGCCAGGACCCTTGACCACAGTTGGGCTGAGAGCCATAAGGATGGCTACCAGTATTTCATGCTCAAAGAGATAGTAGAGCAACCTCAGGTACTTAGCCAGACAACTCTTCAGGATGGGAAGAGATTCACCGAGATTGCCCTGGATATTCTGAGGGCAAGACAGGTGATCGTAACTGCCTGTGGCACTTCTCGCTATGCTGCTTTGGTAGGCAGATACCTCTTTTCCAAAGTAGGCAAGAAGTTTTGCGATGTAGTAATGGCCTCTGAGTTCGGTTATTTCGCTGACTCTGTGGACAAAAGTACCGTCGTGATAGCTGTTTCCCAAAGTGGCGAGACTGCTGATGTACTTGAGGGAGTAAAGGCAGCTAGAGAGGCTGGAGCTCAAGTTATCTCCATCGTCAACCGGCCTAACTCTATACTGGCTGACCTGAGCCACCAAGTCATTTACCTGAATTGCGGTTCCGAGATAGCCGTAGCCGCTACTAAGTCCTTCCTGTCTCAACTAGCCATATTCTATCTGTTAGCTTTTTCAATGGTTAACTCCTTCGATGAAGCGGCAGCTAAGCTTAGAGACCTGAGCAGCGAGATAAGTAGGGTAGTGGATTGGAACAAAAGCGAGCTTATCGAGCTCGGCCAGAAGCTGAAAGATAAGAATGACTTCTACTACATAGCTAGAGGAATTAACTTTGCCATTGCCTCCGAAGGCGCCTTGAAGCTTAAAGAGATTTCCTATATCCATGCCGAAGGGATGCCCGCTGGGGAACTCAAGCATGGCACATTGGCTCTCGTTGAGCAAGGCACACCCGTGGTGGTGATTTGCCCCGCTGACTATACTTTTTCTGAAACCTTAAGCAACGCCATAGAAACTAAATCCCGCGGCGCCTACATTATCGCCATCTCTGACAAAGAAAGTGCCATTTATGATTCCTGGATTAAGATTCCTGAAGTCGATGAATTGCTTTATCCCATGGTCGCCGTGGTTCCTCTTCAGCTCCTGGCTTACTACCTCGCTATCAATCGAGGGCATGACCCTGATAAGCCCCGCAATCTGGCAAAATCAGTAACTGTGAAGTAGAGACGCAATGAAAGACTTTGGACCTCAGACCCCAGCCCCGGGCCATAAGATTAGGGTCCTTGCGGGCATCCCTGCCTATAATGAAGCAAGCTATGTCGGAAGTGTAGTCCTCCAGGCAAAGCAATACGCAGACGAGGTCATTGTTGTTGATGATGGAAGCACGGATAATACCTCCAAGGTTGCCGAACTCGCCGGTGCCACCATAATCCGCCACGATGAAAACAGAGGCAAGGGGATAGCCATCCAGAGCATACTGGCAGAGGCGAGGAAAATAAATCCAGACGTCCTCGTTCTCCTGGATGCTGATTCCCAACACGACCCCAATGAATTTCCCATTCTTATCAAGCCCATCTCGGAAGGTTTTGACCTTGCTATCGGCTCCAGAGAGGCCCAGAAAGAAAAGACTCCCACCTACCGCCGCATGGGGCAGAAGGTCCTTTTCCGTTCAACCCGAATTCTCTCAAAGAAGAGTATCTCAGATTCTGAGTCCGGCTTCAGAGCACTTTCCACAAAGGCAATAAATGAACTTGAATTGAAAGAGAAGGGATTCGCTGTAGAAACAGAGATGATAGCTCGCGCCGCAGACAAGAATCTTAAGATAACCGAGGTGCCAATATCAAATATATATACCGCAGATGGCTCCACCATGAACCCCGTAAGACACGGCGCAGGAGTCCTTAGTCGGATAATAACCATGATTTCGGAGAGGAGACCTCTCTTCTTTTTTGGGCTGGTGGGCGGTATCTTGCTGGTGGCTGGTCTTATTATCGGCATCAGGGTGCTTAACATAGCCACGACTAAAGGCGTCTTAGCCATGGGCAGCACCGTGCTAACTGCTCTGCTCATCATCGCCGGCATACTGAGCATCTTCACCGGTGTAATCTTAAACGCATTAAGAAGGCGCAAGTAATAAAAACTTAACTCCTCCATCAAGAACCAATTAAAATCATACCGGACATTATTATCTTTAGGTCAAATAACACAAAATGATTTAGTGTTGCCTCGTCAGTCACTACGGAGCTCCTATCTTATTGCCTCCACCATATCCAAAGCTATATACTAGAGGTATCGAAGAATAGGAGCTTGATTAATGACTCCAAGTCCTACGCTGAATACTATCTTGATCACTGGCGGCTGTGGTTTCATCGGCACCAACCTGGTGAAATACCTCACTCAAAGGCACTACAAAGTGAGAATATTGGACAACCTCTCCACTCCTTCTTCAATATGGACTACTGACCCCCATTCAAGCCCCCAACCACCACTAACTCAGTCAACTGAACTGCTGGTGGGGGATATTCGAGACCCCGAGGTAATTAATAAAGCTGTGGAGGGGATAGATGCCGTGGTACACCTTGCCGCACGTGCTAGCGTGGTGGAGTCTTTGAAAAACCCTAAGGAAAATTGGGATGCTAATGTAAACGGCACTCTGAACCTTCTGGAAGCCTGCCGCTATAAGGGGATAGGAAAATTCATATTCGCTTCCTCCAATGCTGTGCTGGGCGAACAGCCGCCACCCGTTGACGAGTCAAAGATACCTCGTCCACTCTCTCTCTATGGTGCTTCCAAGCTGGCTGGCGAAGCTCTATGCTCCACCTATTACCATTCCTTTGGTTTAAACACTATCTCCCTTCGCTTCGCCAACTGCTATGGCCCTCATTCTGAATACAACCCCAGTGTGCTTACCAGGTTCATGGACTGGGCAAGGCAGGGTAAACCTTTAACAGTCTATGGCGATGGTAATCAGACCAGAGACTTCGTTCATGCTAACGACGTCTGCCAGGCAATCCATCTCGCTTTGACAGCTCTAGCGTCTGGGCCCAAAACTCAAGATTTTCTGCTCTTCCAGATAGCCAGTGGAGTTGAGACAAGTGTGAATGAGCTAGCGGATTTAATAAGGAAGCTAGCTGCTGACCATCAAATTTCGGTCATCTACGAGCCAAGGCGCAAGGGAGAAATCGAGAGGAACTATTCTGATATAAATAAAGCAAGAAAGCTTTTAGGCTTCGAGCCCAAGATTACGCTTAAGGCAGGTCTGGAAACTTTATGTAAACTAACATGGCTTTCGACTAATCAGCAGCATACCATTTAGTGTATTACCTTGCCACCACTGCATCAAAATTGTATATTAAGCCTCATACTGCATTTACCTTGCGGGAACAAGCAACGCCGCAGCTAAAGGTTTAAGGGACTGAAAGCAAAAGTGAACAGACTTTTCCTTGTTAATGCCCTGGGTTGTGTCCATGGACTCAGACATGTAGCTTCAACACCGGAGCCGAGAGACTCTGATTCCTGGATTCGTGCGCGCAGGATTACGAATACATCCCTTCCTGCCCAGAAGCGCCTTAAGAGGACTGTATAGTGAAGATTTGTCTGGTATGTAGTCCCGGAGGGCACTTAACCGAGATGCAAAGGCTGATGCCTGCTTTCGAGGGGAAAGATTACTTTTTCGTTACCCATAAGTATGAGTACTCCCAGCATCTGGCAAGGGCTTACTTCATTGAATACAAGGAGGGGTATGTACGGGAAAGGGTCACGTGGCTAAAGACTATCTTTATTGCCCTCCGTATCCTGCTTAAGGAGAGACCAGACGCGATGATTTCCACAGGCGGGGGCGAAATAGCTGTTCCGTTCTGTTATGTGGGCAAACTTTTGGGGGCGAAGGTTATGTTTATTGAAACTCTGGCGAGAGTTACAACTCGTTCTGGTGCCGGAAAGCTTATTTACCCTATTGCAGATTTGTTCTTGGTCCAGTGGGAACTGCTACTGAAAAAGTATGGAAAAAAGGCGCAGTACTGGGGGAAGGTGATTTGATATTTGTGACTGTAGGCGGAATGCGAGCCTTCGATAGGCTAATTATAGAGATGAACCGCATAGCTGGCAAAGTGGATGAAGAAGTAGTTATGCAAATCGGCTCCACAGATTATGAGCCCAAAAGCTGTGACTATTTTAGATTCATGCCCGTGAATGAAATCGAAGAGTTATATGCTGGCGCCAGGTTAGTAGTATGTCACGCTGGCATCGGCTCAATATTGACTGCGGTTAAGTATAATAGACCGCTTATTCTTGTGCCAAGGCTGCAGAGGTATGGAGAGGTCTTCGATGACCACCAACTCGAGATTGCCAGAGAGATGGAAAGTCGTGGAATGACCGTGGTGTATGATACAAGCAACCTGGAGTCTGCGGTGGAAAATGTGGATATAAGAGCCATAGAGTTCAGGGGTGAAACAAATTTAGTACACAAGCTCAAGGAGTACCTGGACCAAATGAAGAAGTAAGAACACTATATAAGGTTAGTATTAGATAGTGAATAAGGAAAAAGCAAATATTGGCGTGGTAACTTGGCCCATACTTACTGCGGGCGTTGTCCCCCTGCAAAGGCTAATACTTGTATTGCATCCACTCTCCAACGAACTCCATGTTATTACAGGAGGTGCCGCACGTGATATCTTCGTTAAAGCCGGACACAGAGTTTATCTCTATCTTATAGAGCAGGATTCAACAGCTAATACACTTTTGAGAGTCATACGTAATATTTCTACGCAGCTAAAGATTTCTTGGCGCCTGTGTAGAATAGCCAGGCATGTTGACTTCTGGATTTTCTTCTTTGGTGGGCCGGTACTGTTGTTGCCGATGCTAACCGCAAAATTACTTCTTAAAGATGTCGTACTGGCCTTCACGGGATCTGCCCCTGAAGACATGCGAGCTCAAGCTGGGAGATTCATATCGAAAGTAGTAGGATTTCTAATAAAAATTAACTGTATCTTTTCCAGCAGGATGGTCATCTATTCGGAAAGCCTCATCAAAACATGGGGCTTAGAAAAGTACGAGCATAAAATTTTCATAGCCCATGAGCATTTTCTTGACTTCGATAAATTCAAAGTACAAAAGCCTTTGAACGGAAGAGAAAACCTGATTGGCTATATCGGGCGTTTAAGCGAGGAAAAGGGGATTTTGAACTTCATCGAAGCAATCCCAAGGGTGCTGGAAACAAGAGGCGAGGCGGCATTTCTCATAGGGGGCGATGGTCAACTGCGCAGCCAGGTTGAAGAAAATGCAAATAAATCAAATAACAGGGTCAAATATGCTGGATGGATTCTCCACAATGAGCTTCCACATTATTTAAACGAACTAAAGCTTTTAGTTCTGCCTTCCTACACGGAGGGATTACCCAACATCATGCTTGAGGCTATGGCCTGCGGTACCCCAGTTCTGGCAACGCCGGTCGGAAGTATACCAGATGTGGTGAAAGATGGAGAAACCGCCTTTATTATGAAGGATAACTCCGCTGAAGGTATCTCCAGAAATATCATTCGGGCCTTAACCAACCCCAACCTTGAGAAGATTACCACAAATGCCCTCGCGCTTGTGGAGAAGGAGTTCACCTACGAGGCAGCAGTGGAGAAGTATAGAGACATCTTAGCCAGCCTGAAGGCAAAGAAACAGATTGAGGCCACTTAAGCCGCCTTATAGTTATGGTTGAGTGCAAAATTCCTTATCATTCTCCCTCCCTGGCGGCAGAGAGATACAGAGAGAGGCATCTTATGCGGAATGATGCCAGATACTATAGTTTAAGGCATGGAAAATGTGCGGAGTTGCAGAAAGGTGATTGACTCGCTAAAGACAGCCACTGCTATAGCTGCCAATTATTCCGGGTTCCTGGATGGCTATGCTTTCCTGCGGAGAAAGCTCACCAAATCGCAGGTAGGTATTCTGCTGTACCACCGCGTATGTCCCAGTAAAGATAACTGGGCTGTTAAGCCATTAAGCCCCCTGAGCTTTGAGAGACAAATGGAATACTTTCGCCGAAACTATGAAATCCTTTCCCTTGATAGACTTGTACAGTATATCAAGCAAGGGAGACCCCTTCCGGAGAAGGCAGTGGTCATTACCTTCGATGATGGCTACAGAGATAACTACCTCTACGCCTATCCCACCCTTATGAAGCACGGCATACCGGCGACTATCTTCATCACTACCGGTCACATTGGTAGCAGCAGGCTGTTCTGGTTCGATGAAGTCAACTATCTTGTTCAGTTGAGTCCTCTCAATCAACTGGAGTTAGACGAGCTTGGCAGCTATCACATAGAGACCGAGCTTGACAGATTTCGCACCAGTTCACTAATCGCAAGGAGGTTGCAGGAATTGCCCGATGAGAGAAAAAGGGGGTTGATTGAGAAGCTAATTAATACCTGCCAAGTAGACATTCCAGATAATTTAGGCGAGGATCTTTTCCTATCCTGGGATGAAGTCAGGGAGATGAGTGAAGATGGCATTAGCTTCGGCGCTCACACCGTCAATCACCCGGTCTTGACCAATTTACCTTTGGAAGGAGCCAGATGGGAGATTATGCAGTCAAAGAAGGATATTGAGGAAAAGCTGGGTAAGGAAGTTACCGCATTTGCCTATCCTTTCGGTCCCTTCAATGCTGAGATAGCTGCACTCGTTGAAGAAAGCGGCTTCGCCTCTGCCGTTACCACGGAGCTCCAGCTGGTTAATCGCAAAGCCAACCCTTTTGCGTTGCCTAGAATCGGAGCCATCGGGGATTTCAATAAATTCAAGGGTGTGTTCTCCGGCCTATATCAAGATTTGAGGGTAGGACGATTACTCAAATGATAATATTTTGCACATTCCCCACTAGGTTGGAGACATTATGTGCGACAATGCTCCTCTACCTCAACGGGAGAGGATTAAGGTGAGGGTGAATTATGGAGAATCCTGCAATCGACTATAATTACATGACTTATCTATCTTAACATCTAGGAAAGCTTAGATTATGAGAACTGTCGTCATCGGCCTGGATGGGGCAAGCTGGGATTTACTCAACCCGTGGATTGAAGAGGGGAGACTGCCTGCATTGGAGAAACTGATTAGTGAAGGAGTTCACGGGACGCTTAAATCGACAAACCCACCTGTGACCGGTCCGGCATGGGTCTCCTTTGCCACTGGCAAGAACCCGGGCAAACATGGCTGTTATGGTTTTTTCCTTCCCAAAGCAAGCTTGACCGATACGGAGACGATAACCACCAGGGATATCAAGGGAGACACATTTTACGAGTTGCTGGACAGGCAGGATAAAAAATGTATCTTGATCAACTTGCCCTGCTCCTATCCCCCGAGAATAAAAGAAACGCTTATAACCGATTTTCTTACCAAAGGTGACCAATTCTTCTTCCCCCAGGACCTAGTGACTGAAATCCCGAAGCTGAAAGACTATAGAATTGTTCCGCATCCAAATTTGAGCGAGGCTGACTTCATCGCCGATGTAAGTGCCCAGGAAAGGACAAGGTTTGAGTGTGCGCAGGAGCTATTCCGTAGAGATTGGGATTTTTTCTTTATCCTCTTCGATGTTCCCGATAGTATACTGCACCGAATCGATGAAAAAATCATGCCCGGCCAGAAGTTAGCTGCATTGAAGGTATTGACGGAAATAGATAACTACATCGGTTGGTTTGTTAACCACGCAACCGATGCCCATATCTTTGTCATGTCCGACCATGGCTTCCGTGGCTACAATAAAATATTCCCCATAACTGAATGGCTGGTCAATGAGGGCTATGCCAAGGTTGGCGTCAAGTCAATTGAAGCAAGGGAAGAAGATGGCTCTTTTCTGGAGAAGAGGCAGGTCTCCGGTTGGGCACAGAGCTTGGTCTCCCATCTGCTCAAGAGGCGAATTCCATTGCAAAATCCCTTGCTGAGAAAGCTCGCATCATTCCTGTATCGCATAATAACTAAAGTCACTGCAATGAGGCACGTAGTACACATTACCCTTTATCCAGAGAGCCTCGCCTATAGCCTGACCTATGCCGGCAACTATGCCAGCATCTACCTCAATTCCAGAGAGAGATTTGAGGGAGGCATAGTAGAGAATAGAGAGAAACTGAGAGCCGAGATAATAGCTAAACTGGAGAAGCTCGAGGACAAAATAGGCAGTAGGCTTTTCACCTCTATCTCAAAGGGGGAGGACGTTTTCTTTGGCGAGTCTACGAATAAGGCACCCGACATAGTCCTGGTAGCCTCAGATGATTGCAACATCACTGGTGTTAATTACGGAAAAGCCAACAACGCTCACTCTTTGGAAGGAATATTTCTTGCCTATGGAGCCGATATCAGAAAAGGTGACAGAGTTGATGTGGAAATAGTAGACTTAGCACCAACTATTCTTCATGCTATGGGTTTTCCTGTCCCCGGTGATATGGACGGCCAGGTACTTGAAGGAATTCTCAGACAGGAATCAGACCCAGCCATACGCCCGGTAAGATACCCGGAGCCAGCAGAGTAGCCCAGAATCAGAGGCAACATAAGCGAACGCCTAAGACTTAGAGAGCTGTTGAAACATCTATGAACAAAGCGAACACTATTGATGTGAGGTCCGTTGTAGGAAATGCTATCTGTAGGTTATCACAAGTGGAAGGCTCATTGCGAATCGGGAGCTTGCTGTCTTTGGAACCAGATATCTCGCTTCGATATTGCTTCGTCGCTATTGCTCCTCGCAATGACTAATAAAGGCATCACTGATGTACTTGTTGATTATACTACAAAAGGAGGTAACAACTAATAGCAGATGAAGATTCTGTGCATTAGCGCCTTATTCGATTATCCAATACAGTTGGCAAATGCTCTCTCCGATAAAGAAACAGTAATGCTTGCCATGTTTACGATGAAGAAATCATTAGATGAGTACTCGGCAAGCATTGATGAGAAAATGGCTTTATATCTCCTCGTCTCCAGCCAGGCGCGGCCCTGGCATCACCCTGCAAATTGGCCATTGTACATGGATTTCTTTAGACAAATAAGTAAGTATAGTCCAGACGTTATTCACATCCAGCCAGGTTACGTTACACCGTATATTCCGCTTTTGCCCTTTATCAAAATTAAGAGGTATCCCCTCGTGACTACGTTCCACGACGTTAAGTCCCATTTGGGTGTAGAGACTTTGCCTGGAAATTTCATTCGATACTGGATAAGAAAGTGGTCCGACGAAATAATCGTCCACGGCGAAAAACTCAAGGAGCAAATGGTTAAAGAATTCAACGTGCCTGCCGCGAAGGTGCACGCTATACATATTGGGGAGCACGAGGTGGCCCCATTCAAGAAATATGAGCGGCCAGACATAGAGGAAGATGGGAATCTTATTTTGTTCTTCGGCAGGATACACGAATACAAAGGGCTGGAATATCTCATAAAAGCCGAACCCCTGATTACAGAGGAACTGCCTGACGCCCGGATAGTCATCGCCGGAGCGGGAGAGGACTTCAAAAAATATGAAACGATGATGGGGGATAGAAGAGAGCACTTCATAGTCCACAATTATCGCATTCCTTATCAAGAGGGCGCAGAATTGCTCCAGAGATGCAGCCTTGTTGTCCTGCCCTACGTCGAAGCCTCTCAGAGCGGCGTTGTCCCCACAGCCTACGGCTTCAGAAAGCCTGTGGTAGTCACTGATGTTGGCAGTGTCCCTGAAGCCGTGGAGGAGGGAAAGACCGGCTTTATCGTACCACCCAGAGACCCCGAAGCTCTGGCCCGCGCTGTAATCAGGCTGTTGAGGGACGAAAAATTGCGGAGACAGATGGGTGAAAATGCTTACCGGAAGCTGAAGGAGGACTTCTCATGGGATACAATTGCTCAGAGGACAATAGAGGTCTATAATAAGGCCGTAGCGCCCCGCAGAAGAGGGCATACTTAAATGTGGATAACCCAACCTCGCAGGAACCCGTAAATGGTACCCCCAATACAAATGGCACGGGTAAGCTCATTATCATCGGTATGGATACCGCAGAGTGGCGATGTCGCAATAGTCAGGAAGCGAATTGCACGATTGAAAAGGTAGAAGTAAATATGGAACACTGAAAGCGAATATGAAAGCTCTGATATTAGGATTGGACGGCGCAACATTTGATGTAATCGACAAATTGACGGAGCAAGATTTGCCATGCCTAAAAAGCCTGATAACCCATGGGACACGTGGACCTTTACAGAGTGCCTTTCCTCCAGCTACCGGCCCCGCCTGGGTGTCCTTAGCGACAGGCAAAAACCCTGGAAAAACAGGTGTATTTGGTTTCGTCAATAGAATTAACACCGCTACTTATGAGACCAGACCTCTCAGTTCCGCTGAGTTCAAGCGAGCCGGTCCTTTCTGGGACTATTTGTGCCACAGCGGTCTGAAAATAGGAATATGGAACTATCCCCGACTCTATCCTCCCTACTCCATAAGGGGTTTCATGACGGGCGGCCTCGGGTGCTCCTCCCGCAACGATTTCACCTACCCCGGAGAGCTCAAGGAGAAATTATTGAGAATCTGCCGTGGTTATACTATCACGGTACCTTATATGAAGCCCCGCTACAGTAGAAATCCCTCGCTATTTATAACTGATGTAATGAAGCTGCTGGACCAGAACCAGAAGGCTTTGGATTTTTTATTAGGGCAAGATTTAGACCTTTTTATCGGCGTCATCTCAGCCAGCGATTTTACCCAGCACTACATGTGGAAATTCTTTGACGAGACCCATCCAATGCATAATGCAGAAGAAGCTAAAAGGTATAAGCCGGCATTCCTTCGAATATGGCAGAGGATAGATGGAATCGTGGAAAGCGTGCTTGCCAAAGTATCCGCTGATACAGATATTTTTATCGTCTCTGACCATGGCTTCGGGCCACATAAGCAATCTTTCTACGTAAATTCGTGGCTGGAATCAGAGGGCTATCTTGTGAGGAAAGGAGGTGGGGCTAGTCTAGTCGCAAAGCTGCAATCGCTGGCGGTAAAAGCAATCAATCAATTTACCGTCCTGAGCCCTCGCTTTGCCTATACTTTAATCCGCAGAGGACGCAAATATCGAAGACCTCTCACAAATCGAATCAACATGGAGAAGACTGTGGCCTTCGCAGGTGAGCTGGATGGAGCGCATGTCTATATAAACAGCCTGTACCACCCCCACCTGCACGATAACACGGAGTATGAGCGAACAAGACAGGAAATAGCCGATAGACTTCGAGGAACGCTCAACAAGCTGAATACCCGCGTTAGAATTCACTTTCCTGAGAATCTTTATTCAGGCGAATTCGTGCGTCTGGCACCGGATATTCAATTCGAACTCAGTGACTTTGAATGTAGCTCACACAATACTTTCAACAAACCGTTTTACAGAGACGCGCCAAGTGCCCCAGGCCACTCAGGTACACACAGGATGAACGGTATTTTCATCGCCCATGGCCCCGATATTAAGCAGGGCACGATAATAAACGGCGCCAGGATTCAGGACCTCGCTCCGACCATACTTCACCTCATGGGACTGCCTGTCCCCGACGACATGGATGGACGGGTACTCATGCAAGTTTTCCGGGATGATTCGGATGCAGCCAGGCTCCCGGTAAGATACCAGAAAGTGGCAGAGTTACGCAGAATCAGGAACAAGATAGGCGGTCTGAAAACTCTCAGGATAGCATAGGAGCTACAATGGACAATGATGTGCTCGTGTCTCCAGCCGATGAGCGCCATGATCCAGGTGGATTTGGGTGATATGAAAAAAAATTGCCTTTTCATATTGGTGGATTGCCTCAGAGCGGACAAATGCTTTGGGAACTCGAGGACCGCTAGAACTCCTACTATTGACTCATTATGTCAGCGAGGCACTGCGTTCACCCAGTCAATTACTACGACCACCACTACATCACCGAGCGTTGCCAGTATTCTGACAGGTTTGTATCCCCTTAGACACGGGGTTAGGTCCCTCAGCGGATATAAACTGAACCCCTCTGTCAGGACCCTGGGACAGATATTTCGCGATAACGGTTACCACACATATGCCGAGGTAACGGGTGCTCTGGTACCACAGATTGGGTTAAACAAATGGTTTGAACAATATAATTGTAGGCGTGGCTATGAAAATGTCTATTCATCGTGGTACGATGACCTGCTGGAGAAGTTTCTATACAGAAAATTTGAGGAGCCCTGGTTCATCTTCCTTCATCTTTTCGAGCTCCATCTCCCTAGACAATTGCGCCCAAAATACAACAGCCGCAATTTTGGAGCCAACGGATATGAGAGAGCCTTGTCCAGCCTTGACGCGTCGCTAGCTGATCTGGTGAGATGCGTTGATGACAACACTATCATCGTATTTCACGCTGACCACGGCGAGCAAATTGCACAGGGAATGCTCCAAGAACATGCTGTGCGGCTTACACGGTACCCTATCGCATTGGGCAGAAAGTTAAGACTCAAGAGCGCAAGCAGGCTTCACCGCTTGGGACATGGATTTCATGTTTACGATTATTTAGTAAGAGTGCCCTTGATTTTCGTTGGCAGAGGCATATTGCCCGAAAACAAAATAATACCGGCTCAAGTCCGACAGATAGATATTTTCCCCACAATCGTCGATCTCCTGGGATTGGAGCACCCGGATAGCCGATTGAATGGACGAAGTCTGCTACCTCTGATGAAAGGGGAAGAACTCCCTGAAATTCCAGCATATTGCGAAGCCTGCGGAGGCTCCTTAGGCGATAAAAGCAGGTGGCTGGCCGGACTTCGTACGCCAAAGTGGAAATACGTCTTTGCCCCCTACTCCAACGATGTTGCGGACGAGCTGTATGACCTGGAGAACGACCCGGCAGAAAAGGAAAATATTGCATCCAAAAGACCCCGGGTAGCTAGAGAGCTGAGAAACCGGTTACTGGAGATCAGGAAGGGAGATGAGCTGGATACGGTCAGACAAAAAGTCCGCGGGCTGAAAGACTTGGATAAGATATGATTATTCAAAGCTCCGCAGGCAGGCCTCTATGAAAAGGCAAGTGGTGGCTGCCCTTTTTGCCAGAAGATACGGATGGCTCGCCACTTATGGAAACTTCCAGTGATGATTCGGATGCAGACAGGCGCCAAGAAAGACAGCGAGAATTAGCAGATGCGGGTGATGTGTGAATAAGGTAATTATCATCGGTCTGGACGGGGCGACCTTCGATTTGATAAAGCCCTGGGTGGACGATGGCAAATTGCCCTGCCTCGGGAAGCTCATGGGAAATGGAGTCTGGGGAAAGCTGAGGTCTGTTATCCCCAGCATGTCAGGTCCGGCCTGGGTCTCTTTCATGACGGGGAAGAACCCGGGTAAACACGGCGTATTGGGCTTTGTAGCTTATCCTCCCAACACATACCCGGGTGAGAGGCAACCCTCCCTAGTATCTTCCCTGGCATTCAAGGATAAGACCCTGTGGCAAATACTGAGCTCATGTGGCAAACGAGTGGGCGTTATGAATGTGCCCGTCACTTATCCACCCCAGAAGGTCAACGGCTTCCTGATATCGGGCTTTCTGACACCGCCTTCGGCTGCGGTGTTCACCTACCCGGAAGAACTGAAACAGTCAATACCCGATTATAGAATCGGCATAAGACAAGGGTGGAAAACCGAAGACGGCAGGACAAGCATCCGCAAACTTGAAGATGAACTTATCATAGAGGAGTTTCATGACATCGCAGAGAGGAGAACCGAGGCGGCAGTGAAATTAATGGGCCAGTGGAAGCCTGATTTCTTCATGGTTGTTTTCAAGGGCACGGATGATATGCAGCATTTCTTCTGGGGCAGGGAGGACATCTTGCTGGAATACTACCAGAAGATAGACAAAAGCGTTGACCGTATCCTGGCTGAAGGCGGGGAGGACACGGATGTCTTTATCATATCCGACCATGGATTCGGGCCTGCGGCAACCAGGCGATTCTCTATCATCGCCTGGCTCGAGCAAGCCGGCTTGCTTAAAAGAAAACGAGACTTGAAGAGCACTCTCCTTCGAAATACTTATCATCTTGCCGGTGTTTTAAACAGGAAAACACCGTTTGTCAAACGGATACCGCCCAGAAGCGTTGCCGCGGTCAGGAAAGTGGTGAGGCAGGTGCTTGCCTGGCACCATAGCAAAGCATACAGCCGCAATCTCTTAGGCATAATCGGCATTAACGTCAACCTCAGGGGAAGAGAGCCCCAGGGCATCGTAGAGCCGGGGCAAGAGTATGAAGAGCTAAGAGAGGAAGTGATAAAGAAACTACTTAGCCTGAAAGACCCCAAAACCGGAGAAAGGGTAATGGCAGAGGTGTACAGTAACAGTGAGATATACTGGGGGTCCAAGCTGAACAAAGTGCCTGACATCATCGGCATCCCAAATCCTAAATACGGCGTAGACCCGAGCCCCTTTACCAAAACCGGATTTGCGGACTCGTCACCGGAAGTGCGTGGGCAACATTTTAATCAGCCCAATGGCATCTTCATCGCCTGCGGTCCCCGTATCAAGGACGGTGAGAGGGCTGAAGGCGCGCGGTTATTTGACATTGCTCCCACCGTACTTCACATCATGGGTCTGCCAGTGCCAGATGATATGGACGGCACGGTATTGAATGAGCTTTTCAAAACGGAAAGTGAGCCAGCGCAGAGGGCGGTGGAATACAGAGCAACCGGCACCGAGCCAGAACGAGTCAGAGCCAGGGTTGCCCGTTTGAAAATACGGGGCAAAATCTGAACCTTAAAGCTGGAAAAGGACTGATGACAAAGGCAGAAAAAATGAGTAAATTGTTCCGATATCTGAAAAGCGGCGACTTGATGCCTCTCTATCGCTATTTCCTGATGAAAATTATCTGGCCGCTCTTTCACAGAGAGCTCAGCCAGAGAAACGCAGTAAAAGTGATGGACGAGGACTGGGACTATCTCATTGTGCTGGACGCCTGCAGGTATGACGTCTTTAAGAAAGTAGTAGCTGGGGGCACAGGATATGTCATATCCGGTGGGACTAGTACACCTGGCTGGATGATGTGGAATTTCGGAGAGAAACATAAAGATGTCATCTACATAGCGGGAAACCCCCACTTCGCCAGCGCCCACCTTACAAAGCGCCTGGGCTTCAATCCCTTTTACACGGTCAAAGAGGTGTGGGACTATGGCTGGGACAGCGCACTGAAGACAGTGCCTCCGGAACAGGTGACAAATGCCGCTCTTGAGACACTTAGGAGCTTCCCCGAGAAGAGGATTATAGTTCACTACATGCAGCCGCATCATCCCTATATAGCCGACAAGGAGCTTCTAGAAATAGATGAAGGCACCTACCGCAGTTTAGACCAGCTTGGGGCGGAAGGCCGGAAGCTAACGACCCCTTTGAGACTGGCAGAACGGGGAGAGCTGCCCGTTGAAAGAGTGAAAAAAGCCTACGAAGAAAATCTGAGGATCGTAATGAAGGAGGGCATAAGGCTGGAAAGGGAGCTGCCCGGAAGAGTTGTCCTGACTGCAGACCATGGAGATGCCTTTGGGGAATTTGGTCATTATGGACACGGCGGTTCTTTGAGAATGGAGGCTCTGGTAAAGGTCCCCTGGGTGATTCTGAAAGACGGGAAGAAGAAGTCACCCCACCCGGAGCCTGGTGTGGAAAGAAGAAAGCTCCAGGACAGGATAACAGCGCTTAAGGAATCGGGCAGACTAGACAAATCTCCGCAAAATCCTCTTGAAGAAGGATAACCGGGTTAAAAGGGCCGGGGAAGCTATATAGGACGGCACAAGTTGAGGAGCTTTCGGACAATCGCTACAGGGTTAGACGCTTCGATTTTCCCACATTGGAGGCAAATAAACAGGCAAAGGAGCCATTTACATCATGCCAGGGGTTAGTGTAATCATACGGTCCCATAATCGCCGTGACACCTTACCCTCAGCCATTCAAAGCGTTTTAAAGCAGACTTATAAGGATTTTGAAATCATAGTCGTCGATGATGCATCTACAGACGGAAGTAGAGAGTTCCTGAGTACCTTTGATGATGACAAAGTGCATTGCATTCAACATGGAGAAAACCTCGGGCCGGCTGCCGCACTAAATAGCGGGATAGAGGCTTCGCGAGGCGAATTCATCGCCTTTCTTGATGATGATGATGAATATGTGCCAGATAAGATCGAGAGACAGCTGGAAATTCTGGACAGCAGCCCGCCCGAAATTGGCTTGGTCTACACCGGTATTCGGCTTGTGAACAAGGCTGGCAAGATAGTCGGTCAGAGGCTCCCGTCAAGAAGCTTTTGGCTTGGCTTATCCCACAGTGATTTTATTGGACCGACACCTCTGGTGAGGAGAGAATGCTTTGAGAAGGTCGGCCTTTTCGATGAGAACCTGCCCTACTTTGAGGACAGGGATATGTGGCTGAGAGTATCCGACAAATACGATTTCGCGTTCGTCAAGTCACCGTTACTTAAAATGCGGGAACATCCCGGAAGATTAAGCTATAATTACGAAAGACAGGTGACGGCCCTCAAGAAACTGTACCAGAAGCATTCTTTCAGGATAGAATCTGCTCCCGAAGACACCAGGAAGGAGATATGGTTCCAGTATCACTGCCAGTTGGCGCACATGCTACTTTTTAGTAATCATGCATCCGAAGCGAGAATGGCAAGCAAAGACGCCATCAGACTACAGCCATCGTCTATGAGAGGCTACTCGTCGCTTATCCTCTGTTTATCGGGCCAACGGCTGGCTAGAGCACTTAGTTCATTATTAAGGTGGGGCAGGATGATGAAAGCAAAAAGAATACAGGAAACTAGTGGATGATAGCCATATTCATCCAAAAGGAAAGGTCTGGTAATCCAGTTTAGATAAGAAAGCAAATTAGAGAAACCGCCGCAGAATCCTCTTTATAAAGGATAGGTCTATCCCCAGCCTTTTTTCCATCGCCAGAAGCATGGCTATGTCTTCCTTATCAAAGCTCCTGGTCAACAGGATTGCCAAACCATAAGTGGCATAATATGCGATGAATAGCACGGGGAGCATCCACCAGACAACCGTAACAAAGTGAGTGAAGATGAAGTGGAAAGCAAATACCAAAGCCAGAGAACTCAGCATTGGCTTCAGCAGGTTCTTGCTGAAAGGCTGGATTTTCGCCAGCGAATACAGCCGCCCGCTCCTCATGAGATTGCCGCAAATTATGGCAGCCAGCGACGCGATAGCGGCGCCCACAATGCCCAGCGGTGGAATCAAAACGGCATTCAGCCCGACATTCAGCACCACAGCCGCTGCGGTCGCCCACATAACGAATCGAGGATGCCCCATAGCAATCAAGGTGCCCCCGTTAGTTCCCAATAAGGTGCCGATCATAAAACCGATGGACAGGATTCTGAGTGCGTCCGCTGCCGGCACATAGTTTGGACCAAACAGAAAGCCCAGCACTGTTTCAGGGAAAAGAAACAGGACCAGGAACAGTGGCATCGTGGCCGCTACCAGCCACTTGGTCAAAATGGCGAAATTCCTCCTCATTTCAGATATAGCCCCCCCGGCGTATAATGCTGACGTAACCGGCAGGTAGATTGGCTGTAACGCTAGTAGAGGGGTCGAAATAAGGGCTGCCGGCGGGTGGGCCGCATTATACAGCCCTACGTCCACGGAACTCTTGAAGCTGCCCAGCATCAGGGTGTCCGTCCAGGAAATAATCATGTTGAGCATAGCCAGGCCAAGCAGGGGCAGGGAAAAGAAAAGCAGTTCCCTGGCTGCCGGATTCGCCCGTAAGCCCGTGCGAAATCTTATGGGAACAGGTAGTCGCCTGCTGGCATATATAACCATGGCCGCACAGGTTATCACCATCGAAATCAGGACAGCGTAATAAACTCCAGCAAACGGCAAATTGAGGAAAACAACGGGCAAAAGCAATGCCACGAAGAGCAGGCTTCTCATAATATTGTTGAAATAGACCGTTGGTTTCACTTCACCGAAGCCCTGGAATATGGTTGCAAAAATGCTTACCAGGGCCGCAAATGGTAGTCCCACAGCGAATACCTTAAGGGGTAAGGCAAGGCTGACATCGTGGAAGACTCTGGCGGCGAGGGTATCCGAGGCGAAGAACATGATAGCACACAAGACAATACTCGCCAGAAGAACAAAATTGAGCGCGGCAGGGATGAGGTTCTGCACCTTTTCCACGTCCTTTTGCCCCCTGGCATAGGCGATGCTCCGGCTGGCTCCCCGGCTCATTCCGAGCATGGCTATTGTGGAGCCAATACTGAATATCGCACTGGCTAGAGAATAGACTCCATAGTCAGCCTCCATCCCATGCCTGGCAATAAGAAGCCTGCCGATGAATAAAATGAACCTGCCTGCTATAATGCCGACAAGGAACAATCCGGCGCCTTTGGTAATTTTTACCAGCGAATCGCTGAAAGGTTCTTGCATGGGAATACCGCCTCCTCATTATAGCCTGTCCTGCTTGCCCAAAAAAGGGGTAGTCTACCTATAGCTAACTCCCCCAAAGTAACACTCTGGCCTGCTGCCTTAACCCCTTCGCCTTAGAGGTAAAAAAGACATAATAACGGCGCCACAATCCTCTCTCCCTCTGCGGGAGGAAGATAGAGGAACAGGAAGATCATACTCACCCTAATACTCTCCATTGAATCAGAGGACTGCATAAGCTATTATATGCAACATGATAGCTACGGCTGAAATCAGGCTGGTAAAACATCGCGAAAAAATTGACGAATTAGTGGATTTGTTCTCGGTGACCTTTGGGCTCAACATGCCAGCGGAATTCTGGGACTGGAAATACATTCAGAACCCCCTTGCCCCCTCCAACCCCGAAGTCATCGTGGCGCTGGATAAGGGCAGGATAGTGGCGGCATGGCCATTTATGCCCCTTGAAATATGGCTGGGAAAACAAAAGGCGCGAGCCGCTCTGGGCTCAGATATTATGGTGCATCCTGAGCACCAGCGTAAGGGGATAAACACGCGAATGTACCTGTTCGGCCTGGACTATCTGAAGGATAATGGCTACGCGCTATATTACGGTATCGCTAATGAGAAGTCACTTGGAGTAGGGTTAAAGCAGAGCACCAGGACCTTGACGCAGACGGAGTCCATATTTCGTCTAATTAATCCACAAAAGCTGCTCTCACACAGTCTGGGAAACAGGGTCCTGGGCACCGGACTGGGTCTCCTGTATGACAAACTGCTAAACATCAAACCGCGGGAGTCTTTCCAACCTTCAACTACCTTCCAGTTAGAGGTGTTTGACCAGTTCGACGAAGAACTCAAAGAGATAGCCACCCTGAGAGATGAATCGCTCATAGATTTGGTGAGAAGCGAAAGCTACTTAAGATGGCGCTTCGACCGGCGCCCAAACCGAGACTACCGATATATTGTGGCCAAAAAAGACGGGATGCTGTGGGGATACGCTGTAGTCAGTGCCGAGGAGCAGAGCAATGGCCTGGTCAACGGTTATATAGTGGACCACCTTGTAAGGGACAGAGATATGAGCTGCTTCCGGGCGCTTATAAACATGTCCCTGGATGAGCTGGAAAAATGGGGATGCGACATCGCCTCTATATGGGCATTCGGTGAGCCACTACTCAGAAAGGAACTATTAAAATATCCCGGTTTCAAGTCCTCGTTGATGTTCCCCTACAGCAGGTTTTCCAGCCATGGATATCTCACTGTCAGAGAGACAAGTGAGCAGGTGGCTGTGGGGCTCGATATCCACGACGAAAAGAACTGGCGAGTTACTTATGCTTATTCAGATACCATATAACATTTCCTCGCTGCGGCTTCCCCCCTAGGAGAGAGACCCGGAGGACGGTCAAAATCGCCCTTACTTTAATACTCTTCCTCTATGGGAGACGAAACCTATAAGGAATTACGCAAAAAAACTATAGATAGCGACCCATATTTATCCTCTATAATAGATGAGAAAGCAACTGTGAAAGCTCGATGGTTTGAAAGCGAACTGAGGACAGAAAAGAGTTGACAACAGCGAATATCTTTATATTGCTAGCCACCGGAGCGGGCGCTGGTTTTGCCAGCGCGCTACTTGGAATTGGCGGTGGTCTTATCATGGTTCCAGTTACCTATTGGGTGGTTGCAGGCATGGGCATCTCGCAAGATATTGCCATAAGAATAGCCTTCGGAACGAGCTTGCTGGTAATGCTGCCCACGGCGATAAGTGGCACATGGGAGCATAATAAGAAGAAGAATGCAGTTCGCTGGAAGGCTGCTCTAATCTTGGGCCCATGCGGCCTGGTTGGAGCCCTTGCCGGGAGTAGTCTGGCCGCGCACCTTTCTAGCGGAGTATTGACAACGGGCTTCGGCGGACTGGTCCTGGCTGTTGCTTTATGGATGGGCTTGGGAGTAATGCCAAAGCTAGTGAGGAAGACTGAAGAGCCAAGGGACAATCTTTCGCTTATAGCTGCCTGTGGCTTTCCTATAGGCATGGTAACCGGGCTGACAGGCCTCGGTGGAGGGACATTAATAGTCCCCACGCTTGTGCTGGCATTTAATTATCCCATGCATATTGCCGTGGGAACATCAGTGGCTTCAATAATATTTACCAGCCTGGGCGGTGTTATTGGATATATCGTAAATGGGCTGGGAGTGTCCGGCCTTCCTCCCCATTCCATAGGATATGTTAATTTACCCATATGGTTATGTCTGGCAGCTACCAGTATACCCCTGGCACGACTCGGAAGTAGAGCAGCGCATGCTCTGCCAGCAAAACAACTGAGATATATTTTTATTGCTTTTATGGTCTATGTGGGACTGAGGATGATTGGTGTATTATAGCCAGACTATAATAAGCTTGGAAATTGCTGCCTGTGCTGTCATCATAGTTGCTAAAGTCTTAAGTTCCAAACTCGGCCATGCCAGCTTGCCAAGTCTAGGATTCAGTTCTGAAATTAATTGTCCCAAAACCACCCCTGCCTCAATGTTCCTGTCTCTCACCAAAATGAACCGCCCAAGCTCATGCGTCAGCAGTCGAGAACCTTCCAGTAACGGTGTTTAATGACCGAGTCTTATCACCTGGTGGCTGATAAGATCGCAAAGAACACGTCCTGAGGCTTGTCTATTTCGTAATCTACATTCACAGTTATCAGCAAGGCGTTTTCGTGGTGGTCTCCCCTGAGCTTTCCGTGTTCCGTTTCCTCCGGGAGCGTCTGTATCTTTGCCTCTCCAAAGGAGCAGAACCCGTGGTCCGAGATTACGATTAGCCTGTTATCCTTTCCCTCCAGAAAGCCAGTATCAAAGAGGAGTTCTCCCATTTTGTCATCTAATTTCTGGTACCAGTCGAGAACGCAGTCCTCTCCCCAGTGGAAATGCTGGACCCGGTCCAAAAGGGTGTAAACCGAGACGAGCAAATCTGGTCCTTCCTCAAGAATTTCTTTTGTCTTTTCAGTGACTTTTGTTAGTTCTTCCTGCCATTCTCTTTCGTCAGTAGGCAATCCGAAACCTACGGGCTTGAAATCGACATCGAAGGAATAGGGAGGGACGACAAAAGGAACGTTAAGCACTTTAACTCTTTTGCCTTCTTTGTGCAGAACATCCCAGATGAAGTCCACCTTGATGTCCTCCCTCTTCACAATATTCCCCTCCAGGACATAGCTTTTATGCCCGTGCTCCTCGGGCATCTTTCCAGAGAATATGCTGCACCAGACGGATGGAGATACCGGCGTCTCCCTGAGCACAAGCTCCTTACCTTTGCCGATGGTGCAAAGCCTCTGGAAATTCGTCAGCCTGCCCAAGTTTGGCCTTATCACCGTCCAGGTGGCTGCATCTATGCCGAGAACAAAGATCATATGCCTGTCTCCAAAACCACGCCAGCCCCGATGTTCCTGTCCCTCACCAGAATGAAGCGCCCAAGCTCGGGAATCTCGGAGAATTTCTCCACCACCAGGGGTTCGGTGGCGAAGAGGATAGTTGCCGCTTCATTCTCACCTATCTCTGCGGGTTGTCTTTCTACTATCTCCCCGGTCTCCGAATTTATCTTCTCCCTTATCTCCTTTATCTCACAGCACACCCTCCGAGTGCCGCATCTCAGTTCCAGAGTGTCTCCCCTTCTCAATTTATTTTCGAGCAACACAGCCTCACCCAGGAATTCCTCTGTAGGCACGGGAGGAGCTTCCACCAACCCACAAACATCCCCTCTTTTTACCTCTCTGTCCAGCACAATCCCTATGCTGTCTCCCTGCTCTGCCCTTTCCAGCTCACCCTGAAAGACTTTTATCTTTCTTATCTCCCCTCGAACACCTGAAGGCTGGAAAATCACCTCGTCGCCTCGCCTTAATGTGCCAGACTCAACTCTGCCCACAACCACCCTTTCCGAGTCAACTGTGTATGTGTCCTGGATGACAAACCTGAGTGGCCTTAGCTCTTTGCTCACCTCTACTTCATCCAGAATCTGAATCAAAGTGGGGCCTCCATACCATTTCATCCGCGGGGATGGCTTGTAGATGTTATCTCCCTCCATTGCTGAGGCAGGAATGAACTCTATATTCGAATACCCAAGGGAAGCCAAGAGCTTGCTCACCCCACTTTTGATGGCTTGAAACACTTCTTGCTTGTAATCAACAATGTCCATCTTGTTTACCACAACAAGAAGTTGCTTTATGCCCAGCATGTTGATTAAGAAGGCATGCCTTCCCGTCTGCTCCTGGATGCCTTCATCTGCGGCGACAACCAAAACAGCTACGTCGGCATGAGAGGCACCGGTAAGCATATTCTTGATGAACTCCTTGTGACCCGGCACATCAGTGATAGAATAGAGATTTTTTTGGCCCTTGAACATAACTCCCGTGGTATCTATGGTACGCTCTTCTTTTAGCTCGTCGTCAAACGAGTCAATAAAATAGGCAAATTCAAACCTCTTTTTATACTCCTCGGCTAACTTTTGTATTTCCTCAACCCGGCCCTCTGTAATGCTCTCTGAGTCATAAAGCAACCTCCCTATCAAAGTAGACTTGCCGTGATCTACATGTCCTATGATGACTACATTCACATTCATTTCCTATCTCCTTACATATATCCTAAGGCACGGAGCTTCTGCATAGTGAAGGCCTTCTCCTTGTCCTGTGCCCTGCCGGACCTTTCCGCAATCTTGGTTGTTTTTAACTCCTCCACTATCTCGTCTATGGTCTTGGCCTCGGAGTCCACTGTGGAGGTACAGGGCTCACATCCCAAACTTCTATACCTTTTCCCATCCTTGGCAAAGTACATCGGATTTATGGGAATTTTCTCCTGCTTCACG
>Ga0180438_10002188_pt1 | contig 32733 bp, 27 predicted proteins | sample SS_ome_12_FD_132455 | JGI IMG/M metagenome (GOLD analysis project Ga0180438, IMG submission 132455) | Hypersaline lake sediment archaeal communities from the Salton Sea, California, USA - SS_3_D_2 metaG | ecosystem: Environmental > Aquatic > Non-marine Saline and Alkaline > Hypersaline >... | reverse complement strand
CTTTCCGGCTAAATTCGCCAGTGATAGCTGAGCGGGCTATTGAAAACGGGAACCTGGATTTTTGGGAGATGTGCCGGCCCTTGATAGCCGACCCCGAACTTCCCAACAAGCTGGCTCAGGGGCGAGAGGAAGACATCGCTCCATGTATCGCCTGTATGGAAGGATGCTACGCCCGAATATTTAATCACCAACCTGTAAGGTGCTTGATAAACGCGAGAGCAGGCAGGGAGTGGGATGAGAGGTACCGGATTAAGATCTCGCCAATAAGAAAGAAAGTTTTGATCGCAGGTGGGGGCCCTGGTGGCCTTGAGGCCGCTAGAGTGGCAGCAACGAGGGGCCATGAAGTGACACTGTATGAGAAGGGGGCCAAACTTGGAGGACAGTTTGACCTGGCGTCCAGGCCCCCCTATAGGCAGGAAATTGGAGATGCAATTAAGTATCTCTCTGCCCAAATTAGGAAACTAGGTGTAAAGGTAGTGCTGCAACAAGAAGTCACTCCTGCCCTAGTCAAAGAGACAAAGCCGCAGGTGGTAGTAGTGGCTACCGGTTCTAGTCCGATGATCCCGCAAATCCCCGGGATGCAGCACAGTCCTGTGGTAACTGCCCACAGTGTATTGAGCGGCGAAGTGGAAGTAGGTGCCAGAGTAGTAGTCTGGGGAGGAAGCCAAATAGGGGTTGAGACTGCTGAGCTTCTGGCAAGCCAGGGAAAAAAGGTAACCATTGTCGAAGAGTCGACCAAAGTAGGGCGCGATATCACCATTTTTGATGTGTGGGGTGTCAGGATGAGGCTCTATAAGCTAGGGGTCAAAATGCTAACGAAATCAACCCTGAGAGAGATGCTCCCCGGTGCAGTGATTGTGGTTGGTCAGGATGGGGAACAGACTATTCCCGTGGATACTGTGGTAGTGGCCAAGAAGTTGAAGGCTAACAAAGAACTCCGAGAGAGCCTAGAGGGTGTGGTGAATGAGCTCTATGCGGTAGGCGATTGCGTTGCGCCCCGTAAGGCTATCAATGCTATCCATGACGGCTTTCGGGTTGGAGTCCAAATATAGGCATGTGCTCAGGGAGACCCATGCAGGCTATCATGGGTATGTAGAGCCTCCGCGCTGTGGTCTGTAGGTCTGATGATGTTTTGCCGTCTCAGCTCACTTGCTCCGATACTTGGCCCCCTCCGTAATAAAGCCTGTCGATTCCGAGTGCCGGAACGAAGGCAGCTCTGGTGCAGATGAATTGCCCTGTGAATAATGTTAAGCCCTTTTGAGAAAAGGAAACCTTGCGGATGCGTGTATCGGACTTGTAGTGGATTGTCTAAGTTAACAGTAAACTTAAGTAATATTCGCCACAGGTAACAAAAGATTGCCCGCAATATAATCAATATATTATACTCGTGGTCGTCGGATTGGATGAAGGACAGGTACCCTGATAATCGCAGCCGTTTATATCTCCATTTTATAATTGCGTTCTAAATTGACACCCAAGATATGGAAAAATTGAGACTTGAACCCACTGCTGCCCTGGTAATGCAGTGGGCACTAAGACTGTACAATGAAGAAGATATTCTTCGGTTTGTAAATCGACTTGACTTGTCTTCAGGGAAAACTCTCTTTGATAAATGCCATTCTGTTTGTAACTGGTATGATGAGATAATCCTTAATAGGAAGAGTTTCATAAAGTATTTGATTGAACAAGAACTATGTTCCGCGAAACAGGAATACCAGTTGATTTTTCTTGCTAGTGGGAAGTCACCGCTACCAATGGAAATACTATTGAGGTATTCATCCAAAGTGTATCGTATTTTCGAAATCGATCTATCTGGAATAGAAGAGAAAAAGAGTCTCTACCTTGAACTATTTCCAGAATCCCTGGAGAAATTGAAATTTGTAAACGCAGACATTGCTTCATCTGATATTTTTTACATATTGGATAGGACTGGGACCGGATATCGTCCTGACCTGCCAGCCATAGTCATTATGGAAGGTATAAGTTACTATCTCCGGAAACAGGAACTGAAGAATATCATCGCAAGCTTTCAATGGCAGAAGGAAGGGATTTTTATCATCGAATATTTGGTCCCCTACCAACTCGTTGGTCAAGCTAGGAGGTCCATACCTGAAGAGATTTTTAGGATAATGCAGGAGGATTGTGGCTTAGATGAGATAGCATCCTACACAAAGGAGGAGCTAAGATCACTCTTCCGTGAAAAAGGTGGAGATTTGGTCGCCAGTTATACTATGGTAGATATGGAGTTAGCCAGAACGGGAGTTAATACCTACTTTGCAAAGCCGAGCGACGGATGGATTGAATGCGCTGTCGGCAGATTTGGCGCTTCGCAGGCAAGACTCAAGCCGAATTAGGTGGTATAAGTCAGTGAAATCTCGTGCTTTTTCTCCTTTAGCTAATGATATTCACTCGGCCGGCAATATAAGATTTGAACCTCTGTCTATGTAACACTAAGCCATTCTGTTTGGTACCTAGTTTTGCATTGACTCAGACAAGAGCCTGCACAGAACATCGCGTTGTGATCCAACAAGATGAGCTAGCGTGACCCTGTAACCGCATCTATCGAAACCCCACACCAAGGTTCTACCATATTGTTTCAGGCTGACGGTTTATTGATGTCCTTGCATTGAGCAATCTGTAAACTGTAACATTTTGTCAAATAATTCGTTACACAGGTTACGAAAAGCAATTGCACGATACCAATAGTGAAGACTCTCGATTGAATCTAGAGGTAGAATCTATGGTTGACTTGGCTGTAGGTGGTGATATTGAGGCTTTCGGACGTCTTTATGATATTTTTGCCGACCGCATCTACCGTCATATTTACTACAGGACGAGCAACATTGAAGATGCACGAGACCTGACCCAGGAGGTCTTTATTAAGGCATGGCAAGCATTACCCAGGTACAAACGAAGCAAGACTCCTTTCTTGGGTTGGCTTTTTACCATTAGTCATAATCGAGTAATCGATTATTATAGAACAAAAAAGGATTATGCCTATCTTGACAATGAAATAATCGTGGAAGATCGTGAGGGGAGTCCTGAAAAATTGGTCGAAGTACAATTTGACCAGCAAGAAGTTAGACGAGCGATACTTCAGCTGCCCGAGGAGCAGCAACAGGTAATATTAATGAGTTTCATTGAAGGTTTTGAATACAGTGAAATAGCCGCAGCCCTGAACAAAACTGAGGGCAATATCAGAGTAATTGTCCACAGGGCGTTAAAAAAGATGCGTGAAATCCTGGGCAGAGCAGGGAACTAAGTTGGAAAAGATAGAAACCATAGTAACCAATTGTATACGGGAGATAAAATCAGGCAAGGCTACCCTGGTTGAATGCTTGAATCGCTATCCATCCAGAAGCCAAGAGCTTGAAGCCCTGCTCGAGGTAGCTGTGAATATTCAGGAACCCCCGGCATTTAAGCTGGATAGCAGTTATAAACAAGTTGCCAAAGCGCGACTGTTACAGCAAATAAAGGATGCCAAGCAGGAAAAATCTAGGTCAGTTGCAGATATTTTTAGCTTTGGACTGCCTCCGCAGTTTGTCTGGGCAAGGATTGCAGTGTCAGCAGTGGTCATACTCATAGTGATATCAATGCTGGCTGGTGGAATCGCGTATGCTGCTCAGGACAGCCTACCTGGAGATTTGCTCTATCCGGTGAAAATCGGGACCGAAGACGTTAGATTGCTGATAGCTGGCGACAGTGCTGATAAAGTTGAATTAAATCTGAAATTTGCGCAGAGCCGTCTGGTAGAGATGTGTAAACTTGCCAACAGCAATGAGGAAAAAACGGAATTAGCGGTGAATGGATATCGAGAAAATCTAGATGCTGCCATGGAGCAGATTCGCAGAATATCAGACGCCCCAACACTGACCAAATCGCTTGGCGGGGCTCTGGAGGATATACAGAATCAGATAATCCTCTGTGATAACGCTATGGATGCCAGTCCTGCATATTTAGAACCAGTCAGGGAAGCTAGCACTTTGTCTATCAATGAGCAAGTGGAATTACTAAATATGTTATCACAACAGAACATCCTACAAGCAGCCCAGATTAACCTTGATGCTATGCAGAACAGGTTGCGACGAGCCCAGACTAAAGCTAATGACAATCGCTATGAAACTATGCAGGAAGTATTGCTTCAATATCAGCAATTGGGGCAACTCGGAGAGCAGATTCTTCAGAGCGCTCAGGCTGCAAACGATCACAGTGTTGAAATTGAGGAATTAAGCTTACAGGCACTCTCAAGCTGCCTGGATATCCTTGACAGTATTTCTCAGCAGCTTCCTCAGGAACACCAAAACAGTATTGAACTCTGCAGACAGATGACCATACAATTCGAAGCACAGGCATGCCATAGGTATCAAAATCAGGACAATCCTGGCTCCAGCCCCGAAGAACCACCTTCAGAAAATAGTGGCGGTTCCACTGCCGGGCAAAGCAGCCAGACTACTCCTCAGTATGAGGGGGATACAGGGAATGCAGGTACTGAGACTCCTTCTTCGGGTACCGGAGGGAATGAGGGAAATGGCAACGGAACTGGTTCTGGCAGTGGTACAGGCTCTGGTGGAGCGGGTGGAGGTGGGGCAAGTTCATCTGGCGGCAGTGGAACTGGTTCTACACATGGCTAAAAGCCTTAGGAGACAGAAGGTAAACGGAATACCATAATCCCATTTTCAGGTTGCCAATCGAATTTCCACACATCGGTTAATCCTTCAGTTTTGCAGTGCTTTAGTCCCCTTTTTCCTTGTACCTTCCTTATATATTCCCTTCTTCTCATTTTTCCCACCAAGAATTTTGTAACAAAAAATAGGTCGCTTCGTTAAGCACTGTAGAGACAATCAGACAACAGAATGAAAGGAGCAGGAAGATGAAAAACCTGAGGATTTTGTCGATTGTATGCACACTGGTAATGGTTTTCACCATCCCAGCCAGTGTTTTTGCTGCAGAAGCAGACACATTGCCAAATCCAGGTATAACTCCGGACAGTCCCTTTTATTTTGCCGATAAATTGGGTGAACAGATTTCAATGATGTTTATCTTCAAACCAGACGGCAAAGTCCAGAAAGCCCTGCGGTATGCCGAAGAGAGACTGGCAGAAGTGGAAGCCATGGCAGCACAGAACAAGCTTCAAGCTATGGAGCAAGCGACTAACGAATACTGTGATTATCTGGCTATCGCTACCCGGAACATGCAAAAGGCCCTGGTTAAGGGAGTCGATACTTCAGAGCAAGTGTCAGCTATGATGTCCAGACATATCTCCTTCATGTGTCAAAAGGGAAATGCCGTAGATGAAGATTGCCAGCAAATCAAGGAACGGATCCGCGATAGAGCGGCAACCTGCCAGGAAGCTGCGGTACAGGCACTGGCATCTCAAGATCCCGAGGCAGCGCTCAGGTTAAATCTTAGTCTCATGGTACAGGAGTGCAATCGCCTACAAAACCAAGTTGGTCAGGAGGACAACGGCCAAATAGAGGACGCTCTCCAACAATACGAAAGATTGCGTGCAATGAATCAAGAAATGATCGCCAATGCGGAACAACTGTGTTTGAGCCCTGAATCTCAACAAATGGCACAACAGGCAACAGCAAATCAGGATGGGATCTTAGCTCAGATTTGCAACCAGCTCCAAATCAGGAATAATGCTTCCGCAGAATCTCCTTTGCAGACCAGTACTGAACAGCAGCAGAGGTTGAGGCCTAATTCCGAAAGTGATGAGCAAACAATGTCGGCTAAAAATTCTGAACAACCCAGAGAAGGCGATAATGGCGCCAGTTACGGTGAATCCAGCGAGGGTGCTGGATTCACCGGCCTGCAGAATAGCTGTGGGAGTAATGCTGGAGCTGGCAGCAAAACCAATGGAACGGGCGGCGGTGCTAGGAATAAATAAAATACGTTAAGAAATTTTGGTTAATTGTCTCAATTTTTGTAACAAGTAACCAATTTCTTCGTTCATATGTACGTTGATGAAAAATAAAGAGAGGAAGGAGGTGAAATTTTGCAGCAGATAACCAATTTCTTCGTTTAGCTTATATGTGCGGTGACGAAAAATAAAGAAAAGAAGGAGATGAAATCTTGAGTAAGTTAATAAAAATATTAGCAATGACCCTGGTAGTGGTGACTATGTTGTTAGTCTCGGCAACTGGTACCGTTTTCGCTAACGGACGAATTGATGGTCCAGACTATGCTATCGAAGTGTCACCAAACGTTCTGAATATCGACTCTTATGGTAATGCTGGAAACATACATAGCAACATTCCTGCTTCAGATTTTACGGTTGACACTCTTACGGTTAATGGTACAGAGATTACGTTCGGGACGGGCACGGATAGTCTAGGGCACCTGGTCGTTAATTTTGACATGGATACAGTCAAAGACATTGTGATAGCGGATGTAGATGCTGAATTCGTCCTAACCGGCTTCTATGTTGAAGATGACCCTATCACGGTCGAAGATACTGTGCCTGTTATCAGCGTGCTCTAGCCATTATCAGTGTAATACTTCAAAAACAATTTAGATTTATAACATAAGTGAAACAGCTACATAGGAGAGGGTCCTGCAAACCTCTCCTATTTGTATGTAGTCAGCGGAAGCGGAACAACCAAGAACTGTATGCATTGGATACGCTGCCAGATTTTGAAGTGAACTGCGCTTATAGCCTTGGTTTTAACTATCTCCAGTATTGCATTCGCTGATAGTTCCGGTCCTCTGGGACCTAACCCCCAGGCCGGTGATGGTATTCCCGATGGCAGCGGATTTGATGGTCCTAATGGAGCTAACGGCGATGTGGGATCAGGCTCTGGACCAGTGGGACCCGCACCGAATTCCGGTGATGGTATTCCCGACGGCAGTGGTTTCTAATATCCTCATGTGGCTAAGATGCTACCATGAGAGATGTTAATACGATTGCTAAATATAGTACTTAAGACTATAGACTGATTCAAAGGGTCACTTTGTGATAGAAATAGGCAGCCACATGGCTGCCTATTTTATTGCTTCTATGGGTTCTAAAGGTAGCTATCTAAATTGCTCTAATGTGCTTAACAATCTCATCCTGGTCCTAATTGGGTATCTCGGCTAGTCTTTATCTAGTCCATTCAACCCCTATGACTTTCCCCCCCAGGAAGTTCGGCAGGTAGTGGATCGGGCATCCGAAAACCGTTTTCCCCTGTATTTCACTTGGAGATAGGCGTGCGAGAGTCAAGCAAATTGCTTGCTGACAAAGTGCACGCCTATACTCTCATTTTTGCATAGTTGTAATTGAAAAGCAGAAGGTATAAATGGGTTCTTAGCTGGCCTGCGATGTGGCAATTCTAAACTCAATTATTATAGGGCTATAACAATCTTCGTGCATTGGCTAATTAGGGTAGGAAAGTTGAATTCCAATAATAACTTTAGGGGTTGGTGACCCAGAGGCCTCTAGGAGGCTTCTAAGTGCCCTTACAGACGAAAAAGTGGAATACTTAGTAAACAAAAGGGGATCTGGCAGCTTTGGGAGAAATGAGGTCACAAACCGCTAAAAATTGTCGGTTATTCTGAGTCTGCCCTGCTCTGTTGCCTCCTTGAGTCAAGGCACTGATTTCATTGTTGTCCCTTTCCCATCCTCTTAAATAGTCGTCGCCACCAAGGTTGCCTGCCCATGGTGAGTAGTTTGACTTGGTTCTCCAAGGCTCGTACCCTCTCCAGCGCCGCTCCAAGTTGTCCAGCAAGGTTTCGGTTCTCCTGCTCTAGCCTTTGTATGATGTCCAGGGCTAGGGTAGGGGTAGTGTCTACGGCTTCTCTGTTTATCGTATCGGGTGACAGTTCGGTTATTCGGTATTCATCGCCATATTTGCCAGGCACCAACTTGTAAGGAATTTTGCCTTCCTTTATACGGCGTCTAACAGTCTTGGGTGATAGGCCCATAGCCTTGGCTGCCTGGGTGATGGTCAAGCCGTCTTTGTTTTGCACAGCCCTTCCCAAAGGCTATACCCTTTGGGGGATTTTGTCAAGCTGTGGTGGGTAGGGCTTGTCTAGGGGTAAATGGGAACTGTCACCCGGCCTACCCATTGTTCTTTTTTTACGCGGCACGCGCTACCCATCAGAGTTGATATATGCCCGCCAGCACTGGTCCACACTAGCGCTACAGGAGGTGAAGAGTGCCTTTCAATAATCCAATCACCTCCTCCCGGCACTTAAATCTTTCACACTAAAGAGTGTGGACCCGCTCGATTCAGTTGTTTGACAACCCCCGTATCGTCTGCTAGAGTCTCTTGAGGGCTGGGTGATGGCCATCACAATCAACCTCTTAAAGTGCATCGGCTGCAGCATGTGCGTTACCTTTTGCCCCGTGTATGCCCTGCTCGTTCCCGGTGACACCTTCAGGTGCCAGGTCGACCCGGAGCTGTGCAATAACTGCCTTATTTGCATAGACTACTGCACTTCAGAAGCAATTGAGGAAGTATAGGGATGGAGAAGAAGAGCTGTGATGTGGCAGTGATAGGTTCTGGCCTCGGCGGCTTATGTGCTGCGGCCAGGCTGAGCCAGGCGGGTTACAAAACCATAGTACTGGAAAAGATGCCCATCCTGGGCGGGCGATTTATCTGGGTGGATTACAAAGGATACTTCATCCCCACCGGTGCCCTCACGATTTACTATGGCCAGAGAGACCCAGTTCTTCTCACGTTAAAGGACATTGGCAGCAGAACTGACTTTGAGATGGGAGCAATCCCACCGCCTAAATGGCGAATCAGAGGAAAGGACTACGAGATGCCGCCCAAAGGGATGCTGTGGTATTTGATCTCCCTGGCCAGCCGGGATAAGGAGGAAGAAGAAAGGGTCATCAAAGCCCTCAGGCGCAGCTTCAGGTGGCAGGTGCCTTCTGATTCAATTACGTTCAGCGAATGGCTACTTCGCGTGACGGACAACAGGGCTATCTGGAATATCTTTCAGGCCTGGTGTGTCCAGATAGTAGGACTGAACCTATATGAAATTTCCGCCGGTGATTTGGTGAGATGCTTCGTGAATTTCGCTGGTGGACAACAGCTTGTCCCCAAGGACGGCCTCAACCCTATCATTGACGCCTTGGTCAATGTGATCGAGGATAACAAAGGGGAGATTCTGACTTCGGTGCGGGCCCGTAAAATAGTGGTTAATGATGGCGCAGCTGAGGGAGTTCAAGCCACGGGACCTGATTTTGAACTGAGTGTTGAGGCTAAGGTGGTGGTGAGCGACGTCGGGCCGAAAAAGACGGTGGAACTGGCTGGTGAGGAGAATTTCGACCGGGGTTACCTCAGTGAGGTCAGGGAGATAAAGCCGCTGGAAGGTTTCTGGTTTATGGTATCAAGCAACGGCTCGTTATATGATTGGCCAGGAGGGCTCTATGCTCCCGAGAGCCGAAGGTGGCAGCTCGGCGTAGATTACAGTCTGGTTTCCCCTAAATTTGCTCCCAAGGGCAAGAACTGGATGGGATTCTATCAGGCGCCAGGGCATGCCAGCCTGTATGACCCCAGGAAGGAGTATGAACTGTTCCTGGCTGATATGGCTGACATGTTTCCAAATTTCAGGGAGCAGGGTGCTGAGGTATTGCTGGTCCGGCACTTTTGTTTTGAGTGGCCTTGCGTTCGTGCCTGGCCGGCTTCTGAACGCCACCAGAAAACACCAATCGAGAACCTGTACAATGTTGGCGACGCGGTAAACCCGCCAGGCTGGATAGCCGGCTCAGGCGTTGCTGAAAGCGCTAGAATGGTAGCTGAAGAAATCAAAACAAGAACAAAATCGGGAGCATAATTCGGAAACGGCTGAACTATTGCAGGGTTGACGCTGGCTGGGGGATGAATAGAGGGCTAGTGGGAATCTACTGATATTCACAACAAAATTTTCGATACAGATGGAAGAGCACTAAGATTGTCAAGGACTGGGCTTGAATCAAACAGTCTGAGTAAGACCGGAGGAGGTGTAGGATGAGAATCAGGACGGCGAAGGGAAAAGGTAGTGGAATTGCTATTCTGGCGATAGTATTGGCAGCGCTGCTTTTGCTTAGCGCGTGTGGCCCCGCCGCGCAGTCTATAGAGGAGGAAAAGGTGGTGCGAATTGGCTGGATAACCGCCCTTACCGGGCCCGTTGCTGGCCCTACCCAATACGCCCATTGGGTCATAGAGGATTACATCAAGTATGCCAATGATGAGAACCTCGTCCCTGGAGTGACCCTCTTACTTGACTGGGAGGATGCGAGGCTCGATCTGGTTCGCGAACTCAGCGCCTACCGCAAGATGATTGACCGCGGTGACCCTATTATAATAGGGCTTGCAGACGCAGCGGCTTTCAGGAAAATAGTGGAAAAAGACCAGACACCTCTGCTGAACATGGCTATATCGCCGGAGTCGATCTATCCCCCTAGTTGGACCTATTGCGTGTTTCCCCTCTGGGAAGAATCATTCGCTGTCTGGGCTCAGTGGGTTGTGGATAACTGGAAAGAGGACCGGCCTCCCAGAGTAGGCTTGATCGGGCCAGACGAGGTATCGGGTCCTCCCAGCATAGAGAGGGCCAAGCCGTACGTTGAGGAATTGGGCATGGAGCTGTTGCCCTCGGAACTGATTCCCTGGGTGCCATTAGATACTACCACCCAGTTGCTGAGGCTAAAAGACCGCGATGCAGATTATATCTACATCTGTGCCATCTGGACTACAGCGGTGCCAGTCCTGAAGGATGCCGAGAGACTGGGGCTTCTGAATGACATCCAGTTTTCCGGGGCTGAGAATACCCAGTCGCAAGGGCTGCTCAAGGCAATGGGAGCCACTGTTGAGGGTTATGCTGCTCCAAGAGTCTATCCTTGGTGGCATGAAACGGATTACCCAGGCATAAAGCTGTTACAAGACATGCGTAGAAGCTACGGGGGAAGGTTCGATTTCCAAGGTGATGAGGCCAATACACTGGCGTTCGTTGTTGTAGCTGTTGAAGCGGTGAAGAGGGCTGTGGAGAAGGTGGGATATGAAAACCTGGATGGCCCCGCCGCGAAAGAAGGGCTGGACAGTATAAGAGACTTTGACTTCTACGGAATCAAGAAACTCTCCTATACCCCGGAAGACAATAGAGGCACGAATACAGCAAGAATATATATGATACAAGATGGCCAACCGGTCTCCGTGTCTGACTGGATATTGGCTCCTATGCTCATGCCCGAGGTATGATAAGACACAATTCATAATAGAAAGGAAGTGATATGAAAGAGCTACAAGATTACAGCGGCCAGTACAAACCAGACTTTCAGTTCTCCGATTTATCTAAGGAAGCCTTGATAAAGCTAACCGAAAACTATCAACGGATATTCGTGGGAATATGTGGGATGCTTTACACGGTAATCAGGGAAAAATTGGGTAATGAAGAGGCTCTGCGGCTGTGGCGCGAAATCTACGGCAGACAAATAGAGCAGTTTGAAGTACCGTTGGTCAGGGAAGCGATGAATCTGCAAGGAGATGACGTCGTTACCATGATGAAGTACTTCCATACTTGTCCCGATGGTGCGCGGCAGGGCATGTATGTATACGACTGTGATATTAAAAACAAGGACCATGCAATACTGACTTTCACCTATTGCCGTTCCCTATTCTATTTCGAAAGACATGGAGATGAACAAGGCATACAAACCATGTGTGGGCCGGGTGGCTTTGAGGAACTGGCCTTCGAAGCTATCTGCAAAGCCTTTAATCCAGACATGAAAGCCAGAGCTCTGAAGCTCCCACCTCGAAAAAGCAAAGACGATACCTGCTGTGTCTGGGAGTTTAAGGTGGAGCGTGAGGTTTAGAGCAAAGAGGGATACCATGCTACAATTGGGCGTTCCTGCGCACATGCTGGTGGGAGGAAGAAGTGGCTGAAGAAAATAAAACGAGAACGAGGCCAGTGGGTATGAAGAATGGACAGGTGAAATGCTGGAAATGAACAGCGTTGAAACGAAAGGAGAAGAAGATGGCCAAAGAAATGAGGCGCGCAATATGCGCTATGTGTACCAATAAATGTGTAGTGAATGTGATTATCGAGGACGGCAAGATAACGGGGCAGGAGTATGTGCACAGAGAGATTAAAAAGTCATCTGCCCAGAAGTGGACATCTATTGTAGCCTCATGTCCGCGCGCGCGTGGAGTAGCGGAGTTAATAGACCACCCGGACCGAATCAATTACCCACTGAAGAGGGTAGGGGAGCGTGGTGAGAACAAGTGGCAGCGTGTTGCCTGGAAGGAGGCTCTGGACGACATCGCATCTCGGCTGGCCAGAATCAGGGATGACTATGGGGCCGAGGCAGTAGCTTTCAATTGCATTGGGGAGAACGGTTGCTCTGACGAATACCGCGCCCGTTTCGAAAACCTCTTCGGCAGCCCCAATTTTGCCGGGCAGGCGCAGATATGCTACGGTGCGGCGGCGGCTCTCAGTTTTGTGCATGTTGGAGGCGCTGTCCACTTTCATTTCCCCAACCGCCTTACCCGTTGCATTATGCTCTTGGGACGCAACCCTGCTAGTTCTACACGATATGAGTGGCTCCAGATACTGGATTTGCTGAAGCAAGGCACCAAGCTCATCGTGGTTGACCCCAGGCGTACGGATGCGGCTATGAGAGCTGACATCTGGTTGCAGCCCCGGCCGGGGACTGATGCTGCACTGCTGTTGGGCATGGCGAATGTCATCATCGCCGAAGATCTCTACGATAAAAAATTCGTCGACAAATGGTGCTATGGCTTTGACAGGCTCGCAGCGAGGATTAGGGAATACCCGCCAGAGAAGGTGTCCGAGATAACCTGGGTGCCAGCAGATAAGATTAGGGAGGCAGCCAGGCTCTACGCCACCACTAAACCCGCGACGGTGGCGCATGGCATGGGCCTGGAGATGATCCCCAATGTCACCCCCACGCTTCAGATGAGGTACTTCCTGCCGGTCATCACCGGCAACATCGATGCTCCAGGTGGGGACATGATACTGGGGCCAAACCCCAATATTATCCTCCAGGCTGAGATCGAAGCCCATGACGCACTCTCTCGTGAGCAGAAGGCTAAGATGATTGGCGAGAAGGAGTTCAAGCTCTGGTCCTGGGACTTATTCCATAGGATAGAAGAGAACATCAAGAAGGTGCAAAAGAGGCCCTTGGCTGCTTGGTGGTGGATTGGTGGGGCTTATACACCGGACGTGTATCGAGCTATGGTTACGGAGAAGCCCTACCCCATAAAAGCGCTCATAACTGAAGGTGCAAATCCAATGCTTACCCTGCCCAATTCCAGAATGGTCTACGAAGGCATGAAAAAGGTAGATTTCCATGTCGCTATGGATATATTCATGACCCCAAGCTGCCTCATGGCAGATTATGTGCTGCCAGCGGCCTGTTACCTGGAAAAGCCGCTCATATATGCTGGGGACTTCTTCCACATTGCCACTGCCGGTGAGGCAGCTATTCAACCAATGTATGAGCGAAAACCTGAGTACTACTTGTGGCGGGAGCTGGGATTGAGGCTTGGGCAGGAGGAATACTGGCCCTGGGAGACCCTGGAAGACGCGTGCGATTACCGCCTGTCTCCGCTGGGTTTCAACCTCAAGTCATTCATACAGGAAAGAGGCGGTATTGACGCTCCACAGATAGGGCACCAGAAGTACGAACAGGTCGGGTTTGGCACGCCTACCGGCAAGATCGAGCTGTATTCCACCATTATGGAAGAACTAGGCTATGACCCATTGCCTAGATACGAGGAGCCTCGAGAGACTATCGTTGGCTCTCCGGAGCTGGGTCAGGATTTTCCAATGATTCTGATCAGCCACCGCAACCGGGACCTGTACCAGTCCCAGGGCCGCCAGATTAAAACCGTGCGCAAGAAATGTCCAGACCCGATAGCTCAACTTAATCCTCGCAAGGCAGCAGATCTAGGCATCAAAGACGGTGATTGGATATGGGTCGAGACTCCTATAGGCAGAGCCAGGTTCAAGTGCCAGCATTTCAGTGGAGTTGATCCCAGGGTACTGAGCACTGAATTCGGCTGGTGGTTCCCAGAAAAGCCGGCAGAGGAGCCTTCTCTTCATGGAACCTTGGAATCGAACGTCAATGCTATCCTTGACGAAGGACCTGACTTTCGGGATCCGATGACCGGTGCCTGGGTGCTAAGGGGACGTATTTGCAGGGTATGTAACGCATCTTGATAGGTTATCTGGCTCCAGTCAAGAATGGAAACAACATCTATAGCTAATTGAGGATGGTTAATGGCATAATCTAATATCATCAGCATACCTTTAACCAAAAATAAACTGGAAGAGCTTGGCCTGAAGGAGGTTGCGGTTGATTTTGATTGGAGGTGTCCTGCAATATAGACCTGACCTTCGTGAAAACACTGTGACGGCTGACTACGGCCAGCACAATATCCTCTCTGTGGACGCGGGTACGAGTGTAATGATGGCAGGGAATGGTGGCGGGTCTTTCGGCAGTCCCGAGAAGAAGTGGTGGATGGGTGGATTGCAGCGCCGAGCAGGGGAATCTTGGACTGTGTAGCCTAAAGGGGGGAGTGCAAGATGTCGAAGATATTTCAAAACGTTAGTCCCCAAGAAGGGAAGCAATATCGCGTGATCGTCTGGGGAGCTGGAGGAGTTGGTAGTCATTCGATCCGGGCTATCGCAAAGCGGCCCAATCTCAAGCTGGTCGGTGTATGGGTACATAGGGAGGAAAAGGTTGGAAGGGATGCCGGGTCCCTAGTAGGTATTAAGCCGCTGGGGGTTATCGCCACTGGAGATGCAGATGCTATTATCAAGATGGATGCCGACTGCGTCTGTTATGCTGTGGCGGGAAGCGACACAGGCAAGATAAAGGAATGCATAGACGATTATTGCAGGATACTAGGGTCGGGGAAGAATATTGTATCCACTTCAGTGCCGGCGCTGGTGTATCCAAAGGCATTCGACTCTTCCATGGTCAAGCGTCTCGAGGCCGCTTGTGAGGCTGGAAGCTCGTCATTATTTGTTTCAGGAATGGATCCGGGGTTTGCTGGAGATTTCTTCCCTTTAGCTCTACTCACTATGTCAGATAGGATAACATCCGTTCGTGCAATAGAGATCGGAGATTACAGGGATTACCCCGTCGATTTCCTTATGCGCCGGGTATGGGGCTACGGCCAGCCACCTGACTATCAACCACTTATCTGTCGTCCGGGGAACCTGACTAGATCATGGGGTCCCTCAATACGAATGGTGGCCGATGCCCTTGGCGTGCAGCTCGATGAGATTCGAGAGAAGGCTCACAAGCCTAAGGTTACGGAAAGGAAGCTGGAAATCGCAGTGGGAACAATCGACCCAGGCACAATCGCGGCTATACGTTTTGAGACAGTTGGCGTTGTTAACGGTCGAGAGGCCATCATAATAGAGCACGTGAACCGAATTAGCAGTGACGTCGCCCTTGATTGGCCCAGTGCGGCGCACCCTCTAACCTACCGCATTATCATCGAAGGCAAGCCCAACATCACATGTGATTTCCAGTTTGGGTTCCTTCATCAGGGTGATGACCCATCCGATCATGGTATGATTGGCACTGCTATGCGTATAGTAAACGCGATTCCCGCGGTATGCGAAGCAAAGCGGGGGTTGCTAAGTGCATTTGACCTGCCACTCACAGTGCCACAGCAAGCTTTTGGCTCGACTCACCCGATCAAGTCATTTGACTAACTAACCAAGCCATATTGGATGAGGGCCCAGATTTCCGTGACCCAATGACCAGCGCCTGGGTGTTGAGGGGTGTGATGTGCAATGTCTACAGGGCCGATAATTAAGATGATATTATTGGTGTGGCCTGCAAGGAGCTAGCCCGTGGTGGCGAGCGATAGCGAGAATCTAAATCTCGCGCCCTACCCTGGAGCCCTCGTGGATGGCGTCCATCGAGTCCCTCGGCTCTACCGCGTCGCCTATGGTATACAGCTCCAGCACAAGTCTTTGCATTTGCTCGGCAAGCTCATTCTCGGACCTCGAGCCCGCAGCCAGTACCACTGTGTCTGCCTTCAGAAACAGCATCTGGCGCTTGTCGAGCACGCTTACTCCCCTCCCACTAATGCTGTGCAAAGTCGTCCCGGGATAGAGGTAGACTCCGTTCTGGATCAATCGCTCCTTTAACGCCCACCTTAAAAACCAGTTTACCCTGCTTGCAACCTCACGCATCCCGACAACCGAGACCTTCTTGCCCTGCTCTGCCAGCAGGCAGGCTGTCTCGAGGGCCGTCGTCTGCCCACCTATTACCACAACTTCCTTTCCCACTTGAACCCTACCTCTCAGCACATCCCAGGCCAGCACTACATTGTCCCCTCCAATTCCAGGAACCTCTGGTATGGCGGGCACGGCGCCGGTTGCGACCACCACCGCCTCAGGGTCAGCCTTCTCCACCACCTTTCGGTCCACTTTCGTATTCAGGAAGACCTTCACCCCTGCTTTATCCAGGCCTCGGGAAAGATATCTGGTCAAGGTGGCAACCTCTGGCTGATAGGAGGAAACGATGTTCCACTGCCCGCCCAATTGGCCTCCCTTTTCGTATAGCGTAACATCGTGCCCCCGCTGGGCCAGGGTTCTAGCTGCCTCCATGCCCGCCAGCCCCCCACCCACCACCATTACTCTCTTGGGGCGGGGCGCGGTCTGAAGAAGGTACTCCCTCTCCCGACCACAGGCTGGATTCACGCTACAGCTGGCAGCCAGGTCCGGAGGCGGTCTTTTAGTGGAGCAGCCCAGGTTGCAGGAGATGCAGTAACGGATGTCCTCCAGCCTTCCTTCCGCGGCCTTATTGGGGAGTTCAGGGTCAGCCAGTAGCGGCCTCCCCATGGCTATGAAATCCGCCCTGCCCTCTCTCAGTACCTGCTCGGCTATGACGGGGTCTCCGAGCTTGCCTGCAGTCATAACCGACACGTCGACCGCTTTCTTTACAGCAGCCGCTAGGTGGGAAAGGCAGCCCGGGGGCTGTATCACCGTGGGTATCTGCCAGTGGAAGCCCTGGAAAATCCCGCCAGATACGCTCAGGGCATCGGCACCTGCCTCAACCAGGAGAGGAGCCTGCAGAACTGCCTGGTCTATGGTCAAACCGCCATCGATGTAGTCTTCACCGTTCATCCTGAATAAGATGGGAAAATCCCGGCCCAATCGGCGCTTAATATTCTCTACTATCTGGCTGGCGAATCTGGCTCTCTTTTCCGGACTGCCTCCATATTCATCTATCCTCGGGTTTGTCTTCGGGGACAGGAACTGGCTGATCAGGTAGCCGTGGGCCCCATGAATCTCGACGCCATCAAACTCGGCCTCTTTGGCACGTCTGGCCGCTTGGACGAAAAGCTCCACCAGCTCTCCTATCTCCTCCTTAGACCGCTCCGCTGGCGGTGTCCCCATTTGGGGGTGAGGCAGAGCGTCCGGGCGCTCATATATTTGAACACCGGGCATAATCAGCTGGATAAAAGCAGCGGCCCCATGAGCCTTAATGGCATGGGCTAACTTCTTTAAGCCGGGGATCTTTGCATCATCGTCGATGACCATGAACTTGAATGGAGTTTGGCCTATGCTCACTACATAAGCCCCTCCCGTTGAGATAGCCCCCACTCCCCCCCTGGCCCTGGCCTCGTAGAAAGCGATGAGACGGTCCGTTACGTAGCCCAACTCGGTGGCATAGCTTACCCCCATAGGCGCCATCATTATTCGGTTCCTGACTTCGGCCTTGCCTATCATGCCCGGTTGAAATAGCCTGGTCAGCTCTTTGTACAACATTGATATCTCCTTTGACTCAACAGTGTGCCGCAGTAACAGCGCAGATTTTCCGAAATCCTGCGCCATATTATACGTATGAGCTTCCCCGCGCTGTCAAGCTACGATATCCCTTAAACTGGGTTTCCCATATCAAACCCGGGGTGCAGACAGCTTTCTATGGTAAAATAGCTTCAAAAGCCCCTTGGTTGGCCGTATTGGACGGAGCTAGCTAGAGGAGCCTGAAAAAGGGAATTTCTATATGAAAAAAGCGATTCTTCTAATTTTAATCCTTTCCATTCTTTCATTACTAATTGTCAGTTGCCAATTAGAACCTTCCAGTCAATACACTTATCAACCACCAGAGAATACTAACGACGGACTTGATGTCGGCTCTTTACATGAAGTAAATATTGATGCAACGTTGATTGAAAAGGCAGTGAATGATATTTACCGAGGCAAATATAGAGAAGTACACTCCTTGCTCATTTTTAGGGATGGCAAGCTGGTGCTTGAAGAGTATTTTCAGGGGTATGAATACCAATGGGATGCTCCTGACCATCACGGTGAATTGGTGACCTGGAACAGGTCTAAGTCACATGTTATGCAATCCGTGACCAAAAGCATCACTTCAACATGTATCGGAATCGCCATAGATAAAGGTTTTATCGGAAGCGTGCATCAGTCCATATTCGACTATTTACCGGAACATCAGCATCTCAATACAGATGGAAAAGACAAAATTACCATAGAGCATCTGCTGACCATGACCTCCGGATTAGAATGGATTGAGTGGAACGCACCTTACAGTAGTCGGGATAATCCTATCATTGAAATCTGGTTTCAAGAAGCAGAGCAGAATAAAGATCCATTCACTTTTATTCTAGAAGGGTCACTGATAGATGAACCCGGAACAAGTTTCAGGTATTATGGTGGAAATCAGATTGTTCTGGGTGGAGTTATTGAAAATGCTACAAAAAAGAATATAGATGAGTTTTCCAATAAGTATTTATTCTCTCCCTTAGGAATTGATTCTTTTGATTGGTGGTCACGATTTGAAAGTGGTGTGATTGAGGCAGCTGGCGGTCTAAAAATCACACCAAGAGATATGGTAAAAATCGGGGTAACATATCTTAATAATGGAGTCTGGAACGGTAAACAGATTATTTCCGAGCAATGGGTCAAAAAAAGCGCCAATTCTTATCGCGATAACAAAGAGATAAATGTCCCGGGTACGGACAAGAAGAATGTTGGTTATTCCTATTCGTGGTGGACTACAAAATTTTCTGACTCAGGTAAAGAAACTGAAATGTTTTATGCCGCGGGTTGGGGAGGGCAACATATTATGGTCTTTCCTGATTTAAACGCGGTTGTTGTTACTACTGGTGGCGCGTACACTTCCACCGTAAAGATATTTACGCTTCTTGAAAAATACATCATACCTGCTTTGATTGAGTCATGAATAAGTCAGTGATCCAAGTAAACATTTCCAAGGGGCATAAGCATTCCTTCCTTTTGATCGCCAGCGCGATCCTGATCCTGTCAATGCTGGTCGGATGTGGCCCTAGTCGTCCTGGTACTGATGACCTCTTAGCGGTTGACTACACACCGCTGCCCGGGGATGATTGGGTGGTATCGACGCCCGCTGAGCAGGGGCTGGACCCGCTACTGGTGGCAGAAATGTATTACCACGCGGCTGAATTGGAGACCATATACAGCCTGCTGGTTATCAAGAATGGCTATTTGATAGCGGAAGACTATTTCAACGAAGGGTCTGTTAATCAGAAAGACAGGATGCAATCTGTAACGAAGAGTTACACATCGGCATTGGTCGGGATTGCGCTGGAACAGGGTTACCTGTCGAGCGTAGAACAGAAGATGATGGATTTTTTCCCGGAGTTAGCCGATCAGATCACGGACTCGAGGAAGGAACAGATCACCATCCGGCAGATGCTGCAGATGCGCGCCGGATATCCATGGGAGGAGTCTACCCCGGAATTATTCGAGCTTTTGTATACTGGATTTCGACCATCCACTCTGGTTGATGTTCCTCTTGTCAGCGATCCGGGAACTCAGTTCGAATACAGCAATCTGACGTCCCATCTCCTGGGGATTATTGTGGCACGGGCTACCGATACGGATCTCAAGTCATTCGCTCAGGAACACCTGTTCGTGCCGCTTGACGTGGAGATGGGCGATTGGATACAGGATTGGGAAGGCTATTACAATGGCCACGGAGATCTCTACTTTTCAGCCCGTGACATGGCCAAATTCGGTTTGCTATATCTCGACGATGGTGAGTACCAGGGTAACCAGATTATCTCTGCTGACTGGGTGCATGATTCCCTCCAGAGCTACTCGGAGAAAATCAATGCGACTGGAGGATTCCCGGCAAACTGGGGACTCTCCTTCAAAGATATTGGGTATGGCTACCAGTGGTGGTCCGCCAGGGCAGGCGATCATCGTTACGACTTGGCGTGGGGACATGGTGGACAGCAGATTGTCTTGTTGGAAGAGTTCAACATGGTCGTTGTCGTTACCGCGGATCCGCTATTCGGCCAACATGGAGTAGATGCGTGGAGTCACGAAAAAGCGAATCTCAATCTGGTGGCTGATTTCATCGCTTCCTTGCCGAGTGAGTGATGAACAGTTCAGCGTGACGTGGCGGCTGGCCAAGAGGCACTAATGATATTCCCCCAGGATATCTCGTAGTTTACGGGTTCCCGGACTACCAGTGTCTTCGCGTAATGTTGTGAGGCGGGCGAGCGATTTCGATGCCGGCCCTATATAGCCTGCTCCTTGACAAAAACCCTTAGATCTCTATCCGGATACCATCGTAATTTGGAGGTTGGTATACTGCTTTTTCGAGCCTTAGTCCTCCGCCCTATAGACCTTGCACATAATCCCTCTGAGCACCCATGTTCCGCTGGCTTCATCACAGATATCAGGAATGACGGCGTTGATGTTCGATTGCCACAGCCCTGAAAGCGAGGGTTCCCCCTCAGGCTGTTCGGGGAACCACCAGCCGAATTCCGCATAAATCACTTGAGGAGTAATCCCTTGGAAATACTCACACTTAAATTTGCTTCTTCCCACGGGCGTCTCGATCCACACCCAATCACAATTGTTGATGCCCAGCTCCGCAGCTTTCGAGGGGTTAATCTGCACCAGTGGGTCAGGGTGCCTCTTTCGAATAGACTCGACCTGGTGAAACTGAGAGTGGTACACTCGCCGTACTTTGCGTCCCGTAATAAGAATTAGAGGAAACTTCTTTGCTATTTCCGGAGAGGTGATTGGGCTTGATGATGGCTCCTCATACCAGGGTAGGGGATCATATCCCGCCTCTTCGAGCGCTGTGGAATATAGCTCGAACTTCCCCGTGGGCGTCCCGAACCCTGCCTTTTCGTATTTCTTATATTCCAGTGGCAGGCTATCATGGCCTCGCTTCTCTTCTATGAACTGCTTGAAGGTAACGCCCAGGGGGGCAAGGCGGTAGTCAAAAGCCTCCTCCAGGGTCTGCCAGGGCCAGTATGCCTCCTGGCCCAGCCTCACCCCGAGCTCGCGCCAGAGGAAGAACTCAGGTTTGCGTTCGTACAACGGGTCGACTGCTGCCACTCCACCATCAATGCCGTGCATGTACTCACCGCCGAAGAGCCCGGGCTTCTCCAGTGGAGATGCCGCAGGTAGAACATAGTCCGCAATCTGGCAGGTGGGGGTCATGAACACATCCATAGCTACATGCAAATCGACATTCTTTAGCGCTTCGTAAACCAGTTTTGCGTTGGGGAAAGTGAGCAGGGTATTCGTAGCCTCTGTTATCACGGCTTTGATGGGATAGGGTTTCCCCTCCACAATGGCGTGAAGTACGGAGGGCGCATTGGCCACGATAGCCAGCCAGTAGACGGGAAGCGGCCTGGCAGTCACTTTCTTCATGTTCTCCCTGATTTTGTCATAAGTGTCCCAGGTGGAAATTTTGAACTGCTGCCCTATCATCTTCTCCTTTTGCGCACGAGGCAGCTTATCACAAAGTTCAATCTCCGCCAGAGGTAGAATGCCAGGGTGCCCTGACTCCAGTGTTTCACCACCCGGCACATCCAGGTTGCCGGTTATCGCAGGGAGAATGCATCTAGCATGGTGGGCAGGTGTCGCATTAGGTATCTCCTCCATGCCCATGCCATGCCTGATCTGTGCCGGTTTGGTCGTAGCATACAAGCGGGCAGCTTCCCTGATTTTGTCGGCGGGCACCCAGGTAATATCGGCTACCATTTCGGGTGGATAATCCTGGACGCGTTGCACAAGCTGCTCAAACCCGTGGCACCATCGGCTCACGAAATCTCTGTCATAAAGTTCCTCGTTTATAATGACGTTCGTCATACCCAGCAGCAAAGCAGCGTCGGTCCCTGGCCTGTGTTGCAGCCAGATATCAGCAACAGCCGCTGCCTCGGACCACCGCGGGTCGGCAACTATCAACTTGAGCCCCTCCTTTTGGAAGGAGCGCAATAGCCTCCAAATTTGGGGGTAGCTTACCGCGGGGTTTATCCCTACCAGCATCAAACAGCGTGTCTCCGGTCGCAGAGGGGCCATGCCAATTACAAACCCCGAAATAAGGAGACCCAATACCGTAAAAGCGCCGAAACAGACTGGCTGATGACCGGCATAGTTCGGCGTCCCGAACAGGTGTTGGAAACGCGCTCGAAATTCCTCGGCACAGTTGTGCTCACCATTGGCCTCGATAACCAGAGCCTCAGCCCCGTAACTGCTTCTTATCTCCGCCAGCTTTTGTGCTATTTCAGCCAGCGCCTGATCCCAGGAAATCCTCTGCCATCTATTTTCTCCTCTCTCGCCCAGCCTCTTCAGGGGGAAATTGAGTCGTGACGGATGGTAAAGATACTCCTTGGCTGCATTCGCTCTGGGACAGCTGGCAATGGTGCCAGCCAATAACTTACCTATCGCCGATCCTTTCCCCCAGGGGGACTCTACGCCAACAAGCTCGCCATCCTTAACCCTGAGGCTTATCCGGCAATGCATTCCACAAAGGCCGCACATTCCTATCTTTACTTCTTCAGCCATTTTCCCTCCTTAGTATGTGTTTGGGCATGCCCGATTGCAGCATGCTATCCCTCTTTGCCCTAAACCTAAGACTCCACCTTAAACTCCCACTGGCAGCAGATATCCTCATTGCTTTTTCGAGGCGGCAACTTTAACGGAGTAGCCCTCATTTTTAGATTGAACAGCTCAGCGGCCCGTTGGAAGCCTGGTATGTCCAACTCTTCACATCCGTATTTCTGCATCCTGGTTTCTCCGTGTTTCTCCCAATACTCGAGCGGACGGCAGCGCTTGACAGTAAATATGCCATGGTTCTTATCCTTCAGCTCATACGTGCAATCCACTAGCACTCCTGCAGCTCCTGGATCAATCTGAAAATACTTGAAAAGACTAGCTACATCGTCTCCCCAGATATTCATCGCCTGCCTACCCCGTTGTACCTCTATATCCGAAGCAAATCCTTTTCTGAGCCAAATCTCCGCGCCCAGCTCACGGGCCTTGTCTTCACCCCATTTTTCCCTGATCAGGGTGTAGTAAAGTCCATCCAATCCTATATAGAGACTAGCCCCTAATTGCCAAAGACGGACAAGCGCTTCTTTTGAGAAGTCCTCCATCTTTAAGTCCGGCCTGAACTCTCCACTGTAGTCTTCTAAGTCTGCCATTCTGATCTCCTTTTCTTCTCTATTTCAGACTAACCGAAGGCCCGAACACGGGCCAACGGCCTCTATGTCTTTGGTTCTATCTTCAACTCCCACTGGCAGCATAGTCCGCCCCAGCCCTTTTCATCCCAGCCATCTCTAGGAGGCAGCTTCAAAGGTGTAATTATTATATCGGGATTAAAAGCCGCAGCGTAGGCCCTCATGCTGGCGGGCTCCAGTATCTGGCATAGCTTTGCTATTCTTTCCTTTTCCTTGTGTCTCTCAAGATAAGCCAGCGAAGGGCATTTGGTAATGGTAAACACGACATGGTTCGGGCCTTTGAAATCAAAAGTGGAGTCATATACATCCCTGGCGAACGCTCCTCCCATCTCAATGAGTTTTGCGAAAGCATTGAGGTCGTTTCCCTGAATGTTCAGCGCCTCCCTGGTCCAATTTATTTCAGGAGCGCCTATGTCTTCCCAGACCTTCACCTCGCAGGCGAAAGCCTGCTCCTCGCCGCACTTCTCCTTGACGGCGTTATACCAGAATGCGCTCAGCAGTGCCACTTCCTTGCTGTATGCGTTCAGCAGTCTTGCCAGCGCATCTTTGGAAAGGTCCTGATACTTTATATTTGGGTCATACTTCCCGCTGTATTCTTCCAAGGCTTTCATCTGACCTCCTTTCGTCTTCTTACGCACAGGCACGTCGTCCTCCCAAATCAATTCTACCATCAGCCAGACTCAAATAGAATATGCCAGCGGCCAGCCTGAATAAAGGGACAACGGAGAATTGGCCTCTTGGAAGGCACATGCTGAGACTTCAGGAAGTGAACCAATGATGTAGCTGGACTTAGCTTTTCTCAATGGGTATACTGGTTATGTACTTAGAATAAGCAGGGCGGAAATATAGTGTATGTCACTAGAATTGGTAGATTAAGGGCTAAGTACTTGCCTGCAATCTATTTTGATTCGTCGGTTCTCATAGATTATTGGATGACTGAGGGGCTGGTGAGTTATTGGGCAGAAGACCCCATTGAGAAGGTTATCAGCGAAAATGAGCCCAAGAGTCTGGTAGTTGTGAGAGAGCTATTGAAAGCAAATAAGAGGCTTAACAAAGTGGCAGAAATCAGGAAGAAACTCACTTTTGAGCTACCGAAATTAAGTGCTGTAATTAGCCCACTAGCATTGTTGGAGTTAATGGAATGGAGGGCAGAAGCTTCCTTCAAAGACTATGCTAATGAAGCTGCTGGGGTGCTTATCACTCAGAGAAAGGGTAAAAAGGAAATTGGTGATTACCTAAAAAAACTCCTTGAATTAAGACGTGACGAGATAGAAAAGCAAAAAAAGGGAGAAAAAGAATATTCTTCTACTGGATTAGAAATCCTAATGAGTGATACTTGGCTAAGTAGAAGCTTCACAGAGTGTCATGGTTTGAGAGGCCTGCTGCAAGCCGACATAGTGAATTTTGAGTTAACACTTGACCAAGCTTGGCAAGAGCCGTCTGCCTATGCTTATCTTCAGCTAGGGTTATCTGACATTCTGCACATTTTGGTTGCGCGGCACTTAGGATGCACCTTCATAGCCAGTTTTGATGATGATTTTTGCAGAGCTAGAGACATCATCGAAGAAGACAGTAACATGAAAGTTTTGACTAGCCCTGAAGATGTACTGGGTGTTCTATAGCGCGTTACTCGACATCCATTTTGAATAGCGGTCCTCAAATAAGAAGGAGGCTCTATTTCAAAGTCAGGGAGCATGGGTGTCACCACAACCCATCCGTACTCAATTCCTAATTAGCTTCGTTCGGGAGGATATGGGTGTGTCAGAACCCATCTATACCCGTACCCCTTTGACTATGAAATCATCTATGCATCGAAGTCTCGGGGGCAATGCTGAATTTTCATCTAGGGAAAAGCGGCGGGCATAGTCGATTGGCAGCGATCAAACTCAGGGGTGAGCTCTTACCATGGTCATTGAAAGGCAGCCCTGTTTATTATTAGTGAAGCAATCACCGGGTTTGATATGTGGCTCAGGTATGGAAAGCAATCTAACTAATAACCAGCCTTTGCTTTCTCCCTTTTGTACCACTCCAGATTCTCTTCCATAATGTCCTGGATGGGAAGGTGATAAGGACATCTTTCCTCACAGTCGCCACAATGGGAGCAAGAGAAGCCTTTTTCTATGGCTTCAGCAATCCAGCCGGAAAAGAACTGGTCGTCGGGCAGGCGCTTCCAGAACGTCTTCATGGACATGACCGTGGAGATGGAGATGCCCTCCGTGCAAGGCTGGCAGTAGTCGCAGCGCCGACAGAATTTAGAGCCCAGTTCACGGGCCAGTTCAGCCATCCGGCGCTTCTCTTCTTTGTTCAGCTCTCGAGGGCCTTCGATGATTCGCACGACTTCCTCCATCTCAGCAACATTCTCTACTCCGAGCAGGATAGCTATATCAGGGAACTGCATGAGATATTTTATAGCTACGTCGGGGTATTCCAGGGCGCCACCGCCCATAGGTTTCATGGTGATGAAATCCACACCATGCTCCCGGCACAGCGGTAGTAGCTCTTGCACAGCACTGTTAGCGACAAAGTTCAGGGCATATTGAACAGTCTCAAAGAGACCGGAGGCAACCGCTCTTTTTGCGGGTTCCATAGTGTGGCAGGAGATGCCGATATGCCCGATGATGCCGCTTTCCCTTGCCTCCTGGAGCGCAGACAATGCTCCGCCGGGACCCGTTACCCTGTCGTACGTCTCCATATCGCTCACGTTATGCAACTGGTAGAGGTCTATGTAGTCAACACCGAGTTCCTGCAGACTTACCTTGAGGTCAGCCGCCGCTTTTTCTTTTCCCCGGCGGGCGGTCTTGCTGACGAGGACGAGTCCATCGCGCCGACCGGCGATAGCCCTGCCGATGCATCGTTCGCTAATGGTGTAGGCGCGTCCTGACTCCAATAAATTCACGCCCAGGTCCAGGCATCCCTTAACCACGGCTATAGCCTCCTCCTCGGGGAGGCGTTGAATAGGGATTCCCCCGAAGCCAACGCGGGTAACCGCGAGGCCGGTTCTATTTAGTATTAGCTTTTCCATCGGGCTCTGCCAGATGATACACCACGACCCTGCTTTATATCAAACCAATCAGCCTGCTGGCCCTTTCATATGTCACTGCGAGATAAGCTTAAATGTGTCCCTGTGCTGAGGCTCTAAAGGCCCTGCCAAGCGATTCTAGTATGAGGCTGGCAAAACCGTTTATATGCTAAGGGCTACCTTAGCTGCCTCAAAGGTTGCTGACGCCGCGTCACGGGGCTCGTTGCAGTCGCCAATCGTATAAACCTCAGGCACAGTTCCCTCAAGCTCCTGAGCCAGCTTGTTAACCGGTTCTGATCCAACTGCCAGGATTACGGTGTCAGCCTTCAGAAGGAAGACTTCTTCTCCCAGACCGATGACCACGCCGTTTTCGGTAATCTCCATCACCGATGCATATAGATATAGGGGGACTCGCAGCTCGATGAGCCGCCTTGTCAAGGCCCTATAGGTGAATCTCTCCACTCCGGCCTTACCTCCGAGCCTGGTCCGGGTGACCAGGCTTACCTCCTTTCCCTGCTCCGACAACCATACGGCAAGTTCCATACCTATGAAGCGCCCTCCTATTATCACCACCTTGCCTTTTGCTTCAGTCTCACCTTTAATGATATCGATTGCCTGAACCACATTCGGGCCTGTACTCCCCGGCACGTTCAGCACTTGAGGGATGGCACCAGTCGCCACTACTATTGCGTCGGGCTTTGCCTCTAGCACCTTCTCCTTGGTCATCTCGGTGCTCACTGTGATTGGAACCCTGTGCTTGTCCAGCAGACGTCTAAGGTAGTCGGTGAAACTGGCAAAGTTCTCCTTACCCGGCATGGCTGAAGCTATGTTCCATTGTCCACCAAGCTCAGATTCCCTTTCATACAGGGATACCTGGTGTCCACGCTGCGCTAGAAGTACAGCGGCCTGCATGCCAGCGAGGCCAGCTCCAACCACCATCACCTTCTTGGACTGCTTGGCCGGCTTGGGAATAAAGTTAGCATCCCTGTATAGGGAGGGATTCACCGAACAGGAAGGAAGTCTTCTTGTTAGACAATTATTACAGTACAGGCAGGAACGAACATCTTCACTGCGGCCTTGACGGAGCTTGTTCGGCAAATCCGGGTCAGCCAGAAGCGGACGCCCCAGGGCAACGAAATCTGCCTTACCATCCTTAATTATCTGCTCTGCCAATTCCGGCCCTATCTTGCCCACAGTTATCACAGGCACCTTTACCGCTTTCTTCACCTTTTCTGCAATTGGCACCTGGAGACCTTCGGGATAGGCATAGCAGGGCATGGTCAAAGGAGACCAGAACTCGTGCCCCGCGGATAAGCTGATGGCATCGGCTCCCGCACCCTCCAGGATGGCTGCCTGGCGCAGTACTTCGTCAGGTGTGACCCCACCCTCAACGTCATCGCTGCCATTAATCCTTACCAATACTGGAAATTCCCGTCCAGCCTTCTCTTTTGTCCTCTCCACTACCCTGCGAACAAAACGCGTTCTGTTCTCGACGCTACCTCCATACTGGTCTGTCCTGCGGTTAGTAACAGGGGATAGGAAAGTACTCAAAAGGCAGCCATGGCAGGCATGAAATTCGACGGCGTCGGCTCCTGCTTCCTTAACACGACGTGCTGCCTCGGAGAAGTCCTCCACATAACGGTCGATATCCTTTTCATCAAGCTCCTTATAGGGTTTATCACCTGGCATCCAGGACGTTATTGATGGGACATTTAAGGACATACCTTTGGGAATCGAGCCTACGAGTACGAGGACCAAGCCCCAGTCCATTAGCTGAACGCAAGCCTTCGCTCCTTCCCCATGTATAGTCTCAATAAGCCTTCGCATGCCGGGAATAAATTTGTCATCGTAGAGAGCCAAGTGGTGGGGAGTTGTGTCCTCGGCAGTGACCGAGGTGAAATGTATTGTTACGAGCCCCACACCCCCCCCGGCCCTGGCTCGGTAGTGGTCAATCAACCTCTCTGTGACCTTTCCTTCTTCATCAGCCAGGTTGTTGCCCATGGCAGGCATGATAAGCCTGTTCTCCAGGCGCAGTGTTCCTATATTACCCGGTTGGAATAATGCTGAGGACTTATTCACAGGTGCCTCCCTTATGCAAATCCGTTTCCAGTGTCTTCAGTATGGTGGCTACTGGTAGTCTGATGCTCCCACTATACCATGCCTTGGAGTTCTTGCTCAACGACCTCCCTCACTGAGAATAGAGGCTCGTGCCGCTCGAATCTGGCTTCCAGTCTGTACGCCTGGATTTCGAATGGAACATCGTGGTATTGGTACCCATTTTGTTCCCACGCTTGCAGGTATGTCGCGAGGACTTTCCTGGGGCCCAAAATCTCGAACTGGACCACGTGTACCAGCTCGTGAAACAGTATGGAAATCCAGGAAGGGAAATGCTGCTGGAACGGTCTCCGGACGACAACGCAGTCGATGAAAGTAATACCGGCAGACCCGGAAAGGTCAAGAATCGGGAAACCCGACCCTGTTAATTCATCGTAAAACTGAGGATTTGAAATTTGATTCACAGTGGCTACTAGAACATTATCAAGAACCTGCGCATCGTAGTAGCCCTGAAGCGGCTGCCTCTCATCTTTCGTCAAACGGCGGCCGTTGGCCCTGTGCAGTTCTCGCTGCTCCCAAAGCCAGTGGTGAGATTGCTCAACTAAATGAGGGAACAGACGGGCAAATCCCGTGTGTGAATTGTCACTCGGAGGGCGGTCCTCTCTTTTCATTTATTCCCCGTTTCGCAACCCTATTTAGCTCAGAAAAGGATACAACCTGTCCAGGTTATCTTGTCCGGGTGGAACTTGTTGTCCAGGCGAAATTTGTCCAGGAAAGGCAGGATATCAATTGCCAGTGATGTTAACGACGTCCTTGCTTCGTTGGGATAGGGGCAGGGCTCACCTACCTCCGCTTTGCAAGGCTCACATAACTCACAGCTTCCACCAATCATCCCCCATACATCGTTAACGCCCTCGTTTCTCAAAAACTCCTCCAACTGGAGAATATTGTTATGAAAATCCAATTTGCTTTGTTTCAGGCCTTCGTTATCGTTTCTCACATCCAGGGATCTGGAATATTGTAGCAATACACCGTGTTGGAATTTTTGGAGTCGAGCCTTAGTTTCTTCTAGCGAGCCGATGTGAGGAGGACACATGTAGTTTTTACCATAATTCCCGCACTTATCTTCCGAGCAAAGCTCTCTTATTCTTTGTTCGGGAACCAGGAGCCCCGAACTGAATTCTAAGCAGGTCTCGATTCCCAGTTGCCTGGCAAATTTCAATACGCTTGTCACCGGCGTATCCATGGTGCGTTCTTCCATTCCCCGTGGTGAGATGGAGAATAACATAGTCCTAATTAAGTTTAAAGCCAGCTCGAAACAAAAGGTTGGTCAAGCTGGTCAGAGAAGACCTTTCAACCACCCTGGCTTGTCCTGGCCTGTACCGAGCTTGCCAGCCTTTTTTCCAGCTCCAGCCCTTCTTTCAGAGGCAGGTCCAAGCCTCTTACTATTGCTTGCTTGGCGCTTCTGACTGCCATCTGGTCATAAGATGCGATATTCCGGGCGATTTCTTCGACGGTGGACAAAAGCTTCTCCCGCGGCACCACTCGATTGACCAAGCCGGCCTTGTAAGCCTCTTGGGCATTAATGCGGCGACCGGTGAGCAGCATTTCCAGGGCTTTGCCCCGCCCCACTGTGCGGGGGAGAGTCTGGGTTGCTCCAGCGGCCGGGATTATTCCCAGTCCGACTTCGGGTGTGCCAAATTGGGCATCCTGGGAGGCTATCCTGAGGTCACAGCACAATGCCATCTCGATTCCATCGCCCAGAACATAGCCGTGAAGAGCAACGATTACGGGCTGGGGCAAGGACAGGAAAAGTCCCCAAACATCACGTTCCCACCTAACCTGGCGGGCGATTACAGGCGAGGACGCAGTAAGAAATTCGGTCAGGTCAGCTCCAGCACAGAATGCCTTATCGCCTGCTCCTTTGAGTATGACAACACGCACATCCGGGTCGTCCTTTATAGCACCCAGAATTTGATATAGCTCATCGCGCATCTTTATGTTATAGACATTTAAGACCTTGGGGCGATTTAAGGTGATGTAGGCTACAGCGTCCCGTTTTTCATAGATTATGGTTTCAAAGGCACCCATTATCTTAAATCCTAAATCGATGGAGGAGGTTACTTGCCTTTAAACTGGGGCGTCCTCCGCTGTTGAAAAGCTTTAATGCCTTCGATGCGGTCTTCAGTCGTCTGCAATAAGTGGTAGAGGTCAGCTTCTAAGTGTAGCCCTTGGTCCAGAGTCAAATCTAAACCCTGGCATACCGCTTCCTTAGCATATCTTAATGATAAAGCCGCCCCGGAGCTCAGATTTGTTGCCATTTCCATTACTGTGGGCATAAGTTCTCTTAGTGGGACAACCTTGTTGACCAATCCAATTTCACAGGCCAGTGTGGCATCTATGGCCTCTCCAAGAAGAATGATTTCCATAGCTTTGGTTCTGCCTATGATTCGGGGTAAGAGTTGGGTGCCGCCGTCCCCAGGGATAGAGCCCGAAGTAATTTGGGGCAATCCGAAACGGGCTGTGTCTGCTGCGATTCTGAGGTCACAGGCTAAGGCTAATTCCAAACCCTGCCCCAGGGCGTCGCCATTAATTGCGGTAATAACCGGGCGGTCAATACTGAGTATGGTTTTGGCGACGGAGTGTGGTTCTGTGTTCTGTTCTGCCAGCTCAGTCCCCAGGCAGAAATGTTTGCCGGTACCTGTTATGGTGACTACCCTTACTTCTTCATCGCTGTTGATGCTGGCGCAAAGCCCAGCCAGTTCTTGGCTTAGCTGGGTGCTTATGGCATAGCCGCTATCCGGAAGATTAAGCGTTATGCTGGCTATGGATTCCTTCTTTTCGTAGATAATACTTTTATATGACATGAGTTTTACGGATATTATATACTACCACCTCTCAATTTTGGGCGAGGAAACTCCTATAATGTTCTGCGGCTGTGCGAAGTCCTATTTCATGAACCGTAGGCGCATAGACGCTGTTATATGCAGCATATCAGCCCGTCTTCTTGACTCCTTTAGCAATCATGCCTTTCGGAACAAGATATCCCTTGAAGGGAACCCAGAAGCCTCTGTAATACGTAATAAATATATCATTAAATCCGGATTCTTCGAACATTTTTGCCATTTCATCAGCACTATATAAGTTTAGATTAAATTTTTTAATGTGCTTGGTGTGGTCTAGCCCGTCATCTTTATTATATGCCATTTCAATTACTAATCTACCGCCTGGAGCTAATACTCTATATATTTCCTTAAGTGATGCTACTGGTTCGGGCAAGAAGAAAAATGTTTCAATTCCAGCAACCGCAGAAAATTCATCATTTTCCCAGGGTAGAGATGATGCATTTCCTTGTCTAAATTCAGCTTTGCCTGATTTGATAAGATTTTCATTAATACTGCTTGCCAAATTTACCATGTCCTCAGAATAATCTAATCCAGCTATCCTTTTGACGTGTGAGGCATATTTCTTGATAAACAATCCAGAACCAAATCCTATCTCAAGATATTTATCATCATGTTTAAGATCAAGCACCTTTGCTGTATTTTTGTAGAAATCTCTATGTCCCCAGGCCATACCCTTTGCCAGTATTCTTCCAAAGGGTCCTGTAGGTTTTGCAAATTGTGACATCTTTATTTCTCTTTGCTATGAGATCTCATAGCTCAAAAAACTACAAATTGAAAACATTTTTGTTACGGTTGAGATATTTAACATAGCTGGTTCGTATGCGCAATGCGAGTATCATTTCTACTTTAGGACTATAAACGCACTGTGTAGGTACTCAACCCGGATGTGTTGCCTATATATTACCTTCTCCATCCAGCACAGCTTTTCCCAGGCTGATAGTATCCAGTGAGTTCGTAATCTCGCTGCTGAGATTATAGCGGAATCCTAAGCGTCTTCAGTGCTTACCGTATTGGTCTCGGAGAGTTCTCCTCAATACCTTTCCCGTGGAGGTCTTGGGAAGCTCGTCGACGAAGGCTACGTATCGAGGGCGCTTAAAGCCAGCCAGTTTATCCCGACAAAAGTCTATGATTTCCTCGGGAGTAGCTGTCTCTCCTTTCTTCAGCACGATTACAGCCATGGGCTCTGAACCCCACTCAGGGTCGGGAACACCGATTACCGCTGCCTCTTCGACCTTTGGATGTGTATATAGTACGTTTTCTACTTCCTCAGGAGAGATGTTCTCGCCTCCTCTTACAATCATATCGT
>Ga0180438_10002187_pt1 | contig 32734 bp, 20 predicted proteins | sample SS_ome_12_FD_132455 | JGI IMG/M metagenome (GOLD analysis project Ga0180438, IMG submission 132455) | Hypersaline lake sediment archaeal communities from the Salton Sea, California, USA - SS_3_D_2 metaG | ecosystem: Environmental > Aquatic > Non-marine Saline and Alkaline > Hypersaline >... | reverse complement strand
GCAACGCCGCGGCGCACAAGATATTGACTCCCTTTGGCAAATCATCTAAGCTGAATAATGCCCCGATACAACCGCTGCTGCTCACAATCCAACTACAGTGATAGTCGGTAAGGGCAAGAGGCGTGCCACCAACCGAACCGCCGCCAAGAACAGCGTAATGCTTTGTAAATCAATGTGTTACGCCATGAACCTTAAAGATGTGCCCGCTGGGAGCGTGTTTGCAGAATTGCATCCCACGCGTGCAACGCAGTGCATAATTGCACCTATTACGCGGGCGGGTTCTTGTCCTTAGGCCGGAGATAGGTGATTCCGTACTTCTTCATCTTGCGCCACAGAGTGGTCTTGTTGATGCCGAGATAGGCGGCGGTATCCAGCCTGTTCCCGTTATTTTTGCGCAGCGCCTCAATGATCGCCGCCGCCTCGGCGTGACGAAGTGGTGTGTCTGCGGTCCCTGCTGCGCCGTCATCGCTGATCAGCGCCCGAGCAACAACAGTTTCGGGCAGATGTTCGAGCTCAATCACCGGACCGCGGCACAAGACAAAGGCGTGCTCGATGATGTTCTCCAACTCGCGGATGTTTCCCGGAAAGTCGTACTTCATCAGGAGGCGGATTACATCGTCGGAACAGCGCTCAATGCCCTTGCCCGTCCTCTGGCTCAATCGGCGTACGGAATGTTTGACCAGGAGCGGAATGTCCTCGCGACGGGATGAGAGCGGCGGTAGGGTTATCTTGACTACGTTGAGCCGGTAGAAGAGATCCTCTCGGAACACGCCCTCTTCAACAAGTTCGGGGAGCGACTTGTTGGTTGCAGCGACAATCCGTACGTCCGCACTGATGGTTCTAGTAGCGCCCAGCGGCTCATACTCTTTCTCCTCGAGGACCCTGAGCAGTTTGGCCTGAAGCACGGGGGATATGTCGCCGATCTCGTCGAGAAAAATGGTTCCTCCCTCGGCGAGTGAGAACCGCCCCGGTTTGTCCTTCTTTGCGTCGGTAAAAGCGCCCTGCACGTAGCCGAACAGCTCGGACTCGAGCAGCGTGTCCGGCAGCGCGCCGCAACTCACCACGACGTACCTGCGTTCCCTGCGGCTGCTCAGATCGTGTATCGCCCGCGCAAACAGTTCCTTGCCCGAACCGCTGGGACCCTCGATGAGGACGGTGCTGTCGCTCGCAGCAATTGCAGGAAGGAAACCCAGTATCCTGTGGATCTCCGGGTTTCTGGTGATGATGCCGCCAAGAGGATCCGGTGAGCGCGCTGCTCCAACCGTCGACGCATCCTGGCGCGCCCGCGCTCCCGGCTCGCGTTCGGCGATGCTGTGGAAGACCAGCACAGCACCGACAATGTTCCCCACCTCGTCCCTCACCGGCGCACCAGTACCATCAACAGGCAGTTTGGTTCCGTCCTCGGTCACAAGCAGATGATTATCCTCTATCGCAGCGATACCGCCGCCTCGAACCACCCTGTTCAGAAGGCGTTCCGCCGGTTCGCGAGTATCCCCGCGCACAATCCTGAGGACGTCTCCCAGAGGCTTGCCCCGAGCTTCGTCCTGCTTCCACCCTGTCAATACCTCCGCAGCAGGATTCATGAAAGTCAGGTTACCGCTCACGTCGGTCGAGACCACCATATCGCCAATACCGCCCAGTGTCGCGGAAACCAGCCGTTCTCTGCGTCTCAGCTTGCGGTCCATCTGATGTTTGTGAAGAGCCACCTCGATGGCGGAATGCAGGTCTCTTTCCTCGAAAGGCTTCACGATGTAACCATACGGACCGGTGATCTTTGCCCTTTCCAGAGTGCTGTCGTCCGCATAAGCGGTGAGATACACGACCGGGACATCGAAACGGGCCGTTATTTGTTCAGCAGCTTCCACGCCGTCTTTCTTTCCGCCCAGCATGATGTCCATCAGCACCAAATCCGGGTGCGTCTCACCCGCTCTTGTGATCGCCTCCTCCCCGGAGGAGGCGACACTGCACACCGAGTATCCCAGACTTCTCAGGATATCCTTTATGTCCTCGGCGACGATGCCTTCATCCTCGACAACAAGAATCCGTTCTCCTGCCATCGCTCTTGTCTCCCTTCTTGGTGGCTATTGAAATGCCCGGAACCTAATCCTGAATGTCGTGCCTCCATCTCTGTCCAGGTTGATAGTAGCTTTCAACTGATCGCTTAACGTTCTCACCAATCTCAGACCCAGCGACGGTGGGTCTTCGAAGTCGAGGTTCTCCGGGAGCCCCACGCCGTCGTCCGCGACAATCACTGTACATTGACCCTCGTCCGACCTGAGCTCAATGCGGACCTGTCCGCGCCTGCCCACCGGAAAGGCATGCTTGAGACAGTTTGAGACAAGCTCATTGACGACCAAAGCACACGGAATAGCAGCATCAACGGACAACGTGAGGGTGTCGAAACTCGTCTTCAGCTCAACGGCATCGGACCCGACTCCGTACGAACGGAACAGGTGGACAGCGAGGCTCCGGACATACTCGGCGAAATCAATCTTCGTCAGGTCCTGGGCCTGGTACAATTTCTCGTGGATAAGCGCTATCGATCTGAGGCGGTTCCGACTCTCCTTGAGCATATCGAGGGCCTGATCGTCATCCGTGTAGCGGGACTGGAGGTCGAAGAGGCTGGAAATGACCTGCAGATTGTTCTTGACGCGATGCTGAATCTCCTTCAGAAGCAGCTCCTTCTCTTCCAGCGCCGCCTTGATCTGCTCCTCCGCACGTTTACGCTCGGTGATGTCCCGTCCCACCGACTGGAACTCGATTGGCCGGCCCTGATCGTCAAACAGCCCCCTGTTGGTCCATTGCTGCCATCGTACTTCCCCGTCGGGTGCCACAACGCGCTGCTCGTGGGTTTCAATTGGATTATCTCGGCTAACGCGGTCCAGTTTTTCTCTAACGCTGTCCCGGTCTTCCTCTAGAATCAACGGCACAAAACTGCGCCCAATCAACTGCTCGCGTGCTTTACCGAAGTAGCGGCAGTAAGCATCATTGACGAAGGTAAGCTGCCCCTCCGGCAACCAACGACAGATCAGCTCAGTCTGGTCCTCAAGGACGGCGCGATATCGTTCTTCGCTTTCCCGAAGCGCCTTCTCGCCGCGTTTGCGCGCCGTGACATCCCTTACAACCATAAGGAAGGTTCTAGGGTTGCCCTCTTCGTCCGTAATCACTGAAGTACTAACCTCCGCGGGAAAGTATGTGCCGTCTTTTCTGAGCAACTGGTACTCAAGGTTCGTCAGACTTCCCTCTCTCAAGACCCTCTGTCCGTCCTCGATCGCGCGCCGCCGATCTTTCTGACTCATAAAATCGAACACGTTGCCCATATCTGAAAGCATCTCTTCCACGCTCTCAAATCCGTGCACAAATGCAGCTCGCCGGTTCGTCAGGAGGATTTTGCCTTCAGTGTCGGCGAGTGTGATGGCGTCTGGGGACGTTTCAATGAGAGTTCTATAACGCGCCTCGCTTTCTCTCAGCGCATCCTCGGCTCGCCTGCGCTCGGCGATCTCAGCCAATAGCTCCTCGTTCGCCTTGCGGAGTTCAGCGGTTCGTTTCTCGACCTGCATTTCCAACTCATTGCGAGATCTGCGCAACTCCTCTTCCGCTCGCTTAAGGGCGGTGATGTCTCTCGCAAAAAGAGCTACCGCTGTTATGTTACCTTCTGAATCAACGACCGGATAGAGGCTATTATCGAACACCGTCCCTTCGCGCGTATCCTCGCGATGGACCGGCTTCCCTGAACGAAAGACTTCCTGCAAGCGCTCTCTTCTTGATGCTGCAAGGTGAGTAGGGATGAGGTCCCAAGCGCACGTCCCGATAAGTTCATCCACGCTGGCGCCCAAGCTCTCGGCCATCTGCTTGTTGAGAGCCTGGAAGACGCCGTCGCGATCCATCAGCGCGACTCTGTCGGTTGGAGCGTTCAGCAGGGCCAGCGCTCTTCTCTCGCTATCTTGCAGCATCTGCTCCGCCCGCTTTCGTTCGGCGATGTCACGGAACAGTCCCACAATTAGCCGTTTTCCGCCCAGGGTCAAGGTGGCGGCGCTAATCATTACCGGCACAACGCTGCCGTCTTTCCTTACGACCTCGCCGTCGAACTCCGTAGCATGTCCCTTGACCACATGCGCTGCAAACATCCCTAGGTAGTATTCCTTCCTATCAGGATCGTGCAGCTCTGAATGGTGCATCCCTATGATTTCGTCCCGCGTCCGGCCCAGCAGCGACTCTGCCTGTTCATTAGCTTCCAAGATAATACCTGTCTCTGTTTCTGCGACCATTGCCGCGTCGTTCAACTGCTCGAAAAGGTGTCGGTATTTCTCCTCACTCTCCCGCACCGCCTCCTCGGCCAGCTTGCGCTTTGTGATGTCGGCAAGTACCCCTCGTACGCCAATAACCTTGCCTCCCTCAAGAATGGGCTTGCTGGAGGTGAGCACCCAACGGATCTCTCCGGATCTATTTACAAGCCGATACTCGCTTGGCTCGACGATGCCGGCAAGCACTTTCTGGAAACCCTCCGCCGCACGCGCCAGGTCGTCTCCATAGATAAACCCATTGAACGGCTGATCGATCAGCTCGCTCAGGCTATAACCGACGAGCGATTCTACGGCAGGACTCACATAGGTCACGAGTCCTTCACTGGTGACCTCGTAGATGACATCGTTGACATTCTCCACCAATTCGCGGTACTTGTCCTCGCTTCTCTCCAACGCCCCCTCCGCGCGCTTGCGTTCGGTAAGTTCTTCGGAGAATTTTAACCTTTGTTCCGCCAAATGATGCCTCGCCGTTTGAGCTTCAAGAGCGGCGTAAAAGAACCCGGCCAGCAGCAGGACCACCGCAAGCGGAAAGGACTTGTTCTCGACAGATTCGTGAAGAAACCCGCCGTTGCCCAGTAGCGGCACGCCGTCAAGATAGGAGATTTGCTCGCAAACGGTCAGCGTCTGAGACAAGATTCCCAGGCAAGCGGCAGCAACCACCATGCTCCTCGCCTTCGGAATGTCTCCCAGCCGACGGATCACCATGAGCGCCGAGCCTGCAACGAAGAAGACCCCCACCAGTTCCAGCAGAGGCTCAACCAAGTGCTCCGCCGCAAACGAACCGGGAATGTGCATGGAGAGAAATATGAGACCGGCACCGATAATTAGCAGGATAATGGGGCTGCGCCCGATTCGGGGACGCCATCCGAACGGAAACGACGTGGGGTGCGTCTCCTCGGCGTCGGCCGCCTGCGCCGACGAACCGGACCGTTGCGAATCTGACTCAGTCGGCATCGACCATGCCCTCCCCGTACTGGAAAACCCATTCACAATCGGCCCAGTGCGTCAAGTATACCGAAAAAGATGGGGGGAATGTCAAGCGTTTCTTACCGTAAAGGGGGCAAAAATGCTCTGAGAATATGCGGTCATGATGAGAAAGAACGGACAGATATCCCTTCTGCCTGCTCGTCATCGGCCGCGTTTCATCCCGTTGAATCAGACTGCTCGCCCTCGAGAAAGGGTCTCTCCATTACCCCTACAACCACACAAACCTGCTACAGAGAACGTGTTGTGAGATTGCTGGGCAAGTTCGTGGGGATTTCGGCAGAGAGGGGACCAGTGAGTGAAAAAAAGACTTGACAACTGAAGACTTATTCAGTATAATATAGGTTACCTCAACGACCCCATAGTGGTCCGGATTATAGGGGAAAAACACCCTGGGAGGACTAGAAATGAAGATGGCAGATCTTGTCCGATACGGTATTCCCGTGGAGCTGATACAGAGTTGGACGGCGGGGGAGAGCGCCAGCCTGCTGCCGCTTCAGGAGATTGCGGTAAAGAAACAGGGGCTGTTCTCAGGATGCAGTATGGTGATCCAGGCACCCACGAGCGCCGGAAAGACGTTCATCGGCGAGATGGCGGCGGTCAGAGCTGCGTTGAACAGGAAGAAGACGCTCTATTTGGTGCCGCTCAAGGCGCTCGCGGAAGAAAAATATCACGATTTCACCAAGAAATACGGTCCGTACGGGATAAAAGTTATCGTATCGTCGCGCGATTTTCGCGAGTTTGACGGCGACCTGGAGCGAGGGGATTTTTCCGTGGCGATAGTCGTGTACGAGAAGATGGCCCAACTTTCCGCCCGGCGACCGGAACGGCTCGAAGAGGTCGATCTCGTGATAGTTGACGAGTTGGAGATGCTCGCGGACGATAAACGCGGTCAGACACTGGAACTGCTGTTGACCCAGATACTGATGCGCGAGAATCGGCCGCAGCTCATAGGTCTGTCGGCGGTGCTGGCGGACGGCGAAGATATAGCGGAATGGCTCGGGGCGAAGTTTCTATCGTGGCACAGGCGCCCGGTCGAGCTGCGACAAGGTGTCCTGTACGGCGGCAGGTTCAAGTATCGGACGTACAACGACCGCGAGGAGGGTTGCGAGAAGATAGCCCGGCCGGACGACGGAAGCTCGTGGGGGAGCCTGGTAGCAACCGTAACTGCGCTCGCTCGGCGCGACGAGCAGAGCCTGGTTTTCGTCAAAGGCAGAGCCGAATCCCGACGCGGCGCTCTGGATCTGGCGGAATCGCTGCCGTGCGCGCCGGCCCAACGAGCTATAGAGGATCTGGGCACCATGGAGCACACGCGTTCGGAGCAGCTGCTGATCGAGTGTCTGGAACACGGGGCAGCGTTTCACAACGCCGATCTGTCGGCGGCGGAACGCAGGATTGTTGAGATCTATTTCAAACGAGGCGAGATCAAGGTCATCGTCGCAACCACGACCCTGGCGATGGGGATGAACCTACCGGCGAAAAACGTTTTCATAGAGCCCGACAGGTGGAAGTACGACGACCGGTTCGGGACACCGTGGATAAGCTCGATCAGCCAGGCGGAGTACGAGAACATGGCGGGGCGTGCGGGCAGACTGACGCTCGAACGCGAGTTTGGTCGGGCGATCCTCGTCGCGGAGACGGCGTACGAGCGGGAGGTTCTCTGGCGAAGGTACGTGGAAGGCGAATGCGAGCCGCTCGAACCGCAACTCGCGAACGGCAAGCTCGGCAACCACGTGCTGAAGCTGGTAGCTTCCGGCACAGCCTCGACCGGTCCGGAAACGGTTACCGCTTTGCGCACAACGTTGACCGGTCGCCGCGTTTGGGGGAAAAAGCTGGGCGGTGAGGAGTTTTGCCGAAACGTGCAGGTTTCGATCGAGGACCTCGTCCGTGCGGGCGCATTGGAGCAGGACGGCCAGGGCCGTCTTTCAGTCAACGCTTTCGGTCGGGCGCTGACGACGTGCGGGATCTGCATAGAGACCGGTCGTGCTATAACGCAGTGGGTGGAACGGTCCCGGGACCGGTATTGGGAAGAGCTGGACTTGATTCTGGCGTTGGCCCTGACGAGGGACGGCCGCACGCCGTACGTGAGCATGTCCTCGCACGAGTACGAATGCGCCGGCTACGTCGAGCGGTTGCGGGACGAGCGCCGCACGACCGACTGGACGGTCGACACCCCGCTCAACAGGTTGCTGAATGCGCCGGCGCCGCCTCTGTTCGACGAGATGAAAGCGATAAAGGTCGCGCTCGTTCTGAAACGGTGGATAGAGCTGACGTCCGTCCACGAGATCGAGGACGAATTCTCGACGATGGCGGGACAGATTGCGGCAGCCGCCGAGCAGATTAGCTGGCTGGCGGACGCCGCAACCGAGATGGCGAAAACCTGCGGCAATGCGGAACATCTCTGCGAACAGGTGCGCGAGGTGGCGAACCGGCTCCGATTCGGCGTAACCGAGCAAGCGCTCGAGCTTGCCCGGCTGGGAATCGAGGGTCTGGACCGAGCGAAGATCGCGGCGCTCGACGCGGCCCGGTGCGTCACACCGGAATCCATAGCAGTAACGGCCGCCGCTAGACTGGCATCCATCGTCGGAGAGCGTGCTGCGCGTGCACTCAAGAAAAGGTTTCCAGAACCGTCCCCGGAGGCAGCAACGCAGGACGACAACCGTTCTCTCGAGCTCGTGGTGGACGAGCGTCGTCCCGGCATCCTCTTGCTGGGAGACAAGCATGTCCGACTTCCGGAACGACCGTACAGGTTGATCAGGCTGCTCGCCGATCGGCCGCAGGAGTGCGTCACGTACGATGAAATATACACCGAGCTGTGGGGTCCCGACATATTCGTCGAGAACAACCAGATGCATCAACACAAGAGCGAGATCCTTCGGCGTACGAGAGACGCGCTGCCGGAGAAATACGAGCTGATCCGGACGATACCGAAACGCGGGTTTGTTTTGACCGTCCCTGCCGAGAATGTCCGGGTCGTCACTGTCAAACAGAGTCGCTGAGACACCTCCTCTACCGCTTGACATTATCGAACGCCGTTTGCTAGGCTCAGTCCGCTCAAGAGTTGCGGTTCAAGTGGGGCACGTTGCAAGGGATCCCGGCGAATCAGGCCTCGGCCAAATCTGGCCCGCAAGGTTCGGAAAATAATGGAGGTAACGATGGATTTCAGAATGCTGTTGGCGGTCTTCTCAACCGTTTTCATCGCGGAGCTGGGCGATAAGACTCAACTTGCCACAATACTGATCGCGGCTGACAAGGAGATGAACAGGGTTGCGGTTTTTCTGGCGGCATCTTGCGCATTGGTGCTCGCATGTCTGCTGGCGGTGCTCATCGGGTCCCAGTTCAGTCGCTGGATGTCGCCCCGAGCCCTTAAGATAATCGCGGGCCTCGGATTCTTTGTGCTGGGCACTTGGATGCTTCTTTCTGCAAGGGCGTGATATACCGAGGCGGGGGACAGTGAGGCGATGAAACTCTGTTACCGGTGCGGGACCGAGTGGTGCGGGGAAAAGAGGCCCTCGCCGAAAGACGCCTGCGAACAGTGCCACGCCTACATACGATGTTGTCTGAACTGCACCTTCTACGACGAGCACGCTCACAACCATTGTAAGATACCGACAACCGAATGGGTCGGCGACGTGGAGAAAGGCAGCTTCTGCGACGAGTTCACGTTCGCCGACCGGGTGGACGACGAAACCGGGAACGAGAAAGGCTCGCGCGATGCGTGGGAGGGTCTGTGGGGAGATTCGGGGTAGCGGTCCCACGAGGTGAGGTGGCGCTCAAGCGCGATACTGAGGTAAACAGAGGCGTATGACGAGGCAAATCCGCGTATTCACAATCTGTGCGATAACGTTTTTGGTTGGGACATCGTGTTTTGGAGAAGAGACACCGTTTGAGCAAGATACTCCCCGGGTGACGGACGAGCAAGGACTTAGCCTCAATCAAGAGATGTCACCAGGTCTTGCACCACCTCACCCCGATACGCGCATTGAATTGCCGGTCGCCAACGAACTTGCCATGCCGATTGTCCTGGCTGCGGCTGAGGACGAATCGCCCGCGGAACCAGGGGAAGCTTACGGGAAACCCGCTCCGCCTGTGTCGTGGAGCGGAACCGTGGAGGCAGGATTACAGATACGCGAGGGCAACACGGACACCGTGGACCTGTTCGGCAAGGTGAAAGCCTTACGCAAGAGCAAGAGGCAGGAACGAACCGCACTTGCCTCGTTCGATTACGCGGAGACGGCCGGGAAAACGACCAGGAGCCGCTTGTTCGCCGAGGGGACATACCGCTCATACGGGCCGGCACGCTCATACTTTTTCGCAATTATCAACGCGGAGCACGACGAGATCGAAGATCTCATCATACGGGTCAACGCGGCCGCCGGACCCGGCCGCAAGTTCATAGATTCGGAGAACACCACGCTTCTCGGCGAGGTCGGCGCCGGCGCGACCGTGGAGTTTTACCAGTCGCGCCCGGGTAGCGACGACGAAAAGATCGAAGCCGTCTTGCGGTTCCACGCCGAGTTGGTCACCAAGGTGTTTGACAGGTCAGAGTTTGGCCAAGCGATCACGATCTACCCGAGCATGACCGATTTGGGCGCCTTCAAACTGGTCTCCGACACCTCGCTCACCACACCGCTCAGCGAACGGTTGGATCTGAGGATAAGCATCCACGACGAGTACGATAACGACCCGGAAGTCGCCGGCGTGAAAAAGAACGACCTGACATTGCGCGCAACGTTCGTGTACAGGTTCTAACACTCTCCCGCACAATCGCACGAGAGTAGTGCCGTACCAGGCGCTATCCGTTGACGCCGCGTCAGTACTCGACTTCGATTTCGATTTGCCCTCGCCGCCCGGTAATGTCAACGTCGCCCCGAGCCCGATCCACAGCCGTGTGAACCGTCCCGTCAACACGGACCTCCTGAATCTTCCGCTTTTGAGGATGACGAAACCGTACGAGTACGCGGCCGGGATCCTGCGCCAGGTCGAGCCACGCGGTTGCTCTCACAACGTTCTTGTCCGGAACAGGTTGATAGCGGACGCCGACCGAACCAAACGGGGTCGCTACGTCACGTGCCTCGAACGTCTCCGGCTGGCCAAACCAGGCTCGCGGTATGGCGCGGCCGAGATGCAGCAGGTCATCCGAGGTATAGACGAACATGGAGCGCAACCATGTTACCGCGTTCGCCTGGTCGCTCGTCTTGAAAACCAACGCGTTCGAGAAACCGAGCACCGGCAGCGGATGCTCGATCATCGCCTTTATATCCTCGCGGTAACAGGCGCACCAGGCATTGTAAAACATCCAGATGTAAAGTTCCGGCTCGTCGCGTTCGAGGTACGGCATCAGCCCGGCAAGCAGGTTCGGTTGTATGGAGATTCCTGCGCGGTCAAACCAGTTCATGTCGAAATCGGGTATGAAGTAGCCGTACGGCACTCTCACGTACCGGTTGTCCTGAAAATCGTCCAGTATCCACTGGGCTTCCCGGCTGCGAACGTCGTAAAGGCCGGATATCAGCAGGTATACCGCGCCCTCCAGGGTCTCCCTGATCCAGCCGACCTCCCGGCCCCGACGGTACAGCCGAGTGGGATAGTGAGGCACCCAGCGCCCGTCGCGCAAACGAACGAGCGGAGCGTGTTGGCGCATGGTTTCGAAACCCCGCACGAGGTCGCTGCGGTATCCGTCAGCTTCTCGCCGGATGCGGGATGCCTCCGGGTGGTCGACGGCCTCGAGTGCTCGCGCCGCCCACTCGACACCGCGCCAGGTCAGCGCGTTGGTGGAAAGCCAGTAGTAGAAGTCGGTCACGTCCTCGAGGCTGCCGGCAGGCAGGAACCCGTACTCCCATCCGCGGGAGTGGGGCAGCGTCGACATAGTGTTCCGGCGCTGCCGAAACACCCAATCGGCCCCGGCGATCACCGCGTCCGCGACCTCTCGAAACCATTCTTCATCGCGAGTGAGAAAGTAATGCTCGCACAAACACCAGAGCACCCAACCGTGATGCTGGTTGTACGCACCGGACTCGAAACCGCCCGCGCCGAAAAACATACCGTCATGGTCAGTGAAGTTGCCCGGCTGCGGGACGGTGCCCTGGTACTTGAGCCAGATGCCGAGCCGGCGGCGCGCCTCGTCGTGCAGCCCGCGCTGATCCAGGTCGTGAACGATCATGCAGGCCTCGTTGCTGAAGTTGCCGTACGTGGAGGTCCCCACCGAGGTGTTGACGAGACCGCTTCCGTCAGGCATCTCGAAGTCGGTTATCAGCACGTGCGCCAGGTGGGCGGTATGAAGCTCGCCGAGCTGCGGTTCCGGCGTGCACACGTATGCGCCCCGACGTCCGACACGTCGCCAATATGCCTTCACTTCCCCGTAACACCGCTCGAAATCCAGGCGCTCGAGTGCTTCCAGTTCCTCCTCAGTCTCCAGAGCAATGTAAGGGATCCTCAGAACAGCCTCGCACGTCTCTCCGGGCTCAAGCTGCTGGGTCAGCATTATCCCTTTCCCCTCTTCCGCACACGCCATCGTCGTCTGCACGGTGCACCGCAGAACCGACTCGTTCTTCCACCGGCTCAAGATCCGGTTCCCAGACAACGACAATTTCTGTCGTGGGCTAAGCGGCACGAGGTAGTCGTCCTGTCCGATCCCCTGCAAGAGAGGGTTCTGCGACCGTCCCGAAACCTGCGAATAGTGAACGGGGAGCTCGGCGCGCGCCGGCCCGTCGCCTTCGTTGCGAAAACGGAATCGCACGAGCGCCACCATAGGGTCATCACTCGCCCACTTGCCGGTCTCGATGGAGGTGAGAAGCGGGACGGCGAACGATTTCTGCTCCACCACGATGTCGCCGTGACGCGTGTGGAAGTTGTAAGCGAGCACCGGCTCCGGGTCCGGGAAACGCGCGAGCACGGGCCACTTCTCCAGACCAAAGAAGAACCTCGAATTGCCGTTGTTTTTGAACCGGTCCGTGTCCTTCGCCGGTATCCAGGTGACGTTACTCTTGTGCAAAACGATATCGCCGTTGCCTTCGAGCCAGTACCGCTGTCGGGCACGGGTGCACCCGAGGTTGTAACTGGCGGCGTGCGGACGAGGTTGGCCGTAGAACGCGCCGGCAAAGCTCTGTTCGGAACGCCCCAGAACCTGCTGGGCGAGAGTCTTGCTGCCGGCGATGCGCGCACGGTAGTCGGCGAAAGTTACGGGGTCGTCCGCGCGGACGATGAAGAAACCGACATCCTCGAACCAGATCGGACCCTCCTTAGCAAGGCTGGTGAGCGATATAGTGAACGCGTCATCGTCCAGCGCGAACGTCACGAGACCGTCATCACCGCAATAGTCATGAACAGGGATCATGTGTTTCAGTGTTACCTCAAACTCGCGCGGCGCGGCGCTACCCAGTTCAACAACATTCTTCTCATCCACCGCTACACCGCGCACCGCAGTGACCGCCTCGACAAAGGCGTTGTAACCGGTCAGACGTATGGTGTTCCCGGGGGTGTCGCGACCGGCGTCAAGCGTGACGCGCAGGACGCTATGTGTCGGTGCCGACTCGGTGAAGACCGCCATCTCCTGAATCGCCCCTGTGTCCGGGACTTCCAATCGCAGGCCGAGCGTGCGCCGAAACGCGACGTCGTAACCCTCGAGCTCGGGGAACTCTGTCTTCAACCCCTTAAAAGTGATCCAGACACGGCGTGCTCCCTCGCGGGAAACATCGATCGCCGCACGCTGCCAGTCCAGGTTAAACCAGTCGTCCTGGCGCACCCACCCTAAACGGCTGGGGTGCCATCGTTTCGCGGCCTCCTCCAGACGCACTTCAGGCCAGATCTTGCGCAGATAGGATAATCCGATCTCGTCCGGCGCCTTATCCGCGAACTCGACCATGACCCGGGCGATATCGCGCGGCTCCTCGAACCAGATTTCGCCAGGTTGAGTGTTGGGAAGGGCAAAGGATGCGATATCCACCGGTTCCAGATTCATGTTCGACCTCCCCTCTTGCCGGGGCTGATCAGCCCCCGGACTTCTCTGCACCGCGACCAAGGCTGCAGTGAACATCACCACCGCAGCTACTGTTCCTACTCGCACTCGATACGCTCGGTTCTTGATCTCCATAACCCGCGCTCCCCCCTCCAGCCAAGTGCGCCCCGGCTGGGAAAAAAGTCCGGCAGCCAACTCGAACGCTGCGACGAATAGTTCAGATGTTCATCGCCGCGAGAAAACCTTCGTGGATGGCGTCGATCACCATACGCGGCTCAACGCAGTCGCCAACAGATGCGAACGGTATGCCGGCTTCACGCAGCGACTCGGCCAGAGCCGTGTTTGGACGCGAACCAAGCGCCAGCACGACCGTATCGGCAGGTTCCTCGTGTTGCTCGCCGTCTCTAGAGTAGACCACGCCGTTATCCCGAATCTCCGTGACGGTAGCTCCCTTGATTGTCCCGACATTGAACGCTCTGAGCTGGCCCATCATCACCCATCGGGTGCTCCGCCCGATATCCTTGCCGATCTTCTCCAACATGTCGACGATCGTGACACGTTTTGTACCGGTATGGCAGATCTCCCGCAGCCGGTCCGGCTCTTCGGCGCCGTGCATGAGCAGGAACCTGACAGTTTCAGCAGAAGGCGTCCCTATCTTTGCGATAAAGAGGGCGGTCTCGACGCCGACGGCACCGCCGCCTAATACGACAACTCTTTCGCCCAGGACGGCCGTTTCGCCCAGAACGTCTCTGGCGAGGACGACATTGTCGCCGTCAATACCCGGTATGTCCGGAACGAGCGGTTCAGAACCTACCGCGAGCACGATTGCGTCCGGATGCTCCTTCTGGAGGAGTTCGACGGTCGCATCGGTGTTCGGACGAAACTCGACACCGCTCCGCTCCAGCCTGTTCCTGAAGTACGGGACGATCTGAGCGAACTCGTCCCGACCGGGCGGGGCCGCGCTCAGCCAGATCTGGCCGCCGATAGCGTCGCTCCGCTCGAACAGCACGACCTCATGACCTCGTTCCGCGGCGATACAGGCCGCTTCGAGGCCGCCCGGACCCGCCCCAACCACTGCAACTTTCTTCCGCTCTGCCGCAGGCGTCACGCGGCGTTCCCGCTCGTAACCCGCCTGCGGGTTGCACAGACAGACTACCGGTTGAGCACTGAATATCCGGTCCAGACATCCTTGCAGGCACCCGACGCACGGCCGTATCTCGTCGTAACGGCCCTCCATCCCCTTGCGCGCCCAGTCCGGATCGGCAACCTGGGCCCGGCACACGCACACCATGTCCGCCATACCGTCGCACAGTATCCGGTCGGCCTGGCGCGGATCGACTATCCTGTTCGCCACCATGACCGGCACCGACACCGCGCGTTTGATACCCGCCGCGAGGTACGTGAACGCGCCGGGTGGTACCATCATCGGCAGCTGGGGCACGATCGTCTCGTGCCACCCGCCGGTCACGCTTATGGCGTCCACACCCGCCTCCTCGAACATGCGGCACGCAGCGGCAGCCTCCACATTGGTGTTGCCTCCCGGAATAAAGTCGTTTCCCCCAACACGTATCGTGACCGGGTAATCCGGACCGACCCGTGCGCGAATTCTCTGGATAAGCTCGCGTCCGAACCGCGCCCTGTTCTCAAGCGGCCCACCGTACTCGTCGCTCCTCTTGTTGGTAACCGGCGAGAGGAACTCGGAGATGAGGTAACCGGCCGACCCGCACAGTTCCACACCGTCCATACCGGCGCTTTTCGCGCGCTCGGCGGCCGCAACGAACTTCTCCTCGATATCCAGTATCTCCTGTTTGGACAGTGCGCGCGGTTCCTCCCTGGTCAATCGCGATGCCACCGCGGACGGCGCCACCGGCTGCTCGCCCCCGATCAGCATCGAAAACGCGTAACGGCCTGCGTGAAAGAGCTGGAGCATGACCGCAGCACCTTCCTCGTGGCACGTTTCGACAATGTTCCGGACGCCCGGAATGTACTCATCAGCCTCGATCGTCGGCATCAGCACGGCCGAACCGATGGGATCAACACCGACACCTCCCACGACTATCAGACCGCACCCGCCGGCTGCCCTGGCACGGTAGAACTCCGTCATCCGCTCCGTACAATACCTGTTTTCCGCGTATTGGTTGTGCATCGCCGGCATGCAAATGCGATTCTTTATCTCCAACGTCCCGATTCGTGTGGGCGTATAGAGTAGCCTCATGACATGCTCTGAATGCTGCATCCTCTGTTTTCCCCCTGGTCATCTCCCTGACGGAATTCGTACCAAATAACTGCCTTAGTCTAACGCTACGGCGCATGTACAGAGGATTATACTATCCTCCGTAACCCGTGTCCACTGAATATCTTCAGTGGAGCCTGGCTCTGTGACAAGCACCAGTTTGCGAGTACCGGTATTCTAACGATGGATCGGGCACGAATCTTGTTGCAAAGTTGCGCGAAACGTGATACTATTATTCCAGTATAACGTGAGAGTTGAGAGGCCCTCGATATGGTTTGTGGAATCAGGAGGGACGAACCATGAAGCGCTTAAGATTAGGTATCATATCGGTCATGATCGCAGCGTTGTTCCTCGTCGGATGCCCTGCCCAGGATGATGAGCCTGAAGACAAACCCGCCACCCCCGAGGAGATCCGGCAGGAGGGACAGGAGATACTGAACATGATCAACCAGATCGCGGCGGGTGGCGGCGGTGCTGCGCCACCAGCGAGACCCATGCCCGGCGGTGGAACCCAGGAGCTGCTACGCAAAGCCAGGCCGGGGGCGATGCAAGCCCAACCGCAGCAACTTCGTTCAAGGCTGCAGTCGTTCCGCGAAAATCACGGCGACACCGAAACGGGCAAGGAAATGATCGGAATGATCTCCTCGAAGCTAATGAACCTGGCAAACACGGCGTTTCAGGCGGAGCAATACCAGCTGTGCTTGTCTGCGTGCGATCTGGTACTGGTTATCAACCCGGGGCACCCGAGGGCGCCGGACCTCAGAAGACAGGCCCAGGAAGAGCTCAACAAACCTCAGGTTGAGCTGAAGGGATTTTACGAAGATCAGGACGCCGAGAAGCTTCTGGCCTGGGTTAACGTCACGTATCGAAATACGAATCTGACGGAATCGAAACAGGTCCAGGTTGGCGAAGAGTTCGCCGGGTACAGACTCAACAAGATCATACAAAACGCTCAAGGAAGACCCACCGGTATACTTATTCGATATATCAAGACGGGGAAAGAACAAGAGCTCAGACTACACGATTGAAAAACGTCACCGCTCGGCTCGCTCACGGTAGTGTTTTCGCCAATGTGAGGTTCTCCCTCCTCCTCATTGGTCTCCTGGGGCTGGTTGCTTACTCTAACTCGCTCCGCAATGAGTTCGTGTGGGACGACGTCAGCTCGGTCCAGTTTAACAAACATATCACTAGTCCGAGCTGCATCCCGACCATTTTCAAATCTGAATTCCACCATTTTGGCCGAGGTCAGGGCAACTTCTACCGACCGTTTCTGACACTCTCGTTCATGATGGACTACGCGGTCTGGAAGCTTGACCCGAAAGGGTACCACTTCACCAACATGCTGATGCATATCGGCGTCGCTATGCTCGTTTTCGCCGTGATGAAAGGTGTGTTCCAGAAAGTGAGCGTGGCGCTGGCATCGGCGCTGCTGTTCGTCGTCCACCCGATACACACACAGGCCGTGACATACGTCTCCGGACGCGGCGACATGCTGACGAACCTGTTCTTGTTACTCTCTTTCCTGCTGTACTGGCTGGTCTCCGCCGGCACCGACGACAAGGCCGCAGGAGAACGCCGTGTACGCGACATCGCGTGCATCATAGGGTCAATCCTGTGCTATGTGGCCGCGCTGTTGTCGAAGGAGACGGCGATAATCTTGCCTTTTATTGTGCTCGCCGGCACGCTAATCTTCAAAGAGCGCCGGAACCGTAACGTCTGGATCCTTCTTGGCGGGCTGTTCGCCGTCATGGTCGTCTACGCGATTTTGCGTCTTACGATCTTGAAATTCGGCGTTGCACAACCGACTCCGCCACTGGCGGAGAGGCTCGGGCCGGCCTGCCAGGCGTTCGTCACGTACATACGGCTGCTTCTCGTGCCGGTAGGGCTCCACATGGAACGCACGATCGACGGTGTATCGCGGCTGGCGGTGATCTTTACGATAGCATGTCTGGTAGGGTCGTGCGTTCTCATTGCGAAACAGCGGCGCGACCGTCCGGGTACCGTTTTTGCCCTGTCATGGTTTCTAATCGCGTGGATACCGATCTCAGGCATCTACCCGCTCAACGCCGCCATCGCGGAACACTGGATTTACCTCCCGTCAATCGGACTGTTCGCTCTCGTGGTTGCCACGTTCGAGAGAATGATAACGGGCCAGCAGGGACCGTTCTCGTCGAAACATATCCGGACGCTCGCCGTCGGCATCTTCGCACTCATATTGATCTGTTTCACCGGGCTGACCATGCGTCGCAACACCGACTGGCGCACCAACCAGACGTTGTACGAAAGCACCCTCAAGTATGCGCCAAACAGCTCTCGCGTGCACTACAACCTCGGGGTCGTCTACGAAGACCAGGGCAACAAGGAGGGAGCCCTGAAGGAGTTTCTCGAGACATTGCGGCTCGATCCGAACAACGCGTACGTCCGGCTGGACATCGCTGCCATTTACGCCGAGGCAGGAGACGTACCGAGAGCTGCGGGCTACTACATTGAGGCGATCAAGCTGAGCCCCGACGATCCGGAGATCGTCGAGGCATACATGAACCTCGGAATGATGTACCAGAGGTCGGGACACACCGGACAGGCGGTACAGTTGTGGCGGAAGGCGCTCGAGCTGAGACCGGATCTCGACGTGATACGCGGGTGGATCGCGCAGGCCCAACGCCAAGGGACGAACCAGTAAGAACTCATAGCTCTGTACAAAACACGCTCCTAAGAAAATGGGGACTGACACAAGCGCAGCGAGGCCGGAGACGTGTCTATTCCCTTTTTCTAAACGCGCCAACTGAATGGTACATTTGTCGGGGAGATGATGAGAGTGGCGTCAACAGGCATGGTTAGAGCGACGAGAGCCCTCACGTCACTCGCCCTGACAGTCACCGCACTTTGTGGCGTAGCCGCGGCTGCGAGACCTATCTTTGAAGACCTCGGCGAGACGGCCGACAACTGGGATGTGCTCGATCTGGACGGTGACGCGGTCGTACTGCCGAAACAGGACATCGCCAGCCCGCCGGGATACGGTCCGAAGACGTTGCTGCTGCAAGGCACACACCTGCTTCTCATGGCGAAAGGGGTCCGCCTCTCTGAGGGTTACATCCTGGCTCTGTACAGAGAGCTCGACCCGCGACAGGCTGATGGGGACGGGATCATACTGTTCGGCGCGCAGTACGAGGACGACATCTCCGCCGCTCACAACGTGAAAGAGCTGCGGGCACACCACTGGCTCGAACAGGACAACGATCAGGGGTTTCAATTCAAGCGCATTGATGATCGGGGCGAGGAGCACGCGGTCGCGGATGTCCCCGGGGTCGGTATTGTGACCGACGATTGGAACCGCACCGGGTGGATCTGGCAGAAGGTCCATATCGCTGGAAACAGGTTTCGCGCGAAGTACTGGCCGGTGCAGGAGCCGGAACCCGACTCGTGGCACCTTGAAGCCGATGATGAGACGTATTCCGGCGGACGGATAGGGATACACGTGGCTTCCGGGTCGATCCGGTTGGCCTACTTTGCAGCCGGCAGCACGGACATAGAGGTTACCCCGCCGAAAGCGTACCTGTTTTCGTCCACATCGCGCACGACACGCACCGACGGACTTTCATTCGCCCTGTTCACTTTCAGCGAGAAACCGCGCAGCATCGACTACAGAATCCAGGTGAAGTGCGACAAAGTAGGGAAGATCTCCATCGAACCAGGCGCGTTCCCTCTCGAAATACCCGAGGGAACAGCCCAATTCCCGATCCGACTATCAGCGGCAGACCTGGACACTACTGGAGAACCGCCGCCGTTCAGGCTCGCGAAGGAACTCCCCGCGGGTATGTGCACGGTATCTCTTCTCGCGGAAGCCAAGGGCTGCGGAGCCGAGCGCACCATGGAGATCATGCCGATTGACGAGCTGGAAACGCAGATCCGTCAGGTAGAGGAAAGGATCGGCGAACTTCAACTGGTTCTCGGGAGAGTTGCCGAACCGACCGAAAAGACCGGGGCGCTCGATCTGATACGAATTACCGCTCTGGCACATCTCGACAGGGCACGCACGCTCCTGGATGAAGACAAGGTCGAGGAGGGCAAACGGTCGGTGGAGTTCGCGCTGAACTGTGTGCGCGAACTCGACGGGTACAAAGGGGAATGGCTGCGTGAAATCGGTTACTGAGTGTCGGTCTCGATTGCGTGTGTGGCTGCTGACGGCGTGCGTCGTAACGGGACTCGCGCGCGGTGCAACGGCGCAGTACATCTATTCCGAGAACTACCTTATCGGTTTCGGAGACGTTGCCGGTTCAGCACAGAGCTTCACCATGGGCGGGTATTACACCGTGCGGGTGGAATGGCACGTTGAGGGCAGCTCGCCCGACCGCGATTTCACGATGAGATATCGTCTCGTGGATCCGTACGGCAGACGAGTAGTTGCCGCCGCGGACGCGACGCCCGATCCTCCCACTTCGTCGTGGCAGCCGGGACAAACGTACGCACAGGAAGTCGCGCTCCGCGTCTCGCCGGAGGATCCGACCGACGCAAAGTCAAACCCGACGACGCCGGCGGTCAAGGAGGAGTCTCACCGGCTGGTGGTCTCCGTGGTGGATCCCCTGACGGGCGGCAGCCTCATATTGGGCAATAAGGTCGGCGACCAACCGGACCGTGTCGGCACAGCTTACCAGCTCGGTTCGTTCCACGTATCGAAACAGCCGATTGAGATAGGGACTTTATCCACGGCGCAAGCCACCGCGCTCAGACCCAATCATATCGATGTGTCCGTGGCCAACGTTTCAGACCGGGACATCTCCGCAGACCTTTTGCTGACCGTGCGCTCCGAGACCGACCGCATCGTGTCACAACACGTCCGCACCGTGCGCATTCCCTTCCACGGCACCACCGAAACGGACTTCGAGTGGACACCCCGCGTCGCGGGGAAAATGTCCGTTGGATTGTGCGTCGAACGACAGGGTGTCATGCTGACGGAAGCAGCGCGCGAGGTGACGGTACCGGCGCCGCCGGGTCAGGGATTTCGTGTGGTCAAATCCAATACCGTCGAACGCGATGGCGAACGGTTTGTCGTCCCTCTCACCGTCAAGGCGGAGGGCCTAGACGATCAGCCCGTTAGAGTCACCGTCTTTGCGGACGGCCGACCCGTGGGCTCAAACGAGTCGCGGGGCGGTACTGTCGAGGTGTTGGCGGAACCGTGGTTCGGCTATTACGACGTCGTGGTTGACGCGGGAGATTATGAGTACCACAAACGTCTGGTGGCCACGGTGTGCGAGACAAAGGGTATGGATATCCTGGTCAACGGCGAACCTTTTATCGTCAAGGGAGTCAACGTCCATGCTTTCGACGGGGGCAGCCGCGAGAATACACACACTATGATGCGTATCCTCACGGAGCTGGGATTCAACACGTTCCGGGGCGACTATCCCCCTCCATGGCAGATAGATATGGGGTACGAGATGAACGCCGGCTGGTTGGTGCTCGCTCCGTACAGCGTTACCTCGACCGAGGAGATATTCAAACGGTGCGACGGCCCGCCGCTCGTCACAACGAGGGAGATAACACGCCGATTCGTCGAGCGATACCGCGACTGTGCGGGGACGCTGTTCTGGAACTCCTGCAACGAGATTACCGGTGAAACGCCGGATTTCTTGATCTCGCAGTATGGGGTGATCAAGACGTTCGATCCGTACGACCGCCCGGTTCTTTACGCGAACCTGTTCGGCCAGGATTTCCACCACGGACAGGACTTCATGGGAGTCAACTACTACTTCGGACAGAACCAGCGCGCCAGGGACCGACAACCCATGGTGATCAGGAGTATAGATATTGCTCGAAAACACGGTCTGCCCGTAGTCTATACCGAGTACAACGCATGGTGGGGCTGCGTCCACAGCACCGGTGCCGAAGCGGTACGCGACCTCTTCGAGTTCGGTCTGGAACACGGGATGAGCGGGGGCTATTTCTACCAGAAATACGACGACAGCACGAGACATCCCGGGGTGTTCGACTCGTCGTACAACACTTACAAGATACTGAACGATGCCCTGAGGGAAGCGTTCGCCGACGCCGACGTGTCGCTAGTCGAAACGGTAGACGGAACCGCCCGCCTTCGCGTTACCAATAAACGGCGGTTCACGTTGAGAGAGGTCGTGCTGGAGCCGATAGTGGGGGATAGAAGAATAGACCCTATCGAGCTCGCGGATATTGACCCTATGGGAAGTTCGACTATGGATATTCCGATGCCGCACGCGGCCCGGACGCACGGGTGTGCCATAGACGGCACGTTACGGTTTGTGACGCACTACGGTTTCCGTTCGACACTGCCGGTCCACATTCTTGTTCCGGAGTAGAGCGCGCAATCGTATGCGGATTCCGTTCTACTTCTTCTCCGTGCTGCGCAGCTTTTCAAACTCTTTCCATCCGATGAGCTTGATGCCCAGCTCATCGATGAGCTTCCTTGTGCTCTCGGCAGTGAAGAACTCATAGTCAAGCTGTCGCATGGGAGCGCTGTTAGTTATACCTCTCAGCTCCTCATCGGCGTACCCGAGATGGACGATCATCTCCGTGACACCCGGTTTGAGGTTTCTGAGCGCCTGTTCGTAGCGTTTCTTCTTCGTCTCGAACGTACCGCCGACGTCCGGTATTATGTAATCGAGGACAGGGAAACCTGTTGCCTTCATTTGTTCCGCCAGAGCGCGCAACGCATTTGCCAATTCTTCGCCAAGTTGGAGCCCGAGTTCCGGCCGGTACTCAACGACCAGAGGCGGAATGCCGTACTCCTTGGCAAGCTTGATGTAAACCTGGAAATAGTCGGGTCGGACGAAAAGCGTTCCCATATGCGAATCGATATGGGTCGGTTTGATGCCCAGTTCCAACGCCTTATCGATCTGCGCTCTCACCTCTTTCTCAACCTCAGCCGGGGATGCGTGCCGGGCGGTGTCCCGTTCGCCGTGCCACATGAACCCATCCGGATCAAGCAGACCCGGCACCTCCGAGCGAGGCGCGACCGGACCCCAGCGGTAATCCTGCCACTCGGCCGTCAACGTCAGATGTATCCCGAGGTCCGCCTCGGGGTTCTTGCGGCAGTACTCCGCGATCTCCGGAACGCCCGGACACGGGATCATGATGCTGCCACAGGTCACCATACCCTTCTCTAGCGCGTCGATAGTCGCCATGTTGACCGAATGGCACATACCGACGTCGTCCGCGTGGACTATCAGCAACTTATCCTCCGCGCTGTACCCAAGCTTTTCGGCGAGCGTCTCCGCATAACATCGTGTTGCGATACCCACCCCAGCGATCGCGGCGAGAGATGCGCTGACCAAAGCCATCGTTCCAAATGTTCTCAGCATAATCTACCTCCTTTACACTAGCGCACCGGCGACGGTGCATTATTCCACTTCTGAGGGAGAGTCCCCGATCAGACACCGAAAGATGCTATCACAACCGCCACCGGAAAACAAATCCTGCCGGGCGCGACTCAGGCGCCCCACGTATGTGTTTAGCGTTCATCAGGTCGAGGTAAGGCGGGCGTCTCTACCGAAACCATTGCGTAACATGCGCAGAAGCTCTTCAGACGATACCACTCTGAAGAGAGGATAAAGGGGATCTGGTGCCGGAGGAGGGAGTCGAACCCTCACAGTCCAGAGGACCGCGGGATTTTGAGTCCCGTGCGTCTGCCAGTTCCGCCACTCCGGCACGCGAGATAGGACAGCCAGGGGTTTGAAAAAAGGCGTACCGTTTCCCCAGCCACGGACATTATAGCAACGGTTTCAGGGAAATGTCTACCATTCGGCCCACTCGGGAAAGGGATTGCCGACAAAACGTGAACGGCGTTGGTGGGCCTGACAGACAGTAATGTCCGTCCCACCAAGCGCCGCCCCAACAGACAGCGGATGGCCGACAGGCGCTACGTGCAGAGTTTGCGCACGATCTCGCACGTTATCTTCAGCCCGCGCTCAAAGGCTTCCAGCGAGAGCCGCTCGTCAACACCGTGAACGGTATCGATCTCCTCCTTCGTGACCGCCAACGGCATGATCCCGTAACACATTATCCCCTTGAGCCGCAAAAACCGCGAATCGGTAGCTCCGGGCACCATGAACGGCGCGACAACGGCGCCGGGGTCGGCTTCCTTTATTGACTCCTCGGCGATCCGGTAGAGTTCGGTATCCACTTCGCTTTCCGTCGCCTCGCTGAACTGTTCCGGTTCGATATCGATAGGCAAACCGGCAAGGATCTCCCTAATCTCGCGCAGCCAATCCTCCTTAGTTACTCCGGGAAGAATCCGCGAGTCAACCCTGAGGGTGCATTCGTCCGGTATGATGTTGCTTTTCTTGCCGCCCTGGACGACCGTCGGCACAAACGTGTTGTGAAACATCGCCGTCATCATCCGGTCGGGCATCTTCTTCATCACCCATCCGCCCAGAACCGGGACCGCGGCCAGCTTCAACATGCCGGCACGTCGATCGTAGGCGCTAGCCGCCGTCAGAAAACGCGAGACCGTCTTCGTGATACGGACCGGGCTGCGGTGCCGCGCGAGCCTGCCCACGGCGTCGGCCATCTTGACCACAGCGTTGTCGTCGTGCGGCATCGATGCGTGACCCGAGCGGCCTCGCGCGGTAAGCACCGACCAGCACACGCCTTTCTCGGCGGTCGCCACCATGTAAATCCGGCCTTTCTCGGATCGCATCCCGAGCCCGCCCTCGTTAAGAGCGAACTCAGCGGAAATTTTGTCATAATGGTTCTCGGCCGCCCACTGCGCGCCAAAATCACCGCCGCATTCCTCGTCGGCAAGCGCGGCGAACTTGATATCTCGTTTCAGCGCGAGGTTGTGCCGTCTCGCCAGGATCAGCGCCATCATCTCCATGACGGTAAGGCTTTTCGTATCGAGCGTGCCCCTGCCCCATATATAACCGTCCTTGACCTCCGCGGAGAAGGGAGGGACGCACCACTTGTCGGCTTCGGCGGGCACGACGTCGATGTGAGAAAGCACAAGCATCGGCTTTTTAGACCCGTCGCCCGCCATTCTGGCGAACGCGTTCCCTCGGCCGGGAGCACTCTCGAGCACCTCCGCGTCAATACCCTCCGCCGCCAGCACGTCCCTTATGTAGTCGGCGGCCCCGACTTCATTACCCGGCGGGTTGGAAGTATCGAACTGCACCAGCTTGCGCAGGTGACTTACTGCTTCCTCTCTTACCGCATTCCACTCTTGTTCGTTCACGATACCAATTCCTCCAACTACCCATTGACAAGGCAGGTTCCTGATCTCTCCCCTTTTCGCTGCATACGGCGAGGATGTGCGCGCGACCCTAACCTACTCGCGTTGGCCGTAATAAGCATCAGGCCCGTGTTTACGCATGTAGTGTTTGTTGAGAAGAGCCTGGGGGATCTCGCCGACCTCCGGATTTAACTGGACGGTATGCAATGCCATTCGGGCGACTTGCTCGAGTATGATGGCGTTTTTCAGTGCAGACTTCGCGTCTCCGCCCCACGCAAACGGCCCGTGACAGGGCACCAGCACCCCGGGGAACTCCTTCGGGTTCATGCCCCCTTCAGAAAACCGTTCCACAATCACCTCACCGGTGTTGCGCTCATAATCCCGCTCGATCTCCTCGGTGGTGAGCTGCCGCGTCAACGGGACCGGCCCGAAGAAATGGTCCGCATGCGTCGTGCCGAGACACGGGATCTCCCTGCAAGCCTGGGCCCAACTCGTCGCACAGGTCGAATGGGTGTGGACGACACCGCCGACCGACTCGAACTTCCGGTACAGCACAAGATGCGACGGTGTGTCTGAAGACGGACGCAGTTGCCCTTCCACAACCGACCCCGTGTCGAGAGAGACGACGACCATATTCCCCGGCCGCAGTTCGTCGTAGTCGACACCGCTCGGCTTGATCGCCATCACGCCTTCGCCGCGATCCGCGCCGCTAACGTTACCCCATGTATGAACGACCAGACCCGCTTCCACAAGGTCTTTGTTCGCCCGCCAAACCTCCTCTCTCAGCCGCTCGAACACAATTATGAATCCTCCTCAGTCGCGCAAGTCTATGGCGGCTTTCACGACACCGTCCGCATAGTTCGCCACCAGTTCAAACGCTTCGCCCGTTTTCTCAAGGGGGAAATGGTGCGTCACGAGCGGTTCCAACGCAACGGAGCCTTCCGACGCCAGGGTTATAGCGCGCGGAAAGTTGTGAACGAACCGTCTGCACCATTTCACCACCAGCTCTTTTCTCCTGCCGTGAGTGAAAACGAGCGGCACCTCTTCCCGCTCGTATATGCCGACCATCACGACGGTCCCGCCGGGCTTCACGATCTCCAGCGCCTGCTGCGGTGTCTCCAGAGCGCCTGCTGCCTCAAACACCACGTCGACCCCTCGCCCGTTTGTGGCCTCAAGTATCGTCTGGACCGGGTTGCGTTCGCCGGCGTTGATCGGCACGTCAACACCGTAGTCTCGAGACAGGTCGAGCCGGTACGGGAGAAGGTCTGTGCCGAACACCTGCGCCGCGCCCGATAACTTGGCGACGCAAGCCGTGAGCAGCCCTATCGAGCCGAGACCGAGCACCGCAACGGTATCCTCCGGGTGCATCTCCGCCAGCTCAACGGCATGCACGCCAACAGCGAGCGGCTCAACCATGGCCGCCTCGTCCGCCGACATCGTCTCGGGAACAGGATGAGCAAAATCGTACGGAATAGCTATGTACTCGGCATATGCGCCGTGTGTCGGCGGGAGGCCCGTGAAGCGGAGGTTCGGACAGATGTTGTATCTGCCTATCCGACAGAACTCGCATTTCCGGCACGGGAGGCTCGGCTCAACAGCGACGCGCATCCCGACCTTGCGACCATCCACTTTGGGCCCCATCTCCGCCACCGTCCCACAGAATTCGTGACCCATAACGTGCGGTTCGGTGACCACTGTGTCGCCTATTCTTCCCTGCGAGTAAAGGTGCAAGTCGGAACCGCACACGCCCGCGGATTCGACCTTTATGAGCACCTCGTCATCGACCGGTCGCGGCGCGTCCATTTTCCCGAGCCGAACATCCCTTGGTCCATACAACAGAGCTACTTTCATAGCGGACGCGTCCCACAAACTCAATCCGGAATCACGCGCACCATCTGCGCGCCGTAAAGCGGAAGGGTCATATCCAGTGAAAAACTCGTCGACTTCTCAGGTACCTCCCCTGAAGCGACGACCGTCAATTCCTGCTTGTCCTTGCCTGCGTTAAAGTTGGATGTCGCATCGTCAATCGCGTGCATCTCCCAGCGGTATCTGGCGCTGCGGTCGAGCCCCGCAAACTTGAGGTTCACCTCGGCGGTCGTACGTTCCTGGCCGGTTCCCGCAACCCACCACCACACGATGGCAGCCAGCTCACGATCCTTCCGAGCGGCGAGAACGTCCAGGCCCATTTCCCCCGCTGCGGAAGTCGCCTCTATCCGTTCGTCGCCCAGGAAACTGAGCATTCGGAAAGCGTTGTACACCGGTTTAGGCGTCCTCCCGTCCGCAAGAACAAGACCGGAACACGTTCCCAGACCGGCCCAGTCGGCGCTGGAAAAATATATGGCCACATCCAAACCCACGTCCTCCATAGCCTTGAGGGATGCCAAAGCATAGGATGCGGCGAACGGCGCGCTGAGCCGCTGCATTTCGCGCACACCCCAAGCGTAATTCCACTGGGTGATACAGAGCTCGGGTTGAAGATCCAGCTCCGCCGCAACTCCCCTGACGTACCTCACCTGTCTGCCGTATCGCGCGGGATCGCGGCTGAAGCAGTGCCACGAGACGAAGTCGAGCGGTACGTCGCGCTCCTTACAGTGCCGCATGAGGGCTCTGATCCAATCCGGCTGAAGGCCTGCCGTCGCCGGACCGCCCACCTTGATCGACGGGTCCGCCTGTTTGGCAGCGGTCGCAGTCGCTTGGTAAAGCTGGAGATACTCCTCCAACGTTCCGTTCCAGAACACCTTTGCGGTCGGCTCGTTCCAAACCTCGAGATACTCCGCGCCGACGCCCTTGTGCACGTTCAGATGCGCCACCGTGTCGTGTACAAGGGTTGCCCACTTTTTCAGGTCGCGCGGCGGCGTGATATCGCCGATTCTACGGACAGGGACACCCGGAGCCTCTATGACCTCCTCCGACACGCCTCTCTGCCAGAGCCACTGCGGAACGGTCGTCATTGTGACGAAGGGCTTCGCATCCAACGATGTGACGCCTTGCATCACCCTGTCGAGATGTTGCCAGTTGTAGACACCTTCCGCCGGATACACGCCGGCAAAAGCTCCTTCTCCCCACAACCGGACGTGTTTAGTACGAAGCTCAGTCATTCGCGGCACGATATCCATCGAACCTTCCCACAGCCGGTTGAATCGGCCCGTTTGCGCCGCTGCGTCAACAACGACTTTCACCGGCGAAAGAGCGGTTGTGGCGGCGACGAGATCGGCGGGCCCGGTTTCCTTGAACTGTTCGCAGCGCAGCAGGTCCACCGGCAGGCGCGGGTAGCGAACCGGGTTCTCGAAAAGCCTGACGTTGCCGAGTGCAGAGAACTGCAGTTCCGAGATTAGCAGCACGAGTATGCGGCTGTCGTCGATCGCCTCTTTCGACAGCGCTATTCCGAGCGGTTCCCCTCTCCACTCAGTCGCCGCAATCTGCTTATCGACCACGACCGTCTGCGGCATATCGACGGACTCGTACCCCGGCGTTTCGATCTCCAGGATGTACCGTTTAGCGATATCAAGTCCGGTTATCTCGAACACCACCCGGTCGCCCGAAAACCATAGTCTCCTCTCGGGGTAGATTCCGCCGGCGATAAGCCTGTAACCGTATCCAGGAGCAAGCGCCTCAACCCGGTCGCCGGTTCCCTCCCCCGCACAATCTATAGAGATAACAGTACGCGGTTTCGGTATGGGGCGCACCGACTCGCGCTGCCTGCCGGCACAACCGCACAAGAACGCGGGAAGAATCAGGCAAACCAGAACGATGTTTTTCCGCATGACACGTGCTCGGAGGAACGAGGTTTCAACTGCCGATCATCAACAACTCCAACCGGTTCGATTCTAACAGCCGACCCTGAAGCTGTCAAGATCTCGTGTGCATTGATGGTCGCGTTGCCTAAGAAACGGGCGGATTCCTTACGTAACGCCGGAAGGCTCGGGCCTGGCGGGCTCTCCACGGCGAGTCTTCGACGAGCCGCCCGGAGCTTTCATGGCGATGCCTGTCTACCGTTTACCGTCTACCGAAGTTCGGCCTACTTGCGCGCGTGGTTGATAATCTTTTTCACGGCGACGATCACGTCGTGCGCGTTCTTCTCGGTCATCTTGGGATAGAGAGGCAGTGATATGATGCGGTCAGAGAGATAGTTTGCGTTCGGGAAATCATCCGGGCGGAACCCGTACCGCTCGCGGTAGTACTGGTGCAGGTGCAGAGACACGAAATGGATTCCGGCACCGATATTCTCAGCCCGGAGGGCGTCGATGAACTCGTTACGGGTGATCTTCAGACGGTCGATATCCAGTATGATTATGTAGAGGTGAAGCGCGTGTTTGAGGTGCGCCGGTAAGGCCGGCAACTCGATCTCGTCAACGTCGGCGAACGCCCTGTCGTACACCTGCGCGTACCGCTCGCGCGCGGCGATGAAACCGGCGAGCTTCTCGAGCTGGTGCAACCCGAGAGAGGCCTGGACGTCGGTCATGTTGTACTTGTACCCGGGGTAGACTACCTCGGGCGGGTGGTACCCGCTGGGTTGCTCTTTCGAGTAACGTTTCCACGCGTCCTTGCTCATCCCGAAATTGCTCAACACGCGCAGCCTGTCTGCAATACCCTCTTCCGCAACGGTGATCATACCTCCTTCGATTGTCGTGATGTTCTTTATCGGATAGAAGCTGAAACAGGTGAACTCGCTGATCGTGCCGATGTTTTTCCCGCGATACTGCGCACCGAGCGCGTGAGCGGCGTCCTCGATCACGCACGGCCCGTGTTTGTCGGCGACAGCCTGTATGGCGTCCATCTCGCAGGGAAGTCCCGCAATATGAACCGGTATGATTGCCTTGGTCTTCGGTCCGATCGCCCGCTCGATAAGTGCCGGATCGATGTTCAGAGTGCTGCGGTCAACGTCGACGAAGACCGGTGTCGCACCCTGGTGAATCACAACGTTCGCGGTTGCCGCCCACGTCAGCGGGCTGGTTATCACCTCATCGCCCGGGCTTACTCCCGCAGCGACGAGCGACAGATGAAGAGCAGCGGTGCACGAGCTGACGGCGACGGCGTTCGCGGCACCCACATACTCGGCGAACTGCCGCTCAAAACGCCCGACCTTGGGTCCGGTGGTCAGCCAGCCGGACCGCAGCGTGTCCAGCACCTCCTGCTCTTCCTCCTCGCCTATCGACGGGCTCACGAACGGCAGGTAGTGAGCTGAAGCTGGTTCACCGCCGGCTATTGAGGGATAGGCGAACGGGATGAACCGAGCCGAGGTCGGCTCGCCGCCGGTCACCGCAGGCATGTCGCGCAGTTTGGATAGAAGCCGGACATTGAAGTAGATGTCCGCTTCGGGATCGGCGATCACACCGTCATCGAACATCTCGCGCACGTGCTCCAGGCCGTCCTCGACGGTGTATTTCGCTTCGAACCCCAGCATCTCCCTGATCTTCCCGAACGATACCCTGTAACTCCGTCTATCCTCGTCACCGGGCACCTCTTCGAGGTCGGCTTCCGGGAACCGCTCTTTGACGAGCCGTGCCAGCTCGACTATCTGCCAGTTGTTATCGTCGCGTCCCACGTTGAAGACGTCGCCTCTGACTTTGCCGACCGGGGCTTCAATAGACATAATGCAGGCGCGTGCCGCGTCTTGCACGTGCACGAACGGCCGCCACTGGCGTCCGCCCTGGAAGACGAGTATTTTCCGCTTCTTTATCGCGCCTGCCGCCAGCTGATTGACCGCGAGGTCGAAACGCATTCGGGGCGACGGACCGAACAGTGTGGCGTAACGCAATATCACCGGCGCGAACTTGTCGTCCGCCAGATCACACAGTTCCCGCTCGGCGGTCAGCTTCGTCATGGCGTAAACCGAGACCGGCTTCTTCTCGGAATCCTCGGCGAGGAGGTCCACCTCCCCTCGTCCGTAAACGCTGCAAGACGAGGAGAAAATGAAGCGCTCGATGCCGGCCTCCTTCGCACGCTCCGCCAGCCTGCGTGTCGCCGTTATGTTAACGTCGAGGGACACCTCGGGGTCCAGATCGCAGGACGGGTCGTTCGCGAGGCCCGCAAGATGAACTACAGCGTCAACATCGTCGAGCAGGTGGGGGAAATCGTCAAGTCTACGTATGTCACCTCGCACCAGCTCGAGATCCGGATTACTGATAATACCTTCGAGAGGGTCCTCGCCGAAATACAACCGATCAAAGATCCGGACCTGATAACCTGCTTCGAGCAGCATCCGACAAAGCACGCAACCAACGTACCCTGCACCCCCGGTCACCAGGATTGTTGCCAACGGGAAACCCTCCTTGTCAGCGGGGACACGTCCGTCCAGCCCGCCAGGTTCACATCCCTCTCGTCCAGCCCCGACCCACATCCCAGATTATACATTCCTCGCAGGCCGCGATCAAGAAGGACGGCCATCTGTGGTATCATATGGTCAGGTGATCAAGTTAGCCGGAACAGGCCATTAAACAGGTCATTAGGGAGACAGGAACCATGCCGTTCTGTCCGGTATGCCGATCCGAATACGTTGAAGGTATCGTCAAATGCGCGGATTGCGGTGCGGAACTCGTCGCGGAGCTGCCTCCGCTACATGAGCCGGGCGACGACGAGATCGAACTCATCGAGATATGGCGGGCAGCGGATGAGATGGAGGCGCAGATCATCCGTGGAGCGCTCGACGGCGCCGGGATAAAGTGCATCCTCCGAGGCGAGGCGTTGCGGCACACGCACGGGTTGACCCTCGACGGGCTGGGGGAGGTGCGAATACTGGTACCTCCCGACGACGCGGAACAAGCCAGGGAGATCATCGTTCAAGCGAGGAATCGAGAATCAACGCATTGACGCGCGGCCGGCTCAATAATCGTCCCGCAATGTCACCGCTCGGGCGACCGCGAGGACGTCCACGGTCTTGGCGCCGCCTCTGCGAAGGGTACGTGCGCATTCCTCGGCAGTCGCGCCGGTCGTTATCACGTCATCAAGGAGAAGTATCGTTTTACCCCGGCAATCCATCTCCTGAGCGAGCGCGAACGCGCCTTTTATGTTCCGCCGCCGCTCGACACCGCTCAGGCGGGTCTGTTGCCGCGTGTCGCGGATGCGCAGAAGCCCGTTTCGAACCGTAAGGTCAGAGAACCTTTCAGTCAGACACCGGGCAAGCTCCTCCGCTTGATTGAACCCTCGCTCCCTCTGCCTCACCCTGTGCAACGGGACCGGCACCACGGCATCGTACTGCTCGAAATCGACCTCTCTTTCCGCGAACTCTATCATCAACGAGGCAAGAGGACCCACAAGGAGCTCGCGCGAACCGTACTTGAAAAGCAGGATCGCTTCCTTAACGAGACCGTCGTACACTGTCGCGGCGTACATCCTGCCGTAGGGCCGCCTCTTGCCTGTCCCGCAGTCCGCACACGGGAAATTGTCCCGCTCGGCGAAACCGGCCGCCTTGTCGTGCGGTTTTCCGCAAACAGAACAGTAAGGCCGCTCGATCAACCTTATTTCCGACCAGCATTGCGGACAGTAGTACAGGTTTTCCTCCGTCAGGATACGCGCATCGCACCGACGGCAGAACGCCGGAAACAGCAGGTTCTTGAACGCCGATTTCGTCTGGTCAACAACTTCTCGAACACTCTCGTTTCCAAACATCAGGCCGGTATCCCCTGTGTGCGGACGACATCGGGCTCTTGCGCGCACCCCAACCCCGTATATTATATCTGAAAACGACCGCCAGTTTAAGCCCGATAGTGTAACTTGGGTTCCCGCACAAAGTCTGCCGGTATCCCATAACTTCCTGTGGTAGTGCGCCAAGGCCAAGCCACGATTCTCAGTAAGACTAAGTACACTTGCCCGCGAGCGTGACGTCGTTCCTCTTACGTCACGCAGGAGGAGCGCTTACCCGTGAGGTCTCATTGACGTGTCTCGTCATCCTACTGTATAATGGGGCAAGCCTGAATGCGGTTTCGGTAAAAGGCCGTTCGCCAGGCTAACCATGTACACTTTCACGTAGGGGAAGAGACGGCTCTTGAGCACCGGACGTTCTAGTATTCCAGGCGGTGCTCTTGGCCCTTACTGGCGAGTTACAAGGGAGCACCGGCTCATGG